>Ga0315901_10001752_pt1 | contig 31103 bp, 47 predicted proteins | sample LakEriMetagenome_10_FD_203761 | JGI IMG/M metagenome (GOLD analysis project Ga0315901, IMG submission 203761) | Freshwater fungal communities from buoy surface, Lake Erie, Ohio, United States - Buoy 2 MA116 | ecosystem: Environmental > Aquatic > Freshwater > Lake | place: USA: Lake Erie, Ohio...
GGAGGAACTTGAGCTTCTTGCCCTGCTCGATGCCGAGGACGCGGCGGCTGAGGCCGAGGCGAAGGCGGCAGAGGCCGGGGGCTGGGAGGCGGAGGACGCGCGCTGCGCGGCGGACGCGCTCCACTGGTTCGACCGCTGGGTTTACACCTACGACCCGCGCCTCATCGGCAAGAAGGACGCCAATGGGGCGCCGCTCTCGCCCTTCGTCCCGTTCCGACTGTATCCGAAGCAGCGCGAGGCGGTCCTCTGGCTGATCCGACAGATCGAGGCGGGTGAGGAGGGTTTGTGGGAGAAGTCCCGCGACACCGGCGCCACCTACATCGTCGCAGGCGTGTTCTTGTGGTTCTGGAAGTATAGGCCCGGGTTCAAAGGCACCTTCGGTTCCCGCGTCGAAGACTTGGTGGACAAAAAGGACAACCCCGACAGCATCTTCGCGAAGCTTCGGATCATGCTCTACCGGCTGCCGCCACAGTTGATGCCGCCAGGGTTCAATCCTGCCCAGCACGACAACTATATGCGCCTCGTGAACCCCGCCAACGACGCGGTGATCTCAGGGGAGGGCGGTAAGAACATGGGTCGGGGTGGTCGCTCGACCGCCTACTGCCTGGACGAGGCCGCGTTCGTGGAGAACGCCGAGACAGTCGAAGCCGCCCTGTCGGGGAACTCCGACTGCATCCTGTGGGTCTCGTCCGTCAATGGGATGGGGAACCTGTTCGCCCGCAAGCGGCACTCGGTCCTCAAGCCGCACCAGATATTCCGAATGCACTGGCGGGACGACCCGCGAAAGACCGAGGAGTGGGCGCGCGCCAAGGAGGCCAGCTACACCAACCCGGCCACCTGGGCGTCGGAGTACGACATCGACTACAGCGCCTCGGTTGAGGGCATCTGTGTGCCCGCGAAGTGGGTGGAGGCGTGCAAGCGCCTTGCCACCCTGGTTCCCAACCTTCCGCGGTTCAACGCTGGAGTCCTGGGGTTGGACGTGGGCGCCGGGAAAGCCAAGTCGGTTGCCGTCCCGCGCCACGGTCCCATCGTCGCGGCCCCACAAAGCCGCAGCGAGCCTGATACGACCGGGACTGCCCACTGGGCGCTTGCCTTGGCGCGGGAAACCCGCTGCGACCTGTTGAACTATGATGCCCCGGGCGTCGGCGCCGGGGTGGCCTCCACCCTCATGCACGCGGAGACCGCCGACCTCGACATTCAGGGTGTCAACACCGGCCTCCCACCCTCGGACAACCTCTGGCCGGACGGTCGCACGTCCGCCGAGACCTTCGGCAACTGGAAAGCGGAACTCTGGTGGATGGTCCGCATGGCCGCCCAGCGCACCGCCGAACACGTTGCGTTCGTGGAAGGCCGCGACGGCGGTGTCCAGCACCCGCTCGACGAACTGCTGGCACTGCCCTCGGGCGACCCGGAAAGCGATGCCCTGACCTTCCAGCTTTCCCTTGTGAAGTGGGGGCGGAACGAGCGCGGCAAGATCGTCATCGAAACCAAAGAGCAGCTTCGCCGACGCGGCATCGCCTCCCCCGACCATGCCGACGCGCTCGTCCTGACCTGGGCCGAGCATCGGCAGGCGGTTCCGGCGGCTGCGTCCGGCTCCTACGGCTGGAGCTAGAGGGGGAACCGGATGGAGAAGCGGGACGATCCGTCCAACCCGTCCGGCGCCTATGCCCGGATGAGCGCGGTGCGCGAGCGGGTGGGGGACATTCTGGAAGGCCCGGACGCGATCCGCGCCAAGGGGCAGACCTACCTCCCGAAATACGAGAGCGAGGACGCGAACGAGTATAAGCGCCGCCTCACCCAGGCGCCGTGGCTCCCGGAGTTCGAGGACATCCTGGGCGGCCTTGCGTCCAAGCCCTTCACCAAGGACATCACCCTCGCGGACGGCGCCTCCTCGGAGATCGTGGCGCTTGCCGAGGACATCGATGGGCGCGGGAACAACCTCACCGCCTTCGCCCGCCCGACCTTCCGCAGCGGTATCGCGTTCGGGATGGTCGGCATCTTGGTCGACAACACCGGCACCGGCACAGCCCGGACGCGGGCCGAGGAGCGCCGGGCTGGCGTCCGGCCCTATTGGCTGGCCCTGTCCGCCGACGACATCATCGACCTCAAGACCGCCTTCGTGGGTGGCCGCGAGGTCGCCTACCACGTCCGCCTCAAGGAGAGCGTCGTGGTCCGCGACGGCTACGACGAGCGGGTCGAGGACCGCATCCGGGAACTCAACCGCGACCCGGCCTATAGCCCACGCGGCGACATTGTGGCCCTGGGCCCCCCCACCTGGGCGCTGCATCGCGCCGAGCGGAACAACGAGGGTGAGCAAGTCTGGGTCAAGATTGACGAGGGCGCCTTCGCCCCCCTGGACGAGATTCCCCTGGCCCTGTTCTGGACCGGCGACCGCAAGGGCTCGCAGGAGGTGCAATCGCCCCTCGCCGCCCTGGCCGACAAGCAGATCGAACTCTACCGAGCCCTCAGCCGGAAGGACGAGGCTTACACCAAGGCCGGGTTCCCCATGCTCACCGCCAATGGCCTGCGCCCCCCGGCCAAGGGTGAGGAGAAGCTGATGACCGGCCCCGGGCGCGTCCTCTACGCCCCGGCCCCGAACGCCTCGTGGGACTACATTCAGCCCGAGCCGGATATCCTCAAGGAACTCCGCGCCGAGGTTGAGGCCACGCGGGACGATATGCGCCGCCTCGGCCTGCAGCCGCTCATGCCGAAGTCCGGCGGGGTCACGGCGACCGCCTCGGCCATCGACGGTGCCCGCGCGCAGTCCGCCGTCCAGACCTGGGCGCTGGCCTTCAAGGACGTGCTTGAGCAGGCGCTCGTCTACACCGCCCGCTGGATCGGCCAGGAGCCGAACGTCGAGGTCTCGATCCATACCGACTTCCTGGCGGGCATCACCTCGCAGCCGAGCCTCGATGCTCTGGCGAAGGCGCGGGAGGCCAAAGACCTCAGCCGCATCGCCTACCTCACCGGCCTGATCCGCCTGGGCGTCCTGCCCGGCGACTTCGACATGGAAGCCGACGAGGCGCTGATCGCGACCGAACTGGAGGGCCTGGAGCCCGAGGAGACACCCCCGGAACAGGGCGAGGAGCCCCCGGAGGACTGAGTGTTGCCGTGGTCGTGGAAGCGGCCCGGCGCCCGGGGTGGATGCCCCACTAGCACGCGGTGGATGCCGCAGAAGGACCAGCGATGAAGCTCAAGACCCTTGAGATTGACGGGAAGACCTATGCCGAGGTCAGCGCGGACGGAAAGCCGCTTTACACCGGCGACGACGGCAAGGAGATCGCCTTCGATGCCGTAGCGACCAACACCAGCCTCCGAACGCTCCGTGGCGAGGCCCAGGGCCACCGCGAGGCCAAGGAAGCCGCCGAGCGGGCGCTCAAGGCATTCGAGGGCATCGAAGACCCAGCCGCCGCCCGTAAGGCGCTGGAGACCATGGCGAACCTCGACGCAAAGAAGCTGATCGACGCGGGCGAGGTTGAGCGGGTCAAGACCGAGGTCGCCAAGGGCTACGAGACCAAGCTGGCCGCCGAGACCGACCGCGCGAGCAAGCTCGAGCAGGCGCTCTACGCCGAGAAGATCGGCGGCGCCTTCGCCCGCTCCCCGCTGATCGTGGGGGACAACGCGAAACTCGCCATCCCGGCGGACCTCGTGCAGTCCCGCTTTGGCACACAGTTCAAGATCGAGGACGGCAACGTCGTCGCCTACGACGGCCAGGGGAACCGCATCTACTCGCGCGGCAACCCCTCCCAGTTCGCCAGCTTCGATGAGGCGCTGGAAATCATCATCGACGCCTATCCCCACAAGGACTCGATCCTCAAGGGGACCGGCGCGGCGGGTTCCGGCGCCCCGCCCCCCGGTGGTGGTGGCAGTGGCTCCAAGCAGATGAAGCAGTCCGAATTCAACGCCCTCTCGCCCAAGGACCGCGCTGCGCGGATGGCGGACGGCGTCAAGCTCGTGGACGGCTAAGGCCGCCCCCCTAAATTGCCGTGGCGCCGGATGGGCCTCGGTGCACGGGTCGGATGACCCACCATCAACCCCGACCCTAAACGCGGCCTCGTCCTGACGCCGCCCAGCACATGGAGCTATCCCTATGACCAACGTCCTGACCCCGCTTGCCCCGACCCTGTTCACCGCTGCGCGTGACGTGCAGAACGAGCCTTGGGGTGTCGTCGGCGCCATCAACACCGACTTCGATGACAAGGGTGTCGCGGTCGGTGATGCCGTGTCGGTGGACGTCGCGCCCGTCCGCGCCGCCTCCAACTTCACCCCGGCGAACGTGCCCTCTCAGGGTGCAAGCGCCACGGCGCAGAAGATCGACGTTACCATCACCAAGTCCCGGAAGGTCGATTGGCACCTGACCGGCGAGCAAATCCGCTCGCTGGAAAACGGTGGCATTCGCGAGGACTGGGTGCGGCAGCTCGTCCTCCAGGGTATGCGGACGCTCCGGAACGAGGCCGAGGTGGACGCCGCCCTAGCGGCCAAGCTGGGCGCCTCCCGTGCCTTCGGCACCTCGGGCACCACGCCCTTTGTCTCCGACCTCCAGGCGCTCACCAACGCCCGCAAGATTATGGTGGATAACGGCGCCCCGATGGCCGAGGCGAGCATGGTGTTCGACACGAACGCCGGTCTCAACCTCCGCAACCTGGGCATCTTCCAGCAGATGCAGCAGCAGGGCTCTGAGCAGCCCCGCCGGACCGGCAACTTCGGCCAGGAGATGGGGTTCACCCTGCTCGAAAGCGCGGGCATCGGTCTTCATACGGCGGGCACGGCCTCGGGCGCGACCACGAACAACGCGGGTTACGCGGTAGGCTCCACCGTCCTTACGCTGGCCTCGGCGGGCACCGGGACCATCCTGGCCGGGGACGTGATCACGTTGGCCACTGACCCGAACAAGTATGTGGTCGTGTCCGGGGACACCGACGTGTCGAACGGTGGCACCATCACCATCGCGGAGCCCGGCCTTCGGGTCGCCATTCCCACGGCCACGCGGGCGATCACGATGAACACCTCCTACACCGCCAACCTGTTCTTCGAAAAGTCGGCCATCGTGGGCGTCATGCGTCCCCCGCTGATGCCCGCCAACCCGACGATCACGCAGCAGTTGGTCTCGGACGCGCGGGGCATGACCTACCTCATGCTCGACATCGCGCAGTACGGCCAGCGCACCTGGGAACTCCACCTCGCCTGGGGCTTCCGGACCATCAACACCTTCGCGAGCGGCATTCTGCAGGGCTAACACCCCTTGGCCATGCAGAGACCGGGACAGGGGGGGCTCACGCCCCTCCTGTTCTCTCGCAGGCGCCCGCGCAGGGGGCTCCTCCGTGAGAACAGGACGACCTTCCAACCCCAGGAGACCACCATGCCAAACACCATCCCGTCCGTTCGCGTTGTTTCCACCCATCCCGCGAGCCAGGGCGCATTCGTGGAAATCAACGAGAGCGACTTCGATGAGGCGGTTCACACCCTCTACGTCGACCCGCTGGACCATGACGGCGACGGCGAGCGGGGCGGCAGCGAACACGGCCACGGTCTGACCAAGAGCGAGATCATCGCTGATCTGGAGGCGATGGCGGTCCCCTACGACCCGCGCGCCGTTAAGGCCGACCTCCTGGCCCTGCGGAACGCGGCCCGCGCCGAGCGCGATGCGGCGCCGGTCCCCGAGGTGGTTGACCCGGCGCCGACCGCGTGAGCCAAACCTGCAACGCGAAGGACGACCCGCGCAATCGGGTCGTCTGGATTGACCGGGGCTGGCAGCCGGTGGAGATCGGCTTTTGTCCCTCCAAGGCGGCGTGGAAACACCATGCCCGGTCGATGGGCCTCAAGGACTTGCCCTATCCGACCAACGCGGCAACGAGCACGCGCTTCACGAAGCCGGGCGCCGACCGGGTTATCGTGACGCTTGGCAAGCAGGCCGACGAACCCGGGCGCTCGCGCGTCGAGATAGCCGGGCTCCTATGCCACGAGGCCACCCACGTCTGGCAGGCGGTCCGCGAGGCGATGAACGACCCCGGGCAACCGTCCGTCGAGTTTGAAGCCTACGCCATGCAGGCCATCTTCCAGGGCCTCTATCAGGCGTGGCTCGATACCCGGGCGCCGCCGGAACTGCTGGCGCGGGGCGCAACGCGGGAGGTGACCACCGATGGCTGACAACTACGGCACCGTCGCGGGGTTCCTGGCCTGGGCCTCGGTTCGCGCCAAGACTTACGCCGCCGACGACGCCACCATCCTGGCCGCCCTGGTCCGCTCGTCGGAGTATGTGGACGCCGCCTACATGGCCCAGTGGCAGGGCTTCAAGACCAACGGTCGCTCCCAGGTGCGCCAATGGCCCCGGGCGGGCGCCGCTGACCGCGAGGGCCTGACGCTCTCCTCGTCCGCCGTGCCGATTGAGGTCGAGAACGCCACCTACGAGGGCGCCGACCGCGAGATTGTGGCGCCGGGCTCCCTGGCGGCGGACATCAAGCCCGGCGGCGGCATCATTCGCCGCGTCAAGGCGGGCAGCACCGAGGTCGAGTATGCAGCCGACACGGCCAACACCACGACCTTCACGCGGATCGACCAAGCCCTGTCGCCGCTGATCGGCGGGACCAGCACCTACAGCGGCAACACCGCGAGGGCCTGATGGACCGCATTGAGCGGCTGATGGCGACCTGGGAACCCCGGATCGCTGCGGCCTTCCGCCTAAGCATCCAAGGGATCCGAAACAAGGTGGTCATCGCCCAACTGGTCGAGGCCCTGAAAGCCGGGGACGTAGAGCGGGCGGTCCGCCTGATCGGCATTGAGCCTGTCCGCTTCCGCCCACTGGCCGCCGTCCTTGAGGCCTTCTTCGAAGCCGCCGGAATGGACACCACCGTCAGCATCAACGTGGGTCCGGGCGTGGGCCTTGCCATCTTCGACGTGCGAGACCCCCCGGCGGATAACTGGCTGCGGACCCACGCGACCGAACTGATCACCCGGATCAGCGATGAGCAGCGCGACATGGTGCGCGAGGCGCTTCGCCCGCTGCGCCTGGGTGTTGACCCGATGCTTTCCATGCAGACACCGCAAAAGCTGGCCCTGGACCTCGTGGGTCGCATCTCGAGTGTCACCCGCCAGCGCGAGGGCGGCATGATCGGCCTCAACGCCGAGCAGGCGAAGTGGGCGCGGAACTACGCCGCCGAACTGGCCGAGTCCCCACCGAACCCGGGTGCCCTGGAGCGCAAGCTGCGGGACAAGCGGTTCGACCGCACCATTGCCAAGGCCATCCGCGAGGAGAGGTCGCTCACCGACGAACAGCGGCAGGCCATGGTCTTCGCCTACCGGAACCGGGCGCTGCGCCTGCGGGGCGAAACCATCGCGCTCAACGAGGCGTCCGAGGTCGCCCACAACGCCCAGGTCGAGGCGTGGAAGCAGGCCATCACGCGGGGCGTGGTCAAGGAGGACTCGGTTCGCCGGTTCTGGATCACCGCTGGCGACGACCAAGTCCGCCCGACGCACCGGGAGGTTCCCGGCCTCAACGCCGCTGGCGTTCGCCTGGATCAACCGTTCCAGACCTACAAGGGTCCGGTCATGCAGCCGGGCTGGCGGTTCGATCCGGGGTGTCGTTGTCGGGTTAGGGTGCGGGTTGTGGAGTAGGCGCGACCGCCTCGTCCATCCCGGCGCCCAGGATCACAAGCGCCTGCCGCGCCGCCTCGATGGCGGTGTTGCCCACCACGGTCTCGCCCGGCTCCACGCCCAGCACGTCCGACGCGGCGCGAAGCCTGCGACCTACCTCGTCGTCGCTGATCGGGTTCCCCATGCCCCCACCTTAGCACGGAGGCCCGCATGGTCGACTTCACCGAAATTGCGGCAACGGTTTCCAATGTGATCGCCGCGGAGGGCCTGGGCGCGCCTGTTGCGCTGACGCGCAAGACACCCGGCGCCTACGATGCCGCAACCGGCGTGGCCGCCGTCACCACCACGGTCGCCAACGTGTTCGGCACTGTCGAGGAGGTCCGGGGTCGCGAGCTTATGTTGGGGCTGGCCCAGGCTGGCGACAAGCGCGTCAGCATCCCGGCTGCCCAACTGAGCGCGGCGCCCGCACCCGGCGACAGCCTGACCGTCCTGGCCGTGAACTACGTTGTGGTCCGGGTTGAGACCGTGACCGGTGGCGCCGTGGCCATCCTCTACGTTCTAACCTGCCGCGTGGCGTAGTGGTCTCGTTCGCCGAGCAGATGGCCACCGCAAAGATCGTGGTGCGCGCCGATATGAACCGCGTCCTGCGCGGCGCCATCGAGGAGGCCGGGGAGCGGCTGATCAAGCGCAGCCCGGTTGACACCGGGCGGTTCCGGTCGAACTGGCGCTATGGCCTGACGACCCCGGACCTGTTCGCGAACAAGGCCACCCGGGAGTGGTTCGTCCACAATCTTGAGGAAATACCCCGGGACCTCCTGGGCTTCCGGCACTTCATCACCAACGCGCTCCCCTACGGCCCGGCCCTTGAGCGCGGTTCGTCCGCCCAGGCCCCGCAAGGTTTCGCCGGTCTAACTGCCGTGGAGTGGCCGAACATCGTCTCGCTCGTGGTCGGCAGGGTTGGCGGGTCGGTCTATCAGGGAGGGGCGTTGTGAGCCTTACCGCTGTCCGCGCCGCGCTGGAAACCGCGCTGCAGACCATCACGCCCGCGCTGGCGACCCACCACGAGAACGCCGGGTTCACCCCGGTTCCGGGCACGCCCTATCAGTCGGTCGCGCTGCTGGTGGCCGAGCCCCGCAACGACGAGGTGTCGCGCTCCTGGGTCGAGCAGGGCCTCTTTCAGATCACCCTTCGCTACCCCCTGGGCGAAGGCCCGGCGGCGGCCACGGCCCGCGCAACGCTCATCCGCGCGAGCTTCTACCGGGGCGCCTCGTTCACCTCCGGCGGCGTGGTCGTCACCATCCCCCGGACGCCGCAAATCCTTCCGGCCTTTATCGACGGCGACCGCTTCGCCCTGCCGGTGCGCGTCCCCTTCGCCGCTCCCATTACCGCCTGACACGGCGGCCCCTGACGGCCCGCTCCGGTCCGTCTTCCTCTCACTGATCGGAGAACCCCATGCCTATCGCCAACGTCATCGCCACCCAGGTCAAGCGGGTGAAGCAGTCCGGCCTCGGTGTCGCCGGGTCGTCCGGGTCGCAACTGATGCGCCGGGTTTCGCTTGAGATGAACAAGCAGAACTCGACGTTCACGTCGAACGAGATCGTCAGCCACCAGCAGTCCACCGGCGCCACCCAGGGCCCCGGCCAGATCAACGGCTCCCTCAAGGGTGAGCTGTCGCCGGGCTCCTACGCCCTGGAGTTCGCCGCCCTCCTGCGCCGCGACTTCTCGGCGGTGTTCACCGCGATCACCGGCCTGTCGCTGACCATTGCCGGGTCCGGGCCGACTTGGACGGTCACGCGCGGCACCGGCGACTTCCTGACCGGCGGCGTCAAGATCGGCATGGTCGTTCGCCTGTCGGTCGGCACGCTCAACGCTGCCAACATCAACAAGAACCTGCTCGTGCTGGGCGTCACCGCAACGGTCCTGACCGTGGTTCCGCTCAACGGCGCCGCCCTGGTCGCGGAAGGCCCTATTGCCTCGTGCACCGTGGCCAGCGGGGGTGGCAAGATCACCTTCGCGCCGACCACCGGCCACACGAATGATTACTACACCTGGGAGAAGTGGTTCGCCGACCTCCCGCGCTCGGAACTGTTCACGGACGTGAAACCGGGCGCCGCGGACGTCTCGTTCCCGGGTTCCGGCCTGATCGAAGTCGGTTTCGAGATGGTGGGCCTGGGTCGGACGCTCGGCGCCTCGGAGGTGTGCACCTCCCCGACCGCCGCCAGCGCCACCAACACGGTCTCGGCGGTCCAGGGGCGGATCATCGTCAACGGCGCCATCACGGCGGTCACGAACATCCAGTTCAAGATCGACGGCGCCACCTCGGCGGGCGACCCGGAAGTGGGCTCGGCCACCCTCTCGGACCTCCAGCGCGGCAAGATCGGCGTCAGCGGTTCCTTCTCCGCGAAGTTCGAGACGGCCACCCTGCAGACGCTCCGCGATAACCAGTCGATCATCGCCCTGATCGTTGGCGCCGCCGACAGCGGCCTCGCCACGGCGGACTTCGTGGTCTTCACCCTTCCGGCCATCAAGCTGTTCTCGGACGACGCCAGCGACGGCGGCGACGGACAGGTGGTTCGCACCTACAACTTCACCGCCCAGTTCAACGGCGCGGGTGGCGCGAACCTCGCGACCCACCAGACCATCTGCCAAATCCACGACTCCCAGGCGCCATAAGCCGCGCCGAAGCCCGCACAGAACGGGCCACCCCTTCCTCCCCAACTTGAAACCGGCGGTCGCGCCGCCGGTGCTTTTTCGGAAAGGCCGAACCATGACGAAAGCGACCCTGTCCCTGGCGGACCTCAACGCCCGCGCCGCATCGAACAAGGGCTACGAGTTCGAATACCTCCTGGGCGGCGAGCCCACCGGCTTCTTCATCACCGTCCTGGGCGCGAATGCCGACGCCGTGGCGGCCACTATCAACGCCGAGGTCAACGCCATGCGGCGTCGCGAGCAGTTTGCCGCTGCCCGTCGCGCCAAGGCCCGCCATAGCGACGTGCCCGAGTTTGAGCCCATCGAGGAGGATATCGCCTCGGGCCAGCGCCTTGCCGCCGTCCGCATCTGCGGCTGGCGCGGTGTTGCGGAGCCCTACAGCCCCGAGGCCGCCCTGGCGCTGTGCGAGAGCAACCCGGACGTCTGTGTTCAGGTCATCGCGGCGTCCAGCGCGCTTGAAAATTTCTTGAAGCCCTCGCCGACGACGTAGTCGCCTACGCGGAGGCGCAGTTCCGCCTCAACGCGATGGTCGGTGAGGGCAAGGCCCGCACGACAGTTCGGGAAGCCCTGCAATCGCTGGCGTCGCAGGGCGACCCGGAAGCCCTCTCCGAACTTGCCACTCTGCCGACGCTCCCACGCCTGGGCGCTCACCTCTGGCAGTGGTTCTCGGAACTCACCGCGACCCGCACTGCCTCGGGCCTCGGGCCGAACCGGCTGACCCGCGCTGAGATTCGCGCGTGGGAGGCGGACGAGGGGCAATGGCTCGACCTGTGGGAGCGCCGCGCGATCCTGCGGATAGACCAAGCCTGGATCAGCAGCGCCCACGCGGCGCCAAAGTAGGGGGGCGTCCGTGACCGATATCGTCTCCCGCGTTGGCGTAGAGTTCACCGAAACCGGCGCCGAGAAGGTCGTTCGGTCCATCAACGACCTTGCCGGGGCCGGGACCAAGGCCGAGGGCGTGCTGGACAACGTGGCCGACGCCACCCGGCGCCTCGGTGAGGAGTCCCGCCGGGCCGCCGCGCAGAGCAAGAACCTCCAACTGGCCGGGCTCAACCTGTCCCGGCAGTTCTCGGACGTGGGTGTCTCCCTGGCCGGGGGTATCAACCCGCTAATGGTCCTGATCCAACAGGGACCACAGGTCGCGGACGCCTTCGCGGTGGCCCGCCAGCAGGGCCTCGGCTTCTCGGCGGTCCTCCGCGGTATTGCGGCCTCCCTCGCGCCGCTCCTCCCCATGCTTACCCTCGCGACGGTCGCCGTGGGCGGCGCCGTGGGCGCTTTCATGGCGTGGCAGGAGCAGGGAAAAAAGACGGCAGAGGCATTGAAGGCCACGGCCAAGAGCGCCGCTGAGTTCGTGAAGGCGCAGGACGACGTGCGGAGCGCGCTGGGTCAGGCGCTTACCTTCTCGGAGAAATACAAGGTGGCGAACGACGCCATCACCAAGTCGCTCGACGGCGTGCTGCAGGCACAGTCGGCGGCCTACCGCGAGACCATGGCCGGGATCAGCGCCACGGATGCAGCGGGCCGGGCCGCCGCCCAGCGCGCCGAGCTTGAGCGCCTTGCCACCGTTGCCATCCTTCGCCGGGCAGCGGCGGAAGCGCAGGCACGCGCGGCACAAAGCGATGCGGCGGCCCGGTCGGCGCGCGGCGCGGCCCGGTCGTCCGGCTTCTTCGCCACCCTGGGGTCCGCCTATATGAACGCCGAGGCGCCGGGTGGGGTTGACCCGCTGGCGCGCGGTGAGGCGGTGGAGATTGCCAAGTTCCGCCAACTGGGCGGCGAGTCCGCTGCAGCGGCGGCTAAGGCCGAGCGCGAATTCGCCAAGACCCTTGAACAGACCGCCGACGCGCTTCTCAAGGGCAGGCTGGTGGCCCCACAGACCGCCGCCGACCGCCGGGCGCTGGCCGCTGCCGCGCGGGATGCCGCCAAGGCCGAGCGCGAGCGCGCCGCTGCTCTGGCCGAGATGACCAAGCGGGTTGAGGGTGTCGTGCGTGCCCTGGAAACCCCCTATGAGAAGGCCATCCGGGAAACCGGCGAGGCCACCCTTACGCTCCGCGAAGGACTCGAGGCAGGCATAATCAGCCTCGACGTGTTCCGGGAGTCGGTCTCGCGCCTGTTCCTGCCGGTGGTGGACGCCAAGGACGCGGTCAAGGCGCTCAACACCGAGTTCTCCTCCACCCCCGACGACCTCGAAAAGGCCGTCAAGGGTATCGACACGGCCACGGACAAGGCCATCGACCTCGCCCGGGCTTTCAGCGACGTCTCGGTTTCGCTCCGCGACATGGTGCGCTCGATCCGCTCGGGCGACGTGGGTTCCCTGATCCTCAACCTGCAAGACCTGGGCACCGGGATCACCACCATGCTCCAAGGCGGCGCCCAAGGTGCGCTGACCCTGGGCTCGCTGGCCGCGAACGCCATCGGCGGGCGGACGGGCCGGGCCATCGGTGGCGGCCTGGGCATCGCGGCCTCGGGCCTGGGCGTGGGCGCCTTTGCGGCCTCCTCGGCGGGCGCTGCGACCCTGGGTGCGGCAGGCCTTGGCGCGGGCGCCATTGCAGGCATCGCGGCCATCGCGCCGCCCCTGGCCGCTGTTGCCGCCGCCCTCTACGCGGCGGTCAAGATTTTCAACATCGGCGGCAAGCCCTCGAACAACGGCGCCGGGTTCGACCTGACGACCGGCGCGCTGTCGGGCAACCGGCGGAACGCGGAGACCGAGCAAGCCGCCCAGGGCGCCGGGGAAGCGATCCGGGCCATCCAAGACGCGCTCAAGGCAGCGGGCATCGGCCTCACCGACTCCGTGCGCGGCCTCGTGATCGGCACCCGGGACCAGACGCAGATCTACCTCGCCAGCGGGCGGACCCTGCTCTCGGCTGTGGGCGACAGCGGCGCGGCGGTCGATACCGCGCTGCGGGCAATCCTCGAAAGCGCGACGTTCGTCTCCGAGGCGCAAAAGAAGCTGGTCGACAGCGCCCTCGCGGCGGGCAAGGGCTTCGACGCGATCCAAGACATCCTGGCCCGCTACGAAAGCGCCCAGGCGATCACCGGCAACCTCGCGGCGCAAATCCAGCAACTCAAGGACCCCAAGGCGTTCGACCTTGCGGCTGTCGAGAAGAACATCAAGGCCCAGCGCGATGCCGCAAAAGACCTCGCGGACAACGGTTTCATCACCGCCGACGTGCTGGCGACCATCAACACCCAACTCACCGAACTGCGGGGGCTCGAGATCGAGCAAGTCTTGAAGCGGTATGCGGAGGTCATTGAGGAGGCGACCAACGACAATCTCGCCAAGGCGAACGACAACTTGGCCGCTGCCCAACAGACCCTCATCGAGGCGTATGGCCGGGAGGCCGACGCGCTCAAGGAGACCGCCGACCGCTTCCGCACCCTGGCGAACAGCCTGCGGCAGTATGGCGCCTCACTGGCGGGCGGGCAGGGTGGCGCCGCCGCTTTCGCGGCCACCCGCAGCGCCTTCCTGCGGACCTCCGCGCTGGCGCAGAGCGGCGATGCGGCGGCCCTGGGCGACCTCCAGCGGGTTTCCGACGCCTACCTACAGGCCGCACGCGCCGTGGCCCCTGACGCGCGCGCCTACGCCCGCGCGCTGGCCGATGTTCGCAACGCCGTGGAGGCGTCCGCCAGCGCCGCGGATGCCCAGGTTTCCAACGCCGAACAGCAGCTTGAGGCGCTTCACCAGATGGTCGCGGCCCTGGTCAAGCTGGACGAGAATATCATCTCCGTCGGGGCGGCCATCGTTGCCCTCGCGGAGGCCACGCGCGCCCAGGCCGAGGCAGCGGCGGCAGATCGCGTGCAACAGGCCACAGCCCCGCCCCAGGTGGTCGCGGCGCCCACGTCCGCGCCCCTGTCGGTGGATACCAGCAGCCTTGAGCGGAAGGTGGAGGAACTGACGGTGCGGATGGCGGGCCTCCAGGCCGAGAACAACGTCCTGCTGGCGGCCATCAACCGCAGCAACGACCAGACGGCAGGCGTGCTGACCCGAGTGACCCGCGACGGCAACTCGCTCGTAACGATCCCGGCGGCCTAATGCGCGCGATCCCCCCGCTTGCCATCACGGAACTTGGCCTGACCTCCACCACGGCGCCCGAGCCGGGCCTGGGGGAGGCCGTGTGGCTGGTCGGTACGACCTACGCCAAGGGCGACAAGGCGATCCTGGGCACGCTGACCTCCACGGTCACGATCAGCATTGCCTCGCCGGGGGTTGTGACCTGGGCGAGCAACGGACTGCCGAACGGCACGCCGGTCTACCTGACCACGACCGGCGCTCTGCCGACCGGGTTGGTCGTGAACACGGTCTATTTCGTCGTGAACCGCGCCGCCGGGTCGTTCCAGCTTTCCGCCACGCCCGGGGGCGCCGCCATCGTGACCACCGGGTCGCAGTCGGGCACGCACACTGCCAACGCGGCGCTCCACCGGGTCTATGAGAGCCTCGCGAACTCGAACACCGGCAATCCGCCCGCCATCGACGACGGGACCAAGTGGCTCGACATTGGCCCGACCAACCGCTGGGCAATGTTCGACCTCCTGCGGAACACCGCGACCGCCCAGGCCTCGCCGCTGACGGTGGTGCTGACGCCCGGCCAGCGCGTCGACTCCATCGCGCTTGTGGGTCTGGTCGCGGACACGGTGACGATCACGGTCACGGTCTCGGCGGTTGAGGTCTACAGCTACACGACCAACCTCAGCGACCGTGAGGTGCTGACGTGGTACGACTACTTCTTCAAGCCCTTCTCGTCCAAGAGCGCGGTCGCGCTGTTCGACTTGCCGCCCTACACGAACGCGGTCGTGACGGTCACGCTGACCCGGACCAGCGGCTACGTCTACTGCGGTGGTCTTGTCCTGGGCACCTCGGCCTATATCGGGCGGACCCTGCATGACGCGGAGAACAGCGGTCTCAACTTCTCCGAGGTAAGCCGGTCGTTCGATGGCGCCGCCACGCTGATCCAGCGCCGGACCATCCCCAAAACGACCCAGCGGGTCCGAACAACCAAGGCCGCCGTGAAGTCCCTGACGGACCTCCGCTCGGTGTTGAACGCGGTTCCCGCGCTTTGGTCCGGCCTGGACGACACGAGTAGCGGCTACTTCGAACCCCTGCTGATCCTGGGCTTCTACCGGACCTTCACAATCGTGATGGATCAGCCGGACGAGGCCCTGGTCACCCTGGAACTGGAGGAAATCTAGCGTGCCGACCAACATTCCCTCCATCACGCCGCTTCCCACGCCGTCGCCACAGACCTCGGACCCGGCCAACTTCAACACGCGGGCCGACACGCTGCTGGTGGCGCTTCCGGGGATGGTCGCGGAGGAGAACGCGGCGATCAATGCCATGAACACGGTGGCGGGCGAGGTTGAGGCGGACGCGACCGCCGCGCTCAACGCCCAGGCCGCCGCCGCCGCCAGCGCCAACGCCGCTGTCAACGCGACCACCCTGGTTCGCCGCGCGACCAACTCCCTCGCCATCGGGACCGGCGCCAAGAACCTCACCGGCCTGAACAGCCCGGCCCAGGCCACCTTCGCCAACCTTGATGAGGTCATGCTCATCGACGCCGCGAACCAGAACAACCGGATGTGGGGCGCCGTCTCCCTGGCGAACATGGTGGCGGGCACCATGACTGTGACGGTGACCGGCACCAACTTCACCGGCAGCGGCACCATCGCCAACTGGATCGTCTGTCTGGCCGCCTTCGCGCCGACCGTCAGCTACTCCGACGCCCTGTCGGCCCGCAACTACCACACCGCCGCCGCCGCCATCCTCTAAGGAGCCGAACCCATGCCCCTCGACACGAACCCTGCCGGTATCACGGTCAATTCGCTGGTCTCACCGCAGTTCCCGGCTGCCCTAATGGCGACGGTCACGACCGCGAACTCGAACTACTCCGACACGCCCACAAACTCGGTGGAGCTGCTGCCGACCTCGGGCGCGGCGATCTCGGCCTATGCCCCCCGAGGGATGCGGTTGACCAAGGTCACCGCTCTGGCCCGCGCCACCATCACCACTGCAACCGAGCTTCAACTGTTCGTTTCGGACAGCGCCGGGTCCGTGAAGCGGTTCATCAACTCGACCCTCATGCCGACCTACACGGTTTCACAAAGCACCGGCCAGACCGAGATTGACCTCGGCTACAGCGAAACGAACCCACTGATCCTCAGCGCGGGTGAGCGCCTGTGGGGCGCCATCGGTCAAAACAACACCGGCATCCTGTTTCGTGCCGAAGGCGGCGGTTACTAACGCGATGCAGACCCCGCTGCTCGGCTTTCGCCCCACCCGGCAGGGGCTCTTTGTTCCCGACCCGGTGGGGCTGGCCGGGTTCACCCGACAGACCATGGCGCAGACGAAGAAGTCGGTGGGACCGACCTTCATCGGCATGGCCTCAAGCACCGGCGCCGGTTCGGCCCTGGTCATGCCCCAGGGCGCGGGCATTGGCGACCTGCTGATCTACTTCGGCAACGCCAACAGCAACCCGGTCACCCCAGGGAACGCGGCAAGCTGGAGCACGCTGTCCAGCGTCCCGGGCGATGTGGGCGGCAACTATCTCTGGAAGCGCGCGGACGCCACGGACTTTCAGCAAGTCGTGGGTTCGGGCACCAACCCAGCAATCACGGTGTGGGCGTTCCGCAACGTGGTCTCCCCGCACTATGTGACCGGCGAGGGCAACAGCGACGGGTGGACTATTCGCGGGGACACCTTCTCCGTCGCCGGGTTCACCAAGAACGCCAAGGCGGTCGGCCTGCTGTTCCTTATGATTGCGGACGGCACGGTGCAATGGCGCGGGGTCTCGGCCCCGGCGGACCTGATAATGCCGTCGAGGGGTTTCGCCTACGTCCCGGCGGACCGCATCCCCGTTCCGTCCGGCCCCTCATACCCGCGACAAAGCGCCTACACGATGAGCCCGCAGCACTACGTCAACGGCGCCAACGTGACCATGATCATCCCGGGCGCCTGGAGCCAAGCGGTCGTTGCCGTGATCGAACTGCGCGGCGCGTAACGTGAGCGACCTCTACCAGCGCATCCGGGTGGCGGACGGCGCCCCCATAGGCGCGCCCGGCGGGTTGCCCACGGCGCTCAAGGGCCTGTCGCAATGGCAGCTTGAGGACTTGTCGGGGAGGCTTGGCGCCGTGCGCGCTGCGCGCCTGGGGTTCGCGGGCGAGGGTTTCGTCATCGCGGTCCCGGCGCCGGACGTGCCGGTTGCCATTGAGCGCCTGTGGGCGCTGCTCGCGCTGCAGGGCCTTGGCCTCTACGCGACGGTCGAGGCGGCCATTGAGTCGGCGGACGTGCCGACGCGCCTCTACTACCGGGAGGCGGGCCTGTTCCGCCGGGATAGCGGCATCCTCGTGGAGTTCGCGCACGCCCTGGGCATGACCGACGCACAGATTGACGACCTGTTCCGCTACGCCGCCGCGCTTAAGGCCGCTGCCGTGCCTGCTGCGCCCACGCTTGACACCCCGGTCGAACCTGACCCCCCGCCAGACCCCTAGCCAGGAGCCCACCCATGACCCGCCTATTCGTCGCCGCCGTGCTTGCCACGATCCTCGCCGCCACCCTCAGCGCCCCGGGCGCCGTGGCCGCGCCCGTCACCGCCCCGATGCAGTCCGACTCGTCCGTGCCAATCTCGGTGGCGACCGCGACGACTGTCGAACTGGTCCCCGCCGTGGCCGGGCAGTCCATCTTCGTGACCCACTACAACTTCGTCGCGGCGGGCGCCGGGAGCGTGAAGCTGGTTTCGGGCACCGGCGCCAACTGCGGCACCGGCACCGCGGACGTGACCGGGAACTACACCCTGACCGCCTCGGCAGCCGTGGAAGCGGGTTCCGGCCTGGGTGTCCTTGCCATTGTGGCGCCCGGGCGCGCGCTCTGCATCACCAACGCCGCTGCGGTGGGAATGTACGGCCTCCTCTCGTTCGCCCAGCGATAAGCCTCGGCGCCACCCCTTAAGGAGACCCGCTGATGTCCAAGGGCAACACGTTCGAAAACGACCTCCTGCAGTTGATCTTCAACGCGGTCCCCATCGCGAACCTCGCTGACAACGCTGCCAGCGCCCCGCTGACCAACCTGTTCCTCGCCCTCCATAGCGCGGACCCGGGCGAAGCGGGCACCCAGGCCACCAACGAGGTGGCCTATACGGGCTACACGGGCGCGGTGCGCGCGGCGGTCGCGCGGACGGCGGGTGGTTGGACGGTCACCGGCAACAGCGTCAGCCCGGCTGCAACGGTCAGTTTCCCGGCTTGCACCGGGGGTTCGGCCACGGCAACCCACGTTTCAATCGGCACGAACCAGACGGTCGGGAACGCCTCGAAAATCCTCTACAAAGGCGCGCTCACCCCCAACATCGTGATCGCCAACGGTGTGACACCACAGATCACCAACACCTCCACGATCACGGAGGACTAGGCCGTGGCTCAGTATGCCAACGGCGGTCCGGCCTGGGCGCTTTGCGAGGCCAACGCGCCCGGCGCGACCCTCTGCCAGGAGGAGCCGCTGCCGCCCGAGGGCACCTACCGCGTGATCGGCTACTTCCTGTTCGACCGGGAAGGGGAACCGGTCCTGCAGTGGAACTGGGTCGAGTGGTCGCTTGAGGGCGCCAAGACCCAGGCGCGCGCTGATCTGGAGGCCGCCTATCAGGCGCGCATGGAGGTGGGTTTCGCGCACGACTTCGGCGGTGGTTTGGAACACCTACAGGTCAGCCGGACGGAGGATCAGGTTCGCTGGCTCGGCTACAAGGACGCCTGTGAGGACCAGATCGCAGCCGGGTTCGGCGCGGCGCCGGTCGCCATTCCCATCCGGTCGTTCGAGAACATCACCCACACGGTCACCGCGAACGATGGCCGCGCCCTGATGATCGCCCTGCGCGGTTGGATGGCGACCCAACTGGCGTGGACCTGGGCGATGAAGGACCACATCGAAACCCTCACCACCCATGAGCAGTTCGCCGCGCTCGACTTCGGAGGTTGACGGATGGCTATCACGACCCTGGACGACCTGATCGGCGCCACGCGCCAGAACATCGAGTATTACAAGACCGGCACGCGCACGACCGGCGCGGTGGCGGGCGCGAACTACACGTTCTTCGACCTCGCGGGCCAACCCACCGGCCCGGCCCTCCCCATCGGCAACACCAACCCAGGTGTCGTCCCGGTCGACACCGATCCCGGCTATTGGCCCATCAACGCCTTCGCAGGTGGCGCGAAGGGCTACCTAAGCCGGGTTGCCTACGCCTCCAGCGTCATCGGGCGCTTTGGTATCTATGACCGGGTCTACGCGGCAGGGGCCTACGCCCACAACGCGGGCACCGTGGGCCCGTTCAGCAGCCCCTCGTGGGCCAGTCGGGTTCCTGCGGGTGACTATAAAGGCCTGGAAATCTGGATCGAGGTGGCGGTGCAGTTCGGCGCCGGTGCGACGGCCTTTGGCGTCACGGTGACCTACACCGATCAGGACGGCAACGGCGGGGCTACGGCAAGCATCAGCGGCCTCGCCACGGCAGGCCTGACAATCGGTCGGGCGTACCAGCTTCCGTTGGCATCTGGCGACAGCGGGCTCCAGGCCATCACGCAGGTCCAGATCACCACAGGCGGCGCGGTATCAGGGTCCGTCAATGTTATGGTCCTGCGCCCCCTGGCGCCGGTCCTCCGCATCCCCATCGCGGGGGCGGGAGACGTGTTCGACGCCTTCAAGGTTGGGATGCCTGAGGTGTTCGCCGACAGCGCCATCTACCCGATCTTCTCGCCGGACAGCACGGCGGCGGGCATCAACGAACTGACCATTGAGATCGCCTCGGGATGACCATAGTCACGCGCGCCGAGTTGCTGGCTGCGCGCAAGCTGCGCGTGTCCTACACCAAGACCGGCATGAGCGGGTCGGGGAACTTCCAGGCGCGCAGCCTCCTGTTTGCCCAGGCAGGCTTTCCGGCTGCTGGAACGCTAAGCGGGGGAAGCACCACGGCTGCCGGGGTGATCCCGACCGCCGCGACCGCTGGGTGCCCCGGCATCCCCAGCTTCGGGGGCCTCACAGGCTACCTGACCAAGATGGATTGGGCCTCGAATAACGGGGGTCGGTGCTACTGGGTGTTCGATCTTCTGTGGAAGGCCGGGGCCTATACCACGGCGTCCAACACGGTGGTTTCTCCGCCCGCTCTGACGCGCGTTCCTGGCGGCGACTTCAAGGGTCTCGAAATCTGGATCGAGGCGGTCGTGACCTTCGTCGGCACGGCAGTCGTCACCATTGAGTACGATGACGAGAACGGCGCACCCCGAAGCGTTGCAACGACCCTGGTCGCCGCCATGGATGCCGGTCGCACCACGCGCGTCAGCTTGCCGACAGCGGGGGTCCAGAGGGTCACCCGCGTCATCGAGGCAGGGGCAACCGGAGGCACCTTCAACGTGGTGATCCTGCGGCGACTGGCGACGTCTTTGAACCCGCTGTTCATTGCCCCCTCGAACTCCAACGGCATCGTCCAGCCGACGATGAACTACCTGCAACTGGGTTTTCCGCAGGTCTACGAGGACAGCGCGCTCTACTTCATCGCGGACACCACGAACGGCAGCCGGGCGGTGGGCATCTACCTCGAAATTGCGGTGGGGTGAGCCATGACCATCACCACCCAGGCCCAACTCGACGCGGCGCTGAAGTTCGACGTCACGATCATCAAGAACCCTCTGTCCCAGAACGGGGCGTTCGAGGGCCGGGCAATCACCTTCCACACGGCGGGAAACCCGGTAGCCGGATCGCAGGCCGGGTCGAGCCCGGCTGCGGGCGTGATCGAAACCGACGCGACGACCGGCTGCCCAACTATCCCCAGCTTCGGCGGCCTGGATGGGCACATCGTTGGCGTGACCTACGCCGTCTCCGCGACCAACCGGAGCGGCTGGCTCTACGACCGGCTGTGGCGCGCGGGAACCTATGCCTTCAACGCCAATCAGGCGGTCACGGCCTCCGCCTTGAGCCGGGTTCCGGGCGGTGACTTCAAGGGTCTTGAGCTATGGATCGAGGTCACGACCGACATGGTCGGAACCGCCACGGTCACCATTCTTTACGAGGACGAGAACAGCGCCCCAAGGACCTCCACGACCACCCTTCCGGCGGCCCTGGCAAACGGTAGGTGCTACCGGGCCAACTTGGCAGGGGCTGGCATCTCCAAGGTCACCAACGTCCAACTGACCGGCGCGACGGGCGGTGCGATCAACGTCGCCATCATGCGGCGGCTGGTCTCCTGCCTCAAGATGTACGACCAAGCCACCAGCACCGGCACGTCCATCCCCTCGTATGGGTTCAATGACCTCCAGACCGGCTTCGTGCGGGTCTACGAGGACAGCGCGCTCGTGCTGGTCTGCGACAACGCGACCTCCGCCCGAAACGGCTTCATCTCGATCCGCATTGCGGTGGGGTAGGCCATGACCGTGCTTCTCCGTCGTCCGATTGCGAGCGCCCGGGGCGCCGTTGCGGGTGTGGCAGCGGGCGACCTCGCGACCCTGCTGGGTGCGGCCTATTTCGCGGCAGGTTCGGCCCCGGCGTCCGGCGCCTTCACGGTGGCGGGGGTGGCAGGCGTCACCCTGGTCGGCGCCGCGCTGGCGTCCGGCGCGGTCTCGGTTGGCGGGGTTGCGGACTCGGCGCTCGTGGGGCGTGCCCTGGCGGGGGCCAGCTTCACCATTGCCGGGGTCGGCGCCGCCGATTGGACCGCAGCCACCGGGGCCTCGTCCTTCACCATCACCGGAAACGCCACAGCGGCGGCCACAGGGGCGGCCCTGGCGCGCGGCGCCGTGGTGGTGGCGGGGGTGGGCGCGGCTGCGCTTACAGGCGCCGCCCTGGCCGCCGCTGCGGCCAGCTTTGCCGGTTCGGCCACTGCCGCGTTCGTCAGTGGCGTGCTGGTGCCGGTCAACATTCCACCGGAGCGCACGCTGCGTGTCGGCCTGGACGCTCGAGCCCTGACCGTGGGCCTTGACGAGCGGCGCCTGACGATTGCGCCCGACGCCCGCACGCTCACCGTGCCTGCCGACCCCCGGTCGCTCGTTGTGGCCCCGGACGCGCGCACGCTCACCGTCGCGGCCTAGCACCACCCAAACCCAGGAGAACGCCGTGGAAATGGAAACCGCGCCTGACGGCGTGCGCTTCGCATACAAGGACCCCAACGCCCGCGTCCCGTTCTTCGTGAATTGGATCGATTGGCTGGACGGCGACACCATCGCGACCGCGTCGGTGATCCTGTCGTCAACGGAGGTGGTGCTCCACAGCCAGAGCAACACCACGACCGGCCACACGATCTGGCTGACCGGCGGCATCGAGGGCAAGACCTACCTCGTCACGAGTCGGGTCGTCACGGCGGGGAACGTTCAGGATGATCGGTCCTTCCGACTGATCTGTCGCCAGCGATAGAGGGCGCCGGTGGCATACCTCGAAAACGTCTTCGCCGCGCTGTCCCACCTCGTAAACGCCCTGACAGGCGGTGATGCCCGCAACTCGTTTTCAGCCCGCACCGGGGCAGCGCTGGCGCGCGGCGAGGCATGGGCCCGGCCTGTGGCCTGGGTGATCGACCGGGCGCTGTTCAGCCGGAACCACTGCCTTGAACATGCCCGGGAGGAGGGGCTGATCTGATGGATGCCGAACCTCCGCGCCAAGCCTTTGAACTTGGCATATCCGCCGTCGCCGGGGCGTCCTTTTGGGGCCTCTATCACCTTGCCACGCTCATGCGCGGCGGGCGGAAGATCGAACCGCAGCACTGGGTGCGCGCCGCCATCACCGTCGCGATGGGAATCGTCGCGGGTGTCCTTGTGGCCGAGTTCCTTGGTCCGGCCCTGATCCCGCTGGTCCCCATCGCCGGGCTGCGCGACCCCTACGTCGTCGGTTTCATCCTGGGCGCCGCCTCCTGGGAACTGGCTCCCTTCGTGTTCCGTGGTGTCCGAGCGTTTGGCGCGAAGAAGGTGAAGGAGGCTGGCGAATGATGCCGCAAGTCGCGTGGGACTTCTTGGCGCTGGGCGGGGCGGTGATTTCATGCCTCGCCACCCTGGCCCGCCGCCATATGTTGTCCGACACGCTGGGGCGTTGGCACTCGGCGCCCGGCTCGGTCCAGGCCGCGCTCGCGTTTCAGTCGATCGTGACCGGCGGCATTGCCGTGAGCCTCGCCGTAGGCGGCCACCATGCCAACGAGGTCGAAACGCTGCTGCTTCTGGTGTCCGCGGTCGTCTCCGTCGCCCTGTGGCGAAACCTATCCCGCCAGGAGCGCGAAACCGAGGTTGAACAATGAGCGCCGCCGCCAAGGCCGTCTGGCCGAAACCCGACCTCGCGTCGATGAACGCCTACTACGGCAACCCGGATCGAAACCGCGACGGGACCGCCGACCGGGATTGGGAGGACGCCAACCTCACCCGCCTCGTGCCGCCGTACCGCATGGTGCTGGCCTGGGATACCTCCCGCGAGCTTTCGGCCATCCGCGTCCACAAGAAGGTCGCGCCCAGCTTGGAAAGCATTCTCGAGCGGATCCTCGAACACTACGGCTCGCAGGCCGCCGTCGAGCAGGCCCGGCTCCACCTGTTCGGGGGCGCCTACAACTTCCGCCTAAAGCGGGGTGGCAGCACGTTGTCGAACCACTCCTGGGGCTCGGCCATCGACCTCGACCCGGAGCGGAATGCGTTCGGGCGCCGCTGGAAGCCGGGCGCCGGGATGATGCCCGAGGCGGTGGTGGAGCTCTTCAAGTCTGAGGGCTGGCGCTGGGGTGGACCGTTCCCCAAGGCCGACGCCATGCACTTCGAAGCGGTCAGAGGATGAAGGGAACCACGATGGACTCCAAGTCACTGTTCAAGTCGAAGACCGTATGGGGCGCGCTCATCGCGGGCGCTTCCCCGGCGCTGCCGATGGCGGTCGCGCTGCTGGGTTGGGACCGTTTCGTCAGCGCGGAGGAGATTACCTCCCTCGCGCAGAACGCGATGGCCCTGGGTGGCGGCGCCCTGGCGATCTATGGCCGCGTGAAGGCCCGGAAGCTCATCCGGTAGCGCCACGCGCCCGCACAGACGATGGAGGCCCCCCGGCTCGCGCTGGGGGGCCTTTTTCGTTTCAGCCGCCCGCGTGCGCCAGGGCCCGGTCGATCAGGTATCGAAGGTCGCGCAACTCCTCGACGGACACGGTGAGGGTCTGGACGGGGCAGAACGCGTTCCAACCGTCCGGGCACTCAATGGTCGCGCCGTGACCGTACCCATGGTCGCGGGCGCCGTTGTCGTTGATGGTGACACGCAGGCGGCCCAGGCGTTTGTCGTAGTTCACTCGATGTCCTCCCCATAGACCCGAGCAAGCTCGGGCACGTCGCCCCGCTCCATGAGGCCGAACACGATCTCCACCACCCGGGGGATCGACTCCTTGCCGGTGGCCCATCGCCGCACGCGGCGGGAGTCGTAGTCGAACAGGCGGGCGAAGGCGTTCTGGCCCAGCCCCAGGCGCTCCAGTTCGATGCGGAAGTCGTCGGCGCTCATGGCCGGACGCCCGTATCGAGGCGGACCGTGAGGCCCAGGGAGCGCCAGACGCCATGGCGCCGCAGGTTGTCGTCGATGGCGAAGTGGCGGGCATCGCGCCAGCGCGCCACCACCTCGCCCAGCGTCATGCGGGTGGTGTCGCCCAGGCCGTCCGTCACCTCGACGGGCGTGTCGTCCGGTAGCGGGCCGGTCATGTGGTTTCCTTTGGGTCGAAGGCGTGGGTGATGTTTTGCGCTTTGGCAACAGCGGCGTGGAGCGCGTGGTAACCCCGCTCGGCGGCGGCCTGCTGTGAGGGGTTGCCGACGTACGCCTTGGCCGCCTCGGCGTCGGTGAGCAATCCTTCGCGGCCCTCACCGGCCAGCGCCAACAAGCCGCGCGCCTGGGCGAGCGTTAGCACGAGGGTGAGGTGGTGGGGCGCGCTCATGCCGCGACTCCTTCCGGCTGCAGGTTGAGAAGTTCGATCCCGTCCCGGTTGGTGTCGAGGAAGCCGAGGCGGTCGAACCCAAGAGGGTCGGCGGGCAGGGGGTCGCCGAAGATGTGGGCCGTCAGGGCGGCGTGGAGCGACCCGGCGAACCGGAACGCCCTCACGGCCACCACGGCGTCTACGGCCGCCCATACGAGGCCGCGCTGGGCCACGATGTCGACGAACGCGACCCGGGTGATCGCGCTGGGCGGGATGGCGCCCAGGTGGGCGCAGGTTCCCATGGCGCGCAGGCTGGTCTCCCACGCCTTCCCGTTGGCGTAGTCGCGCATCAACCGGTCCCGGTAGTGGCGGGTCCGGCGGTGCATATCCCAGCCGGGTGGGAGGTCGTCGTGGCCCCGGGCGGTCTGTTCCACGGCGTCCTCGTCCGGCACGAGGCAGAACGGATTGAGCCGGTCGGTCTCGACCTCCAGCACGGCGAACCGCACCGGGGGGGCTCCCTGGGGGGGTGCGCGTAGGCCGCGCCGCCGGTCGATGGCGTTGACGCCGAAGAAGGGGCCATAGGCCGAGGTCAGATAGACCGCGCCCGGGTGGCTGGTCGCCTTCCAGTTGGACCGCTTGGTCTCGCGCCGGGGGCGAAGGCCCTCGGCCATGGCCCGCCGGGCGGCAGGCTCGTTGGTGCCGTGGTAGAGCCTCACGCGCCCACCTCCGACTGAATGCGGTCCATTTGGGCGCGGATATACTTGGGAATCGCGGCGCCGTACTCAAAGGCGTCGGGCCAGCCCTCGACGGTGAGGTAGGCGTACTGCCGGTCAACCTCACCGTCGATGTTGTCGCCGACCCGGCGGCAGACCCCGAAGTCCACGCGCTTGCCTTCCGCCTGCAGTTCGTCGCGCAGCTTCGCGGCCTCGCTGGGCGTGTCCCAGTAGTGGCACTCGATGATGTCGTCGTGGTCGTCCAGTTCCTCGACCACCCACTCATAATGCACGTTCATTTTGGTCTCCTGGCGGGCACCATGCCCTTCCGACGCCTCTGCCCGGCCACCCCTGCGGGCTCCGGGCTCGGGCGCGTTCAGCGCGGCTGGGGGCGGTGGGCTACCAGCCGAACTTCTCGGCGCACACCGGGCCGATCCCCCGCTGGACGCTCTCCGGGTCCGTGAGGTCCCGGTTGCAGATCGCGCAGACTCCGAACTGGCGCCCGTAAGCGATGGCCGCCGTTTCCGGGTCGGCGGCCAGCCCGACAATCTCCTGCTCAAGAACCTCGGTGCATTCGAACGACCGCTTGAACCGGCCATCCTGAACCTTGCCGAGGTAGGTCTCGCCCTGGGTGACGTAGATGGCCCCGGGGTTGGCGCCGGTGGCCTTGGCGGGTTTGAACTTGAACCCGGCCAACCGCAGCGAAACCCGCTTGGCGCCCTTGTCGAAGGCGCTCTGGAAAGCCGCCGCGACCCGGCTCAGGTCCATGACCGGGGCGTTGGCCTCGCGCTCGGCACGGGCCTTGGCCCGGGCGGCATCCCGCTCCGCGTCGGCGGCGCGCAGGCGCTCCACCGTGGCCATCTGCTTGTCGGTGAGGTGGCCGTACCGCTCGACCGCCTCGTGCATGGCCTGGGCAAACCCAAAGCCGCCGCGCTTGGCGGCGATCCAGGCGGCGGCCTCCGGGTGCGATTCCGCGAAACCCGCGACGGCGGCCTCGACCTTGCGAACCTTGCTGGCATGGGCCTGGGCGCGGGCCTTGGCGCGCTGCTCGGGGGAGGTGCGGAAGGTGAACCGGCCCACCCCCTTACAGGTGAAGCACTTCTGGCCGTGGCGCGAGCGACCGTAGTAGATGCCCGAGCCCCGGCACTTCTGGCAGTTTTCGACGTAGGTTTCGCCGGTATAGGCCGCGTGGACCTCGGCCTGGGTCATGGCGTTGGCCCGCACCAGCGGGGCTGCGGGGCGGGTGTGAACCGAGAGGTCCGGTTCGTCTAGGTCCGCAAAGTAGTCCATGGGGTCCTCCGTGGGCTTGATGCCCTCCGATGCGGTAATAATACCGGCCAAGCCGGGTGGTGCAACTCCTTTCTCAGTCGGTTTCGGGGATGGGCACCATGCCCTTGCACGCCAAAGGCCCCGCACTCTAGGGGCCGGGGCCGGGTGGCGGGTTGTCCCCGATGGGGTGGGGTTAGGCGGCGGGGAAGTCCCCATCAGTGTGTGTGAATACGCCGTAGGTGTAGACCCGCTGCCCGAGGTCTTTGCCGTTGGCATCGGTGGCGATGACGTAGGCCATGCCGATGTTGCGGCGGGCGCTTGCCTTGGCGGCTTTGGCAAAAGCCTTCGCCCTGGAAAGCCGGTGAAAGACGAACGGGTTGTCCGGCTGATCGTCGTGGGCGTAATCGACGCGGTAGGTGGTCATCTTGGTCTCTCCTGTCGGGCGGGGTGCCCTTACACGCCCAAGGCCCGGCCACCTAGCGGCTCCGGGCGTGGGCGGGTTGTCCGCGAAGGGGGGTGGGTTAGGCGGGTCGGACCTCCCGGGTGATGACGGTCTCGAGGTGGTGGTTGTCCGCCAACTCGGCCCAGAGGGACCGCTGGTGGTCGTTGGCGAGCGCCCGGGTGGCGAACGGCCCGAACACCTGGGGGTCGGTGTTGTCGAAGGTCGCGACGATCACGAAGATGGTCGGGGCGGTCATTACGCAACCCCCCGGAAGGTCCGAATGTCGGCCACTAGCTGTTCGACCGACACGTCGAACACGTCCATGACCAGCGATGCCGTCACGCAGGGCACCGGCTCGGGTTCATCGATCCACTCGATGTCGGTGTTGAGTGCCAGCCACTCCATTGCGGTTTCGTAGGTGCCCATTTGTCGGTCTCCTGCCGGGCGGGGTTGCCCTTGCACGCCTTCGGGCGGGCCAGCGTTCGCCTCCCGCCCTGGGCCGTTTTCCGGCGATGTGGAACGCGTTCCGCCTTACTTGAGGGCACGCTTGCGCGCGTCGGTCAGATACTTGGCAGCGGCGGCGTCGCGGGCGGTGGCGGTGTCGAAGTGTCGCTCGTTCTGGCTGGCGCCGTATCGCACGCCGTTGCGGGTCGCGCAGGGGTAGAACGAGAAGTAGCGTCCCGGGGCCCGTCCGTAGCCCCATGACTGGTCGGGGGTCTGGGTGAAGGTGTTTTCCGAGAAGCGGATCGTCGCGCCGATCTTGCGACCCAGGCGGTCTGTGACGCCGAAGTCATGCTCAACGGTCTCGACGTTGGCGGTCTCGGTGATGCGGGTCAGGATGGTCATTTTAGGTCTCCTCGCGGGCTGGATCGCCCTTCGATAGGTCCACCTTATTGTCACCAGCGGCTTGGACAAGTCCAATCTGGGAGAAAATTCGGGGAACGGGGTTCGGGAATATTCCGGGACTCTGGTCCCCAAACCCTCCCGCCGTTTCCCGTCCGTTCCCGGCCCCGCTTGACGGCACCGGGTGCGCGCCCCTAGGGAAACGGGGCGCGCCGGATTAGCTCAGCAGGTAGAGCGGCGGTTTTGTAAACCGCAAGTCAGGGCCGATTGAACCCGGTTTTAACCCGGTTCTTTCAATCACTTGTCGCCATCGGTCCCGGTCGCCTCGGGGGTAGGTTCGGGACTATTCCGGGACTCGGTGACAGAACCGCCCTCCAGCGCCGCCCGCAAGTCGTCCTCCAGGGCGTGCGCGTAGCGGGCCGTGGACTGTATGTTCGCGTGCCCGAGGAGGCGCTGGGCGATCTTGATGTTCCCCGACCGGCGCAGGACCGTGGTGCCCGCATGGTGGCGCGTTCCGTGGATCAACCGACCACCACCGACGCCCGCCCGCTCCGCGGCATTGTTGAGCCGGGCCTGGAGGCCATAGTAGGTCAGCGAGGCCAGCGTGACCTTGCCGGTGGCCTCGTCGCGCTCCTCCACGAACCAGATATGGTCGAGCCCCGCCGCCCTGGCGCGGCCCACGCGGGCGGCAACCTCCCGGGCATGTTCCTCCCGCAGCGGGATCGTGTGGCCGCCCACGTCGCGCTTGCGGCCCCGGCGCCGCTCGCCATCCGGCATCAACCGGCTTCGGATGGTTAAGCGCGGGCCGTCCGGGTCGTAGTCCGCAGGCTCAAAGAACAGTTCGCCGAACCGGGGGCCGTAGGTCAGCAGGAGGTCCAGGGCCAGCCCCACGGTCGGGCCGCACTCCGCGCGCCACACCCGCTGTTCCTCCTCGCCATAGACCCGGACGAGTCCGGCGGGCTCCTCCAGGCGCAGCTTGCCCCACCGGATCGGCTGCAGGGTCAGGCCCTTCCGGCTCCATAGCTCCTCGGCGTAGCGCAGGACGGGCCGAAGCTGGTCGACCACATCGCGGTTCACCGTCGCCGGGCTCGGGAAGTAGCGGCGCGCGTCCTTGGCGCGGGACTTCTGGTAGGGGATCAGGCGGCGCTTGCGGATGGCGTCGGCCACCATCTCAGCGTCTATGTCGCGGAGCATGGTCGCGCGGCCCAGGAGGCCGATCAGGCGCTCAAGGCGCCGCTCCACGTCCACGGCATCGCCCCGGTGCTGGCCCACGTCCTGCCACCAGCGCCCACACGCCTCGTCCAGGGTCAGGCTGTCGGCGCTGCCGAGTCGGCCCTCGGCGATTTCCCGCCGGATGCGGTCTTCCGCCCTCTCAGCGGCGCGTCTCGTAACTTGCCCGGTGCTGCCGTGGTAGCGCGTCCCACGAAGGACAAAGTCGAACTGCCAGAAGCGACTCTTTGTCGGTTTGTAGACGGACACGGCGCAGGCTCCTTCTGAGCGGGCGTCTCGCGGGGGCGCCCCAGGTAGGCGCGAAGGTCGGCCTCGGTGTAACGCCGCAGGCCGCCGCCAGTAGGGATTGAACCGATAAGGCCCGCCTGGGCAGCGCCGCGCAAGGTCTTCTCGTCCAGGCCCAGGACTTCGGCGGCGCGGGCCGCCGTGATCGTGGCGCTCTTGGCGAACGCCTCGCCCAGCAGCCGCTCGGTCGCGTGGCCCAGGTGATCGAGCGGAGAGGTGTAGACGCTGCTCATGGGGGCGCCCGCCCGGCCATGAATTTCGCCACCGCCAGGGCGGCGTCTGTCATTTGGAGCAACTGCTTTTGCGAGGGCGCGGTCCCGATAGGCATGGTCGCCTCGACCAGCGCGTGACTTAGCCGCGCCAACTCCGCAAAGGCAGCCTCGCTAGCGCGCAGTTCCTCCTTGAGTGCGGCAAGCTTCGGGTGGGCGGGTGGCATTACCTCCAGCGCGGCCCTGGCGAGCGCGATCAGGTCAACCTCGCCGTCGATGGTTGTGTCGGTCAGGCCGTTCTCATCGTAGAGAAACGGGTTCCCCCGCGTCTCCTTCGCTTGGCGGCGTAGCTCCGCCAGCATCGCCTCGGCCACCACGGCCTCGGAAGGCTCTGGTCGGGCGCGGGTGTTCCAGGCGGCGATGGCCTCCGATAGCGTGGCCTGCGTAATCTCAGCGGGGCACGATGCACACGCCACGAACGGATTGTGCTCGTAGGGGTATACATCCCCTATTTCAGCCTCACCCCCGCAAAACGGGCAGCTTTTCAAACTCTCTCGCTCACTCACGACCCGCCTCCTGAGTGGGGGTTGAGGGCTTGGCGGCTTTCCATCCACTCCGCCATGAAGGCCGGGTCGGCTCTGAGCCGCTTGCGGATATCGTAGCCCTCCCGCCGCGTGATCTCCTGCGCCCCGTACTTGAGCGCCAAACCCCGGCGCGTCAGGCTCAGGTCGTAGTGGGGGAAACTGGCGTCAGCTTGAAACCACGCCCGGCTCATTCCGATGCGACCGGCCATCGTGTGGAGTTCGGCCAGGGTGTCAGCAAACATGTGACACATGACCATGCGCCGGAAGTTGTTGCGTTCCTGATCGACGTAGACCGTCACGACCAGCCTCCGTGCTTGGTGATGAAGTCGCGCTCGTGTCGTTGCAGCCAAACGTGTTCGGCAAGCTGGCCGC
>Ga0315901_10001759_pt1 | contig 31034 bp, 23 predicted proteins | sample LakEriMetagenome_10_FD_203761 | JGI IMG/M metagenome (GOLD analysis project Ga0315901, IMG submission 203761) | Freshwater fungal communities from buoy surface, Lake Erie, Ohio, United States - Buoy 2 MA116 | ecosystem: Environmental > Aquatic > Freshwater > Lake | place: USA: Lake Erie, Ohio...
CTTTTTAGGTATCTTGGTCAGTGTAGCGGCGCTTCAGGTAACAGGTCAGTTAAACAGTTTGGCCACTTGGTTGACTACTACCATTGGCAATGATACCATTATTGTGACCAGCATTGGCTTGTTGTCAGCGATTGTGGACAATGTTCCGTTGGTAGCAGCAGCTCAGGGGATGTACAGCCTGGAGCAGTATCCGACGGATCATTATTTTTGGGAATTTCTGGCGTATGCAACCGGGACGGGGGGTAGTGCCTTGATCATTGGTTCAGCGGCTGGTGTTGCAGCGATGGGGCTAGAAAAAATTGATTTTTTCTGGTACTTGAAGCGAATCACCTTTTTGTCTTTAATTGGCTATTTTGCGGGAGTATTGGTATATGTATTACAATATCAATTGACGCACTAAGGTGTTGCAGGGGTATAAAAAAAGGGGTGATCAGCGCGATCACCCCTTTTTTTATGCCTCTCATTATTGGATTTTCGAAAATTGAAACGGAGCGTTGGGCCGGAGGAACAGCAGGCCGGTGGTGACCAAGGTGTCCCCAGCTTGAAGACCCTCCAGGATTTCTACTTCACCGGCTTGACGGACGCCTGTTTTGACCGTAATAAAAGTGGCTTTTCCACCTTTAGCAATGACTACTTTTTTATCTTTTGCTTGAGGAATGATTGCCTCGGTGGGCACCATAATGGCGGTGGGTTTGGTATTCAAAGAGAGATCTACGTTGGCAAACCGGCCAGCGGTCAATTCCGGGCTTTTTTCTTTGACGAGGGCTCGGAAGAGCAGGTCGCGGGTGCTGGCATCCACACTTTGTTCGCTGGCGCTGATGATGGCTGAGTAGCGGCGCTGGCTACCATCTACGGAAAAGGAAATGGATTGTCCGGGTTTAACCAGATTAGCATATTTTTCGGGGACGGTGAAATCCAGTCGCAGGTTGCGATCATCGCGGATGGTGGCAATGGGAGAAGTGGGGGTTAGGTAAGCACCTGGGCTAATTTGGCGGAGGCCGATTACTCCTTCGTACGGAGCGCGAATTTCTGTCTGTCGAATACGCACTTTGACAAGGTCCATTTCAGCCTGTATATTGGTGATTTGAAGGGTAGCCAGGTCATATTCTTGTTGACTGGTCCCTTTTACCTCGAGCAAACCTTTGAGTCGCTGGGCGGTGGTTTGGGCGATTTGGAGTTGAGCCTCCAATTTGCGCAGCTGGGTTTGTAAATCTTCGTCGTTTAATTTTACCAAAAGGGTTCCGGCAGGCACGCGTTTTCCTTCGGGAAGGTTGATTGAGATTACCCGGCCGCTGGTTTCGGCCCGCAGATCAGTTTGCTCAGCGGGAAGTAAGGTTCCGGCAGCGGTAATTTCGCTCTGAAGGACACTGGGCTGCACCACTTTTCCCTCAATATTGCCTAGTGGAAGCGGTGCTCGCTGAAAGTCTCCGCCTTCTTTTTTCTTGCAGGCTGCCAGAGAAAGAAGAGAGAGGGCAAGGGTTGGGACGAACAGGGTATAATTCATAATCAGACAGAAAGAGCTCCAGGCTGGAGTAAAAGGTGATTCTAGAAGCCAGGCCCGCGGTAAATCCTCCCTAAAGGGTAGTGGCACAATGGATTTATTGCTAAAGCCGGCTCAAAGTTAGCTATTATATCCTGAACATCCGTTGGAACTTGTTAAGGCGGGAGCAAATATTCCTCCTTTCCACGCGCTGGATTTTTTTAAAAAAAAACAAAACGGGTGGCAGCGTTTGAAGGCAGTCACCCGTTTTTCATCTAAATAAGATTTAAGCCATAATTTTTTAGAGCGAAAAAGTACGATTTAGTTGGAAGAGTTTGTCAGAAGGTGCGCCGCAATAGGTTGCACCTTTTTTTGTGTCTATCGGTTGTTAGACCTCCACTCGTACACCCATTTGGCTTGGATTTGCTCCAAATGGCCCTCACTGCTATCTTCCCGCTTGCCCTCAAAATTTGGGATCTCCAAAATCCAGTTGAGCAGGTCGGTGAAATGAATTCGGTAGATTTGTGATTCGCCGAACGAATCACCAAACCGGTCGTACAGTTTCATAGCGATGTCTTCATGGTCTTCCCATTGAATGGGCATATTTTCAATATCTGAAAAAGGCATGTTGTCTAAATTTAATAAAAAGGAAAAGGGAGGTAATTTTAATGTTCGTGTCCGATTATCCGAGACTGATCTGGAATCGTTACCACGATCTCAGCCGCTTCATCAAGGAGTACACATTGGCAAGCCAAGCGGCTTTCTAGTCGGGGATTGAAGGCGCGGTCGATAAAATCTTCTTCCTTGTCGGAAAGTTCTTCCAAAAACTGGTCTCCCTTTTCCACATAAATGTGGCAGGTGGAACAAGCGCACACGCCGCCGCAGTTGTGGTTCAAGTGCACATCCGCCTCTTCTGTAATTTCGAGGATGGATTGATCCAGAAAGTCGCCTTCGACCTCTTTTGTGGGAATGTTTTTATCTTCAAACTGAAAAATAATCTTTGCCATAGGACCGGGCGCCGATGCGCCAACGCGTAAGCGATGTTGTTAAAAGAGAAGGATTTGAATAAAAGAAACCCTGAAACACCAAATGGTGTAAAAAGGTTTACAAAAATGATAACTAATTCAAAATAGCTTCAATGTGAATAACTTTTTATCGAAGAATGTTGCTAAATTTGAAAAATACACCGATTTTGGGCACCTTAAATGTAATTTGACGAGAAAATGGAATCGGGAATAAACCCTATAATTGAGCCGGTTTCCCCTCCCGAGAAGGGGCGTTGGAAATTTCGCGACTTGAAAATTTATGCTTCCACCGAATGGTTGGCGGACAATAAGAAGAAGTACCGGCAGGTATTTGATCGCTTTGAAACCTCTTATGTGTATGCAGAGCTCTCTTTTCACAACAAATACTTTGATGTGGAGGATTGGGAAGTGAACGTAGAGTTGAAGTGTTATTCGGTCAAAAAAGTCAAAAAAGAGATTTGCTCCTTGCCTTTTCGCCGAAAGGTGAGCAAGTTCGATCCAATTGGGTATATCCGGGAGGGCTGGGGAAACAAGCAAGAGGGTATTTTCTGGAAAAGGGGACAATATACCTGGGAAGCTTATATAGAGGGGGAAAAAGTGGCTTCTCGTTCCTTTTACATTGAGGATGCGAGCCGTCCGATTACGAAAACCGACAATCCGTACACCCAGATCTTGGCCCTAAAGATGTATGAGGGCCCCTACGACGATGTGCCTGAGTTTGAACGCCTTTACTTGCGGAAATTTGCAGGCGAGGAAACCCGTTATGTGTATGCCGATATTTTATTGCACAATCAAATTCGGACCCGGCAATGGCAATGTGAGCTATTTATCAAGTTTTATAACGATGCCCGTGAGCTAAAAGGTCAGGTAGTCCGCCTGCACAAAGTAGAAAAGGGCGAAGACATTATCCGGCTTACCGCGGGTTGGGGCAGCAATGTAAAGGGATCCTGGAGGACCGATCGGTATACTGCCGAAATCGTATTCATGGACCAACTGTTGGGGGTGATGCGATTTGAGGTAGGGGAGGATTGGGAAGAAGGGTTGAACCCAATCTGGCTTCCGGATACCAGTCATCTTCACCTCGCTATCCCTGAGGAGGATGAAGATACCAGTTTTGAGGAGGTGATGGAGAAACTGGATGCCCTGATTGGGCTCCAATCCATCAAAGCCAAGGTGCGGGAGCATGCCCAGTACATTCAATTTTTACAATTGAGAAAATTGAAAGGTTTTGTGGAGAAGGACGGCATCAATGTGCATTCCGTTTTTGTCGGAAATCCGGGGACCGGTAAAACAACTGTCGCCAAAATGATGGGTAGGTTGTATAAAAAAATGGGCTTGCTGAGTAAAGGGCATGTACACGAGGTGGACCGCTCCGATATTGTGGGGGAATACATTGGGCAGACGGCCCCCAAAATGAAAGAGGCCATCGAAATGGCTCGGGGAGGGGTTTTGTTTATTGATGAGGCGTATGCCTTAAGTCGTTCGCCGGAAGACAACAAGGATTTTGGGCGAGAGGCCATTGAGATCCTGGTTCGGGAAATGTCGAATGGATTGGGGGATCTCGCCATTATTGTCGCGGGCTATCCTAAAGAGATGAAGACCTTTCTGGATTCGAATCCAGGCCTGCGGAGCCGGTTCAAGCTCACGTTTGAGTTTCAGGATTATTTGCCTCAAGAGCTCAGTCAAATTGCCGTCTATGCGGCGAAAGAGAAGGAGATTTTACTCGATGCATCGGTTCAAGCTGCGTTGGATGAGATTATTCTGGAGGCATACCGCCGTCGTGACCGCACCTTTGGTAATGCCCGTTTTGTCTATGACTTGGTAGAGAAAGTTAAGATCCAGTTAGGCCTTCGGGTAATGCGCTTACCCGAAGTAGTGGAAATGCCGGTGGAGACTTTGGTGAAAGTCACCCAAGAAGATGTCTCAAAAGTGCATTTAGAACAGCGCCGACCCTTACCGATGATACCAGTAGATGAGAAGCAGCTTACTGCTGCCCTACACGAATTGGATAGCTTGATTGGGATGCAGAATATTAAGAAGGATATTCGGGAATTGGTGCACCTGGTACGCTATTACCGAGAATCGGGAAGAGATGTATTGGGTAAGTTTTTCCTGCATACCGTCTTGATCGGCAATCCGGGCACTGGAAAGACGACCGTTGCTCGTATTTTAGCCAAGATCTACAAAGCCTTGGGGGTATTGGAACGGGGCCATACGGTAGAGACCGATCGGCAGGGTTTGGTAGCGGGATTTGTAGGACAGACCGCTAGCAAAACTGCCGAAAAAATTGAGGAGGCGCTCGGGGGGGTGCTGTTTATTGACGAGGCGTATGCTTTAACGGCTACTAACCGGTCAGCTCAAGGCGATTTTGGAGATGAGGCCATTCAGACCTTATTGAAGCGAATGGAAGATCACCGCGGGGAGTTTTTTGTGTTTGTCGCAGGCTACCCTGAAAACATGGAAACGTTCCTGAAGGCCAATCCCGGATTGGCCAGTCGATTTGATAAGATGTTGCGTTTTGAGGATTACTCCCCGGAGGAACTTTTAGAGATTGCACTCTATATGTTCCGGCAGGAGGCGTACAAGGTAGCAGAAGATGCGAGGGAGTACTTAGGGCGTTATTTGGCCTTTTTGTACCAGCACCGCGACAAGTACTTTGGCAATGCCCGGGTAGTTCGGCAGGTGGTTTTGGAGATCATAAAAAACCAGAATCTACGGGTTTCTGCTGCACAAGGCGAGGTGGATGCGCACGAAATTCAGCTCAATGACGTGGCTTCTTTCACGTTTGACAAAGACAAGCTGGTGGTTTATCAGCGCCGCGGCATTGGTTTTTAGGATGCCTACAGAAGTTGTTTTTGTTGTAATAGCTGGCGGAGCTGATCGATCTGTTCTGGTGACTGGAAGCCAGATTTAAGGATAGGGTTGGCCTGGTTTTCTGCATGGTAAAGCAAGAAAAAGGAAGCCGTTTCTACGGCTCGCTGGAAAGCCTCCCAGGGTATTTGGGCTTCTCCAACCGCTGTTTTGAAAAAAATAGTGTCCTGGCTAAACTGGTACTCAATGGGTTCCTTTAGTTCGGGTTGTTTATCGTAAGCACTTTTAAAGGTACGTGCCAATAGAGAGCGCATGAGTAGCAGAAAGCCCAAGGTCGGGGCCAGGAAAGCGATTAGCATCCACCAGCGACCGGAGAGCAGGGAGAAAAGTGCTACCAATAGGAGGGAGGCCCCAAGTGCCCATAGGATCCAACGGCGCTGGCGGTAGGTTTGGAATACGAGGTGTTGGGAAACGGCGGCGTAGGCCGATTCGTCGAGAATAAAATGGACATGAATGGGTGTCATGGTGCTTTTTGGGCAAAGGTACACGAAGCGATTGGGTTATGGGTGGGCTTTACGGGATGGAATTTTGGGGTTGCAGAACAACTCCCTTTTCGTGGGCTTTTTTTCAATCTTTTTTAGCATTTTTTTGGACAATTGCCCTGTTTGGGCGTACCTTTGCGTTCGCTTTTGAAAAAGGAGGTATTTTTATTTCTTTTTCATATTCATTATCAACGAGTTATTATCATATTAGCCAATAAGCAGGTATGCCAACTATTAATCAACTGGTACGCCAGAGTCGCGAAAAAGTAGAGTTGAAGAGCAAGAGCCGCGCATTAGACAGCTGTCCACAGCGTCGCGGTGTATGCACCCGTGTATACACGACTACTCCAAAGAAGCCGAACTCTGCGCTTCGTAAAGTAGCCAAGGTGCGTTTGACCAATTCTATTGAGGTGATCGCGTACATTCCTGGTGAGGGTCACAATTTACAGGAGCACTCCATCGTGTTGGTGCGTGGTGGTCGTGTTAAGGATCTACCGGGAGTACGTTACACGATTGTTCGCGGTGCGCTGGATACAGCGGGTGTGAATAATCGTAAAAAGAGCCGCTCTAAGTACGGTTCTAAGCGTCCAAAGAAATAAGACGGGCAACTAGGGTTAGCATCTACTTTGCTAATTCTGCTTGATCACGTTATCACATTTTTATTTTTGTATAATGCGTAAACACAAACCGAAACCTCGAGTATTGGCACCAGATCCGCGTTATAACGATACGATGATTACTCGTTTCGTGAATAACCTGATGTGGGAAGGCAAGAAGAGCGTTGCATTTGGTATCTTGTACGATGCATTGGATATCGTAAAGAGCCGCACCAACGAGGACGAGTTGCAAGTGTGGAAAAAAGCACTCAACAACGTTATGCCTCAAGTGGAAGTTCGTAGCCGCCGTGTAGGTGGTTCTACCTTCCAAATCCCAACTGAACTTCCAGCAGGTCGCAAAATTGCGATTGGCATGAAGTGGATGATCAAGTATGCCCGCGCCCGTTCTGGTAAGGGTATGGCTGAAAAGCTTGCTGCTGAAATCATCGCTGCCTCTAAGGGCGAAGGAAGTGCAGTTAAGAAGCGGGAGGATACCCACAAAATGGCTGAAGCAAACCGTGCGTTTGCTAGCTACCGAGGCTAATCTCTACTTTTTATGTGGCCGTCGAAAAATGAAGTTGCTCACCACCCCGTGGTTTGGCAATTCTTTTTCGACGGTTTTCCTATTTTATCAACTCAATACTTAATTTCATAATTACAATGTCAAAAGATCTCCGATTTACGCGGAACATCGGTATCGCAGCTCACATTGATGCTGGTAAAACCACCACCACCGAGCGTATCCTTTACTACACCGGTGTAAACCACAAGCTGGGTGAAGTACACGAAGGCGCTGCTACCATGGACTGGATGGAGCAAGAGCAAGAGCGTGGTATCACCATCACCTCTGCTGCAACGAAATGTCAGTGGAAAGTAGAAGATCAGGTGTACGACTTCAATATCATCGATACTCCAGGTCACGTGGATTTCACGGTGGAAGTAAACCGCTCTCTCCGTGTATTGGACGGATTGGTGTTCCTTTTCTCTGCAGTTGATGGTGTAGAACCACAGTCCGAAACCAACTGGCGCCTTGCTGATAACTACCGCGTACCACGTATCGGTTTTGTTAATAAAATGGACCGCTCCGGCGCGGACTTCTTCAACGTAGTAGCCGACATGAAGGCTAAGTTGGGTGCCAATGCAGTACCGCTTCAGGTGCCAATCGGTGCTGAGCACAACTTCCAGGGAGTAGTTGACCTCGTAACCAATGAGGCCATCATCTGGAACGAAGCCGACCAAGGTATGACGTATAAGGTAATTCCAATCCCGGACGATTTGAAAGAAACCGTGGATGAATACCGCCAAAAATTGGTGGAAGAGGTAGCGGCTTACGACGACAACCTTTTGGAAAAATTCTTCGATGATCCAAACAGCATCACCGTGGAAGAAATGCGCAACGCTGTTCGTAAGGCGGTTATCGATATGAAGATGACCCCAGTAATGTGCGGTTCTGCATTCAAAAACAAGGGTGTACAGGCTTGCCTGGACGCAGTTTGCTACTTCCTTCCTTGTCCATTGGATATCGAAGCAGTAAAAGGTACAAACCCTGATACTGATGAGGAAATCAGCCGTAAACCTTCTGTAAGCGAACCATTTACAGCCCTTGCGTTCAAAATTGCTACCGACCCATTCGTAGGTCGCCTTTGCTTCATGCGCGTTTACTCCGGTAAGCTGGATGCAGGCTCCTATGTATTAAATACCCGTACTGGTGACAAAGAGCGTATCAGCCGTTTGTACCAGATGCACGCTAACAAGCAAAATCCAATTGACTCTGTTGAAGCAGGTGATATCTGTGCAGCAGTTGGATTTAAAGATATCCGCACTGGTGACACCCTCTGCGAAGTGGGTAAACCAATCGTCCTTGAATCTATGGTGTTCCCTGAGCCAGTTATCGGTTTGGCGATCGAACCAAAAACACAAAAGGACATGGATAAGCTTGGTATGGCTTTGAATAAGTTGGCAGAAGAAGATCCAACGTTCCGCGTTCGTTTCGATGAGGAAACCAACCAAACCGTTATCAGCGGTATGGGTGAGTTGCACTTGGAAATCATCGTGGATCGTCTTCGTCGCGAATTTAAAGTAGAATGCAACCAGGGTGCTCCTCAGGTAAACTACAAAGAATCGTTGACCAAAACGGTCAATCACCGCGAGCGCTTGAAGAAGCAGTCCGGTGGTTCTGGTTTGTTCGCCGATATGGAATTCGAACTTGGACCTGCAGATGAGGAGTTCCTCAACAGCGATGACTTCAAGTCAGGTAAGAAAAAGCTTCAGTTCGAGTGGGCCATCGTGGGTGGTGCAATCGATAAGAACTATATGAAGCCTATTTCAGATGGTTTCACACAGATGATGAGCAATGGTATCCTGGCTGGTTACAACATCGACTCTATGAAGGTACGGGTAACAGACGGTGGTATGCACGCAGTAGACTCGAAGCCAATCGCCTTCGAATTGTGTGCGAAAGAAGGTTTCCGTGCTGCTGCTCCTAGCTGTAAGCCAGTGTTGATGGAACCCATCATGAAATTGGAAATCGTAACTCCAGAAGAGTACGTGGGTTCTGTAATCGGTGACTTGAACCGTCGCCGTGGTCTTCCAAAAGGACAGGAAACTCGTATGGGAGGCGCTGTAGCTATCCAGGCTGAAGTTCCGTTGGCAGAAATGTTCGGTTATGTGACACAGTTGCGTACCCTGACTTCTGGCCGTGCTGCTTCTTCTATGGAGTTTTCACATTACTCTCCTGCACCAGACGGTATCGCTAAAGCGGTAATCGAAAAGGCAAAAGGTACGGGTAAAGCATAATTTGTCGGATTGCTTAGCTATTATAGGAGCCCGCTTGCCGTTTGGTAGGCGGGCTTTCTTTTTTTAAAAAATACCTTCACCCTAATCAAGGTATCTCCTCTTCAGCTCTTGCAATTCTCGAAGCGCGCTTCTTTTCTTTTTTATAGGGATCTCCTCTTCTATTTTTACTTTTGTTTTTTGGAAAAAACATGGGAAAATTAGTGCTTTATATCGCTACAAGCCTAGATGGCTATATCGCTCGTCCAGATGGGGCCATTGACTGGCTGGAGCAGCTTCCTAACCCTAATCAGATTGACCACGGTTACCAATTGTTCCTGGATGGGATTGGGGCACTAATAATGGGCCGTAAGACCTACGATAAAATTCTTGGAATGGGGATCGATTGGCCGTATCCAGGACTGCCCTGCATGGTAGTAAGCCAGAATGCTTCGTTTCCCGTTTCCAGTCCGGAGACGGTTGTGGTTTCTGAACAGGTGTCTGAAGCGGTGCTTCAATGGAAAAAAACGATGGAGAAGGACCTTTGGTTGGTGGGCGGTGGACAGTTGGCACAGTACTTTTTTCGGGAAAAACTGGTTGATCAGCTCGTTCTGACTTTAGTGCCGCTTACATTGGGAGAGGGTATTCCACTTTTTCCGGCTCCTGGTTTGGAAGATTCCTGGGAGTTGAAAGAGGTAGTGCCGTTTGAGACCGGTTTGGTAAGCCTAACCTACTCCCTTCGAGCATCTTAAGGGAAAGAAACACGAACGTCAGGATAATCGAGTTTACTGCTGCTGCGCGCACCATTCCGGTACAGGTGAATCAGGTTGGTTTGTCCACTCAAGTAATCATACAGCAGCCTATTTTGCACCTCTACCGGCCCCATACCGGGGAATTCCGCAGCTTCAAAATAACACCAGGTCGCTTCTTCCTCTATTTCATAACCCACCCAGCGCAGTTCCACGGGGCGGCCATTCACCGTGATTTGAAGCCGTTCTTGTAGGTAAATGGCCAATTGACCATCTGCATCGGCGCCCTGTGGGCGGGCTAGCTCTGCTTTGAAACCATATTTGCGGTACAAAGCATCTTGTAAATCGTCTGTAAACATTCGGCAACTCACCTGGAAGGTCTTCTTTGCGGTGTCGGACCGGATTTCGGTTACACTCACGTAAAAGGGATGTTCAGAAGGCTGCATTAAGAGCCCTAAACAGAAGAAAAGCAGGGAGAACCCATAAAATTTGCAAAAAAGGTTGTGTCTTTGCATAGCTTTGCAAAAGTAAGACACGGTTCGTGATTTTAACCTATTCACAGTTATGCTTAGACGTTTTTTCTTCATGATTCCCCTCTTGGGGCTTAGCTGGTGGCTGCCAGCCCAAAATATCCAAAACAACCCCACCTCCAATCACGGGAATAAATTTGAGCAACTGGGCATTATGCTCCCGGATGCGAATGGATTCCGGGCTGCTTCCGGAGCACCTGGTGCACAATACTGGCAGCAACGTGCTGATTATCAAATTGATGCCCGGTTGGATGAAAAAGAACGCCGGCTATATGGTGAGGAAACCATCACTTATTTCAACAATGCCCCCGAACCTTTGAACTACCTCTGGCTGCAATTAGATGAAAATGAGCACAGAGGAGATAACGAAAGCAATAATTTCAACGGAGGTTCCTTTGAAACTCCTGTCACGGAAGGACAGCTCGAACGCCTAGAATTCCGGAAAAACCTGGAGGGTTACGGGGTGAATATCGAAAAAGTGACGGATAAAAATGGGAAACCGCTTCCTTACACCATTAATTACACGATGATGCGGGTTGACCTCCCCCAACCGCTTTTGCCCAATCAGAAATACGAATTTAAAGTAAAGTGGAATTACAAAATCATACCCCGAACCAAATTAGGGGGCCGTGGAGGCTACGAGCTTTTTGACGAAGACGGTAATTGTGTGTTCACCATCACGCAGTGGTATCCTCGCATGTGTGTGTACAGCGATTACCAGGGCTGGAATAACAAGCAATTTACCGGAAGAGGAGAGTTTGCACTCGCTTTTGGTAATTTCTCCGTAAACATGACCGTACCTGCTGACCACGTCATTGCCTCTACCGGTGTTTGCCAAAACCCGGCCGAGGTGCTTAGCCCTGCTCAGCTCAGCCGCTGGAAGCAGGCCCAACAATCCAACGAGCCGGTGGAAGTAGTTACGCTGGAGGAGGCAAAAGCCCGTGAACAATCGCCTGTTACCGATAAAATGGTGACCTGGAAATTTAAGGCGGAAAATGTACGTGATTTCGCCTGGGGGAGCTCTCGTAAGTTTGTTTGGGATGCGATGTCCCAGCCTCAGGGCGGAAAGAATGTGATGTGTATGAGCTTCTACCCGAAGGAAGCCTATAGTTTGTATAGAAAGTACTCTACCAAGACGGTCGCCCATACCATTCGGGTGTATTCCAAGTACACCATTGATTACCCATATCCAACCGCCATCAGCGTGGAAGCAAGTAACGGCATGGAATATCCAATGATTTCGTTCAACTTTGGCCGTACAGAGTCGGATGGAACCTACAGTGCACGTACCAAGTATGGAATGATTTCAGTGATTATCCACGAGGTAGGGCACAACTTTTTCCCGATGATTATTAATAGCGATGAACGGCAGTGGACCTGGATGGATGAAGGGGTCAATACCTTCGTACAGTTTCTGGCCGAACAGGAGTTTGATAACAACTATCCCTCTTCTCGTGGCCCCGCCCACAAAATCGTGGATTATATGAAACTTCCACCGAATCAGCTGGAGCCGGTAATGACCAACAGCGAGAATATTAATCAGTTTGGCTCCAACGCTTACCATAAGGCTGGGACCGCCCTTAATATTCTTCGGGAAACGGTGATGGGCCGGGAGCTGTTTGATTACGCCTTCAAGGAATATGCACGGCGCTGGGCATTTAAGCATCCAACTCCTGCTGACCTTTTCCGGACCATGGAGGATGCATCCGGGGTTGATCTGGACTGGTTCTGGCGCGGTTGGTTCTATGATATTCAGCCAGTAGATATTTCCTTAGACTCCGTTCGGGTATTTACCGTGGGAAGCTCCAAAGATGGAGAAAAAGAAATGGCAGCCCCAGCGGGCTTTGACCGGCCTGAAAACAATCCTAATTTTGAGTCGATTTCCAAGATCCGGAATCGGGAGGGCAAGCTGAACTTTTTGGTTGACCAGGATACGACGCTACGCGATTTTTACTATTACTACAAGGAGCCAGAAGGGGCGGGCGAAGGTCCTCAGCGTGGACGTGGTAACCGGGGAGCTTCCGCGAATATGGAGAAAATTACGGGTCCTGATTTGGAAAAATACGCTGGAAAATTTTACTATGAACTGAGCTTTTCCAATAAAGGAGGACTAGTAATGCCCCTCATCATTCAGTGGAATTATGTAGATGGCAGCAGCGAGGTAGAGCGGATCAGCGCCTATATTTGGCGTAAAAATGAACAGAAAGTCGTTAAATCGTTCGCCAAAGACAAAGAAGTGGCGTCTATTGTATTGGATCCTTATCTAGAGACCGCGGATATCGATACGAGCAACCAGAGCTGGCCAAAGGTAGAAAATCCTTCCCGGGTCGACCTGTTCAAGTCTTCCCGCCCAGTTCGGGGTACCAATAACCAGGGTAATCCAATGCAGCGCGCCAAGAAAAATTAAAGCCTTTCTTACTGGAAATTGCATTTTGCCCTCCCTGTAGCCATCGTTTCAGAATGGTTAATTGTTAATTGTTAATTGTTAATTGTTAATTGGGGGTAAAGAATGGGTGGTGAGCGTTGTGCTTACTGCCCATTTTTTTTGTAATTCTGAGTTAAGTTCTTAGGGTGCCTTATTAATCTAGTTGATAGGCCCCATTAACAATTAACCATTAACAATTAACCATTAACCATTAACCATTAACCATTAACCATTATTAAAAGCCCTCTTTTTTTCGACACTGGGACACCCTAAAACGAAGTTTGAACAACGTAGCGAGGTAGTTCTGCTCCTCTTTGGTATATATTTCACTGAATACCTTAACCTGTACGCTTATAACACCACTTCGATTCCTTTTTTGCCGATCAAATACCCCTAACGATAGGAGTTGGGTGTCTGGGACACCCAAAATGAACGTGTTTTTTTTGTGCAAATAAATGATCTACAGCATTTTATGATTTTTTTACAAAAAAAAGTGTCGAAGACAGGAAAGAAATTCAATGCCTTGGATTCTGGTTTGAGTTCTGTTCTCCAGAAACTTCTCGGCTTGTTTCCAATTACAGCTGAAATCCCAATCCAATTGTCCCTGTTCTTTCCTTTTCAACGCTCGCCTTTCTGCATCAAACCAGCTTCAACAACAGTATCCGAACTGCTGCCATTCGTTTTGACCAAGCGGTAGTTACCATTACTCTTGTCCATAACCTGGACGCTTATGATGCCACTTTGATTTTCGATTCTTCCCTCTTAGGGGGTGACTTGAGCCAGGTTAAAGGCGGCACAGCTATACAGACCTGCTGTTTCCGTTCGGAGTCGAGCGGCGCCTAAGGTCACTGGTTGGCAGTGGTTTTTTTGGGCAAGGGCTACTTCTTCTGGTGAAAAATCACCCTCTGGACCAATCAGGATGAGGGTGTCGAGGCCCGGCTGCAGTACGGATTGCAGGTGGGGCATTGGTTGGTCATCCGGGCACCAGGCGATGAACCGCTGTTTGGCTGAGAGGTTTTCAAAGAGTTTGGGAAAAGGACAGAGCTCCTGAAGGGTAGGAAGGTACGTTCGAAGGCTTTGTTTCATAGCGGATACGACGATTTTTTCGAGTCGGTCGTACCGGATTTGTTGCCGTTCGCTGTGCTGGCAACGCAGGGGAGTGATGGTGTCCACGCCGATTTCCACGGCTTTTTCCAACATCCACTCCAACCGATCGATGTTTTTAGTCGGTGCGATGGCCAGGTGCAGGCGAACGGAGGGGGAGGGAAACTGTTTTTCTTCCAGTATCTGGACGGCAGCGTGTCGTTTTCCGATTTCGACGAGTTCCCCGATGGCATATTTGCCTTTACCGTCGGTGAGTTCCAACCGATCGCCGAGCCGTTTTCGAAGGACGACCGCGATGTGGCGACTTTCTTCTTCGGCAATTTGGACGATACCGCTGCCTAGTTGGGGCACGTAAAACAGGTTATTCATGCGTATGTTGTCGGAGGGGGAACGTTATAATAAAGCTACTGCCTTTGCCGGGTTCACTTTTGACATCAATGAGTCCCTTATGGGCGGTCAGGATCGCTTTTACATAGCTCAGGCCTAGTCCAAACCCTTTTACATCGTGGATATTGCCGGTCGAAACTCGGTAGAACTTGTCGAAGATGTTTTTGCGGGCTTCTTTGCTGATGCCGATTCCATTATCTGCGACGGTAATTTCCAGTCCCATGGGCACATTTCGGGTACTGATGGTGATTTGTGGCTTTTCTGGGCTGTATTTATTCGCGTTATCAAGCAGGTTGTGGATCACGCTGGTAATATGGGTGGCATCGCCTTCAATGATGGGTTGTTCTGCCTGGAGCTGGCTTTTGATAGCTCCTTCCCGGCGCTCCACCTGCAGACTGAAGTTCTCGACGGCTTGTTGGATGAGGGCGTGGATATCGACGGATTCCAAGCGGAGCTGGAATTCTTTTTTATCGATGAGGGCCATTTGCAGCACCCGTTCTACCTGGCTGTTCATCCTGCGGTTTTCTTGTCGGATAATATCTACAAAGCGTTTGATTTTATCGGGGGATTGCAGGATGACGGGGCTTACAATACTGTCGGTAGCCAGGGAGATGGTTGCGATCGGGGTTTTAAATTCGTGGGTCATGTTGTTGATAAAATCCGTTTTCATTTCAGACAATTGTTTTTGTCGGTAAATGACGCGGATGGTGTACCAAAAACAGAACAGGATAATACCGGAGAAGAGGACGGAGAGCAGCAAGGTGGGCAGCACAGAACCCAGTACCAATCGGGTACGATTGGGGAAGTACAGCGATAAATATCCTGGGGATTCGATGTCTTGTTGAAACAAGGCCACTCGGTACCTGGAATTGTAGAGGGTATAGGCGCTGCCCTGGGTTACCTGTGGGCTATAATCTTCTACGACGAAATAGCCATTTACGATCACGAAGCTGTTGCGGGCCTTGGAGTACACCCCGAATTGTTTGACTGCCTGGATTCCTCGATTGGCGAATTCTTCTTGCAGCCACTGGGAGAGCAGGTCGAGGGGCACCCGTTCCGACAGGGGTTTTGCATCGACCAGCTGGCTGACCTTCATATATTCCCACATTGCGACATTGTCTTCGAAGCCATCTTGGGGATCCTTGCTGAGTCGATTTTTTTTGGAAAAGCCATTTTCCAGGAATTTGGCGGCCTCTTGGACAGTTCCGGAGGATCTAGATCGGTTGAGTGCTTCGAGCACGGTGGTGTTTTCGTAGACCTGCAATTTATTGGCCACGCTGTTCATGGCTTCGAAGACACTTTTATCGAACTGTTCCTCGTTGAGGCGGATGTTCCAACCGATCCAGTAAATTTGAAGGCTAATGACCCCGACGAGGGCCAGGGTCATCATGCCGATTATGAGTTGTATGCGTTTAGCGTTCATAGTAGTGCGCCACAATGTAGGCCATTCTCAGCAAAGCAGGGTGTTAAAAGCACCCTCCTTAACGGCTGGTAGGATCTTGGTAGACTATTTTGCCGGCCAGGATGGTCATCAGGGCTTTGGTTTGGGGCATTTCATCAGCGGGGCAAGTGAGGAGGTTTCGATCGAGCACGGCGATATCGGCTACTTTCCCTACTTTTAGGGAGCCCTTTTGATTTTCTTCGAAGGCGGCATAAGCATTCCAGAGCGTGTAAGAGTAAAGGGCTTCCTCGCGGGTCATCGCTTGTTCGGGGAAAAAAGCGGGTCCTCCGACATGGTGGCGGCGGGTAACACTGGCGTACAAGCAGGCGAAGGGATCGACCTCTTCAACGGGTGTATCGGTACCATTGGTCATGCGGGTATGCAGGTCCAGGAGGCTGCGCCAGGCATAGGCGCCCTCCTTTGCGCGTTGTTCGCCCAATCGTTTGACGACAAACGGCGCATCGCTGGTGCAGTGAATGGCTTGCATGGACGCAATGACGCCCAGCTGCTGGAAGCGAGGTTGATCGATTGGGTCGATGTGTTGGGCATGTTCTACGCGCCAGCGCAGGGAGGCGTTGCACCCTTTTTGTTCGAAAACATTCAGAACCTCCCGGTTGCCGCGGTCACCGATTGCATGGACGCAAAACTGTAGTCCGAGTTCCCGGCAGCGTTGGGCGAGGGCGGCGATGGTATCGAGCGGGGTGGTATTTTGGCCATAGGAGTCGGGTTTGTCGGCATACGGCGCTAAGAGCCAGGCGCCGTAGGAGCCCAGGGCGCCATCGAAATAAGCTTTGACTGCGCGGGAGGTAAAGAACCCATTTCCGACATCCACTTTGGGATAGTCCTGCTTTGATTGGAGTTCGGAGGGCAGGGGTTGGGCGCGCATGGCCCAGAGGCGCATTCCTAATTGGCCGGCATTGGCTAGCCGTTCGTACTGTTGGAGTTCCCAGAGGGAGCTACCGGCATCTTGGAAAGAAGTGATTCCATAGCGCAGGCATTGGCGGACGGCATATTGGACGATGGTATCGTGTTCGGCTTGTTTTTCGGCTTCTGTTCGTTTATCCTTCCACTCTTTTAGCGGGCGTTCGATGAGTTCCATGGCATTTTCTTCGAAGACACCGATGGCCCGGCCGTTTAGGTCACGGACGATCCGCCCACCCAGGGGGTCTGGGGTTTCGACAGAAATACCAGCGAGTTCCATGGCTTTTTGATTGGCCAGTAGGGCGTGGCCACTGGCATGGTACAGGATGGTAGGGTGTAAAGGCGTAGCCTCGCTAAGGGCATCATGGTAGGGGTACCCGTTGACGGTTTTTCCGGGCGATTCTACCCATTTTTCCTGGTGCCAGCCACGTCCTTCCAGCCATTCTCCAGCTGGCAGTTGGTTTGCCTTTTGCTGTGCTGCTTCAATGATTTCTTTCCAAGAGCGGGTATGGAGCAGTTGGAGGTTACGGAGGCTACGGCCCAAAGCGGAGAAATGGCCATGGCCTTCGATCAAGCCTGGGAGCGCAAATTTTCCTTGCAGGTCAATCACCTCTGTTTGGTCATCGATCCATTCTTTCAGCCCCTCTTGATTGCCGACATAGACTAGCTTCCCATCGAGGATAGCCACTGCGGTGGCCATTGGTTGGAGGGAGTCTGCGGTAAAAAAGTGTCCATTTTGGAGCACGAGTTGCGCTTTTGGTTGCGTGGGGCTACAGCTCCAGGCGAAGAGTGAAGCGGCGAAGAGTATGGTTAGGAGCCTCATTTTGCTTGATTTTTTTCCTTGTTAAAATCCCGAATATCCAGCCCATCCATTGCCTTGGCGCTGGCGGGCTTTCCTGTGGTTTCGGCGCCCTGTTGGATCAAAATTCGTGGATCGCGGGCGGAAACGCCTTTAATGGAGTAGAAGGATTTTTTGAGGGCGTGGAGTTGTTTTTTGATTTTCCCGAATTTAACGCGGGCTTTATCCAGCTCGATTTCTCCGGATTCATACTCCTTTTTAAACTCCTTCATAGCATCCAGGGTACGGCCGTAATCTCGAATGATGTTGTTGAATATTTTTTCCATTTCTCGCATCAGAATCGGGACGAGTTCTGGATCGGATTCCTTGTAGGGCTCCAGGTTTTTAGCCATGTTTTCCAGGCTTTTGATCTTATCGGCTTCATTTGGCAAGCTATCGGTATTGGATATGGCTTGGTCAATTTCTTGAAGGAAAGGTTCATCCAGGTTTTTGCAAGAAGGGAGCGAGAAGCCTAGGACAATCGCGGAGAGCAAAATGAAATTTTTCATCATTAAAAAAAGTAAGTAGTCGTGTAAGGCGGAAAGGGCACAGCAGTGGAGGGGCACAGAAGTTCCCTGCTGCAGTAGATACCGCTGCAAAAGTACAGTGTTTTCGGGAAGCGAAGGGCTTAATTCAGCTTGGAACTTATGACATCTCTGGCGAATAGGATTTTAGGTTTCCAGTAGCTAGAGGTGCTGATATTGTCTTTGATGACCCCTTTGGAGGTAGTGCTATGGATGCAGATGATGCCTTTGGTAGAGCGCTCGTACACCATGGCGACGTGGCTGACCTTGTTGTTTTCTCCAAAAAAAATCAAATCCCCGGGTTTCACTTGATCCAGCGGGATTTCTTCTCCCTCTTGGCTTTGCAGGTAGGAGGCAGGAGAAATGGCAATGTCTCGTTGCAGGAGAACATACTGAGTGAAGCCGGAGCAATCAAAGCCCGATTGAGGAGTTCGGCCCGCGTATTTGTACGGTGTATTCAGGTAGCGTTCTGCTTCATCGACGATGCTGTAGCGGTAGCGCATAGTGGCCTTGCTATTCGTCGAAGAAGGCTTGTCGGACTTAACTCCATACGTGGAGGGGGGCCTGCTGGGAGAGGAAGATAGTTCGGAAGAGGAAGAATTTTTGAAGAGGCTGCAGCTACTAAGTGCCCAGCTGAGGGTGGAAAAAAGCAATAAGCGGACGGCAAATGGGTGTCTGGACATTGGAGTGGTTGTTTTGAAGATGGGAAAAGGGGACTGACGGGTTATTGTTCGAACGGAGCTTCGTTCGGTTTTTTACGCGTTTACCGCCAGATCGTTGGCAAAAGTAGGTTATTTTCCGAAAAAAGAAAACAAGCAGCCTTTTTTCGAAAAATAACCCATTTGCTGTTAGTTGGCATTTGCCCAGGGTAGAAAGGGGAGCGAAGCGGCCGCATTACTTCAACATTCCGCGGTTGGAAAAATCTTTTTGGAGCAGGTAATGTACTTTTTTTCGGATAATTTTATCAAAAAAGAAGAAAAATGCCAAGTTGGCCAAGGTTTGTTTGGTTCTACTCAGGTCCAGCATTTTATGAAGAACCTGTTTGAGTCTCGATTGGAGTGCTGGCAGCCAGGGAGACAATTCCTGGAGGGTGATTTTGGGAAGTAGTTCAGGGCCATATTCTGGGGGTGTTTCGATGCGAAGGCAGCGCATGTACTGGATTCCAGAGGTAGGCACTGTTTCGGGTTCGGGGCGGGCCAGGCGCATATCTGGAATAATGGGGAAGTAGAACCGCCCATCAGCACCGGGGAACACGAACCGCGCTTGTGCCTCCGGGGAGTAGGATTGGAGCAGTCCAAATTGCTCCTGGCTTTCGGAGGAAACGGCAAAGTATTTTTGGAGGAACGACTGGGCATTTTTTCGGCCCAGGAAAAAATCATGACGGCGGAAACGGATATCCAGGAATCCGCCGAATCCACTGAGCGCTCCGCAGGCGATCGCCAGGTTTCCTTCTATAATGGCATTGGTGGTCGTATCGCGTCGGGCGGGAGCGATGATAAACCGGGTGCTGTTGGTGACATCGGCAGCGGCTTCCAGCAAGTCAGGTTTAAAGAGCAATTGGGAACGCATGGTGCGCCAGGTTCGGAACAGTACCTCGAGCAAATCCGGATGAGCGGGTAGGTCATCCTTCATTTCCTCGGAGGGGAACGGATCGATCATGAGGATGATGGGTTCTTTGAAGAAGGAGTTTTCGGCAGTTTTTTGATTTCGCTTAATTTGTTGGTCAAGGATGAACTTGGTAATTTCGAACGGTTCATTGTTGAGCATTCCTCCGTCCACGATCACGGTTTCGTAGGCCTGGTTTTTACCCAGTCCTGTACTAAAATCAATATTGATAATTTCTTTAAACGCGGGGTTTTCGATCAGAAAATTGCTGTTTCGGGTTACTTTGCGGAAGGCCAGTCCGAGGGGGAAGGCACCGGTAGCCATGGCGGCGTCCCGGATGGTGTCGATATTGGTTGGGGAGTGGTTGCTAAACAGCACCGGAATTTTTCCTTGGTGGTTTTTTTTCTCCTCTTTTCGGAGCTGGTTTTCCTGTTCTGGGCTCAGGTTGGCCAGGGCCAGGGTATCCTTTTCGCTGAGGTCTTGAAGGATAAAGTGCCCGAAGTCCAGGTGTTGGCGGGCGGTGAACAGCGAGTTGCTGCCTTGGAAACTGGAGCGGAAGGCGTAGTTTTTTTGGATCCCATTGAGGTTGGTAAAGGTGACGGCTATTTCGGCTTTTTGGGCCAGGTAGGGACGGTGCAGCCGCTTCCCTCGGTACGCCCGGATGTGTTTTTGGGCCAGGTGGTCAATAAAATTCGAGTTGAGCACTGCTTTTGGGGGCTGCTGTTGGTCCATATCGGAGGTATCCAGGAGTTGGTCCATCATTGGCCGACCCAGTTCCAGTTCGGTCATATTGACCCAGGTATCGTAGAACGCATTGTTGGGTTGGTAGCGATCGGGAGCCCTTCGAAACTGCTCATAGGAAGCTGGTTCGATGGGTTGGAGCAGGGCACGAGCGGCGATGATGGCGGTCATGCCTCCGGCGGAGGCTCCGGAGAGCACTCCGATTTCGACGGAGTGCATGGGGATGCTGTGGTCGTAGTCCGGGTGATCGACACCCAGGGCCTGGTTTTGTTCTTTGGCTTTTTCCCAGCGTTCGAGGGTTTCGAGCAGGTAGTCGATGACTCCGGCGGTGTAGGCGCCGGCGGAGACTGCGCCGGCCATGCAGAGGCCAATTTTTATTTTTTGCATCAGCGAGGAAGGTGTTGTGAACGTAGGTTGAGAAAGCGGGGGCAATATACGGGCCTTGGTGATAGGTGGGTTTTTTTTGGTGGAAAAAATGGCTGCTTAGGGGAGGGGTAATTTCAGAAAACCTATTCAAACCGCCAATTACTCAATGGGAGCGGTTAAATACTAAGTGGTGGAAAATAAAAGTGGGCGGTTGTTTATTTTGGCGCCTTTCACGTAAGGCATATATAGCCAAGGAGGCTGTTTGAAATCAAGCAATTCAGTACATGATAAAAAGATTAATTTTAGTGGTCTGGACAGCGTTGTACCTGTCCTTGTCTGCGCAAGGGCAGGTAAACAAAGGCCTTCAGCCGGGCTCGGGCCCGACGCCGGTTCCCGGGAAGCGGATTGCCTTGGTGATTGGGAACGCTAAGTACCAGCATGGAACGCCCTTAAAGAACCCGGTGAACGATGCGGAGCTGATGGAGCAGACGCTTCGGGAATTGAATTTTGAGGTGATAATCCGAAAAAATGCGAAACAAAAGGAGATGGAATCGGCCATGGAGGAGTTCACCACCAAAATTTATAAAGGAAATTATGAATTGGCGATGTTTTACTACTCGGGGCATGGACTAGAAGTAAATGGTTCGAACTATCTGCTGCCCGTAGAAGCCAACCCTGTTTGGCAGACGGATGTGAAGTATTGCTGTGTGGATGCGATGAAGGTATTGGATGGGATGAATGCGGCTGGGGCAGTAACAAAACTGATGGTATTGGATGCCTGTCGAGATAATCCTCTGCCGAGGAGTTGGACGAGAAGCACTGATATAGGATTGGCTGCTTTGCCGGCTCCAAAAGGGTCGTTGGTAGGGTATGCGACGGCTCCGAAAAGCAAGGCTTGGGACGGGAATGGTTCCAACAGCCCCTACACGTCGGCCTTGGCCCGGTACCTGAAGGAGCCCGGTCTGGATATTCTCCAGATATTTACGAAGACCTCTGCTGCAACGCAGGATGCAGCGGAGCAGATGGGGATGGAGCAGGTGCCCTATTTGTCAAGTAGCCTTCGAGGGCAGTTAGTTTTGGTGCCTGTTCAAGGACCGCGCGAGCTAGTGGTTCCAGCCCCTGATCCGGATGTTCCGGAGGTGGGCGGCCACGCTCCTTTGGTAGGGAAGATGATTTTGATCAAGGGCGGGACCTTTGCAATGGGCTGCACGGGGGAGCAGGAGGGCTGTGAAAGTGATGAAAAGCCGGTGCACCGGGTGACGCTGGGAGATTATTACCTAGGGGAGACGGAAGTGACGCAGGCGCAGTGGCGGGCGGTAATGGGGAATAATCCTTCGTATAATACCGGCTGCGATCAATGCCCAGTGGAGGGGGTGAATTGGAATGATATTCAGGATTTTTTGAGGAGGTTGAACGAGCGAAGTGGGAGTTTAAAGTACCGCTTGCCGACGGAGGCGGAGTGGGAGTATGCAGCTCGGGGTGGTAAGGAGAGCAGGGGCTATCGATATCCTGGAAGTAACAATATGGGCGAGGTGGGTTGGTACGGCTCGAATTCGGGTAGTAATACGCATCCAGTAAAGGGGAAGCATCCGAACGAGCTGGGCCTGTATGATATGAGCGGTAATGTATGGGAATGGTGTTCGGATTGGTATGGCGACTATTCTTCGACTGCTCAGATGAATCCGTTGGGTGCTGCTAGTGGATCCGACCGAGTGGTCCGTGGTGGCTCATGGTACGACTACCCGCCTCTTTGCCGGGTGTCGAACCGCGCTGACGACACGCCAGACAACCGTGTCAACCGCCTCGGATTCCGGCTCGCCAGGACTTTTTAAGTTTTGGGTTTTTTACCTTTTTACCTTTTTAAAAATTTTATAAAAAAAGCGGGTTGTGGAAAGGGGTATGAATTTTTGCTGTTGGGGTGGGAGGCTCCAGGCGCGGGTCCTGTAAGGCCGCGGCCGGAGCCTCCCACCCCGACAGCGGGAGGGTGGTTAGGGGGGATCAATACTGATTACTCAACTAAACTGCCAGTTAGTTCATGGGAGCGGTCAGGTATTGCTAAATAAGTATTGAACCGCTGGCTGGGTAGAGGGGCAGGATAAATTTGGGAAAAACGCTAGCAAACGATTGTATTAAGTTGATAGATTGAATGTCAAAATGAAAATTGGACGAAAATTGAACACGCTTACCGTCGAGGAATACTTCTTTTATATAGACAACCATAAGAAGTACACCGACTTTAACACCCTTGGGCTTTACCGTTCCATAGTGGAGCATGAACGTTTATCCCTGGAAGACAAGCTGAAAGTGAGGGATTATGCCCATCAAACGTTCAGAAAGGCATTTGATTTTCTACAACTGAAAGACCCAATGACCTTTATAGCGCTGGAATACCTTGGGCAGGAGCTATTAGAATGGAATAGGCGAAGGATATGGGATGATCTGCGAAAAAACCAACAAAAAATACTTGCAGACAAGAAAATCAAGCACCGAAATTTTGGAGATTATTCCAAACACGATTGTGGTAAAGAGGCATGTTTTTTGAATGGGGTTATGCTAAAACAAGGTTCTCCACTGGCAATGCCCGGGATGCACTTCGAAAGTGACCGGAATAAAATCGCTGCAAAAGCCAAATCGGATCGGCGTAAATCGGAACGAAAGAGGAAACAACAAATCGTACGAAAGGAACTGGAGGAGATGGAATGAACGCTGCTGGCTTGCGTCGTTCCTTTTACAAATGGATTGTCCAAGTAGGTTGTGTGCGGTCCGGCTACTTGGCTGGCTATTTCTAGCGGACCTCAAGAGCGGTTTCAGCCTTCGACTTGCTAGGACCACTACCTTTTTGAACTGGTAATGGAATGGCTAGTAGTTGGGGGGCTATAACCAAAAGGCCTCTAAGGCAGTGTAAGGGAGCCTTGCCTGCCAGCGCAAGAAGGGCTTTACAGTATGGGTACCAAAACCAAGAACTCAGCCAAACCGCCAGTTACTCAATGGGAGCGGCTAAATACTAAGTCGTGTACCTTTATTTTAAACTAATTTTAGATATTTAAGCGCTCAAAGCAGCCCCAACACCGTTTGTGCGGGGGCAGGTTGCCTTTCTTGCTTTGCACCAACTACTTATCAATTTGAAGCCCTTATGATGAAGTCCACTTTTTTTATTGTCCTTTGTAGCTTGCTCACTTCCATCGCTTTTTCTCAAAAAAAAATAGCCTTGATCGTAGCAATTAGTGAGTACGAAGCGGGTACTGGCTGGGAAAAATTGAACACCGAACGGGATGTCACTGAAATTACCGCCGCTCTGGAAAAACAGGGCTTTAAGAAAGGAGATATTAAGATTATCAAAAACAAGGAGGCCACCAAAGCCAATATCCTGAAAGGAATTGATGACTTTCTATTTAAAACGGCAGGCACTGGAGACCAGGTATATTTTCATTTTTCAGGTCATGGCCAACAAATGGCCGACTACAACAAAGATGAATTTGACTGGCTGGATGAGGCCTTGGTGCCCGTGGATGCCAAATCCAAGTATGATCCAGCTCCGAAAGGATACAAGGGAGAACAGCATCTCAGCGATGATGAGCTTATGAGCTCGTTGAATAAGGTTCGCAAAAAACTTGGCCCGGAAGGGCATGTCCTGATGGTCATTGACGCTTGCTTTAGCGGAGGGATGCTGCGTGGACCCGGATACAGGGCCGTTGTCCGAGGCGCCAATGATAAAATGGCCCCGGATGATTGGGCGACCAGCAATCAATCATCCACTACAGCTGGATCGGAGCTAGCAAAAGCAGAAGGTTTGGAACTGAAAGACGACCAGAGCCTAGCGCCGATTGTCGCATTTACCGCCTCCCAGTCGCACCAACCTAATGCGGAGTACAATGGGGGTGGATCCCTAAGTCACGTATTTAGTAAAGTGTTGATGAATATGAACAGCCAAATGTCGTACAATGGCTTGTATCAACTGGTTCGGGAAGAGATGGCCTTGATTGTGCCAAATCAGGTTCCACAGGCGAACGGGAACATCAACACGTATGTATTCAACGCATCCGCAGCACTTGCCAAGCCGTTCTTTATGGTGAAAGTAGGAAAAGAAAACAATAAACCTACCTGGATTCTGAATGGTGGCAGTCTGCACGGTTTGACCCTGGGTTCCAAAGTGGGTTTTTATGCTAATGAGCTAATTGGTGCAGAGGAAAAACCGTTGTTTACTACCACCCTGGTACATGTGAATTCGGTTGCCTCCTTTTTGGAAGTACTTCCCGATGTAAAAGTGGAGAACCTGTGGGTGTACTTGTTGGAGCTGGCGCCTGCTGAGGATAAAATCAGGACCTGTATTCAAGTACAGTCTGCCGCTTTGAGGGATCAACTAAAGGCAGATATCCAGAAAGAAGCCTTGCTAAAGGAGGCAACTGATACTACCTGTGTTTGCCGGATAATTCAGGATAGTCCACAGGATTCAATTGATATAATCACCAACAACGAGCACTTAATAGCAAGGCTTCCGGCTGCTTCAACGTCTATCCCGCTGGTCTTTGAAACGTTGAAGTTGTACGCACGCGCGGAGTTTTTCAGGAAAGTGGGGGCCGAAAATACGGGTTCTGGAAATGGAGGTGAATCGGTTTCGGTCAGCTTTATTCCGGTTCGGGTAGAGTACGGTGCCATTAAGGGGGAATTGCCGCTTTCGGACTTCACAGATAAAAATGGGGTGGTGTCCTTTCCGGAAGGAACTATGGTTCGCCTTCGGGTGACCAATAATAGTGGTGTGAAAGGGTATTTTTCCTTACTGGATATTCAGCCCGACAACAAGATCAATATTTTGATGCCTTCACAGGGCAGTAGCGGTGATACTCCCAGCGACTATCTTTTAACTGGACAAGTGGGGCAAACCTTTGAGCTCCCCCGCAGTAAAAACAGCTATTATACGATTGGGGAGCCTTATGGCAACGAAGTACTCAAGCTCATTGTGACGGAGGAACCACTCGACTTGCGTCCGCTACTGGCTAGCAGGGGTGGATTGCGAGGCAGCAGAGGGGCTCTCTCCAAAATGGAACTGCTTTTCGCAGATGCCATGTCGGCAACCAGGAGTGTGACGGAGAGTGTTCCCGTCCGGGAAGTGGGCTTTTTTCAGACGACCTTTGTAATCCGGCCAAGGGTTGAACCTAAAAACTAAGCTATCACACACGTTTAATCAACTATATTTAGGATGAAATTAGCTCAAACACGTCTTTTCCTTGCCTTTTTGCTACCCATCGGCGCTTTTACTCAGGTAAGCGCGCAGACCGTGCACCTTTACCACAACCTTCACCGCGATTCTACCTGGTACAAAATCGAAGGAAAACGAAAGGTCAAAACGGGTGCTGGCGTTCCCTTGTTAAAAAAGGGCAGTATGGTGGAGCTCCACTTAGTGGAATACAATGATTTTGTTTACGACCTTTCCATTGATCCCCAAATCATTGATAATCCGCTGGCTGTTGCCGGGGTAAATACGGGGTCTAACGGATTGGTGGGTCGTGTTTTTCAATCTTCCGCATCTGGCTCAAACATTGTGTCAGCCCCTCTGGGGATGTTTCAGGGTGCTCTAAAGACACTCCAAAAGCAAAATGCCTATTTGCAAAACCTTCATGGCAGTAGGGGAGATGATTCAAAAGGAGAAGCGCCCAATAGCATAGATAATTCTACCGCCAACTATAAAATTTGGAAGGAAGAGGCTACCAATTCGATCAACCGTCTAAAGGCGCTCAGCGATACCATAAAATTGTTGGAGGCCGCCCTTGTGGAGGAATCCATCTTGGTAAAAGATGCTTTGGTGTTGGAGGAGGACTTGGTAAGCTTAACTACCAAAACCCAGCTGGCACCCTCACAGATTGTTCAGCTGGCCGATCAGCTAGTCAGTCGGCAGTTTGGCGCATCGGGGGCGCAGCTGAACCTTGATAAGGTGCTGGCTTGGCCTGCTCCACAAAAACTACGGCAAAAAGAACAGGTGTTTAGCCAAATAATGGACGAGGTAAAGAGCCATTATTCTATTTTGAATGATATAGGCAATCAAATTGAAGATAGCAGACCGAGTAGTCCGGAAATGAGGACTATCCAGGAACTCTGCTTCTCCATCACTGGAGACGATGAATTCGAGAATGGTTTGAGGGAAAAAATAAACGAAGTAACAGACCTCAAGAAGGATGCCAGTAAGCTAAATCATCAAGCCTTGATTTCTATGTATGAGCAATACCTTGCCATACGCAATCATTCCTTCGAAAAAACCCATAGTATTTATGTTGAGGGCAATGCGATGGACCTGGTGATTAAGCTAAGTACCAAAGAACTATCTTCCGGGCCCAGTACCAGTTCCAGGGGATCAGAGCAGGAGGGCCTAGCTGTACCGAAGGCTACCACGGCTAAAACCATCGAACGCCGCATTCGGGTGAATAACTACGACCCAATCAAGTTTTCCACCAACATGGGGATTTGTTTTTCCAACTTTTTTATGCCTGAACAGGAGTATGCTGTGCGGAATCAGGTGATCGTGGTGGACCAGGAAGAATTCCTTCGGCCTCTGCTTTTTACAGGTATTACCGTTTATAGTGGGCTCGCTCGCTCGCTTACTCCTGGTATTAGTGCCGGGATTGGTATTCCGGTCCTGAGCAATACGGATGGGCAGTCGATCTCTTATGTAATTGGCCCCAGTTTGGTACTTGGGAAGTCGCAATCCGTAGTGGTGAATGCGGGCCTCATGGCGGGTAAAGCCCGTCGATTGAAGTCGCCCAACCGGGTTAATGATGGTTTTGGAGGTTTCACACAAGACCTGCCCACCGAGTTTCGAATGAGTTACGGCTGGTTTTTTGGAGTGGCCATCAACCTTCCCTAAATTGGTATTTATACAATAACAACGTAAGACAATGAAAAAACAACTAAGTACCCTGTTGTTTCTCGTGTTCGGGTTCACCCTGAGCATATATGCCCAGAATAAAATTGCAATGATTGTTGGGATTAGCACCTACGCTCCTTCTACGGGATGGAAAACCATTCATACAGAACCCGATGTAGAAATGACCAAGGCTACTTTGATCAAACAAGGCTTTCAGGAATCCAATATTTTTGTGTTGCAGAATGAGCTGGCCACCAAGGCGAATATCCTGCTCAATTTAGAGCAAAGGGTATTAAAAATAGCCCAGAAAAAAGATATTGTTTATTTTCATTTCTCTGGACATGGCCAACAGATGATCGACTTGGATGGAGATGAATTGGATCGGTTGGACGAGTGTATTATCCCATACGATGCCCCTAAAACCTATATACGTGGGGTCTATGAAGGAGGGTTACACCTGCGTGACGACGAATTAGCCCAGGTTTTTCAAAAAATTCGAAAAAAAATTGGCCCCAATGGTCAACTTATTCAGGTGATAGATGCTTGCCACAGTGGAACGGGGCTTCGGAGCCAAATGGATGGGGTAAGGGGCACTAATACCCTTATGGCCCCCGAGAATTACAAGGGACTTGCTTCCGGGGATGGAAAAGAAGAGTTACTAGAATTGCAACAAGGAAAAGGCTTGGCGCCTATCGTTGGCTTTTTTGGTTCGAAAGCCAGTGAGTTGAATTATGAGTGTACCATTAATGGCCAAAAAATGGGCTCGCTCACTTATGCTTTTTGTAAGCATTTTTCTGTCGCAGGGCCTGAGTCAACCTACCGAGGAATTTTTGAAAGGATTCGGGAAGAAATGTACACCCTGGCACCCAAACAATCACCGTCGGTAGAAGGGGCAGTAGATTATCGGGTGCTCAACGGTACTGTCCAAACCGTTCAGCCTTTTTATAAAGTATATGAACGGGATGGATTTGAATGGAGGTTGAATGGAGGAACCCTGCATGGCCTAACGGAAGGCTCCATTGTTGGTTTTTTTGAACAGGAAACCCAGCATCCCACTAGAGAAGCAAGTCGGTACACGGTGGAAATTTCAAAGAGTGATCTCGTGTACTCAACTGTAAAAAACGGGCCCTCCGAGTTTCGGAATGGGTATGTTTATTTGCTGGAGCAGCAGCCGGGCGCATTGATGATAACGGCGCAAGATAAAGTGTATGATACCTCTTTGCGTCGAATGGTCCTGGATTCTTTGAGGAGCAGCCCTTTTATTAAGTGGGGTTCGCAAGGAACTTGTTCGGTGGAACAAAATGAGCAGGCAGATTCTATCATAGTGTTTGGTATCGGGGGGCGGCAGTTAGCAGCGTTTAAGGGACAGCCGGGGGTTCATACCCGTGTTCTTGAGGTGTTGAAGCAACATACCCGTGCCGCTTACTTACGGAATATGGGGAAGTCCCAATCGAACGACCCACGCATTAAGCCAGATTTCATCGTGGAGATCATCCCTGTAGAGGTGGAACATGGAGCAATTAAAAATAGACCTTCGCCTCAGGAGATAAAGGATTCGTATGGAAATATCAACATTAAGGAAGGAATGAATTTCCGGATTCGAATTAGTAACCCGGGAAGGAAAGGGGGGTATTTTAATTTGATCAACATTACCTCTGCTGATATCATTGAGGTGTTGGTCCCCAAATTGGGAGATTTTCGATTAGCGGAAGACTTCCAGTTCAAGGAGGGAATTTTGGAATCTTTTGAATTTCCTAAACAAAAGAGTGGTTTTTTTACGATTGGTGGGCCCTTGGGAGTGGATATGCTTAAGCTGGTGGTTACGGATTACCCGGTGGATTTAGGGGCTCTTTTGAGAAACAGGGGGAAATTGGATAACAATCGTAGCCCTTCGGATTTGGAGCTCTTGCTGGCATCCAGTTTTTTCCCAACTAATGATCTCAGGGGAGGCAACAATAAATCCCGGCTCTCTTTTGAAAAAGTATCGATGGTGGGTGTGAGCTATAAGGTGGTAGGTGAGTAGCGGCTTCTTTTTTTTAGGAATTCGATTTAACAATAAAAGCGAAAGTGTAAGCTTGTAGATTGGATATTTATTTCTACAGAAACACTTGAAATTGAATTGATTTAGTGAGTTTTAACTAATCTTTTAAAATGTAAAATATGTATTTACGGATGTTAATCATTTGCTTGCTTCCGTTTAGCCTGAGTTCACAGGCTGCGAAGCAACCCAAACGGCTGGCGATGGTCATCGGTAATGCCCTTTATCAGCATTCGAAACCCTTGTTAAATCCGGTAAAGGATGCGGACAGTATGGAGGTTGCACTAAAGCAATGCGGCTTTGAGGTGTTGAAATATTGCAATGCCGATCGAAATGTCATGGAGCAAGCTAGTATTGATTTGAGTAGTAAGATACAAAACAACCAGGCTGAAAATCCAATTGAAACCGTTTTGTTTTATTACTCCGGGCATGGGATGGAATTGAGCGGAGAAAACTACCTGATTCCAGTGGATGCTGTGGTTAATAGTATGGAGGAGGCTAAGCTAAGGTGTAGCCCTGTTAGTAGATTTTCGAGTATCCTTCAAGAGAATGAGATAAAGTACAGCATTATTTTGCTAGATGCTTGCCGTGAGAATCCATTTCCAAAGCAAATGAAAAATTGGGGAAGCAAAGGATTGGCTGTAACGAATATTCCAGCTTCACTCAAAAGTTTTGTTGGGTATGCTGCAGCACCAGGTGCTTTGGCTTGGGATGGTGAAATTTTGGGAAATGGCGTTTACACCAAAGCAATTTTGCAACACCTCAGAACCCCTGATAGAACTATAAGTGAGATTTTTACAAAAGTGGCCAAGTCTACTGAAGAGATGGCTAGGGCGAAAGGCCATAATCAAACTCCCTTCAACTTAACCAATATTACGGAAGACTTCTATTTTATTCGAACCCAAAATCAATTAAGGGAGTTGTCGGATGGAAAGGATTCTGCTTTTATCGGCAAAATGATACTGGTGGCCGGTGGGAGTTTTGTTATGGGGTGTAAAGAAGGGCGTGATTATCCTTGTAAGCTGGATGTGCGTCCATCGCATGAGGTGATTTTGGATTACTTTTTTATCGGTCAAACAGAAGTTACTGTAGGGCAGTGGAAGGCCGTGATGGGTAACCTTAAGGGGGTGCAGGTGGATGAGTCCTGCCTTGAGTGCCCAATGGAAAATATCAGTTTTGATCAAATTCAGGGGTTTATTGCAAGTCTAAACAAAAAAAGTCAATTCCGATATCGCTTGCCTACGGAAGCCGAATGGGAATTTGCTGCCCGTGGCGGACGAAAA
>Ga0315901_10001760_pt1 | contig 31028 bp, 34 predicted proteins | sample LakEriMetagenome_10_FD_203761 | JGI IMG/M metagenome (GOLD analysis project Ga0315901, IMG submission 203761) | Freshwater fungal communities from buoy surface, Lake Erie, Ohio, United States - Buoy 2 MA116 | ecosystem: Environmental > Aquatic > Freshwater > Lake | place: USA: Lake Erie, Ohio...
GGCTGCCTCCACCTTTACTAAAATTTGCTCTGTATCAATCTTGGGCGTTGGTATTTCTGATAAAGCAAAGGAGTCCAATCCGTACTCGCTTTGAGTTATTGCTCGCATTCATAACCCCTTTCACTGTCTTGGGGAATTCCCTATGTTCTGGCGGAGGATGAGGGATTTGAACCCTCGAAAGGTTGCCCTTTACACGCTTTCCAAGCGTGCGCACTCGGCCGCTATGCGAATCCTCCAAATGAGCGTGCTAAGGGTATCGCCGCACTCAGTATGATTTCACCAGATCCTCCGCGCGGCATTACCGCGCTGAACTCCCCCAGGGTAGGAATACAGCAAGGGTAGGCGTGCTCTGATGGGTGCGCGGAGGGTCCCTTTAATCTTTAGAATCAACCGCCAGACCACGATCAGCAGAGACGAGTAGGGGAGACGATGTCACTAGCGCTATATCGCAAGTATCGCCCTTCAGTATTTGCAGATGTTATTGGGCAAGAACATGTCACGGTTCCGTTATCAAATGCACTTGAATCTGGTCGCACACATCACGCATATTTATTTAGCGGACCTCGTGGTTGCGGAAAGACATCGAGTGCTCGAATTATGGCGCGCTCACTTAATTGTGAAAAAGGCCCAACACCAAATCCATGCGGTGAGTGTCAATCATGTAAAGATTTGGTCGCAAACGGTCCGGGATCACTTGATGTTATTGAACTTGATGCAGCCACACACGGTTTAGTTGATGATGCGCGCGATCTTCGCGATAAAGCATTCTTTGCACCAGTTCAAAGTAAGTACAAAATTTATATTATTGACGAAGCTCACCAACTTGGGCCAGGAGCAGCGAACGCGCTTCTCAAAGTTGTTGAAGAGCCACCTCCACACGTCATCTTTATTTTTGCAACAACTGAGCCAGAGAAGTTGATTTCAACAATTCGCTCACGTACTCACCACTATCCGTTTCGTTTAGTTCCACCTGGAATCCTTGGTGAGCATCTCGAAAAGATCTGCATGCAAGAAGGCGTTAAAGTCGCAAAAGGTGTGATCCCACTTGTTGTCCGTGCCAGCGGTGGATCTGTGCGTGACGCCCTTAGCGTTTTGGGTCAGTTATTGGCAGGTGCGGGCCCTGATGGAGTCAGCTATGAGATTGCAATTCAACTTCTTGGATTTACCGATGGCGCACTTTTAGATGATGCTATTGACGCACTCGCAGCCCGTGATGGCGCAACGCTATTTAAGACTGTTGATCGCGTTATTGAATCAGGGCACGATCCACGTCGCTTTACGAGTGATTTACTTGAGCGCCTGCGCGATCTGATGATTGTTGATGCATTGGCTGCAACGCAAGCGAATTCAATTCTGCGCGAGATTCCTGAGGATCAACTTGAGCGAATGGTGACGCAGGCGAAAAACCTTGGCGCCGCAACGCTTTCGCGCGCAGCAGATATCGCGGCAGAGGGCCTTACCCAGATGCGCGGTGCGACTGCGCCTCGCTTAATTCTTGAACTTATCTGCGGACGTATCTTGCTTCCGATGGGTGATTCTGGTGATTCTGGGCTACTTGCTCGCCTTGAAAGACTTGAGCGCGTACAAGGAATGGCAACGTCGTCAGCACCGGCTGCAGCACCTGCGCCTGTCGCAGAGAAAGTTGCTGCACCTTCTGTCGTTGAAAAAAAGGTCGAAGCAGCTGTAGAAGTAAAGGAAGTTGTACAAGAGATTAAGAAGCAGGCTGCAACTCCAGTTGATTCACTTGATATCGGTGCGCTGCGTCGTATGTGGCCTGAAGTGATTGAAAATGTGAAGAAGCGCCGCCGCCTAACATGGTCACTATTGAGTGCAAGCGCACAAGTCTTAGCCCTCGATGACAAGATCATCACAATCGCTATTGCAAACCCTGGTGCGCGCGATTCATTTATCCGCTCTGAGTCAGATGAGATTCTCCGTCAGGCCTTTATCGATGTCACTGGACTTGATCGAAAGATTGAGGCAGTTGTTGATCCATCTATTGATATCAACAGCAACCCTGTCTCGCGTGCTGTCCGTACCGATGAAGCACCGACAGATAAAACTTTGCTGAGTGGTGCTGCACTGCTAGCCGCCGAACTTGGTGCGACAGTCATTATAGATAAGAAAAGCAAATAAATGACATCAGGAATGTATGAAGGTGCGATCCAAGATTTAATTGATGCTCTCGGTCGCCTTCCTGGTGTTGGCCCAAAGTCAGCTCAACGCATCGCATTCCATATTCTGCAGAGCGAAAACGAGACAGCGCACGCACTTGTTGATGCAATTCGCACCGTAAAAGAACGTGTGAAGTTCTGTGTGCAATGTGGCAACGTTTCAGAAGAAGATGAATGCCGAATCTGCCGTGATCCACGGCGTGACCCATCACAAATTTGCGTTGTTGAAGAGAGTAAAGATGTCATTGCAATCGAACGCACACGCGAATTTCGCGGGAAGTATCACGTACTCGGTGGCGCGATCAGCCCCATCGATGGCATTGGCCCAGATCAGCTTCGCATCCGTGAGTTAATGACGCGCCTTGCAGATTCAAAGATCACCGAAGTTATCTTGGCAACGGATCCAAACCTTGAAGGTGAAGCAACAGCAACATATCTCGCTCGCCTGATTAAGCCGATGGGTCTGAACGTCTCGCGCCTTGCCAGCGGATTGCCTGTCGGTGGCGATCTCGAATATGCCGATGAGGTAACCCTGGGTCGCGCCTTTGAGGGACGCCGAAACGTAGAAGGTTAACTTTCTCATTCCTTGAGATGCTTGCCGTCTCATTATGTGAAATTTCAGTAATTTGGGTAGCCCGCCTCGATGGCGATGGTTCACACTTATCTGTATGGGACTCATCGTTCAGAAATATGGCGGATCCTCGGTAGCAGATGCCGAGGGGATGAAGCGCGTTGCCGCTCGCATCGTCGCCTCCAAGAAGGCGGGCAACCAAGTTGTCGTTGTTGTCAGCGCGATGGGCGATACCACCGATGAGTTAATTGAATTAGCGAATGCCGTGACTCCGATTCCACAGGGGCGCGAACTAGATATGTTGTTGACAGCCGGTGAGCGAATCTCGATGGCCCTCCTTGCGATGGCAATTAACAATCTTGGTTTTGAAGCGCGATCATTTACTGGAAGCCAAGCCGGAGTTATCACAAACTCGGTGCACGGTAAGGCTCGCATTATTGATGTGACACCAGGGCGTATCCGCGAAGCAATCGATGAAGGCGCAATTGCAATCGTTGCAGGATTTCAAGGAATTTCTCAAGATACCAAAGACATCACAACGCTAGGACGCGGAGGTTCAGATACAACTGCAGTCGCGCTCGCAGCAGCACTGGAAGCAGATGTCTGTGAAATTTACACAGATGTCGATGGCGTTTTTAGCGCAGACCCACGCGTTGTACCAGCGGCTCGTAAATTAAAGACTGTCACATATGAAGAGATGCTCGAACTTGCAGCAGCAGGTGCGAAAGTTCTTCACCTGCGTTGCGTTGAGTATGCGCGACGTTATGACTTACCTATTCACGTACGTTCATCATTTTCACCTAACGAAGGAACCTGGGTGGTTGCTAATCACCCTGAAGGAGGCATCATGGAACAAGCAATCATCTCGGGCGTTGCACACGACAAGTCCGAAGCAAAGATCACCATCGTGGGTGTTCCAGATCGCACCGGAGTTGCAGCGCGTATCTTCCAAGCAATTGCAGATGCCGACATCAACATTGACATGATTGTGCAGAACGTTTCTGCAGCGGCAACGGGTCTTACAGATATCTCATTTACATTGCCAAAGGCCGAAGGATCAGATGGCACCGCTGTATTGCAGCGAATTCAAGGAGAAGTTGGTTTCGCATCAATTCTCTACGATGACACCATCGGAAAGCTCTCACTCGTCGGTGCGGGAATGCGTTCAAACCCTGGCGTAACTGCGACATTCTTTGCTGCAATGGCTGATGCTGGCGTCAATATTGAAATGATCTCGACCTCTGAAATTCGCATCTCAATTATCGTTCGTGAGGCAGATCTTGAGCGTGCAACAAAGGCAGCCCACACTGCTTTCCAGCTCGATGCTGACCAAGTAGAAGCGGTTGTATATGGAGGAACAGGTCGATGACACTTAAAAAATCTAAATCTAAGAAGAAGTTGCCATCACTGGCTGTTGTCGGTGCAACTGGTGCTGTCGGCACAGTGATGCTCGATATTTTAAGTACCCGCAAAAATGTTTACGGCGAGATTCGCTTAATCGCATCCGCGCGCAGTGCAGGCAAGAAGTTGGTCTGCCGCGGTGAAGAACTTACTGTCGTGGCCTTATCACCTGAAGCATTTGATGGAATTGATATTGCAATGTTTGATGTTCCAGATGAGGTCTCTGCTGAGTGGGCACCGATTGCAGCAAAGCGCGGCGCTGTTGTCGTTGATAACTCGGGTGCGTTCCGCATGGATAAGAAAGTCCCATTGGTTGTTCCTGAAGTAAATCCAAAAGATGTGAAAAAACGCCCTAAGGGAATCATTTCAAATCCAAACTGCACAACCCTCTCGATGATTGTTGCGATGGGTGCTCTCAATAAGAAGTTCGGCCTAAAAGAACTTGTTGTTGCCTCATACCAAGCAGCATCTGGTGCGGGACAACCTGGAATCGATGCGCTGCATGATCAGATCTCAAAAGTTGCAGGCAAGAACTTAGGATCGGTTGCAAAAGATGTTCGCAGCGCAGTAAAAGATCTTGGTCCATTTTCGGCTCCACTTGCAATGAATGTGATTCCTTGGGCAGGCTCACTTAAAGAAGCAGGACACTCATCTGAAGAACTTAAAGTTCGCAACGAGTCACGGAAAATTCTAGGAATGCCAAAACTTAAGGTTTCAGCAACCTGTGTGCGCGTACCAGTGATTACAACTCACTCACTTGCAGTGCATGCAACATTCTCAAAAGTTGTCACTCGCAAAGCCGCGCAATCAGCTCTTGCCAAGGCAGAGGGCGTGAACCTCTATGACAATCCTGAGAAGCAGCAATATCCAACTCCTGCAGATGTAGTTGGAACGGATCCGACCTGGGTAGGCCGTGTTCGACAGTCACTTGATGATCCAAAGTCGATCGATCTCTTTCTCTGTGGCGATAATTTACGTAAGGGTGCAGCGCTCAATACTGCTCAAATCGCTGAATTACTCGCTGCAGAATTCACAAAGTAAGGCTGGATAGACTGACCTCCATGACCATCGTTGTTGCTGGAGGCACAGGCCTTGCTGGATCTGCCATTGTCCGCGCATACGTTGGCGCAGGGCACGATGTCATCCCTGTAAGCCGCAAGGTTGTTGATCTGCTTGATCGCGATGCAACCTTTGAATTTATCGCATCTGTTAAGCCCACACTTGTCATTGATGCCGCGGCAAAAGTTGGCGGCATCGGTGCAAATAATTCTTATCCCGTTGAGTTTTTAGCAGATAACGTGCGCATCCAGAGCAACCTGATGGAGGCCGCTCACGCTGCAAACGTTGACAAATTTATTTTCCTTGGCAGTTCATGTATCTATCCTCGTGATTGCGCGCAACCAATCAAGGAAGAGTATTTACTTACAGGTCCCCTAGAAGAGACAAATTCGGCATATGCAATCGCGAAAATTGCCGGTATCGAACTTATTAAATCCTTTAGAAAAGAGTACGGCCGAAAGTGGATCTCATTGATGCCAACAAATCTTTACGGTCCATTTGATAACTTTGAACTTCAGGGATCACATGTTCTCCCAGCCTTCATTCGTCGCTTCGTTGAAGCGTCAGAAAATGGTGCAGCGAAAGAGACGCTGTGGGGGACTGGATCACCAAAGCGCGAATTTTTACATGTTGATGATCTCGCCGCTGCCGTACTTCACCTTGGTGAAAAGTATGACGAGCCAGGACATATCAATATCGGTACCGGTGAAGACCTGACAATTAAAGAGTTGGCAGAGCTTGTGGCAGATATTGCTGGCTTTAAGGGTGAAATCGCCTGGGATAGTTCAAAACCTGATGGAACACCACGTAAGGTTCTTGATGTTTCTAAGGCAAAGTCACTAGGTTGGGCACCAAAGATTTCACTTCGTGATGGAATTGCATCAACAATTGATTGGTACAAGAGCGCAGCACTTAAGGGAGAGTTACGTCGATGAGTAGAAAAGTTGCCCTAATTACCGGAGTTACCGGACAAGATGGCTCATACCTTGCAGAGTTCTTGCTTGCTAAGGGATATGAAGTACACGGACTTATCCGTCGCTCTTCCACCTTTAATACTTCACGTATCGATCACATCTACGAAGATCCTCATGAGAATAACCCAAAACTCTTCTTGCACTATGGCGATCTCATCGATGGAGTAGGACTTACCAACCTTATTCGTGAAATCAAACCAACTGAGGTGTACAACCTCGGCGCACAATCACATGTACAGGTTTCATTCACTATGCCGCAATACACAGGCCAAGTTGATGCAGTTGGCGCTGTTGGATTACTTGAAGCGATTCGCAGCGCAGATATTGATACCCGTTTCTACCAAGCATCGACATCAGAGCTCTTCGGATCAACTCCACCACCGCAGAATGAAAATTCAGTCTTTAGACCACAGTCACCATATGCAGCAGCGAAGTTGATGGCTTACTGGTGCACGGTTAATTACCGCGATGGATATGGAATGCATGCCACTAACGGCATTCTTTTTAACCACGAATCACCTCGTCGTGGTGAAACATTTGTTACTCGCAAAATTACTCGCGCAGTTGCTGCAATCAAGGCCGGCAAGCAAGACAAACTCTTCCTTGGAAACCTCGACGCAGTACGTGACTGGGGATTTGCTAAAGAGTATGTCGAGTCAATGTGGCTAATGCTCCAACAAGATAAGCCAGATGATTACGTTGTTGCCACAGGAGTTGGTGCGACAGTAAAAGACTTTGCAGAGGCTGCCTTTTCGCGCGCAGGACTTAACTGGCAAGACCATGTTGAGACAGATAAGAAGTACATCCGCCCAACAGAGGTAGATGCACTTATTGGCGATCCATCAAAGGCGGAGAAAGCCCTTGGCTGGAAAGCTTCAACTCATTGGAAAGAACTGGCTGAGTTGATGGTTGATGCTGATATCGCAGCGCTTAAATAAGAGTTACTAGCGAAACTTCTGGAGGACTTGCTACGCGAATGCGTGCAAAGGGACTTGTTCCCATTCCTGCAGAAACATGAAGATAAGGCTCGCGGCCAAATTGTGTAAGCCCGCGTGCTCGCCAATGAGGCAGATCGCAATTTGTTGTTAGCGCGCGAGATCCACCAAACCATGGCAATCGCACTTGTCCACCATGAGTATGTCCGGCGAAAATTGCATCGAGCCCATCATCTGACATTCCTTTGAGAATTCGCAGATATGGCGCATGTGTTACACCAATTGCAATATCGCAATCTCCTGGCGGGCCAGCAACAAGTGAGTAGTCATCGAATTCGAGGTGAGCATCATCTGTGCCACGCGCTTCAATTGTTGTTCCATTGATTGTGATTGTTGTGCGGTGATGGTTGAGATTTTTCCATCCGCGAGCCTGTAAACCGAGATCCAACTCAGGCCAAGGTAGATCCTCGCCATGAATACGTTCGCCGTGATCGGGCAAGAGATATTTCAACGGATTCTTTGGTTTCGGCGCGTAGTAATCATTGGATCCAAAGACAAAGAGCCCAGGTGTATCGAGTAATGGTTCGAGGGCATCAAGTGTTACCGGTACAGCATCCATATGCGCCAAGAAGTCACCTGTACTAATTACTAGGTCGGGCTTGAGGGATGCAAAAGATTTAATATCTGCAATTTCAGTTTTTCGGGCAGGAGTCAGGTGCAGATCTGAGAAGTGGAGAATGCGTATCGGGGCGTGGCCCTTGGGCAGAATCGGGATCTGCGCCTCGCGAAGTACGTAACTCATGATTATCAAATGATAGTGGGGCGTGAGAAGATTGACCCATGGGTATAAAAGAAACACTTAAGAGCGATCTCACCGAAGCAATTCGTTCAAGCGACAAAGTCGTTTCGGGCACGATCCGCATGGTTTTAACTGCGATCACCAACGAAGAAGTTTCCGGCAAAGAGGCGCGTGTATTAAGCGATGCCGAGATCATTACCGTTCTTTCACGCGAGGCGAAGAAGCGTCGTGAGGCATCGGAAGAGTTTTCTAAGGCGGGGCGTGAAGATAAAGCGCTAGAAGAGAAGGCAGAGGGTGAAGTTATCGCCCGTTATTTGCCAGAACAGATGTCAGAAGATGATGTGAAGAAATTAGTTGCAGCAGCAATTGCTTCAACGGGTGCTGCAGGGCCAGCTGATATGGGCAAGGTCATGGGAGTTCTTAAGCCACAAGTTGCAGGAAAAGCAGATGGTGGAATGGTTTCTACTTTAGTTAAGGCTGCTCTAGCGGGGGGAAATTAATATGAAGTTTGAATACGCAACAGTTCCACTACTTTCACATGCAACAAAGCAGATTCTTGATTCATGGGGTTCTGATGGATGGGAACTTGTAACAGTTATTCCAGCACCAGGTGGAGAACAACTCGTTGCATATATGAAGCGGGAGCTTAAGTAATGTCAGTAGATGTCCGCGCAAAGTTAGCTGAAAAAGGAATCACTCTTCCGATTGCAACTAAGCCACTTGCTGCCTACGTTCCCGCAGTTCGCACCGGAAATATTGTCTTCACCGCAGGTCAACTTCCGATGGTTGATGGCGCAATTGCAAAGACTGGAAAAGTTGGCGCAGATGTGAGCGTCGAAGAAGCATACGAGTTGGCAAAGATCTGCGCGATTAACGCACTCGCTGCTGTTGAACTCGTTGCACCAGTTGATTCAATTGTGAAAGTAGTTCGCATTGTCTGTTACGTCAACGGAGCAGCAGGATTTGTTAGTCAGCCAGCAGTTGCAAATGGAGCATCAGAGCTCTTCATGCATATCTGGGGAGATGCCGGCGTTGCTGCACGTAGCGCGCTAGGTGTTGCTGAATTGCCACTGAACTCACCTGTTGAGGTTGAGCTCACTGTCGAAGTTGCCTAAAAGACGATTACTTACCGCGCTTACTTAAACGCTCGAGGTCGGTGATTAATACTGCGCGACCATCAAGGCGCAACCATCCGCGACCTGCAAAGTCAGCGAGTGCTTTATTTACAGTTTCGCGTGATGCGCCAACGAGCTGAGCAAGTTCTTCTTGTGTGAGATCGTGGTGAACAAAGAGACCTTCTGGACTCTCTTTTCCAAAACGCTCACCTAGATCGATCAGCGCCTTTGCAACGCGACCTGGAACATCAGAAAAGACGAGATCACCGACTGCCTCGTTTGTACGACGCAAGCGCTGCGCTAGTCGGGCTAAAAGCTGTAACGAAACTTCAGGATTTTCACGCAACCAAGGAAAAAGCTTCTCGTGTCCAAGAGATAAGAGTTTGGCATCGGTAACTGCAGTGGCAGTTGATGTACGTGGGCCTGGATCAAAGAGTGAGAGCTCGCCGAACATTTCGCCTGGTCCAAGAATGGAGAGAAGGTTTTCGCGCCCATCTCCACTTGATGTTCCGAGCTTGAGTTTGCCTTCGACGATGACATAGACGTGCTCGCCACTGTCGCCTTCTTTAAAGAGGATTGCGCCCTTATTGATTTTTACTGAATCCATAGATGCGCGCAGTGAACTAGCCGCAGCATCATCTAGTGCGGTAAAGAGTGGGGCCTTACGTACGACTTCATCTTCAATGGTCACAGGGGTAGTTTACTCGCATGAGCGCGGATCGCGAAACTGAAAAAAGGGCTAAGGCCCTGTATCGCGGGCTCTGTAAGACTTATCCAGAGATCTACTGTGAACTCAATTTCCAGAATCCACTCCAGCTTGTTATCGCAACAGTTCTCTCGGCACAGTGCACAGATAAGCGCGTCAATCAGGTTACCGCCAAACTATTTAAGAAGTATAAAAATGTTCGAGCGTATGCGAAGGCACCGATCGAAGAGATTGAAGAGATTATTTATCCAACAGGTTTTTATCACGCCAAAGCACGACATATCAAAGGGTTAACAGAGAAAATCATTAACGATTTTGGGGGCGAGGTACCGTCAACCCTAGACGAGTTGATTACCTTGCCAGGTGTTGGCAGAAAGACAGCCAATGTAGTTTTAGGTCATGCCTTTGATACTCCTGGAATTACAGTCGATACTCACTTCGGTCGGCTTTCCAGGCGCTTTGAATGGACTCAATCTTTAGATCCAGTAAAGGTAGAACATGAAGTGGGCGAATTGATTCCACAAGCAGAATGGACAAACTTGTCACAACGCATCATCTGGCACGGACGTCGGGTGTGTCATTCCCGTAAACCGGCATGTGGTGCCTGCACACTTGCAAAAATCTGTCCATCAGTTGGAATTGGTGAGATGGATAAAGAGAAAGCGGCGCTACTTGTGAAGACAGAGAAGGATTTTCGATGAAGAAAATTGCTCTCGCTCTCGCATCACTTCTTCTTGCAGGCTGTTCACAGAGTACGACCGCACTTCCAAATAATGGAGTTGTGGTTGATTGCTCATCTATTCAAAGCGTTGCCACTGGTAAAAAGGCTGTAGATCTAGATTGTTTAGATGAAGCTTCGGTCATCGATCTATCGAGTGTTAAGGGCCCGGTGTTGGTAAATGTCTGGGGATCGTGGTGCGGACCATGTAAGGACGAGATGCCTATCTTTGTTGATTTTTATAGCAAGCACAGTAAGTCAGTGGGGCTTATCGGAATTAGCGTGGAAGAAGCAGATATCCAGGATGCGCGAGATTTTGTTCAGGCTTATGGCATGACGTGGCCTAATCTCTACGATGCCGATGGCACTACGCGTGCAACCCTGGGGATGGGCGTACCGATCACACTTTTTATCGATGAAAACGGTGAGATTGTTTATAGAAAAATTGGGGTAGTTACTACTATAGAAGAGTTAGAGAATGAGTCGAGAAAGTATTTAGGGGTAGATCTGTGAACTATGTCGATATCGTGATTGCAATAGCCGTCATCGCCTCATTTATCAGTGGATACAAAAGCGGTTTCTTGAAGACAATCTTTACCGTTATCGGAAATATCGGTGGAGCAATCGTCGGTTTACTGCTTGCACTCAATGTGATGGGTGAGTGGGCACTCGATAGCAAGAAAGTTGGAATCGCATTTCTCTCAATTTTTCTCGGTTCACTGGCAGGTCGCTTCCTTGCCAAGCTGGTGACTAAAGGGTTAAAGGCCACAGTAATTCGTGGGCCGCTGGCTTTCCTTGACCAAATTGCAGGAGCAGCGCTCTCACTTCTACGGACAGTAATCTTTATCTTTCTTATCGGCGCGATTCTTACATGGTCACCATGGCAGAGCGGTAAAGATGCAATTGCAGGAAGTGATCTCTATCCAAGGATTGAGAGCAATCTTCCAGGAGTAGTCACTTCAATCAAAGATACTGTGAAAGAGAAACTAGAAGGACTTAATCTTCGTCCTTAGTTGAATGTAGACCTTCAGAGATCAGCTTCATCACATTGGGATCAGCCAACGTGGTTGCATCGCCAACTGCGCGATTCTCAGCAACATCTTTAAGTAATCTACGCATGATTTTACCGCTACGCGTCTTAGGAAGTTCATTAACAACCATAATCTGACGCGGCCGGGCGATAGCACCGATTTCTTTGGTGACATGAGCGCGTAACTCTTTTACGAGATCTTCTCCATTTGCATGATCAATCCCAGCGCGCAAAATCACAAATGCCACAATTCCCTGGCCAGTCATCTCATCTTGCGCGCCGACAACGGCCGCCTCTGCAACTGCTACATGTGAGACAAGTGCGGATTCAACTTCAGTTGTTGAAATTCTGTGACCAGAAACATTCATCACATCATCGACTCGACCAAGCAACCAGATAGCGCCATCATTGTCGAGCTTTGCGCCATCACCAGCAAAGTAGATTCCATGAAAGCGTGACCAATATGTCTCCTTGTAACGCTCGTCTTCACCCCAGACGCCACGAAGCATTGATGGCCATGGCTTATCTAGAATCAAATATCCACCGTGACCATTTGGCACCGCAACACCATTGTCATCGACAACCTTGGCGCTAATTCCAGGTAACGCTGTCATTGCAGAGCCCGGCTTGGTTGCAGTTACTCCTGGCAAAGGAGAAATCATGATCGCACCAGTTTCGGTCTGCCACCATGTATCAACAATCGGACAACGGTTTCCGCCAATAACTTCGCGGTACCACATCCATGCTTCAGGATTAATTGGTTCACCTACTGATCCAAGTAAGCGTAGTGATGAAAGATTATGTGCTTGAGGGAATTCATCTCCCCACTTCATCCATGTACGGATAAGTGTTGGTGCTGTATACAAAATAGTGACGCCATACTTTTCAATAATTTCAAACATGCGTCCCTTATGCGGTGTATCAGGTGTGCCTTCATACATCACTTGAGTTGCACCGTTGATAAGCGGACCATAGACAACATAGGAATGCCCGGTAATCCAACCGACATCTGCTGTGCACCAGTAGACATCCTTTTCAGGTTTGAGATCAAAGACCGCGCGATGAGTAAAGGCAGCCTGTGTTAGATATCCACCTGTTGTGTGAAAAATTCCCTTTGGCTTTGCAGTCGTGCCAGATGTGTACAGAATGAATAGCGGATGCTCGGCATCAAAAGCCTGCGCAGTGTGCTCTGGGCTTTGACGGTTAACAATTTCATCCCACCAAATATCGGTGGCGTTATTCCACGCAGTGTCTTGTCCTGTGCGCTTTACGACAAGGACTTTCTCAACGTTTGTCTTTCCCTTAAGCGCTTCATCGACTGCTGGCTTGAGTGCAAATGCTGCGCCTTTGCGGAATCCACCATCGGCTGTGATGACAACTTTTGCATCTGCATCTTGAATACGTGAAAGAAGAGCATCTGCCGAAAAACCACCGAAGACAACAGAGTGTGCTGCGCCAATACGCGCACATGCCAACATCGCAACCGCTGCCTCTGGAATCATCGGCATGTAGATGGCAACGCGATCACCTGCATTAACTCCAATTTCAATCAGCGCATTTGCTGCCTTCTTTACATCAACAAGAAGATCTGCATATGTAATCGTGCGGGTATCACCTGGTTCGCCTTCAAAGAAAAGTGCGACGCGATCTCCGCGTCCAGCCAACACATGTCGATCGAGTGCGTTAAACGATGCGTTGAGTTTTCCGCCGACAAACCATTTGGCATATGGGGCCTTCCATTCAAGAACGGAATCCCACGACTTCTCCCACGTTAATTCCTTCGCCTGCGACTCCCAGAACGCTAAGCGATCTGATTCTGCTAAATCGTAGATACCAGCCTTGGCATTTGCCTGGGCAGCAAAATCAGCGCTCGGTGGAAATGTGCGGCTCTCAGAACCTAAGTTTTCGATTGAATCGCCAGAACTATCAACAGGAGTAACGCTCATAAGAATTGAGGTTACTCGCACTCTCTATTTTTGCCCACTATCTCAAACCACTCCGATAGATCCTCTATAGAAATGGAAATAACAATGCTGACTGCTTTCTTCGCAATTCTGCTTAAGATTTTGGGAACTCCTGCCCTCCTCGCCGCCCTCATGGCCTTCTTACAGAAGACCCTCCATCCCTGAAAAGCCCCAACTAATCAGGAGATAGACGCTCTCTGAGCGTAAAGATCGCCATGTCGCCGGTAGCCCTTGGGCCCTCTGGCGCATGGCGATTTTTCATACCCCCAGGTAAGTGGTTGGATTAGCCGTAAGCCCGAAGTCGACCCAATGACGCGCTCGGCGAAGGATTACAACTCGCACCAGATTTATGCGAGCAACCGAGCCCGTGGAGTCACAGATGCCAATTGCAACCCCTGAGATTTACGCCCAAATGTTAGATCGCGCGAAAGCTGGCGCATTTGCATACCCCGCAATCAACGTTTCTTCGTCACAGACGGTGATTGCAGCCATTCGTGGATTTGCTGAAGCTGAATCAGATGGAATTATCCAATTTTCGTGGGGCGGTGCTGAATACGCATCTGGCTCAACGGTGAAGAACATGGTTGATGGCGCAGTTGCGCTCGCTGAATTTGCACACGTTGTCGCAAAGAATTACAACGTCAATATTGCAATTCACACCGATCATTGCCCGGCAGAAAAACTCGATGGCTTTATGCGTCCACTTCTTGATTTCGGCGCGCAACGCATCAAGGATGGCAAGGCACCTCTCTTTAGCTCTCACATGTGGGATGGCTCTGCTGTCGACATGAATGAAAATATGAAAATTGCAAAAGAACTTCTCGCAAAGTCAGTTGCCGCGCGAACAATTCTTGAAATCGAAATCGGCGTTGTCGGTGGCGAAGAAGATGGAATCGAAGCAAAGCATGATGCCAAGTTGTACTCAACACCTGAAGATGCATTGATGACTCTTGATACTCTTGGAAACGACCCAGCTGCTCGTTACATGGTTGCAGCAACATTTGGAAATGTTCACGGCGTTTACAAGCCAGGCAACGTTGTCTTACAGCCAAAGATTCTGCACACATTGCAAGAGGCAGTTTCAGCAAAGCTCGGTCTAGCAGCCGGAAGTAAGCCTATGGATCTCGTATTCCACGGTGGCTCTGGCTCACTACTTTCAGAGATTCGCGAATCACTTGATTACGGTGTCATCAAGATGAATATCGATACCGATACTCAGTATGCATTTACTCGTCCAGTGGTCGAGCACATGTTCAAGAACTATGACGGTGTCTTGAAAATTGATGGCGAAGTTGGAAATAAGAAGGCGTACGATCCACGCGCATGGGGTAAGGCGGCAGAGGCTGGCATGGCCGCTCGTGTCGTTCACGCGTGTGAAGATCTTCGCTCCACAGGAACATCACTTCGCAAGTAATCTTCACCTAGTTCAAGAGAGAGGTTTTAACTATGCCTGCATTGGTTCTGCTGGGAGCTCAGTGGGGCGATGAGGGCAAGGGTAAAGCTACCGACATCCTTGGCGATCGCGTTGATTATGTAGTGCGCTATCAAGGCGGCAATAACGCAGGACACACTGTTGTTATTGGCGATCAAAAGTACGCACTTCACTTACTTCCATCGGGAATTCTCTCTCCTAACGTTATTCCGGTAATCGGTAATGGCGTTGTTATTGATCCAGGTGTATTGCTTGAAGAGATTAAAGGATTAACAGAACGCGGAATTGATTGTTCAAAACTTGTCATCTCAACAAATGCGCATTTGATTACTCCTTATCACCGCACAATCGATAAGGTCACAGAACGCTTCTTAGGTAAATCAAAAATTGGTACAACAGGTCGCGGAATTGGACCTGCCTATGCTGACAAGATCAACCGCATCGGAATTCGCGTGCAGGACCTCTTTGATCCATCGATCTTGCGCCAGAAACTGGAAGCGGCACTTCGCGATAAGAACCAGATTCTTATCAAGGTCTTTAACCGTAAGAACATTGAGGTTGATGATGTCCTTAACGAATACCTTGAATATGCTGAAATTTTGCGCCCATATGTTGCAGATACCGTCCTTCTATTGGATCAAGCGTTGAAGGCGGGTAAGCGAGTATTGCTCGAAGGATCACAAGGTACACTCCTTGATGTTGATCATGGAACATACCCATTTGTTACCTCATCAAACCCAACAGCAGGCGGCGCTTGTACTGGCTCTGGAATCGGGCCAACACAAATCAGTCGTGTTATCGGAATCGTTAAGGCATATACAACTCGCGTGGGATCAGGACCTTTCCCTACAGAGCTCCACGATGAAGATGGTGAAAAACTTCGCACAATTGGTGGAGAGATCGGTGTGACAACAGGTCGCGCCCGCCGCTGTGGTTGGTATGACGCACCGATTGCGCGCTATGCGGTTCGTGTAAATGGACTTACTGATTTCTTCTTAACAAAACTTGATGTGCTCACTGGCTGGGAGAAGATTCCAGTATGTGTTGCCTATGAAATCGATGGCAAGCGCGTTGAAGAACTTCCATCATCACAATCAGATTTTCACCACGCAATACCAATCTATGAATACCTTCCTGGTTGGAAGGAAGACATTTCTGGCGCACGCACCTTGAGCGATTTACCTGCCAATGCACAGGCATATATCGCCTTCCTTGAAAAAATTTCAGGAGCCCCGATGAGCGCAATCGGTGTGGGGCCGGGTCGAGATCAGACAATTGTCGTAAAGGATTTCATCTAAACCATGAAAATCCTCCTAGTCGGAAGTGGCGGTCGCGAACACGCACTCGCACTAGGACTCAAGGCAGATAAAAAATGTAGTGAACTACATGTGGCACCAGGCAACCCAGGAATTGCAGAGATTGCAACAACGCACCCACTTGTAATCACAGATAATCAAGCAATTCTTAGCCTGGCACAATCACTTGGCGTTGACCTTGTTGTGATCGGCCCAGAGCTACCTCTTGTTAATGGCGCAGCCGATATTTTGCGCGCTGCCGGAATAGCAACATTTGGTCCATCAAAAGCCGCCGCCGCTCTTGAAGGATCGAAAGACTTTGCAAAAGGTGTGATGCGAGATGCTGGTGTACCTACCGCCAGAAGTTTTACCTGCACAACAGAAAGTGAAATCAATATCGCGCTAGATGCATTTGGCGCACCTTATGTTGTCAAAGATGATGGATTAGCAGGTGGTAAGGGTGTTGTTGTTACAGAAGATCGCGCCACCGCGTTAACACACGCACTCTCTTGTAACCGTGTTGTTATCGAAGAATTTCTCGACGGCCCAGAGATTTCTCTCTTCGGAATCTCTGATGGCCGAAATATTCTTGCGATGGAGCCAGCCCAAGATTTCAAACGCGCACATGATAATAATCAAGGTCCAAACACAGGCGGTATGGGTGCCTACTCACCACTGCCATGGGCACCTGATGACATTATTGAACAGACTTATGAAAAAGTATTGGCACCTGTTGTCGCCGAAATGGCAGCGCGCGGAACACCATTCATCGGTCTGCTTTATGCGGGGTTAGCCTTAACAAAAAATGGAATTAAGGTTATTGAATTTAATGCACGCTTTGGAGATCCAGAGACGCAAGTTCTTATCCCGCGTCTGCTTACTCCACTCGCCGATCTTCTTTACAAAGCTGCGACAAATTCACTTGATGACACTGTTCTACATTGGAGTGATACCTCGGCCGTCACTGTTGTATTGGCCGCGCAGGGATATCCGCAATCACCAGTTGTGGGGGAGAAGATCACAGCTCCAGATCCCCAGGAAAGCACACTTATATTTCATGCAGGTACCCAAGAAAAAGATGGCTCGCTCATCTCAAGTGGCGGTCGCGTGATGACAGTGACTGGAATCGGAAACGATCTTGAATCCGCACGCCACCGCGCATATAAGCAGATTTCTACCATCGGCCTCGAGGGCTCGTTCTACAGAAGTGATATCGCCCTCGTTGCGTCGCTAGCCCAGGTAGAGAATTAAGTAAGGGAGAATGCACCAGTGAGCGTATTAGCTAACCGTTATGCATCAGCACAGATGCGCGCCATTTTTGCCCCTGAAGAAAAAATCATTGCAGAGCGTCGATTGTGGATCGCTGTAGCGCGCGCACAATCAAAGCTTGGCCACACAATCTCTGATGCTGTGATTGCAGATTATGAGAAAGTTGTGTCAAAGGTAGATCTGGAATCCATTGATGCACGAGAAAAAATTACCCGCCATGATGTGAAGGCGCGTATCGAAGAATTTAATGCTCTGGCTGGCCATGAAGTTATTCATGCTGGAATGACAAGCCGCGACCTCACAGAAAATATTGAAGCGCTGCAGATTAAAAATGGGCTCGATCTCATCGGTAACAAAGTGATTGCAACCCTTGCTGCTCTTGCATCAAAAGCTGCCTTCTATGCTGATCAACCAATCGCGGGACGTTCACATAATGTTCCAGCGCAAATCACAACACTTGGTAAGCGATTTGCAAATGCAGCAGAAGAATTACTTTTCGCATACGAACGTTTAACGGCTTTGCAGGCACGCTATCCAATGCGCGGCATCAAAGGACCTGTTGGGACAGCGCAAGATTCCATTGACTTACTTGGATCAACAGAGGCCCACCAGTCACTCGAACGCGCAATTGCTACCGAACTTGGATTTAATCGAGTACTTGATTCAACTGGCCAAATCTATCCGCGCTCATTTGATTACGATGTTCTTACAACACTTGTTCAACTAGCTGCAGCGCCATCTTCTCTTGCCACATCAATTCGATTAATGGCTGGTGCCGAACTTGTGACCGAAGGTTTTAAAGAGGGCCAGGTTGGATCATCTGCTATGCCTCATAAGATGAATACTCGATCATGTGAGCGTATCAATGGCCTAGCTGTGATCCTGCGCGGATATTCATCCATGGTCTCTGAACTTGCTGGCGATCAATGGAATGAAGGCGATGTTTCATGCAGCGTTGTCAGGCGTGTAGCGATTGCCGATGCGTTCTATGCGATGGACGGTTTATTAGAGACAACACTTACCGTTCTCAATGAATTTGGCGCATTCCCTGCAGTTATCGAAGCAGAGCTTGATCGCTATCTTCCATTTCTTGCAACAACAAAAATTTTGATGGCAGCGGTTAAAGCCGGCGTTGGTCGTGAAGTCGCACACGAAGTGATTAAAGAGCACGCAGTAAAGGCAGCACTTGCGATGCGAGCCGGTCAGCCAAATACTCTTCTTGACGCGCTAGCTGGCGATTCAAAGATTCCGTTGGATAAAGCAGCGCTGGAGAACTTGATCAGCGCTCCCCTTGAATTTACTGGCGATGCTCGCCACCACATTGCACGAGTTGTAGATCGCATTGAGGCGATTACTTCCGCGCATCCTGCCGCAGCGCAGTACAAACCTGGCTCTATTCGGTGAGCGGCTTCGGCCTTGCTGGTCCACCACCAGCACCACAGGTTGCTGGGTGGGATCACTTGCGCACTGGAAAAGTTCGCGATCTCTATACAAATTCATCAGGTGAAATTCTTCTTGTGGCATCAGATCGCATCAGCGCATTTGATTGGGTGCTACCAACAACGATTCCAGATAAAGGCGCAATCCTCACTCAGTTATCACTCTTCTGGTTTGAGTTACTCGAAGACATTATCCCTAACCACATCATTACCGATGATGTTCCATCACAAGTGGCAGATCGCGCTGTAATTGTGGAGCCTCTGAAGATGTTGGATATTGAATGTGTCGCCCGTGGATATCTCACTGGTAGCGGCCTCGTTGAGTACAAAAATAATGGTGCAGTGTGTGGCAACTCTCTGCCAGATGGCTTAAGTGATGGATCAAAACTTACAACACCGATCTTTACACCTGCGACAAAAGCTGAAATTGGTGAGCACGATATAAATATTGACTTTAACCAAGCATCAGCAATTGTGGGCGTGGAGTATGCACAATCACTCCGCGACTACACCCTCAAGCTCTATACAGAAGCGGCTGAATTTGCAGAGAGCCGTGGAATTATTCTGGCTGATACTAAATTTGAATTCGGGCTAGATACTGACGGAGAAATACTCCTTGGCGATGAAGCGCTTACTCCTGATTCATCTCGTTTCTGGGATGCCACAGATTTAGGTGCATCATTTGATAAGCAATTTGTCAGGGATTACCTCACAACATCAGGGTGGGATAAGAAGAGCCCACCGCCAGAATTGCCTGCAGAGATCGTTGAGAAAACTGCGGAGCGTTATCACCAGGCATATTTCATACTCACCGGCAGCAAGTTCTAAGGGGAAATCACATGGCCATCATCGTCGTAGAAGTAATGCTCAAGCCTGAGATCTTAGATCCACAAGGTGTTGCCGTGGGTGCTGCTCTTCCTCGACTTGGTTTCACCTTTGCAAAGAGTGTGCGCCAAGGAAAACGTTTTGAAATCGAAATTGATGGCCAACCCACACCGCAACAAATGCAGGAGATTGAGAAGGCGGCGGCAACACTTCTGGCTAATCCAGTCATCGAGACATATGTAGTGACGGTGCAGGCATGAAAGTTGGTGTCATCACATTTCCTGGCACGTTAGATGATCGTGATGCCCTGCGCGCTGCCAGCGCCGCTGGCACAACAGCAATCTCACTCTGGCATAACGATGCCGACCTCAAAGGTGTGGATGCAGTTATCTTGCCCGGTGGATTTTCTTACGGTGACTATCTGCGCTGTGGTGCGATCAGTCGCTTTGCCCCGGTAATGGAGAAAGTCATTGATGCAGCTCATGGTGGAATGCCACTTCTTGGAATTTGCAACGGCTTTCAAGTGCTCTGTGAAGCGCATTTGTTGCCTGGTGCGTTGACTCGCAATAAAGATCTACATTTCTTATGCCGTGATCAAAAGTTAGTTATTGAAAATAACGCAACAGCATGGACCTCTGATTATGCAAAGGGCCAAGAAATTGTTATCCCATTGAAAAATGGTGAAGGTTCTTTTCAATGTGATGATAAAACCCTTGCAGCCCTTGAAGAAGAAGGCCGCATTGTCGCGCGCTACGTGGGCGAAAATCCCAATGGCTCACGAAATCTCATTGCAGGTGTCACCAATGAGCGCGGAAACATTGTTGGACTAATGCCACATCCAGAGCACGCTATTGAAACTCTCACGGGGCCAAGTGCTGATGGGCTCGCCTTCTTTACATCTGTCCTGAAGGCGATGGTGAAGTAATGGCACTTGATACCGTTGCAATCGCAACTTCGAATCCCGATTCAACACAGCCATTTGCAGAACTTGGTCTCAAGCCAGATGAGTACGCACGCATTAAGGAAATTCTTGGCCGCAGACCAACATCTTCTGAATTAGCGATGTATTCAGTGATGTGGTCTGAGCACTGCTCATATAAATCCTCAAAGGTGCACCTCAAGCAATTTGGCGAGAAGGCTGTGAAGTCTGATGCTTTGCTAGTTGGAATTGGTGAGAATGCAGGCGTTGTCGATATCGGACAGGGTTATGCGATCACATTTAAAATCGAATCACATAACCACCCATCTTTTATTGAGCCATATCAAGGAGCCGCGACAGGTGTGGGCGGAATCGTTCGCGACATTTTAACGATGGGTGCCCGCCCCATTGCAGTGATGGATCCGTTGCGATTTGGTCCAGCTGATGCAGCAGATACTCGCCGTGTTTTACCTGGCGTAATTGCAGGTGTCGGTGGATATGGAAACTGTCTCGGTCTTGCCAACATTGGTGGCGAAGTCGTCTTCGATGAAACGTACTTAGGTAATCCACTTGTAAACGCGCTCTGTATCGGCGTGATGAAACATAGCGATATTAAATTGGCAAAAGCAGCCGGTGCTGGAAATCTTGTCGTGCTCTACGGCGCAAAGACCGGCGGAGACGGAATCGGTGGCGTATCTGTCTTGGCATCAGAGACATTTGAATCAACCGGTCCGGCTAAGCGTCCTGCTGTTCAGGTGGGCGATCCATTTGTTGAAAAAGTATTGATTGAATGCTCGCTTGAAATCTTCGCTGAAGATCTTGTTGTGGGTATCCAAGACCTTGGCGGGGCAGGATTATCGTGTGCCACAAGCGAATTAGCATCAGGTGGAAGTGGCGGCATGAAGGTCGCACTTGATCGCGTGCTTTTGCGTGATGCGACCTTATCGCCTGAAGAAATCTTGATGTCTGAATCACAAGAGCGCATGTGCGCCATTGTTGAACCAAGCAAGATTGATCGCTTTCTGGAAATCTGTAAGAAATGGGATGTGACTGTCACGGTTATTGGTGAAGTTACCGATGGTGACCATCTTGAAATCACGTGGCACGGTGAACTCATTGTCGATGTACCACCGCGCACTGTGGCCCACGATGGTCCTGTCTATTCCAGACCACTGGCAGAACCGGCTTATATCGCGCGTGTAAACGCTGAATTGATTTCACCACCAGTTCCACAAACCGCGACAGAGATTAAAGATGCAATTCTGATGATGGCAGCGACTCCAAACTTGGCAGATAAGAGCTGGGTCACCAATCAATATGATCGATACGTACAAGGAAATACTGTGCAATCACAACCAGATGATTCTGGAATGGTTCGTATCGATGAGAAGACACACCTTGGCGTTGCTGTAGCAACCGATGCCAATGCAAATTGGTCTTACCTCAACCCTTATGAAGGTGCGAAATTAGCACTCGCCGAAGCATCTCGAAATATTGCTACAGCAGGAGCGAAGCCACTTGCTGTTACTAACTGTCTTAACTTTGGCTCGCCTGAAGATCCAGGTGTGATGTGGCAATTTGCCGAAACAGTTCGTGGCCTTGCAGATGGATGTCTTGAGATGGGCTTACCTGTGACGGGCGGCAACGTATCTTTCTACAACCAGACAGGCGATGTTGCGATCTTGCCAACACCTGTCATCGGAGTTCTTGGTGTTATTGATGATGTGCGCACTCGCACACCAATGAGTTTTGATCGAGCAGGGTTAGATCTCTATCTCCTTGGAGCAAGTGATAGCAATATGTCAGGCTCTGAGTGGGCATACCTTCATAAGATGCGCGGGGGACAAGCGCCAACTGCTGATTTACAGCGTGAAATGCGCCTCATTGATCTGCTCGTGAAGGGTCGCACCGAGAAGATCTTTAGCGCAGCACATGATTTAAGTCAGGGTGGCCTTACTGCAACGCTTACTGAAATGGTCTTACGTCATAACGTCGGCGCAACAATTACTTTAGATAATCCTGGAGTGAGCCTCTTTGTTGAAACACCAGGACGAGTTGTCGTTGCGGTCGAACCTGGAAAAGTTGAGGCCCTAAAGAAAGCTGCGGGGGATATTCCACTGACGCACCTAGGTGCAACAGGCGGAGATGCACTGGTTGTTAACGATGTTCTGATTTCACTTGATGAGTTACGCAAGGCTCATACCGCTACCTTTGAGAAGTTGTTTGGATAGAAGATGCGCGATCCGGTGATTCTAGAAAATGTGAAGAGCTCCTTAGCCGAATTAGTACGTCTTGCACCTGGGCGCGCAATCGAAGTACGGGTCCCACCGTATGCAGCAGTTCAATGCGGAGATGGTCCAACACATACTCGCGGCACCCCAGCTAATGTCATCGAGATGAACGCTGACACCTGGTTGGCACTTGTCAGTGGCGATCTTTCATGGACGGCTGCACTCGGAGATGGACTCATCAGCGCATCAGGTGCCCGCGCAGATTTATCCCATCTACTTCCATTTGAGAAAAGGATGACGCCATGAGCAGACGCGCAGATGGATTGCTCAATCACAATTACCCTGGCGAAGATAAGGGTCCGCAAGATGCATGCGGTGTCTTCGGAGTATGGGCACCTGATGAAGAAGTTGCAAAGCTCACCTTCTACGGTCTCTATGCCTTGCAACATCGCGGAACAGAATCTGCCGGAATCGCAACCTCTGATGGTGAGCGCATCGTTATCTTTAAAGATATGGGTCTTGTCTCACAAGTATTTACTGAATCTGATCTTGCAACCTTGCCTGGAAATCTTGCGATCGGCCACTGTCGCTACAGCACAACGGGGTCGAGTACATGGGTCAATGCGCAGCCAACGCTACGCCCAACTAAGTACGGCACACTGGCTTTAGCCCACAATGGAAATCTGACAAATACCGGCGATCTCGCCGAAATGGTTTCAAAACTTGAACCTCCCGCAAAGAATGAACGCGGTGCTACAACAGATACTGAAATCATGACAGCGTTGATCGGTCTACAACACGAGAATAATGTGGAGGCAAGCGCACTTGCCGTCCTACCGTTGCTGGAAGGCGCTTTCTCTCTAGTCTTTATGGATGAGCGCACACTCTATGCAGCGCGCGATCGCCACGGTGTAAGACCACTTGTTATTGGAAAACTTGAACGCGGCTGGGTTGTCGCATCTGAATCTGCCGCACTAGATATTGTCGGCGCTGCATTTGTGCGCGAAGTTGAACCAGGTGAATTTTTAGCCATTGATGAAGATGGACTTCGTTCGCAGATGTGGGCTGCCCCTGAACCAAAGGGATGTATCTTTGAATACGTCTATCTTGCTCGTCCAGATACATCGATTGCCGGACAGAGCGTGCATGCAACCCGAGTACGAATTGGTAAGCAACTTGCTATCGAGGCACCTGTTGTCGCCGATCTTGTCATTCCTGTCCCTGAATCAGGAACACCGGCGGCAATTGGATTCGCCCAAGAATCTGGAATTCCATATGGATTAGGTTTTGTAAAGAATTCATATGTGGGACGAACATTTATCCAGCCATCACAGACTATTCGCCAATTAGGAATTCGCTTAAAACTTAATCCACTGCGCGAGATCATTGACGGTAAGCGCATCGTTGTCGTCGATGATTCAATTGTGCGTGGCAATACTCAGCGCGCGATTGTGCGTATGTTGCGCGAAGCCGGCGCACTCGAAATTCACGTACGCATTTCTAGCCCACCTGTGAAGTGGCCCTGCTTCTATGGTATCGACTTTGCAACGCGCGCCGAGTTAATCGCGAGTGGTCTCGAGATTGAAGAGATCCGCAGATCGATCGGTGCTGATTCACTCGATTATGTAAGCGCTGAAGGGTTGATTGAAGCGACCCATGTACCGGGTGAAAAGCTCTGTACCGCCTGTTTTACAGGGCAATATCCGATTAAAATCCCCACAGATTTATCAGAGGGTAAATTGCGCCTTGAGATTTTGGATCAGAACCCATGAACACATATAAAGATGCAGGCGTAGATATCGATGCAGGAGATCGCGCCGTTGAATTGATGAAGGCGTCAATTGCTAAGGCATCTCGTAGCGAAGTTGTTGGTGGCATCGGCGGATTTGCCGGACTCTTTGATGCCAGTGCGATGAAATCTATGCAACGACCACTTCTTGCTACATCTACCGATGGCGTTGGAACAAAGACTGAGATTGCTCGCATGCTAGGAAAGTACGACACGATCGGTGAAGATCTTGTCGCGATGGTGGTAGATGACTTAGTTGTCTGCGGTGCTGAGCCCCTCTTTATGACTGATTACATTGCAGTTGGAAAAGTGATTCCAGAACGTATCGCAGCAATTGTTGGCGGAATCGCCCGCGGATGTGAAAAAGCCGGAACCGCACTTGTTGGTGGCGAAACGGCAGAGCACCCAGGACTCATGGGAGATGATGAATTCGACATTGCAGGCGCTGCAACCGGAGTCGTTGATGCGCACTTACAACTTGGTGCAGATCGCGTAAAGGCAGGAGATGTCCTGATCGCAATGCCATCTTCTGGAATTCACGCAAATGGATTCTCACTTGTACGCCACATTATTGCCACACAGAAAATTGATATCAATAAAACTGTTGCCGACTTAGGTTGCACTCTTGGTGAAGTTCTCATCACCCCAACTGAAATCTACGCACTCGATTGTTTGGCGCTGATTCGATCACTCAAAGAAAATTTGCACACTTTCTCTCACATCACCGGTGGAGGCCTTGCCGATAACACCGCCCGAGTTATCCCAGATGGATTGGTCGCAACGTACGATCGCGCGACCTGGTCGCTTCCACGCGAGATGGAGTATTTGGCTCAATTAGCCAACGTCCCGCAAGGCGATCTTGAGCGCACCTGGAACGCTGGCATCGGAATGGTCGCAATCGTTGATCCGCAGGTTGCCGATCTGACCATCAAATCCCTGGCCGCTCGAGGCATGAAAGCCTGGGTTGCTGGCCAGATCGAGCCCGCATCGAGTGTGAATATGCCCGGCTCGAGTGTTTTGGCTGGAAAGTACCAATCACGCTAAAGTGGGCTCACACAGAACGCTATTGGTAAGGAGGCCGCCCCATGGGTAGAGGCCGTGCAAAAGCTAAGCAGACAAAAGTCGCCCGCGATCTTAAGTACAACTCACAAGAGATGGATCTAGATCGTTTGGCCAAAGAGCTCCATGGTGATGCTCCTGCAACTGAAAACCGTGATGACGAAGATCCCTTCGCCGAAGGCAATTACATCCCACGTGCGTAATTAGCGCGTACATACATGTATCCAACTCCGTACGTTGCATCACTACGCGTATTTGAACCACTTGAAGCATTTGATCCAGTAGATCGTTTGCGTTGGCAGAACCTTGACGCCAATCACAATTCGCGCGAAGAAGAACAACGCCTTGCACTCGAACGCATTATCTTTCCGCAGCCACCTAGCGCTCGCCCCGATGGCGTGCATATCCTCGATCTCGATGGCGCTCGCTATATCTCGCCGTGGTCCACTGCAACACGTTGCTGGGCAGCGCTAGAAAGTTTCAAAGGACAATTTCCGCCACCTTTATCGCACTTCTTTATTTCACCCGCACTTGAAGAAGTCATCACAAGTGGAATGGATTTCATCGACGAACGCGTGCCACATACGTTGAGCGAAACATGGATTATTCCACCGCGTTGGTTCTCAATCTTTACACCGAATGAACGTGAGATCGGAAGCGATCAACATGGCCCGTTCTCTAGAGCACGCACAACAATTGCACAAGCAAAAGCGCGTACCAAGAGAGCACACGAAACTGTTGAAGGTGCATTCGGAGTTGGCCCAGTTGAAGAAGAGATCGAAAATCTTCTTGAATGGCTTGAGATCTTTCATCCCGAATCACTCGTGGAACTCGATTACGGCGGGCTAGCCGGATATCTTTCCGCCGCACTTACCGCTGACGGCGAAGAAGGACTTGTCGCTGATACATCCATTGAAGATGTCCTTCTCTCACTTGATGGCCTGGCGCAAGGAGATGGTCAGATCGCAGGCGGTGGATATGAACGACTAGTCAGACGTTGGCGCGCAGTTCAGGCATTTGAGACGAGCATTTAGCTAGATCTGCCACCTTGCCAAGACGTTGTAACAGCGGGGATACTTAGTGTCATTGCGGGGCAAAACGGACACTTTTGCTCCACCGTTAGAAATTTTTATTAGAGGAGAACGCATGAGCCGTCTGCCAGATGCGGAAGTTCTTCTGACTCCTCGCGAAGTTGCTGATCTCTTTGGTGTTGATCCCAAAACAGTTACACGGTGGGCGAAGGCGGGAAAACTTACATCGATTCGCACACTTGGTGGACATCGTCGTTATCGCAAATCAGAAGTTGATGACCTTCGCGCAAATTACTTTAAGGCTCAATAGGCAACTTATTTCTCATGAATGACATTTCTTTTGAAAGATATCTTTTACTTGGCGCGCTCACGATGGTCTTTGTCGGAATCCTCACGCCGATTATGCGAAAGATTGCGATCTCTGTCGGTGCGGTAGATGCACCAAATCTTGAACGCAAACTACAGAAAGAACCAGTTCCGTATCTTGGCGGCGTTGCAATCGCAATCGGTGTTGTCGGTGCATCCTATGCAGCGCTCTTGGCAGAAGATTTCACCATGGAGAATTTTCGCCTCGCAAGTTTTGTTTTAGTTCCAGCAATCGCAATTTCTGTGATGGGCTTGATCGATGACTTGAAGGGGCTGCAGCCTTGGCCACGTCTGATTGCACAGACTTTCACAGGTGTCATTGTTGCCGTCATTCTGACGCTGACCGACACCATGGGCATTGCCTTCGGAAACACCTTCTTAAATTATGTAATCTCAATTATCTGGATTGTTGGTGTCTGTAACTCAATCAACTTCTTTGATAACCACGATGGAGGCGCCGCTGGCACCGTTGCGGTGATCTCACTATTTCTCTTCTTTATCGCCTTTGATCGCCAACAAGTGTTGGTCAGCGCACTAGCTATCGTGACTGCAGGTGCCACAGCAGGATTCCTCATCTGGAACCGCCATCCGGCCAAGATCTATATGGGCGATGCTGGTGCACTCTTCCTTGGAATCATCATCTCTGTTTTAACAATTCGCTTAAGCCCAGGGATCATTCCGCAAGAGAAATCTTTTGCAATCCCAGCACTTTTAATGGCGACTCCGATTTTGGATACAACAGTTGCCGTAATCTCACGACTTCATCGCGGTATCTCACCTTTCCAAGGTGGGCGCGATCACTTGTCACATCGATTGATGCGCGTGGGTCTTTCTCGCAAAATCACAGCAATTACCTTGTGGGCGATGGCAGCGATGTATGGCGGCCTCGCTCTCGCGGTGTACACATGGCCAGATACATTAGGTTGGCAATTAATCGCCTTTGCATCAGTTGCATGGATTGCAAAACTCATTTTCTTCTTAAGAATTCCATCTGAGGGGTAGACTAAGACCATGGCTACTAATGAAAATCCAACTAACCCAGCAGATGACGTTAAAGCAAAGATGGCTGCTGCCCTAGAGGCGAAGAAAAATAAAGGCGGTCGTCCAGGATCATCTAGTGGAACAAGCGGTGGATCAAAGATTCGCGGCGGCCAACGCAGTGGTGGTGCACCTCAGGTGCAGCGCAAAGCAGGACCATCTGGTTCTGGCTCTGCTGGTTAATTCATCACATCCATATTTAATTAAGTAACTCTAAAAAATCTAAAGTGGCTCGGGACAGGATCGAACTGTCGACCTCACGATTTTCAGTCGCGCGCTCGTACCAACTGAGCTACCGAGCCAATATTTAATTGTTATTTCACACTCTATATAAGTGTAAAAAGTAGAGAGTGTGTGGACACTCTCTACTCGCGACCCAGACGGGACTTGAACCCGCGACCTCCGCCGTGACAGGGCGGCGCGCTAACCAACTGCGCTACTGGGCCTAGCTTGTACATCTTCGTGCCCCCAACGGGATTCGAACCCGTGTTACCGCCGTGAAAGGGCGATGTCCTAGGCCCCTAGACGATGGGGACGTTAAAGGCTGGCCTATCGTACCCGTGACTCACACTGAAAACCAAAACGAGTTTTACTCCGCTATTTCTAACGCTTTTTCTCGCTTATTTCGCAGGGCTAAAAGTGAACTGGTGACAAGGGCGACTCCGGCTGCAAAGAGCCCCAGGGCTGAACCAAGTGAGCCACCCAACGTTGATGCAACAAATTCTCCGACACCAACTGTTGTTGTCAGCACCGCAGTGAGAAGTATCGGCCAACGATTGACGCGAAGATAGAGCCAGGTTGTTAGAGCTGCAACATAGATCATCAACAGATATGAAATCAATCGCTCAGAGTCGATAAAGAAAATCTGCGTTGATATGAAGAGCGTTGCACCACCAAAGATGTAGCCCAAAAATTCATCGACATATTTGAAGTACGTCAGAGCCAACCAGCCGGTGCCAAGAAGAAGGAAATAGATTGCTATAAAAACTGCGGTCTCGCTGCCCTGTGGCGATAAATCTGAGACTGCCATGATTCCTGAGATGAAGACAAATCCATAGAGGGTGAAGTGGCCGACGAAAGATTGCACCAAGTAGAAACCAATCAGTGCAATTGCAGTTCCACCCAAGAAAGCCAAAGTCGGTGCATCATTTTTTGGATGAACAATTGCAATTGTTGCAGTCGTGCTTGCTGCAGAAAGTCCATAGAGCACACCCGATAAGCGAGATTTCACAGGTGTAGCCGAGCCTACAAAAAGCCCGAGCGCAAAGAGGATTACAGCAAGAGCACCGAAGAGAATTGCGCGTTGCCACTGAGTAAAGGCATCCCACTTATTTGCAGTAATAATTGCAATCGCAATAACAAGAAATGCACCACCGACGTATCCGGCAATTTCTGCCAAGACGCTGCTGCGCGAATCTGATGGCGCTTCGGTACCTTCAAAGCGCAAACGAACAAGCTCGGCTTGATCGGCGCTCAAAGACCCGTCATGTACGAGTCCATCGAGCGCCGCATCAAGCTTGCGAGCATCAGACATGAATTAACCCAAGCTCCAGCGAATCGTGATGGAGACTGTGACATCTTGCTTTCCAAGATCAATCTCAGTTGACATTGAATCTGCCGCCTTTGCCACACCAGCAAATGATGGGTATGAAATCGGGCTTGAATTTTCTACAAGGAATGTGACTTTGCCAAGTTTTACATCAAGTAGTTGGGCATATGAGCGAGCCTTCGCACGCGCATTTGCAACCGCTGCTGCGCGAGCAGATGCTGTTGCCTTTGCTGAATCAAGAACAAATGGTGTTGCACCTTGGATTTGAACTGTATCGCCACCTGCAGCGACAACATCATCAACGATTGCACCTGCATTTGTTGCGTTGCGGATGATTACCTCAAAGCTCTGGCTAGCGCGATATCCGATCTGCACTGAGCCCTTATCTTGGGTGTAGTTGTACTCAGGATAGACAGTGATGCTCGTAGTCTTTACATCCTTTGTTTCAATCATCTTTGCCTTAAGCGCTGCACGCACCTTGGCTGCTGCAGCTGATGTCTGAGAGAGAGCCGCTGCACTGGTTGAAGCAATATTTGTAACAGTGGCATTGAGGCGAACCGCATCAGGAGTTACCTGTACGACGCCTTCTGCATTAACAGTGATGTAGCGAGTTGGAGTGGCCGCCGATGCCGGAAGGGCGAAGGCTGCTGCTGCGACAAGAACGGCTACGGGGATTGCAATAAGCTTTTTTGGGCTAACTTTCTTTGTTATTTTCATAGCGTAAGTATCGCACTTCTTTATAACGATTATCTGTGGAGCAACTGATACAACTCTGTGTGATCTTGCGACATTTTCTCCAAGGAGAAATACCCCACAGCACGCTCTCGCCCAGCGGTGCCCATAATCTGGCGCAGCACGGGATCGACAATCAATTTCTCAAGCGCATCAGTGATCGCAGCGGGTGAGGTATCGGTGAGGTATCCATTGCTTTCGTGAATAACAATGTCACCCATTGATCCCACTTCAGTAGCCACAATCGGTAACCCGGCTTGGGCAGCCTGAATAAGAGTCAGCGGAATTCCTTCATTGTCACTGGTCAGAACAGCGATATCACTTGCTGCAAAGAGCTCAGAGATATCTTTGCGCCAACCAAGGAAGGTGATCGGTAACCCTTGCTCATTCGCGCGAGCCTTTGACTTCTCAAAGAGATCACCTTCACCAGCGATAATAATTCTCGCCTTAAGTCCACGCGATTTGATCTCGGCTGCAACATCGAGCAATCGGTCAGGTCTCTTAATTTGCGTTAAGCGCCCCACGAATGCGATATAGGTAAGTCCATCTTCCATATCAAATGCCGCACGAACCTTTGCCTTCTCAAATTTCTTCGGATCTTTCAGCCC
>Ga0315901_10001761_pt1 | contig 31016 bp, 22 predicted proteins | sample LakEriMetagenome_10_FD_203761 | JGI IMG/M metagenome (GOLD analysis project Ga0315901, IMG submission 203761) | Freshwater fungal communities from buoy surface, Lake Erie, Ohio, United States - Buoy 2 MA116 | ecosystem: Environmental > Aquatic > Freshwater > Lake | place: USA: Lake Erie, Ohio...
CGGATGCCGTTTATCAACGACTCATTGAGTATTCACAGCCTTTTCAAAACCATGACCCGCGGGTCTTTAATGGACTCGGCGCACCATCCGCGCAGTGAATGGAGGACTTCATTAGTGAACGGCAAAACACTCACAGTGGCATCGGCGCTTTGGCAACGTGACATGCTGCGTTTCAAAAAAGAGCGCTCACGCTGGCTTGGTCTCGTTTCTCAGCCACTGATGTTTTGGTTTCTTATTGGTTTTGGCCTTAACTCCGTTGTTGCTATTCCAAACTTGAGTGCTAATTACCTCCAGTTTTTTTATTGTGGTTCATTGGTGATGTGTGTTCTTTTCACCACCCTCTTCGGGGCTATTAGTTTGATTGAAGATGCACAATCCGGATTTTTGAGAGCCATTTTGATCTCTCCGGCCTCCCGCTTGGGAATTGCATTAGGAAAAGTCTCCGGACTTGTGACTCTGGTGTTGATTCAAATTGTCATCCTGTTGTTCTTTGTGCCCATTGCCAAACTCTCCTATGCTTCAATCAATTGGAGCGCTCTTTTGAGCGGTATCGTTCTTGGATCTGCGGCATTGGGAGGCCTTAACTTAGGTGCAGCTTTGTGGATGAATTCCGTGCAAGGTTATCACGCTGTGATGGGACTTTTGCTCTTTCCTTTATGGATTGTATCTGGTGCCATGTTTCCTATCCCTCAGTCGGGCCTTTGGGGATGGATGGCTGCATTAAATCCGATGACCCATATGACAGGCCTTTTTCAGATTGGCTTGTTAGGCCCCGCAAATTATCAACAACTGTTGAATCACTCATTGATTTTATTGTTGCAATGTTTATTGGCCATTTGGTTTACAACCGCGATGATGAAGACTCGAAAGGCCGCACATGTTTGAAAAAATTGTCGAGCACTTTAAACAAAGGCCATATTTCTGGTCTGCTGTGGTCGCCATGATTTTTATCACGGTGCTCACTCCTTTGACGCGTCGTGTCCCTGCCCCTCCTCCGGTCATCAGCACAGTTCCTGCTTTCACACTCACTGGACCCAATGGTTCTCCATTCGGATCAACCGAACTTAAAAACAAAGTGTACGTCGCCAGTTTTATATTTACGCGTTGCCAAAGTGTTTGTCCCCTCATTGTTCAGCACTTAGGAGAACTCCAACAGCGCATCCTGTTTTCAAGACTGCCGCTGACTCTCGTGAGTTTGACTGTTGATCCCGAACACGACACACCGAGTGTCCTAAAATCATTTGCCGAAAAAGTTGGCGCAGATCCTGCCACGTGGACGTTTCTGACTGGTTCCCGCGATGATCTGGTCGCTGTCGTTGAACAGGGATTTACGGTGGGTGTGGGCGCCCCGACACTCACAAATGGTTTGATGGATATTGCTCATTCGCAGAAACTTATTCTTGTGGATGGTCAGTCTCGCATCCGAGGTTTTTATAATGCCTCTTCAGAAGGCGTTGATGAAATTTTTTCCCGAGCCGAGGCTGTTGTTGGAGAGTCAATGCTCTGACAGTGCGCTCTTTGAGTAATCTTAGATTTTGCTCATCTTGATACGTGATTCAGATCAACACCGTCGAAAAAATTTCTCTTGAGATTCTTTTGGTGCGAGACTTGCTCACGAAATTTTGTTGAACTAGAAACTCGACCGGTGAGCGGAAGACTGCTTACCCTCGTTGTTGTTTCACGTGTCGAACCCTCATGCATGAAGGTGATCGAGTGACACCCATTTTTCCTAAGTGGACCAATCGAATTCCAACTCTCGTTGCGATTGGTGCCCCCATTGTTCTTGTCAGCGTTGTTCTTTTTGTTTGGTATTTCTTTTCGCCTCAATGGACGGATGTTGGTTACACGCCGAAGCAGCCTGTTCCGTTTAGCCATCAGTTGCACGCAGGTCAGTTAGGAATGGACTGTCGCTATTGCCACAGTACCGTGGAGCGTGCGGAATTTGCCGCCATTCCACCCACTGAAACGTGCATGGGTTGTCACAGCATGGTTCAGGCAAAGAGCCCTCGCCTGCAACTGGTGCGCGACTCATTTAAGTCCGGCAAGCCAATTGAGTGGGTCAAGGTTCACATGCTGCCTGAGCATGCCCATTTCAATCACTCCATCCATGTTGATTCAGGTGTGAGTTGTGTGTCTTGCCATGGACGAATTGATCAAATGAAAGAAGTGGGACAGGCGAAGCCGCTGAGCATGGGCTGGTGTTTGGACTGTCATCGCAATCCCGAACCAAATCTTGTTCCTAAAAATCAGGTAACCAATTTGGCGTATGACCCCATCAAGGAAGGTTATGATCCGCTGAAAGATCCAAGTCGTCAGCGCGGTGTGAATCCACCTCAACACTGTTCCGGCTGTCACTACTGACGAATGACATCTTAAAAAGATTTGAATTTGGGGAATGCGAATATGCAGTCTGAAAAGAATCAGGAAAAGAGTGGCAAAAAGTATTGGCGCAGTCTTGAAGAGCTCGCTGAATCGCCAGAATTAATGGCTCGTATGAAAAATGAATTTCCAACCGGCGCTGCTGAATTGGAAGTGACGGCAGGTGTTGATAGGCGAAAGTTTTTAGGAATCATCGGCGCGTCTGCTGCATTTGCCGGATTGACCTCGACAACCGGATGCATTCGAAAGCCATCCGAAAAGATTCTGCCCTACAACAAACGCCCTGAAGATTTGATTGAAGGCAAACCACAATATTACGCATCAGTGGGCCGTTTCGGTGGCAGCGTGCTTGGTTTGTTGGTGACGAGTTATGAAGGACGTCCTACAAAAATCGACGGTAATCCGTCCCACCCACTGAGTCTGGGTGCCACAAATACTTTTGCTCAGGCGTCTGTTCTCGATCTCTATGATCCCGACCGCAGCCAGCATGTTTTGAAAAACGGTGTCAAGGCGTCCGCGGGCCGAACAACCGTTAAATCTATTCAATCTGCTCTGTCATCGTTGTCAGAACAGTTGAAGGCGTCTGCCGGTCGCGGTGCAGCTATTCTGATGGAGGCAGTTCCTTCACCAACGTTGCTTGGATTGGTTCGTGAATTTCAAGCTGCATTTCCGAAAACAACAATTGCTATTCATGACCCCGCCATGCGTTGGCAAGAGTCTGCTGCTCTTGATTCACTCGGATACAAGAATGCGCATCTTTTTCATCGTCTGGAAGAGGCAGACATCGTTGTTACGTTTGATGCCGATCCTCTTGGGATTGAAGGCGATGTTGTCCGCAATTCAAAGATGTTTGCGGCTAAACGTCGGAGCGTTGATGAATCAAAGTCAATGTCGCGCGTCTATGCTGTAGAACCAGCGTATACTCAAACCGGTGCGGTGGCTGATCATCGCCTGAGTTTGCCAGCTTCTGCCATGGGCGACTGTCTGCTTGCACTCACGGTTGAACTGTCTGCTCTTGGACTTGCACTGCCCGCAGAGCTTGTGACGCGTGCAAAGCAGGCAGCCAATCCAAACCCGCGTTGGCTCAAGGCAGTCGCTTCTGATTTGATGGCCAACAAAGGCAAAAGTCTTCTGGTTGTCGGATACAATCAGCGCGCGTGGATTCACGCGGTCGCGTTTGCAATCAACTCCGCTCTCGGCAACGTCGGACGCAGCGTCATTGTGCGCTCGTCTCTATTGCCTGCAGCAAAGACGTTGGCTGAACTCACGAGCGACATGAATCGCGGTGCGATTGACACTCTGATTTTGCTGGATGTCAATCCCGTTTTCACATCGTCGGCCGAAATCAATTTTGCTGAAGCGATCAAGAAAGTCGGAACAAGCATCCATTTGGGCTATCACGTCGATGAAACAGCTCAGGCGTCCACATGGCATTTCCCCCGCAGTCACTTTCTTGAAAGCTGGGGAGATCTTGTTGGCAGCGATGGTATTGCAGCCATTGTTCAGCCCCTAATCGAACCTCTGTACCCATCACTGTCCGAGATTACGTTCCTTGCGGGTTTGCTCGGAAAAGCTGGCAACGGATACGAACTCGTTCAAGCGCACTGGAAAACGTCTGCAGGCGCGGATTTTAACGGAGCTTGGCGTCGTTGGTTGCATGATGGAGTTATTAAAGCTCCTCTGGGCGAAACCCTCTCAGCCCAACCCAATTTGAGTTCATTGCCTCAACGGCTTGTGGGCATTGGAACCTCTCCTGCACCCTCTGCCTCTCAGCTTGAGGTGCTGCTAACACTCGATCGAAGTGTTTACGATGGACGCTATGCCAACAACGCATGGCTTCAAGAAATTCCAGACACAATCACAAAACTGACCTGGGACAACGCAGCTCTGCTGAGCCCAAAGACGGCAAAAAACAAGGGTGTCAAGACAGGCGATCTTATCGACATCCAGCTCAAAGGCGACAAAGAGCGCAAGCTGAGAATCGCTGCCTTCGTTGTTCCTGGCATTGCCGACAACACAGTGGTCGTGCCTTTGGGTTATGGACGTACGTTTAATGGCCGCGTGTCGACAGAAACAGGATTCAACGGTTACGCACTTTTGGGCCGCGAAGAAATGTTTGCCTATGGAGCGGACATCCAGCTGGCCGGCGGAAAATACGAGTTGGCCACCACTCAGGAACACGGTGTGTCCGATTATGAGTACGATACCAAAGTCGGTGCAGAAGCGATTAAAAAGCGTGGTGTATACCGCGAGCTGACACTTGCAGGATTCAAGCAAGACCCAGCTCTCGAGAAGTCCTTTGATAAGTTTAATTTGGGTGATCCCAAAAACCATCGCACGCTCCTGTGGACTAAAACCATTGAAACGCGTGGACATCAGTGGGGCATGACAATTGACCTCAACTCCTGCACAGGCTGTAACGCTTGTACAGCGGCGTGTCAGGCCGAAAATAATATTTCGGTTGTCGGCAAGAAAAGGGTCCTAAAGAGCCGTGAAATGCACTGGATCCGAATCGACCGTTATTTCGCCGGAGACGTCGATAACCCGGATTCCATTCAGGCGGTGTTCCAGCCGCTGGCCTGCGCGCACTGTGAAACGGCTCCCTGTGAACAAGTCTGCCCTGTGGCTGCAACCGTACATGGTGCCGAAGGCACCAACGATATTGCATATAACCGCTGCATCGGGACCCGTTACTGTGCAAACAACTGTCCGTATAAGGTTCGACGCTTCAATTATTTTAACTACTCGAAGGAAAACGACGAACAGAACCCGTTATACGCAATGCAGAAGAACCCGCGTGTTACAGTGCGATTCCGCGGTGTGATTGAAAAATGTACTTACTGTGTTCAACGTGTGAACGCGGCGCGTATTGAATCCAAGCTGCGCGGTGAGGAACTCATTCGCGACGGTGGCGTTGTCACGGCATGCCAGCAGGTTTGTCCGACGGATGCAATTACGTTTGGCAACATCAACGATCCTGACAGTCAGGTATCGAAGATGAAGGCGCTGCCCCGCAATTATGCGGTGTTGTCAGAACTGGCGCTTGAACCTCGCACGACGTTCTTGGCTAAGGTCCGTAACTCAAACCCTGAACTTGAACCTTCAACCAATCTTTGAAGTGGTGAACGCACATGGAAACATCAGTCACACTCGCGAATCTAGAAGAACATGTGGACAAACGCGCGCCGCTGGTCCTCGGCCGTGAGACGTTTGCATCGGTCACCAATACTGTTGCCCATCCAATGGAAATGAAGACACCCAAAGCGTGGTGGATTTGTTTTCTCATTGCTCTCTCTGGCCTTGGGGTTTTGGGAGCATCCATCGCCTACCTGTTTTGGGAAGGTGTCGGTGTTTGGGGTCTTAACAACCGCGTCGGCTGGGCATGGGACATCACCAACTTCGTGTTTTGGGTTGGTATCGGTCACGCAGGAACACTTATTTCTGCGATTCTTTTTCTCTTCCGGCAAAAATGGCGCACATCTATTAACCGTGCCGCTGAGGCAATGACGATTTTCGCCGTTATCTGCGCTTTGATTTTCCCTGGCATTCACGTGGGTCGTGTGTGGGTTGCCTATTGGCTCTTCCCCTTACCAAACCAGATGGCGATGTGGCCGAATTTCCGAAGCCCGTTGCTGTGGGACGTGTTTGCTGTTTCGACCTATTTCACAGTCTCAACGTTGTTCTGGTTTGTTGGACTGATTCCTGACCTTGCAACTTTCCGTGACCGTTCAAAAGGTATCCGCAAGTTTGTTTACGGACTTTTTGCTCTCGGATGGCGCGGTTCTCATCGTCATTGGCTTAACTATGAGCGTGCGTATTTGATTCTTGCGGCGCTCTCAACGCCTCTGGTGCTCTCGGTTCACACAATCGTGAGTTTTGACTTTGCCACATCTCAGCTGCCTGGATGGCACGCCACAATCTTCCCGCCTTATTTCGTGGCGGGTGCGATTTTCTCGGGCTTTGCAATGGTGATCAATTTGATGATCATTTGTCGCTGGGTGTTCAAGCTTGAGCATCTGGTCACGATGCGGCACTTCGAAAATATGGCGAAGATCATTCTTTTGACCGGTTCGATGGTCGGTTATGCCTACGCGATGGAATTTTTCATCGCGTGGTACAGCGGAAACCCATATGAGCGATATATTTTCATCAGCCGTGCGACGGGACCATACGCATGGGCTTACTGGACCATGGTGACGTGCAACGTGATCATTCCGCAGCTCTTCTGGAGCCGTAAAATTCGAACCAATCTTTGGGCTTTGTTCATCATCTCGGTTTTTGTAAACATCGGGATGTGGTTTGAGCGTTTTGTGATCATTGTCACATCTCTGCACAGGACCTTCCTGCCGTCTTCATGGGCTTATTTCAGTCCGACTATCATCGATATTTCAACATTTATCGGTTCATTTGGCCTGTTTTTCACGCTGTTCTGCCTGTTCGTGCGCTTTTTGCCGATTGTCGCCATTGCTGAAGTCAAGACGGTGATGCCTGAGGCGGATCCACATGGTCATGACCACGGCCACACACCTGCGACAGGAGGAGCACACTGATGAATCCAAAGCAGAATCTCTACGGAGTGCTAGCTGAATTTCCATCGGCACCGGCCATCTATCAAGCTTGTGAAAAAGTTCGTGACAAAGGCTTTAAGCATTGGGATGCGCACACGCCGTTCCCCGTTCACGGTCTCGAAAAGGCGATGGGCTTGAAACCAAGTATCGTTCCTTGGATTGTTCTCGTGATGGGTCTTTCGGGAGCAGCTGGTGGTATGGCCTTGCAATGGTGGATCAGCACTCAGGCGTATCCACTCGCCATTTCGGCAAAACCGTTCTTCAGCTGGCAGGCGTTTGTTCCCGTGACGTTCGAGTTGGGCGTTTTGCTGGGCTCGTTTGGAGCTGTGTTTGGGATGTTTTTTATCAACCGCCTGCCCATGTGGTACCACTCACTGTTTCGTTCAGCTCGTTTTGAAAAAGTCACAGACGACAAATTCTTCATTTCGATTGAAGCACGCGACCCGAAATTCGATGCCACGGCGACGTCAAAAATGCTGACTGAACTTGGCGCAACCCATGTGGAATTGGTGGAACAATGAAATTCAATCACACTTCAAATCTCAGAACAGCACTCCTTTCAGCGGGTCGTTGGGCTGGAGTGGCATTGCTTGTTGCCTGTCGTGGGCAGCCCTCCGAAAATCCGCCCATTCACCCCAATCTGAATATGGATTTTCAAACCAAATATCGTCCGCAAAAGAAGAATGAATTCTTTGACGACGGCCGCTCCATGCGGGAGCCTGTGGCAGGAACAGTGGCTCAGGGGCAGCTCAAAGAAGATAGTTCATATCATTTGGGTAAGAACGGCAATGCGTTCGTGACTCAAATCCCTGCGCGTATCAACCAAGCTTTTGTCGAGCGCGGCCAGGAACGATACAACATTTATTGTGCTGTGTGTCATGGCCAAACCGGAGCAGCAAACGGCGTTGTGGTTCAGAGAAATGTCGGAATGCTCAAGCCTCCGAGTTTTCACGATGAGCGGATTGTGAACATGCCTGCAGGACAGATTTACGATGCGATTATCAATGGCGTACGAGGCAATATGCCATCGTATTCTTATGCTATTCCTGTGGCCGACCGCTGGGCTATCGTCGCTTATGTGCAAGCGCTGCAGCTGAGCCGTCAAGGCTCTCTCAATGACGTTCCCACTGATATTGCGGCTGCGAAAGGATGGAAGCGATGAGTTCGAATCACGCAAAAGCTATTAACACTGCTGAGATGGTTCTTCCTCAGACCCACTGGCTGCGCAAAGTGCCAACACTTGGTTTGGGTGTGGGTATCATATGTCTTGCGATTGCATTGGCGATGGCTTTCGGAAGCGCAGAAAAGATTGAAGCTCTTCAGTGGTCATTTCACACCTCATATCTCTATTTTCTTAGCATGGCACTGGGTTGTCTCTTTTTTGTGCTTGTTCAGTTTGCAACACGGGCGGGTTGGTCTGTGGCTGTTCGCCGACTGGCAGAGAACTATGCAGCATGTCTTCCACTGTTTGCGGTCCTCTTTATTCCCATGTTGTTTGGCCTGCACACTCTCTTTCATCACTGGACTTCGGCTGAAGCTAAATTGGACCCTGTGATTCAGGCGAAGGCTGCATTCCTAAACGAGCCGTTCTTCATTGTGCGTGGCATCGTTTATGTTGCAATCTGGAGTATTTTGGCAGTCTATTATTACAAAAATTCAACCCGCCAAGATGAGTCGGGCGACAAGATGATTACCTTCAAGCTCCAGAAATCGAGCTATCCGGCGATTGCATTGTTCGCACTGAGCGTGTCTTTTTGCGCGTTTGATTGGATCATGTCACTCAATCCTCATTTCGCGACTACCATGTTCGGCGTGTATTTCTTTGCTGGCTGCCTAATGTCGGTCTATGCTCTGATGTTGCTTACATCTTTGGCTGTTCGCGGTGGGTCTCAACTTGGCAACTATATCACCGTCGAACACATTCATGATTTGGGTAAACTGCTGTTCGGGTTTAACATATTTTGGACTTACATTGCATTTTCCCAGTATTTTCTGATTTGGTATGGCAATATCCCCGAGGAAACTGAATTTTATGCGATGCGTTCTTTGGGAGAACATGGTGCACATTGGTTGCCTTGGGGAATCGCTCTGATTGTCGGCCATTTTGCTGTTCCCTTTCTGTTCTTAATGTCTCGTCATATCAAGAGACGTCCGGCATTGATTGGCTTGGGATCCGCATGGCTTCTGGTTATTCACTATGTGGACATTCACTGGTTGATTCGTCCGAACTGGCAAAGTGAGTTGAACCATTTTGGTCTTTTCGATGTGCTGACTTTGCTGGGTGTTGGTGGCCTTTTTCTTGGCACAGCGACTTTGTTGCTGACCCGTAAAAGTGTTCTTCCGCAGAAGGACCCACGTTTGTCCGAATCGCTGGCATTTGAAAATATTTAAGGACGGGATAAGGACATGGATAAGAAAACCCTTGATCAGAATCATCAAACAGCAGGACAAACAACGATTGAGCCTGACAATCTGCCCGTAAAAAGTATTTCTTGGTTTGTGGTAGCCCTTGTTGTCATCGTTGTGGGGGTCTTTATTGCCATGAAGCAGCTATACTGGTTTACGAGCCAACATCTTGTTCAAACAACAGAACTGGACGTTCCTAACAAGCTTCTTCAGTCAATCAAGGCAGCCGATGAAGAGGAGCTGAACAACTACGCGCAAATAGATAAGGACAAGGGGATTTATCGTTTGCCGATTGACGAAGCCATTAAGCTCTACGTCAAGAAGAATTCTAACTGAACAAGGTAAAGGCCGAAGGAACATCATGCTGGAGCTGAAGGCTCAACCAAAAGTTTTTTTCAGACGCGTAGCTTTCCAATTAGGCTGCGTCGTTCTGCTCATGTCACCGACTTTGGTTGTTAGCGATGCTCATGCACAAGGGATGGACGTTGCGCAAAAAAATCTTCAGCAGGATTTATCGCAGTCTGGAGGCAAAGCAGCCTCGACCAACAAAGAACCGGCCGAATCGACACGCATGGATCTCAAGGATCCGAAAAAACTTGAAAACGTCACAATCGTAGAAAAGCTTGGAACAACGATCGCGGCCAAGGATTTATTTTTTCGACACACAGCTCAAGGACCAGCTTTGTCGTTGGATCAGTATGTACAACCGCAACTGCCCACAATGCTAACCCTGAATTATTTTCAATGCACAGCCCTGTGTTCGCTGCAGCTCAATGCGCTTGTGACAGGGTTAAAATCTTTGGATTACCTTCCAGGTCGTGATTTTAATTTGGTGACGGTGAGTATCGACCCTCGCAATAGCACTGAATTGGCCCAATCTAAGCAAGAGAACTACTTGAAGAGTCTAGGAAGGGATAACGCCGTTTGGACTTTTTTGGTGGGTCAGCAACCTGCGATCGACGCTCTCGCTCAATCTGTGGGATTCCAGTACCGATACGACAAAGAAACTGACCAGTTTGCTCATACCGCAGCGGTCTTTTTTCTCACGCCGGACTTTAAAGTGGCGCGATATCTTTACGGCTTGCAATACTCTCCACGTGATTTGAAATTTGCTTTGCTTGAAAGCTCGAAGGGACGACTGGGCTCGTCACTTGAAAAACTTATCCTGCGCTGTTTTCATTTTGATGAGCTCGCAGGAAAATACACGCCTATCGCCATGAATTCGATGCGCGTGGCCGGAATTTTGTTTTGTCTTTGCCTGTTGATTTTTGTTTTTGTCCTTTCTCGTAGAGAAAAGGCGCTTCATCGCGAGGAGTACGCACAGTGAACCTTGGCTTTGCTCTTGGATATCTGATGACGCAGACTGCAACCACGGGATCTTGGTGGAAGCCTATTCAGGCATCTTCTTATGCCAGCTCCGTGGATAGTCTCTTCAACTTCATCATGTATCTTTGTTTCTTTTTCTTTGTTCTCATAATCGGTGCCATGGTTTATTTCGTGGTGAAGTACCGTCGCAAAGGCAATGGGCCCGAGAAGACCAGCCCAATCAAAGGAAATCACACGCTTGAAATTGTTTGGAGTGTGATCCCTGGAATTCTTCTTGTCATCATTTTTGCATGGGGATTTAAAGATTGGCTTGCTATTGCGGTTGTGCCAAACAACGCAATGGAAGTGCGAGTGACAGGACAAAAATGGAACTGGACATTCACCTATGCCAAAGAGGGAATTGTATCGTCTGACCTTGTGGTTCCAGCAGGACAACCGGTCAAATTGGTGATGACCTCGTCGGATGTTCTTCACAGCTTTTACATTCCAGATTTCCGCATCAAGCGGGATGTGGTGCCGGGCAAATACACTGTCCTTTGGTTCGAACCCGGAGAACCAGCCATACATCAAATCTACTGTACCGAATATTGTGGTACATCCCATGCAAACATGCTTTCAAAAGTCAAAGTCCTTGACAGCGCAAAGTACGAAGAGTGGATTGCCAACGGAGGGGAGGAAGGTGGAAGTTCCGGAGTGCCACTCGCGGAGAAGGGTGCCAAACTTTACGAATCGCGAGGATGCGTTGCATGTCACTCGGTGGACGGCACTCAAAAGGTGGGTCCGACGTGGAAGGGCCTCTATGGAAAGGAACATAAATTTGTTGATGGAACGACACTGGCCGCTGTTGATGAAAACTACATCCGCGAATCCATTCTTGTTCCTGGAGCAAAAGTTGTTGCTGGCTACGCCAATGTCATGCCGAGCTATCAAGGACAATTGAATGATAAGCAAATCGAAGCAATCATCGAATACATCAAAAGTTTGAAGTGAGAGGTCTGCACATGGAAAGCAACCGCAACAACGTGACCCAATCGGCCCATGCCGCAACGGCGGGGGGCGTTGAACCGAACTACATCAATGCACACAAAGGCATCTGGTCTTGGATGACTACCGTCGATCACAAGCGCTTGGGTCTCATGTACCTTGTCGGCGTCCTGGCTTTCTTCGGCGTCGGTGGGGTTTTTGCTCTTCTTGTTCGTACTCAGTTGCTTGGACCAATCTTTAAAGGTGCATCCGGCAAAGAAGAATGGCTGTTCAGTGGTGACACTTACAACAAGTTGTTTACACTGCATGGCGCTGTGATGGTTTTTCTTGTGATCATTCCGTCTATCCCCGCGAGTTTGGGAAACTTCTTTTTGCCTCTCATGTTGGGTGCAAAAGACGTGGCGTTTCCGAAGCTCAATTTGATGAGTTTCTATGTTTACGTTTTAGGCGGCGCCTTTCTTCTGTTTTCAATTGCAACGGGTGCCGTTGATACCGGCTGGACGTTTTACACCCCCTATTCTTCAACAACGTCCGCGTCTGTAATTTCTGCCGTTACTGGAGTTTTCATCCTGGGATTCTCGTCCATTCTAACGGGTGTGAACTTTATTGTGACCATCCATAAAATGCGCGCTCCGGGTTTGACCTGGACCCGGCTCCCACTGTTTGTCTGGGCTCAATATGCAACGTCACTGATTCAGGTACTCGCGACTCCCGTCCTTGCAATCACACTCATGCTACTTGCGATTGAACGGTCGATGGGCATTGGAATCTTTGATCCCAAACTCGGTGGCGACCCCGTCCTCTTTCAGCACTTTTTTTGGTTCTACTCTCACCCCGCCGTTTACATCATGATTCTTCCAGCATTCGGTGTGATCTCAGAAATCATCACTATCAACAGCCGTAAGCAGATCTTTGGTTATAAAGCGATTGCAATGTCGAGTGTTGCGATTGCCGTGATTGGCTTCCTTGTCTGGGGTCATCACATGTTCACGAGTGGTCAATCCGAACTCGCATCTGCCGTGTTCTCATTCCTGACTTTCGCAGTTGCGGTTCCAACGGCAATCAAGGTCTTCAGCTGGGTGGCGACTATGTACGGTGGCTCAATCCGTTTGAATTCTGCGATGTGGTACGCTTTGGCGTTTCTCTTCCTGTTTACAATTGGCGGATTGACAGGTCTTTTCCTTGGAACATTGTCCGTGGATATTCACCTTCATGACACCTATTTTGTGGTTGCTCACTTCCACTACGTGATGATGGGCGGCACCATGACTGCGTTTGTCGGTGCCTTGCATCATTGGTGGCCCAAAATGACCGGCCGCATGCTCAACGAATTCTGGGGCAAAGTCGCCTGCTTCTTCGTCTTTGTCGGCTTCAACCTAACCTTTTTCTCTCAGTTCTTGCTGGGAACAAAAGGCATGCCACGCCGTTATGCAACTTATTTGCCTGAATTTCAGACTTGGCACCAACTTTCGACGCTCGGTTCGTACCTGTTGGGTCTTGGTTTCCTCATCACGCTCATCTACCTTATTCAATCGCTGATTAATGGTGAGAAAGCTCCCAAGAATCCGTGGGGCGGACTCTCATTGGAATGGGAAACAGATTCTCCTCCCATTGAACACAATTTTCACGATCAACCGGTCGTCAAGCATGGACCGTATGAATTTCCTGAAATTGATCATTCGATGACGACCGGCAGAGGGCACTGAAACTATGAGTCAGCAATCATCATCTCACGCTGCAACGGCAGGACATCACCACCCAAAATACTTGGCCCATCATTTTGAATCGATGGCTCAGCAAAATTCCGCCGGTAAATTGGGGATGTGGCTGTTTTTAGGTCAGGAAGTGCTGTTCTTCAGCGGTTTGTTCCTCGCTTATATTCTTGCGCGGATCTTTTATCCGGAAACATTCCTCGCCGCGCATGAGCTTCTTGATTGGAAATTGGGTGCTCTTAACACCGTTTTTCTACTGACAAGTTCCTTGACGATGGCACTCGCTGTGCGTGGTGCGCAGGTTAACAGCAAGCCGCAGATGTTTTACAACATCCTTGCAACCCTCATTCTTGGTGGCGCATTCATGGTCGTGAAGTATTTTGAATACTCACACAAATTCCATGATGGTCTGCTGCCGGGGCACTTCTTCGACGCTGCAAAGGCCATGCACAATGGCCAACCTGCAAATATTCCCGGTGCTCCGGCGATCTTTTTTGCGATTTATTTCACGATGACCGGCACTCATGGTTTGCACGTCTTGATTGGCATGCTGCTGATGATTTGGTTGTTGGTTCGTATCAATCGAGGCGATTTTAACTCGGAAAACCATGTGTATTTGGAAAACGTGGGCCTGTACTGGCACATCGTCGACCTTATTTGGATTTTCCTGTTTCCTCTTCTTTATCTTGTGCGCTGATTGGGAGGCCGCTGAAAAATGTTCCAAAAACTACGTAGCCTTGTATTAAAGTCAGCTGCCGCTCCTCACGCCGGAGCGCACGGGGATGAGCCGCATGTGCTCCCTTTGTCGACGTATTTTGCAGTGTTTGGTGCGCTGCTTGTTTTGACAGTCCTGACAGTTGTCGTTTCAGTAATTGGCTTACCACAACCGACCGCTATTATTGTGGCCATGATTGTTGCTATCGCCAAAGCGTCACTGGTCGTTCTGTGGTTCATGCACCTCAAGTTTGATGACAAATTTTATAGTCTTATTTTTGTTATCTCGATCTTTTTCGTTGTCCTGTTTTTTGCCTTTACATCCTTGGATGTGCTGAGTCGCGGGCAAGTCAATCAAGAAGAAAGCTCGTTTTCGCATGACGGTCTGCATCTGCGTCAGGAATTCATGAAGAAGTAAGGTCTTTTTGCAAGATAAATAAAGATGCATGAACCTCTCGGCCAGTACAAGCGCGGAAGAACGGGCGAAAACAACGGTGAGGCCAATGATGTCTTTTCAATTTGACTTCAAAAATATTGATCCCGAAAACGGTAAACAGGTCCCTAAAAAGGACATGTACGAAGCACTTCATGCCGCATTGACATCGCTCTTGTCGGCTGAAAACGACCAAATTGCCAATCTCGCCAATGCATCGGCGCTTATCTTTTCAACTCTGCCCGATCTCAATTGGGCCGGGTTCTACCTTTATAAGTCAAATGAACTCGTTCTTGGTCCCTTCCAGGGCAGGCTTGCCTGTACGCGTATTAAGATTGGGCGAGGTGTGTGCGGCACTGCTGCGCTTAAAAATGAAACACTGGTCGTGCCGGATGTTGAAGCGTTTCCGGGACACATTGCATGCGATTCTGCCAGTCGATCGGAACTTGTCGTACCCATTTCAGTCGCTGGAGAGCTTTTTGGAGTTCTCGATGTTGATAGTCCGATTTTGAATCGTTTTGACAGCGACGATAAGCTGGGGCTTGAGACGTTTGTGGCTATTCTTGTCCAGTCTCTCCTTCCTCGAGGATAAAAACAGAGAGTCAGAGCTGAGAGCCGACATGCGCATCAAAACCTTGGAAGGCGATCATCTAGGTCTTTGAGGCTTGAAATGCCTTCGGCCTTCAAAATGTAATCAATAAAATCCTGAGTCTTTAGGACGTTGACGGCCTGTCCGCGCGCTTGTGAGATTTGCATTTTTACCACGTCAAAGATGCTTGTTGCAGGCACGGGAATGTATGTTGAAGCCCTTTGCTCTGCTGTCCAATATCCGCCAATTTGAACGTTATCCATCAACATGATGTCGGCTCCGCGTTCAAGCATTGTGCCCAAAAATAAATTAAAGGCATTACGTGGCAATGCTGTTTTATAGCTGGCCAGAGCGGCGTAACTATTTTCAAGAACATTGTTGCTTCTGCGAATCTGCAGCTCGAGAGCGTTATTGACCCAATCACCGCGCATGGGAGCATTTTCGAAAATATCACTCGCATCAAATTGTTTTTTCAAGGACGATAGAAGATTGCAAATGCCTTTGATTCCCGAGCTATTGGCCGCACAAAATTGTGCGCCGCGCGTGCTGGCAAGAAGTTTCTCCACTTGCCGCAATGCAATGAACAATGCCTGGCTTGAATCTTGAACGCAGCTGGCCCATGCGGTGATACTCGAGATTCCATCGCCCGAGCCGGTGCGATAGGCGTGAGTCATGAGTGACAACACATCATTTAGGATGTACTGCGGCGTGTAACCAACCTTTTGCGCGCCTGTTGCAGGGTCAATGGGTTGTGACAACCACGGCGCGCGCACCAAAGCATCGGTCGTGGCAATAGAATTGCTCCACCCGCGTCTGAAACTACCCATATACTCTGAACGTGATACACGCGATGAAATCACCCCGTCTGGACCTTGTCCGTACACCTGCTGGTAGACCACCTCAAACTGCAGTTCACCTGTGAGTGGTTCTCGGATGACTTCATAAAAACCGTATGAATAATGGCCGCTCACCAGCCCCAAAGGCCCAACATCCTTTTTACCCTTAGCATCAGTGATCCAGTGAAAGAGATGAACAACGAGGCCAGTTTCTCCGAGTTGAAATGGGTTGTTAGATTCAGCATAAGACAATTTTTGAATGGGATTTTGCGCCGACAAAAGGGTCTGTCCAGCACCAGGTAACAACCTGAGCCGCCGAAAGTCATTTTCCAGTGATGCAAATTTACTGCGTGTCAGGCCTTCGTTTGTGAGATATTCATTTTTGGTCGGGAAGTTATCCTGATACCGAAGAAACTCTTGTGCTGCGGCTGTGCTGTTTATGACGTCAAATGAACCAGAGACCTTAAGCAGTGCCCGAGGTTCTATTGCTTTTGCGACAAAGACGTTTTTGCCAGGCACAATTTGCGAATCTAATTCCCCATACAGAAACCATCCCAAAACTCCTGCAGGCGAAGAATTGATCTTGTTAAAAGTGAAGTTTGGACGAGGTCCAAAGTCTTCTTCGACGAGAAACTCAAGCGTTTGCTGTTCATCGAATCGACCATTGACGAAAGTCCTTGCACTGTAAACCGCAAAGCGACCACCGCCTTCTCTCTTGCTGCTCTTCGTGATTTGCGAGACCAATCCGACGTGAGTTCCCGCAACGACAATCGGCTCTTCAGTGAGTGAAAGTTCATGGCCCGATGAGCTGAGGCCTTCATTTTGGATGCGCACATAAATTCGGTCTAAGGGAAGATAAGTGCACAATGGAACGGATGTCCCGCCACTCACTGCGGTGGGAGTAAAGGTTCCGAAACAACGAGCGGCTGCGAGTGATTCGAGCGGAGAAACGCGATCCCAACCATCAAGCACACGCGGAACAATATTTTTCGCTTTCTGTGCTTCCTCAAGTTCCTTAGCATCAAATTTCACATCGGGTGTGTACTTGTTAGCAGTGCCGGACAGCCGCGACCATTTCACTTGAATAACCTGCCCAATGAGCGAATTTTGCGCGCTCGGAGCCTGAAAAACTTTCAAATACACGGAGCCCTCTGAGCGCGATTGCTGAGCGGGAAGAAGAAGTTGCCCGCCCCATTCGCCGGTCAGGGCAATTGCTCTCACCCCTGCTGGAAGGGATTGGCGTCCTCCGGACACGTTGGCAGCCTCATTATAGCTTCTAGGCTTGCACGAATTTATCAGCAAAAGGGCTATTATTCCTGTGGCCGTGAAGCTTTTTTGCAATAGCTGTCTGAATTGATTCTTCATGAAGCCCCCCAAAGTGCAGACAATGCGATTATTAAATTACCAACGGATCAAGTTACTGCCCCAGGTAAAACCAGCACCAAAGGCAAGTGTTAAGACCATCTGCCCTTGTCGCAACTTTCCTTGTTCAAATGCTTCTGACATACAAATTGGAATCGTTGCTGCCGTGGTATTTCCGTATTTTTGAATATTATTAAACACGCGATCTTCAGCAATTCCGAGTTTTTCCCGAACTGCTTCATTGATACGAAGATTAGCTTGATGTGGAAGAACAAGATCAACGTCTGAGGGACTCACACCATTGCGTTCCAAGATGGTTGTTGCCACTTCAGTCATCCGTGTGACTGCATTTTTAAAAACAACACGACCATCCATTTTGGGATGAATATCTCCGGCATCCATCGCTTCTTGAGTCATAAAACCTTTTACGACGGAACCAGGGGCCTTCAAAAATAAAAGATGAGCACCGGCGCCATCGCCGCCCATGGCTGAATCAATCACGCCGCTAATCATATTTTTTGCGCTCGGCCTCTCGTGAGTGTTGCAACTCTGTGCTTCCACCACCAGTGCTCCGGCTCCGTCTCCAAAGAGTACTGCCATGTCCCGTCCACGGTTTGTCTTATCCAGAATGGGCGACTGCACTTCAGAACACACAATCAAAATGCGCTTTGCCATCCCTGCACGGATATAGGCATCTGCAGTTGCAAGACTGTAAATTAATCCACTGCACTGCGCGCGCAAGTCAATGGCAGGAACGTGGCTCATTACCAACTTATGCTGCAGCACTGTACCGATGCCGGGAAAAAAATAATCAGGCGACAAGGTCGCTGCAATGAGTAAATCACACTCTTGAGGTCTGATTCCCGCCCGCTGACAGGCCATTTCAATTGCTGGAAGGGCTAAATCAGAGGTTGTTGTCCCTGGTTCAATAAAGCGCCGCTCTCGGATTCCAGTGCGTTCAACGATCCATTCATCGCTTGTGTCCATCCACTGTGAAAGGTCAGAATTTGTCACAACGTGCGCTGGAACATGATGACCGACACCGCGGATCACCGAACGAAAAGCGTCCATACAGCCAATCTCCTCATGTCTCACAAGTGTCTCAAATCTTTCAGGCCATTATCTGAAAGGCTTGGAATAAAAGTTTACCCTTCCCGGGAATGTTTGGCCAAATTCCGGCCCCAAAGATGTGAATTGATGTTGACGCATTTGGCGGGGCGCCGGCAATGATGCTAAGCAATCTAGGTTGATAGGAGCCCGAAATGCTGGTTCGACTGCATATTCAAAATCTTGCAATCGCTGAGAATGTTTGTGTGTCCTTGACCAACGGACTCAATATTATCACCGGAGAAACAGGCGCCGGTAAATCCTTGTTGGTCGATGGCTTGGCTCTGTTGAGGGGAGCTAAAGCGGATCCGGCACTTATTCGCGATGGAACTGAAAGTGCGTCCGTTTCGGGAACATTCAAAGTGCAGAGCCAATCACCTGCTTGGGAACTTCTTGAAGCAAGTGGATGTCTGCGGGATTCCGATGCGCCCGATGAAATCACTCTCAGGCGCGTCTTAAACCGCAGCGGAAAGCACCGAGCGTATGTGAATGATACGCAAATCAGCACGCGGATTCTTAATGAAATTTCGTCGGAACTGATCGACATCAGCAGCCAATTTGAAAATCAAAGGCTTCTCAATCCAGACACTCACACTTGGTATTTGGATGAATTTGTCGGCACGACTGAGTTGCGCGAGGCCTATGCTGATGAGTGGCAGTCGGCTTGGAACCATGCGGCAGAGATTGAACGCCTCGAAAAAGAGCTTGCCCTGCAAAAGCGTGAACAGGATCTCTGTCAATTCGAACTCGACCAAATCGATCAGGCTGATATTCGTGATGACGAATGGAATCGCGTGCAGCGGATTGTTGCCCTCGGTCAAAAGGCCACTCAGGCCGGACGGCTGACCTCCGAATTACGTTTTATGATGGTCGATTCCGAACACAGCTGTCTGACTCAGCTCAGTACAGCGCGCAGATCGATTGAACGCTTGAATAAACTTGCAGGCAAAGAGCTACTTCCTCTGACAATCGAAAAGGTTGATGAAATATCTGCTCATATCGAAGAGCTTCTTGCTCAGCTCGATTCTACGGAAGATCTCTTTCGAATAGATGAACACGAGCTGCAGGACGCTCTGTCTCGCGCAGAAACCTACAATGTACTCCTTCAAAAATTTGGCCCCACTCTTGATCATGTGCGCTCGCACCGCGAGCACTGCCTGGAAAAATTAATGCAATCCAGTGTCCTGCAAGATGAACTGGGCAATACACGCGAACAATTGAAGAGAGAGGTTCATCAAGCGCTCAAACTAGCTCAGGAACTCAGCCGTCGAAGACGCGCAGGACTCAATGGCATCAGCTCTGCCATCCAAAGGACTCTCGCAGAGCTCGGAATGCCTCGCACACAATTTGTCTGTCAGCTGCAGGAAGGTCATTCGGCTCCTTCAGCGGTCCGCTCACTTCATCCATCGGCAGCAGAGACATTGTCATCTGACGTTCTGCGTTCATTTCTCGAATTGACAAAATCAGGCGCTGAGCGAGCGCAATTTTTGATGAGCGCAAATGCAGGACTCGCACCTCAGCCGATTGAGCGTGTTGCGAGTGGAGGCGAACTCAGCCGGACCATGCTCGCAATTAAGAGCGTGCTGTTTGCCGATGGCGCTGTGAGCGTTTTTGTCTTTGATGAGATTGATACAGGAATTAGCGGCAGTATTGCGTCAAAAGTCGGTCGTAAATTAGCTGATTTTTGTGCCAAACGGCAAGCGCTGTGTATCACTCATCTGGCTCAGGTTGCATGCTTTGCGAACTGCCATTTTATTGCCGCTAAGTCGATCAAAAAAGGCAAAACAGTGGCAGAAATAAAGGTAGCTTCTGCGGACGAGCGCCTCCAGGCATTGGCAGGAATGGTGGCCGGTGAGCGCCTCACCAAAGAAAGCCTTGCACAGGCAAAAGCCTTGATAGCCGAGGCTCAGGGAGAGGGGACTTTATGAAGCCGCAGCCGCTCAAATCCGCACTCAACCCTCAAGAATTTCTTCATCCGCGAGTGCAGAATCATGCACCGCTTGCGGCTGTTGCCTACTTAAACATGTTGCCCTTTTTTGTTGACGATGATCTGTTCGAGCTGCATGCCTCGCCGCGGGCGCTCAATCAAAGTTCACTTAAATGCGCTGCTTATTGTTCTTCGCTTGTCGCAGGACTGGCGGCTGGACGGCGTCCACTCTCAAACCGCATTGGTGTGTTCTCATCGGGCGCAGTTCACAGTGTTTTTCTGGAACCCATGATTTATTCCGAAGCGCACGCGCTCTTTTGGCAGCAGATGGAAAAACTGTGGTCTTGTCGTCATCCTGACGCGGTTGCGGGCTTGAAGTCTTCTGCATGCCAGGGGCACATTGTCTTGCGCAGTGCTGGTGCGAGCGAACAATCTGAGTGGATGGTGAAAGTGTTGTGCGCACTCGCCGGATTTAAAGTCGACGTTGACTATGACCCACAGCCCTTTCCGATGCATCCGTCTCAGCCCTCGCTGCCACTTGATCTTTTGCAGACCCCATCAACACCAATCACTCGTCCTCCAGAAGTCCGCTTGTGGATTGGTGATGCTGCTCTTGAGCGCAGGCTTGTGTCACCCAACGTTTATCGTATTGACGTGGGACACGTTTGGACAAATCACACCGGAATGAGGGCATGGTTTGCTGGTTGGTTTGCTGGACTGTCCGACAGTCAAATCGCTGAGGGTGAACTCACGGACCTTATGATGAAAAGGATAGAACAGTGGAATGGCCGCAGCGATTTTTCGCGATGGTGTGCTGTTCATTCTTTTTTAAATGCGAGGGAGAGTGGATTGCTGAGTCGTGCTGTCCAAGATGAACAGCACTGGGAACTGCGTGACGCCGTTGGTGAATATTTCACCCATCTTGAGCATGTCATTGATGACGTTGAAGGCCAGCGTTTGTCAGATTTTTACTTCAATGTCCATGCAGCTTTTCAAGACTGCGAGTTAAATTGGAACGGGGTTCATTGTGCTTTGCAACAACAAAATCAACCAGAGCATCTTAACCTGACCTAAAAAGAGGGCATAAGTCACGCGCGTTCTTTCTACTCGCGCGTGACCTTTACCGGCACATTGATCAGCGCAATACCCACAGCATTAACGAGTTTGATTCCACCCATCAGTTTGTACTGTCCTGACGTAAACAACGGATCCGCAATCAACTGGCTGCCAGCAACATCATATCCATAGATAATTTTGAATTCGCCGGAAGCCGCTGAACTTCCGACAACCTGCAAACGTCCTTTCTCAGCCACATGCGCGTTGATAAGCTCGGTGGCAGAAAACTCCGCTTTGTCAGTCGGCACGTCATAGGGATCAATGCGCACGGCATAGAATTTTCCTGCTTTTGGAACAAACACGCCCCGCTCATCGGCGGTTGCTGTGCCGCTCTTGGCGACGCCTTTACAAATCGTCAGAGCTTCATCGTCGCATTCATCCACAACCAAGTCGATGTCCAGACCACTCACTGCAGATGTGGTCGTGATGGTGACCGTACCTGCATCTGCACGATACGTGCGCGCGAGCTTGCCTGAAGCCGATGGAATCACTGTGAGACCCTGATCTTTGCGGATCTCGTGTTTTGTCTCACCCAGCCAACCTGCCAAAGAAAACTCACTCTTGCCGGGATCGGGCAGCGCATCAAAGGTGCTTTCTTTGAGGACAACCGGAAACTCCCCATTGGCCAACATTGGCGGAGTTAAATTCAGAGGCTGGATCTCTGCAAACGTCGCATAGTCAATGTTGAGAGAGTAGGTGCTTTGCGGGAACTGATAACGTCCAAAGACATGAAGATCCCAAAGACCAGCTTTAGGATTTAACTCAGTGAACTTCACTGCCAAGCGATTATTGACAGGAGCACCTTGAGCCGAGCAACTCTGGGCCACGTTTCCAGACATCGCAAGATCTGCAGGTGTACGAGTGTTACCGCCCGCAAGCACATTGAGGCTCACCCCTGAACACGACAATCCTGCGTCGGCAGAATCGGCTTTGGGTAATTCCAACGAGACGCGCAGGACGCTGACTCCCTTGGGAACCCGCACGTAGTGACGGTCAACCATAAAACTATTGATCTGGCGTGAGACAGAAAACTTTGCCTGCATCGAGGCCGCGTGATGCGGAACAGTTAAATAAACGGGAATTTCAAACGAGGCTGCAACGTCACGTTGGCCGTTCACAACTTTGAACGCACGAATAAGTGCACCATGATCACCCGGCGGCAATGACGCAATCAGGTCCTTCTTTAAGCAAACATTCAAAGTACTGGCGCGCAAGGGATTCAGAGTCGATCTCACGTCCTGTGCGACCGGCTGATCAAGAGCCCCGGCACCTAAAATCGAAAGTTCGGGATTTGCGATAACAGTGTCATCGGCGCATGCGACATTTTGAGGAACGCCGACTTTTAACCATTCTGATTTCGCACCATAGTAGACGGTCTCTAGTGCAAATGTTTCACGACTGGTGTTGAGTTGCCGCAACAAATCACCAACGTCTTCACGTCCAAGATCCTTAAAGCGCAAACTCCGATTGATATTCACTTCAACCAAAGTGTCGGCTTCAGCTTCAGTCAGCCAAACCCCTTGACCGTATTTTCGTTCAGTCTGATTTGGCCCAATATTAGAACCAGTATCGAAGCTCTGCGTGCCATCATACTTCAGGCCATTCCCTAAACTGCGCAGCACACGGACCTTGTAATCCAGCGCCAGCGGGCGTTCTTCCGATGCATTTTGACCTTGCCCCATCACAGCCTTCACGCCTGTGGGCAGTTGAAGAGCCGCTTTCTTTTTCAATAGCTCCCACGCTTGAGGTAAAGAAACCATTCCGTAGCCTTGATCGATCCACGTATAAATCCCTTTGCTCGAAACCCCCGTGAGTGGATGAAACGAATTCACGCGAAACGGACGCGCAGAATCCATGATGACGCGGCGAATGGTCAGCGCATCTGTCGGCATCGGTTGAGTTGGATTTTTTGAGTTGTACATCTGAGCTGCATCGAGCAAGAGTGCTATCGCACCTGTGGCGGCCGGAGCTGCCATCGACGTCCCCCAGTACACATCCAAACCAGCGCGGCTTCCCGGTGCAGAATTCAGTTGGATAGAGCTGAGTTGTGTTCCTGGTGCAGCAATATTTGGCTTAAATCCACCAGCAGCCGTTGGGCCTCGTGAACTGAAAAACATGACAAAATCTTCATCAGAATCGCTGGAGCCTTTTGGTAAGGTTCCTAAAGCTGGCCACTGATACTGTGCTTCAATCATACGACGGGTCGCAGTTGCTGCCACACTCAACGCATGGCGGGCTGTCGACGGACTTCCGACTGTTTGACGACCTGGTCCTGAGTTTCCGGCAGAAATCACAAACAAAACATCGTAAACTTCAGTCAGACGATTAATCACTGTTTCCTGCACGCCATAGCCGTCATTTGACTCGGAGAGTCCGCCCAAAGACATGTTGATGATCCGCGCTCCGTTTTGCGCCAGGTCAATGATTGCCCGTGTCGCATTGCAACCACTGTTGTTCGAGCACACACGGTTCATCATCAGTTCTACTTCTGGGGCAAAGCCTCGCGCTTGAGTATCACCGGTATCGTTACTCAGAGTGCTTTGTGCACCGATAATCCCCGCCACATGGCTTCCGTGATTTCCCGGATCGAAACCCACTAATGCAATGCGCGTCAAAGGCTCTGCTGCTGCCGTTCCATTTTCGACAGGAATTTCTATACGGGTCAAAGACACGCCAATCTTTTCACTCATGACGTCGACAGTCTGCTGAGACACATTAAAATCCGTCAGAGGTTTCAATGACCGCATATCTTTGGACGCTGAAAAATCAAGATAGACCTGTTCTTCTCCTTGCTGTTCCGATGGAACAACAAAGAAATAAAAAGAATCATCAATTTTTCCATTCGCGTTGATATCAACTTTTTCATCGTCGCTGGCAAACGAAGTTTCATTCATAACGCCCAAGCGCACTCGGCTGTTCGGTGCTTCAAGAGCAGTGACCAGAGTTTCAGGCAAAACGAACTGTTCGGATTTCAAATCTTTGAAGGGCAAAGCAGCCGCACCATTTGCATCTGCGGTCATCACACCTGCTGACGCAGCATCCGGCATGAGAATCTGTGCATCAATTTCGACACGCACCGGGGCTTCGCTGACAGTTGAAACTTTAACGTTTTTCAAATCATTGTCTTCAATGCGCTTCACCGAGATTTTTGCTCGCTCTGTGACAAAACCAGCGCCTTCATTGGTGAAGTCCTTCATGTAACTGATACGCTGTTTTGCTGATTTCTGGCTGCGAAATGCCGGATGAGCGTACGTGATCCCAGTGTCGGTCACACCCACTCGGACTCGTTCGCCCGTTGGTTTTGTGCCGAGTTCCGAGTTCACCATCTCTACGAATTGCCCCACGCCCAAACGATCGAGACCGCTGTATTGAGCAGACAGGTTCCGAGGCACTTCAGCCATTCGACTCGGTCGGGCTGCCCGTGCAGATGCGTTGCGGCGAGCCGCATGTGGCTGATCATTGGACTGAGCACGGGGTGAGATTAAAATGTCTGACTCGAGACCGGAGATCTGACGTAATTGACTGTACTCAGAAATTGCAACCCAACCCGAAAAATAACCAACTTCCGGTGCGTAACTTATATTAACCAAGGTTGCGCGGGCTGAAATTTTATCAACAATCCCTTTTAACAAGAGCCGCATCTGCTGACTTTTTTGCTCGGCATTTAAATTTAACAACGCTGCATTTGCTTGAGCACGGGCAAAGCCCTTGTCAGACAGCAGTCCCTCTACCGGAATGTACGCACGACCTGCTTTTGAATAGGTGACAGGAACGTGTGTCTGCGAAGTCAGGTTAAGGCGCTGAGCCCCCGGATGAAGTGGAGGAAGGTCGGGCGTTGCAAGTCTGGCCTGACCCGGCTCCGATGCTTGAGGAAGACCTGCCACATCCCGTGACAAGTCATGATTGGAGATCTTTTTTGAAGTCCACCATCCACAACCGGCCAAAGACAGCAGACTGACTGATGACAAAAGAATATGAAAGCGTCGTTGCATGACCGGAAACCTCCTTATCTGGCTCAGTGGCCAATTGGTAAGGGTTTCCATTCAGAAGGTCAACACAAATTTTTGGGTATTCCAAAACTTAAATTTCTAAAGTCAGCGGGAGTCACTGTTCGAGTGGGGCTGCATCAATGGACTCACCCCGCACTTGCTGAACATAATTGCGAATCCTCTCCGCTGTTTCTGCGTCGGGAGCTCCCGAGCTCAACGCCTGTTCAGCCTGAACAGCAAAACTCTTAGATTCCTGCTGAAGTCGCTCAGAGTTCTGGTTCATGAGTGACCGGATGGATTCAACCTCGGCGGGATTGAGTGTTGGAGGAAGGTCAATAGCCAAGATGTTTTTTGCGATTTCTTCGGCCAAACGAGCACTTTCATAGTAGGCCGAGGAACAATACTCCAGCCCCGGTACTTCACAGGCAGCAAGAAACAGAGCCTTGAGTCTGTCATAATCGGCCACTGTTGTTTTAATTGCAGAGAGCAGATTCTTTTCGTTTTGAAGATTTCTCGTTCTGACTGTTGGAGCCTCCAGATAGGCAACGCTGTACTTAGCCTTGGCCTGCAAACGAAAGCTGTCTTGGGAATTAGGCTTCAGATTTAAAATCCGAGCCGCAGTCCTGCGTGCCATCGATTCAGCGCCTTGTCTAAGTTGAATCGTCAGGATTTGTGAACGGAGGTAAATCTCATCATCTGAAGCCGAGATGAACTTCATCATCCGTTCATAAGCTGCAATGGCTTCAGCAGGGCGCCCGTGTTTAAAATGAAGATCTGCTATTTCTCTTGCAATCTTCAGTTTTTCTGAGTTTCCATTCAACTGCGCTAAATAATTTTCGTAGTGCGCCACTGCGTTGGCATATCGTCCCAAGGATTTATGCATCTCTGCAGATTTCAACCAAGCGGTGCGCTTGATCCCATCTTGAGAATATTTACGGGCAAAATCCTCATAATGTTTTGCCGCACGCAAAAACTGTGCAATTCCCCGCGAAAGTTCAGCTGCTTGCCACGTCGTTTCCTTGACGTAACCTGACGACGGATAAGTCTTGAGCAAAACTTCCATCTGCGTCACCGCAGCTTCTGTCTTCTTGGCTTGCAAAAAATTTCGTGCAGCGAGATCGAGTGCTGTCGACGCATTTTTATGTGATGTGAATTCCTTTTGGAATGCGACAAAACGATTTGCGGCCGCTTCAAATTCACCTTTTGAAGCGAGTTGCTGCGCATGAGAGTATACCGCATTCTCGACAATCACCCGCAGATTTTTGTGTTGTTCCTTGCTTGGAGAAATTTTCTGTTTGAGCGCCAATCGTGCGATTTTTTCAACGTAGGGCCAATCCTTTGTTTTCTCGGCTGCATCAATTAAATAACTCACAGCCTCCGGGGAATATTTACTTGTCGGGTACTTGTTCAGGGCTTCCTCGAAACGCTGTCGACCCGGATTTTCTTGTCCAATAAGCTGCGTTAAATAGGCAGCCTGAAAAATCGATTGTTCGAGCTCAACACCCGATGTTGCGGTTTTCATCTTATCTAGCGTCACGATGTAGGCTTGGGCAATCTGCTCATCCCCTGACAATTTTCGACTGCGGATAAATTTTGGTTCTGCGGATAGACTGAGCATTGATTCCCGCGCGCGCAATGAAAAGCGCAAAGAGGCCAAAAGCACATCGCGACTTTTTGTTCGCCCGGCAAGAGCATCCGCACGAACGGCAGTCTCTGAGGCACGACGAGCTTTCCACAATAGACCAACGACTTTTAAGCTCCAATCTTCACGCGCAGCATAGTCTTGAGAGTTCTCAGTAAAAAAGTCATGAAGTGCGACAAAGCGCTTGATGCTTTCGCTGTCGAGTTTTGACTGTGCCTGTGAATAAGCAAGATTTTGAGTGTAAAGAATTCGCGCTGGCAGTTGAGTTTGAACAACGTCTCCCAATTGAACGACTCTTTGCCACTGTGATTGAGCTGTGACAAGATCTTTGGATGCCAGATGAATATCCAGAATTCGAATTTCAATCGATGCGGCGAATGCTTTGGAGTAGTCACCCAGAGCCTGAACATCAGCGTACATACCTGCCGCACGGCTCGGTTGCTTTGCCAAATTGTTGAGGGCAATGAGCTCGGCGTAAGCTCTCGCGAAATCCACGGCGTCTGCGGACTGCATTGACTGAATAACTTCATTATCTCTATTCATAGGATCCTTGAGAAGTGCCGCTGAATAGAGACGAAACAGAACTCGCCCGAGGAGGGGGCCTCTTTTACCATCTGCCCGCCTCAGTTTTCCAAGGTCTTTAAGCGCATCCTGATAGAGGGTGGTGGCTTTTGCGTATTGCTGCTTTGCCAGAGCAGCCTCCGCCGCGTAATATCTGAATGCTGCGCGCGAACCTGCGTCAGGAGAATTGTTGATCGCAAACTCCAAAGTTCCAAAGCGGCTTGAATCTTTTTTTGAATCAAAATCCATGGACATCCCGACCAAGGCTGAATTTAGTTGGCCAGTTGTTTTACCTTGTTTGGCATAACGAAAAGCTTCATCACGAACCGTCGGATCGCCAATTTTTAAGCGAGACATAATCTGTAAAGGGCGAAGTTCTGCAACACTCTCATTTTTTGGAAAATTTTTGATGAGGGTGTTGATAGTATTGACAACCTGACTCCGAGAAACTCTCACAAAATGATTGAGATCGGGATATCGGGGGTCGGCTCCGCCTGATGCACGGAGGAATTCTACATAGAGTGCCTGTTCCTCCAACAGCTTCACAAGACGAAGTCCTAAATTTAAAGCTTGTTGTGACTTAGGCGGCTGCATCTTAAATTCCGCCTCAACCTGTTGAATTTGAACCGCGCGTGTTGCTGCGGCTTGTGCGCTTGCATTGACGGATTCAAGATCCGAGCCGACCACATCACTAAAAAAGGTGCGGGGAGAATCTGTTGGGGCCTTAAAGAGCCTCGGAAAAATTGGACTCCAGCGCGATGTGTCAGATTTTGTTTGCGGGGGTGACGATGTCTTTGTTTTTTTTGCTTGCAATGCCAATTGCCCGGTCTCGGCCGCAGCCTGTTCAAAAAACAAAGTGTTGCATGCCAACGAAGCTGCGGCTGACCAGATTGACCAACGCGTGACCCATCTTTTGTTTTTGGCCATGGGTTTTTAACCTCTCCATTCAATTCACCAGTTGCACGACCTTTCGATGTTTCTCCGGCTTGGGCTCAATGCATGTGAGTCAAAGTCAAAGTCATAGACACGGCCTCCCGCTCGGCGCACTGGTATCGGAAGGAATCCTTCAGAACTGAAGAACAATTTAATGAATAAAAGACAGTCAGCCTTAAATTGTAAAAAGTACAGATTTATCGCTCAAACCAGTTCACTTAAAAATTTTTCAAGCCTTTTGAAATCTTCGGGCGGCTCGCACTCGAAATTGAGTTGATCCCCTGTTGCGGGATGACGAAAACCCAAAACCATTGCATGCAGCATTTGGCGTGTTGCCAGTTCACGAATTTTTGCCCATAAGACTTTGTCCCTGATTAAGGCTGGAACTCCCGAAGATTCCGGAGCAGCAGCTTGACCATAGAGGCTGTCGCCCAAAAGTCCGTGCTTCAAGCTCGATAACTGAACTCTGATTTGATGCGTTCTTCCTGTGTATAATTCACAAATCACAGCTGATGCTTGGTCACCGGCATAAACACGATCCACTCGCACCGTCATACGTGCAATTTTTCCTTGTCCTTCGGGCAAGACAGCATATTTTAGACGGTTTTTTGGATCACGGCCATGCCAAGTTTCAACCGTTTGAAAAGGACGATCCGGTACTCCAAACACAAGAGCACGGTAGCGTCTCAGCTGACTGTGTTGAGAAAATTGTTGAGACAATCCAGATAAAGCCAACTGCGTCTTTGCAACAACCATGACGCCGCTCGTGTCCCGATCGAGCCGATGAACGATTCCAGCTCGCAAGGGATCATCTCCCAAACAGGGTAGGGTGAGTCCTGTATGAGCCAAAACAGCATTGACAAGTGTGCCATCAGGCACACCGGCACCCGGATGAACAACCAATCCAGCCGGCTTATTCAAAACCAGAAGATCGTGATCTTCGAACAACACGTCCAAATGAATATTTTGTGGTTGGGGAGTGCTTGAAGGAGGACGCAGTGCCGATACATCCACCTCAATTTGATCCCCTTCCATCAACGACCATGATGCGCGCCGAGCTTTGCCATTAACGGTGACAGCATTGCAATCAATGAGCCTCTGAGCAAAGGAGCGACTGGGAATAAATTCAACTAACCGATGCAAAGCCACATCAAGTCGTAAGCCCGCACAATCAGGCAGGACCGCAAAATACTCAATTTGAGGTTTGTCAGTTGAGTCATGTGTCATGTGCGACGGGAACGAGAGTGTATGCGCAGTCGGGAACGATAGTTTTCGGTAATGGCATCAATAATGTCTTCGCGTTTCAAATTTAAATAGCGTAAATACGACACCAAAAATCCACGGAAATAAACAGCTGCGGGTAGTTGTTCGTAACGATCTGCTTCAATTGCAAGGAGATATTTTCTAGGAATTTTTGTGCGTACCGACATTTCCTCCAGATCAACGTTCAATTCCTCACGTAATTTCTTGAGGAGAACACCGGTCACCTGCTCGGCAGAATCAATGATATTGTTCATTGCATTAACGGCCTCTTGCTGCATCGCTGCGCGTGCACAGACATCAACAACATCCTTGTCACCTTCACCGACAAGAGTCTTTAAGCGACGTGGTGGCTGAAGAGATGAGGGTTCTCCAGAGCGCACGGGTGTGACTGCATCATATGGATCTTGGTTGATACGCAGGTCACGCACGGGTGGATGCTGCGCGGAAGCAGAAGAAGCTCCTGGCTTTTGATGCCTGAAGGCACCCTTAAGCTCGGGTAGATCCAGAGCGCTGAGAGGTGCAGACGGCATTGTCGGAGCAATCGTTGAGCCGCGCTTCAAGTAGTGAACATTGTCTTCATCAAGGCCTAAAAGGGATTCTCCGTTGAGCTGCGGCAAAAGAAACGCTGACACGACACAGTCTTCTGAATCATTGAGAGTCGTCTTCTCAATTTCAAGCAGCAGAGCACGATAGGCCCAATCGATTTCCTCAATATCCAGTTCAGGGGTTGTTCCCCTCTGCAAAAGTTTCTCGCGTGCTTTTCGATACGATTGATGGACGTTTTCGAGCGTCAACTCGCCCGTCATTCCGAGAATCTCAGCTGGAGTTGCTGCAATTCGCTCGTCCATAGCCCTGCAATCTCCTTTCAGCCTAAGCCGCTGACTTTAGCATGACGCGAAACAACGGGTTCAAACCTCGATGCCATTGTGTTCGCGATATTCATGAGCCCCTGAGCGACAGGTGAGTCTGGAAAATCAACGCAGACAGGGCGTCGGCTCCGCAAGGACTTCCAAACAACATCATCAAAATTGGCATATCCGAGATATTCAGCACCAAAACCAAAATACCGCTGACTGATTTGAGTAATCGAGGAACCAATTTCGGCGTCTGCCTGCGTACGCACTTGATTCATGACAATACCCAGATGTGTCATCTGAATGAGGTTCAAT
>Ga0315901_10001769_pt1 | contig 30946 bp, 52 predicted proteins | sample LakEriMetagenome_10_FD_203761 | JGI IMG/M metagenome (GOLD analysis project Ga0315901, IMG submission 203761) | Freshwater fungal communities from buoy surface, Lake Erie, Ohio, United States - Buoy 2 MA116 | ecosystem: Environmental > Aquatic > Freshwater > Lake | place: USA: Lake Erie, Ohio...
GTGGCGAACTTCTGCGCCTCGGACCAGTAGGCCGTCGTCTTGAGCTCGCCCACTGCGCTAAACCCTCGCCAGTAGATCCTCTCGCCGTTCACCTGCGCCGCTACGACCCAAGTCACAGCACCAGACCTCCGCACGCGACGCCGACGGCATAGGCCAGGGTGACCAGCACTAGCGTCAGCTTCGCGAGCTGCTCTCGCTCGAGCTCGACCTCGCGCTTGATCTCGCGCTCGACGATCTCGTCGACCTCGGCCTGCGTGTAGCGGCCGAACTCCGTCTCGGTTGTCATTGCATCGCCCTCTCGATCCATTTCAGCGCCTCGCCCGACCTCACCTGGCGCGTCGTCACGCGAATCAGCCGCCAGCCGAGGATCGCTGCCTCGGCGTACTTCTCCGCGTCTGCCGTGAAGCCGCCGATTCTCTGGTGCCGCCCGGCTTTTCCGCCGGGTGCGAAGCCCTCGATCTCGACGGCGAGCTTGTGGCCGAGGTGCGCGAAGTCGAAGCGCCATTTCCTGACCGGGTGGAACCGATGCTCGCGGACGAACCCGATCAGGTTTGCCGCCTTGAGCTGGATCTCAAGCACCTCCTCGGCCGCCGATCGCACGCCCATGATCACGTCAGCCATCCGTACACGAGATGCGCTGCGGCAGCGATCGAGCCGATGAACGCGCCGAGGATTGCCCCGGCGCCGAGGATGATCGCGACCGCACTGGTGATGCCGATGAGAAACTCGATCGGCCTGAAAAACCCGCGCATCAGAACGGGATGTCGTCGTTGAAGTCTTCGGGAGCCGCAGCGGGCGCCGTGGCCGGTTTGCTGGCCGGCTGGCGATCCTTGGCCTTGAACTTCAGCGAGAGGTACTTGCGGCCGGTCTGCTTGCTTTCGTTGATCCAGGCGTCGACGAAGTACTCGACGCTGCCGATCAGCGCGCTGCCAGTGTAGTCGGGGTCTTGCTTGCCCTCGCGCTTGCGGTCGTTTTTGAACAGGCTGCCGCGTAGGTCTTGCTGTTGGTAGTCGCTCACGTTGTGCTCTCCGTTGTGGTCAATGGCTGGCGGTAGACGCGCTCGAAAAGCGCTTGCCAGGTCTCGCAGGGTTGGCCGGGTCGCTTGCCTGCAATCGCAGACTCGCGGCCGGTGTTGACGATGGCGCGGCGGATTCGCTCCCGCCGCTCCTCGCGTGTGGTGATGCCGCCGTCCCAGCTCGGCGGCAGGCCGAGCTTGTGGGCCATCCAGGCCTCGACGACGGCGTTCGGGCCGTTCACGCCTCGGCCTCCGGTGTGGGTTTGCGCAGGTCGAGCTTCTCGCCGGTGGGCAGCGTGAGCTCGAGCTGGGTGAGTCGGGTCGAGGGTCCGAAGACGCCTCGGGCTGCGTCCACGAACTCGAGCATCGCGGGGTCGTGTTTGCGCAGGAGCGCCCGGATGCGTTGCCGGTACTGGTCGGACGGATTTCCCTCAGTCATGGCTATGCTCCGAAAAGAAGTGAGGAACGACCGAGGAGGAAATTTCTTCCTCACTCAGTTCCCCGGTCCCTACGGGGTCTGAGGACTGAGGACCCCTCGGGACCGGATACCGGCCCCAGTCGTCCGAGGAACTGAGGAGCGACTGAGGAACTGAGGTGAATTGATCCATCTCAGGCCTCCTCGTCGTCGACCCAGCGGACCACCAGGGCAGCCCTTGCTTGCTTCGGGTCGCGCATCTCGTCGACTGCCAGCCGCCCCGACTTAACCCATCGCTCGATGAGCCCGCGGACGCTGTTGCGGACGGCGCCGTCGGTGATGTCGAGCTCGAGCGACGCTGCGATCAGCTTCCCGACCCACCCAGCGGCGCGGACGTCGTAGCGCAGCGTATTGAGCGGCTGCGGCGCGCTTGTGATGGCCTGGCGGATCGCCCTGAATTGCGGACTGGTAAGGTCGTATCTCGCGTCGGGAGGTTCCCAGGTGACCGGGACTCCGACCTTGTCGGACTCCAGCGGCGCGACCGCGTTGCCGAGATCGACGCTCGTCATCTGCATCCACCGGCGAGCGTGAGTCGGTGGGAGCATGTTGGCCTTGCCGTTCTGCAGCCAGATGTAGCTGCGGCGTTCGTCCTCGGGCAGTCCGTACTTCTCGCCCTCGTCCTTCGTCATCTGAGCGACGATCCGGACAGATCTGCACGCGCCGATAATGCTTGACGCACCGCGGACGTCGTCGACGCTGGCCTCCTGGCCGTTGAGCTTGCGAAAGTGATGTGCGAGCTCAAAGGCGCAGCCGGTGCGATGCGCCAGGTTCCGGATGATGGTCATCACGCCGTCTATCAGGACGTTGTCGTTTTCGCTGACCCGGTGGAGCGTGACGAACGGGTCCGCGATGAAGGCGACGATGTTCTCCCGCTGAATTTCTTCGGCCAGCAGCTCGCCATCGCCCGTGGGTGCGAGCATCTTTCCGCCGTCCGATAGAGCCGCAGCGACCATGATCGGGACGTCGCGGCCAGAGGTGACGCGGAGCCGATCCCCGAGGTCAGCCTGGGTGATGCCGTAGTGTTGCATCGCTGCCCCGAAGCGCCGCTGCAGTTCGTCGAGCGGGTCTTCTCCGTTGTGGAGCCATACTCGTTGAGGGCCGACCGGTATCTCGGCGCCGTTGTGGAACAGATCTCGACCGGTCGCAATTGAGAGCGCCTCGACGATCAGGATCGAGCTCTTGCCAGCCCCGCCAATGCCCGCGGTCGAGCTCACCATGCCTCGCATGTAATGCCTGGCGTACAGCCAGGGACGAGGCGGAATCGTCTTCGGGTCGACCCACTGAAAGACGGTCGCCGTGATTTTTCGATCTGAATCTGTAGGTGCCGCCTCCGCATCTGGTGGCGGGGTGTATTCGTTCACCCGCTGCCCCTCCATCCAGGGCGGGGGCTCATCGGGCGGGGGCGCGTCGTCGGGCTCGTAGTAGCTGCGGCGCGTTTCGCCGAACTTGGCTACGGCGCTGCGTGCCATCGCGGGTATGCGCTGGCGTAGGTCGATGCCGTCGCCGTTGATGCTTGAGCCGTTGCCGAATAGCGCATCAAGGGCGGCAGCGATGTCGTCCTCTGCCAGTCCGCGGGCTGCCCAGCGGGCGGAGAGCTTGAGCATTGCCTGATAGCGATCTTCGCCGCGCTCAAAGGCTGCGCGCAGCTCGCCGTCGGTCGTCAGATCCTTGCGGGTTTCTCCGGCACCGCCCTGCCCGACGTAGAACAGTGGCTCGACGTCGAGCGCTTCGTCAATGCAGCGGCCTTGCGTCTCGGCGGTCTCGTAATCGGCACCGCGAACGCGGCCGATGTAGAAGCTCTGCGAAAGCGTGAAGGATTCGCGCGAGGCGACGCCGCCCAGGATGCGATTAGCACGCGCGACCAGTACGCCGCGCTCCTCGGGCAGCGCCGGATCAGCAAGCGGGAACAGGGCTCGCCAGCGTGGAGCGCTCGGCTTGTGTGATGGCGACGTGTAGAGCACCGCCTGGACATTCGCGGCCTTGAGCTTGGCGGCAGCGATCGCAAGCGGCATCTGCTCGCCGTCGTAGTCCAGTTCGATCCCGAATATCCGCTTGACGTTGAGCGCGTGACGGATGCAGCCCGAGCTTGAGAGCTCGTCGCCGTACTCAGCCATCGAGATCAGCGGGCAGTGTTTTTTATCAATGTACGTCGCCGCGTTTGCGATGCGTCCGACCAGCTCAGACCAGCTGACGTCGGAGCGTTCGATCTTTTCGCGCGGCCACACGTCCGGGAATAGCGTGTAGCTGATGAGAGGGTCTCGAGGTTGCATTGTCAGCTCGCCAGTGCGCGCCATGTTTGCGATCCCTCTCGGTGTTTGTAGGTGAGGAACGTCCTCGCTTTGGGATGTAACCTAGTGAACGGGTCGCCCCAGTCGTTGAACCCCAACGTCGCGACGGTCTGGCCGCCGATGACGAGCGTCATCAACTGCGCGTCGGTCGGATGAAAGGCCAGCGCACCGACTGATGCCTGACCCGCCACGAGCATCGCCCCTGCGACTCTGGCGTTCTCGTGAAACTCCATAGACCCGCGCGCGAGAAACGGCGCGAGAAACGCCGCAGTCCCTAAGCGCTTCGCGTAGGTGTTCGCTTGGAATATCCCGTCGGATAGGGTGCGAATTTGATTCGGCCTATCGAATCGCTTGACCTCGATCCCGATCGGCACGTCCGGCATTGCGCGCAGCCGAACTCCGAGGTCCGGCCGGCAGCCGCCTAGATCGGGCTCCGCGACAATCGCAGCGGCAAAAGGGCGGAGTCTCTGAGCGCAAAATTCGACCGCATCCGCTTCGGTCGGAAATTGCATCGTCTCGACGGCCATCTATTGCGGCCTCCGCAGGCCCGCGAGATCTGTCTCGCGACCGGCTCCCCTCATGCGGCGTTCCTCGTGCCGCCGGCCCGATTTCGTTCGATCGGATACAGATCCGGCCGGAGAACGTGCCGAGAGATCCCCACAATTTTTTCGAGTTGCAGGACGCGGGTGGCTGGAATTTGGCCGCGCTGCCTCCATTCCCATACAGACGGCGCCGAAATGCCAAGAAGCCGAGCCAGCGGTCGGATTCCGTTAGCCGCGGCGATCGCGTAATCGACTGGATTGTTAATCCTGACTTGAGTATGTGATTTGTAGTGCATGTCCTAACGATAAGTCAGGCAGACAGCAACGGCAACTGATAGGATTGAAATGGTGTCAATGTCCACGCGCATACGGCAGCTGCGGACCCTCCGGAAACTGACGCTCCAGGAGGTCGGGGACGCTTTTGGAATCAACAGGGCTTCGGTGGCCGAATGGGAGTCGGGCAGAAGTAAACCTAGCGTGGAGAAGCTGCCGACCCTCGCGCGAGTACTAGGCACAACTGTCGAGCACTTGGTTTCCGGCGGCCCGACCGCAGTGGTAGCCTCAGGAGCACCGGGCAGCGACGAGTATCTTCCTGTGCGACGGGTGCGGTTTGTGCTTTCCGCCGGAGCCACTGGCTACCAGATCGAGTACGACAACGACGACGCCCCGCCGCTGTTTTTCAGGCGCGAATGGTTTCAAAAGCGCGGGTACAAACCAGAGATGCTATGCGCCTTGAAGGTTAGGGGCGCTTCGATGGAACCCGGTCTCTACGATAACGACACCGTCGTCGTGAACCTCGGTGATGTGCGACTCCTCGATGGAGAGGTTTTCGCTTTTAACTACGAGGGCGAGTGCGTTATCAAACGGCTGAAGCGCGACTCGGGGGATTGGTGGTTGACCTCTGACAATGCCGATAAGCGGCGGTATCCCGACAAGCGGTGCGACGAACGCGTCATGGTTCTCGGCCGCATCATCACAAAGCAATCCGAACGAATTTGATCCATTCCGGATTTAATTGACCCCTTTTTTTGTTCAAAATGTCAGGAGCTGCTTGACGGATGCACTTAAACACCTAACATAACCTTCCATCGCGACACGACGTCGCATGGAGGTCTCGAGATGTTTCAGGTGCAGTCGGAGTTTTCCTGGGTTAAAGGCCCGGCCGTCATCGCGGCCGAATACCACGGTCGCGTCGCCATCCTGACCCATGCCGGCGGCGGCGCGTTCAGCGTCGTGCGCGGCACCGAGTACCTGGCGTGCTGCCCGACGATCGGCTACGCGCGCGCCTTTGCGGCGAAGCTGGCGCAGCAGGTGGCGGCATGAGCGCCCTCCTCACAGGCATCGGTCTGTTCGCCGCCCTCCTCGTCGGCTTCGGGATCTTCGTCTTCGCCTACGCGGTGTTCGAGCTCGCGTACCAGGCGTGGCGTCGAGCCCGTCGCCAGCCCGAGCTTCTCCCCGACCCGGAGCCGCGCGCCGTCGTTCGTCGCCGCGGCTGGCAGGTGCCGATGTGAGCGGGCCCGACGCCGAGCGCGTGTTCTCCATGCGGCGCGCCGTGTCAAAGGCCCGCACGCCGGCCGGCGCTCTCATCGTCGAGCTGCGCGACGGCATCACGCCTCTCGAACTGTCTACCGCGCTGCGCTTCACCGGCCTCGACGTCACCGTCGACCTGGAGAGCGACGCCATCGCCATCACTCGACGACCCACGCCACCGGAGGCTGCATGATTCGACTGAACGTCCCATTCGAGGAGTACTCGGAACTCCCAGGCATTTCGATCACGAGGCTGAAGGAGCTCTCGCGCTCGCCGCTGCACTACCAGTACCGGCTCACCGTGCCGAAAGAGAGCGCCGCCATGACGCTCGGCACCGCCGCCCACATGGCGACGCTCGAGCCGGATCGGTTCGCGACCTCGGTCGCAGTCTGGTCTCAGCGCACCGAGTCGGGCGCGATGTCGCCGCGGCGCGGCAAGGCCTGGGACGAGTTTCGCGCGAAGCACGACGGCAAGCTCCTGCTCACCGAGGACGAATTCTCGGACGCGGCCTCGATCGCCGCGGCCGTGCGTGGCGATCCGCTCGCGATGCGGTATCTCGAGACCGGCGCCCCCGAGGTATCGCTCGCGTGGACGCACGGAGGCCGCCAGTGCAAGGGCCGCGCGGACTGGCTGACATCGGCAGACGAGTCGCCCGTGATCGTTGGCCTGAAGACCGCGCGCGACTGCCGGCCGCTTCCGTTTGGCGCCGCTGCGGCGCGCCTCGGGTACGCGCTGCAGTGGGCCTTCTACCAGGACGGCTACTTCAAGATCACCGGCAAGACCGCGCGCATGGTCGAGATCGTTGTCGAGCAGGACGCGCCGCACGCGGTCGTCGTCTACCAGATCCCCGACGACGTGCTCGAGTACGGCCGCGACGAGTACCGACGGCTGATCTCAATCCTCGATGAGTGTGAGAGAGCGAAGGCGTGGCCGGGCCCGTGCGAGGCGGAACAGGTGCTGACGTTGCCCTCGTGGGTCTACGGCAGCGAGGACGATCTTTCCGAGCTTGGCCTGGAGGCCGCATGAAGTATGCGGGCCTGATTAAACACGGCTGCTCTCGAAAGTCTGGGCAGACCGACGAGTATGGCATCTGGCTAGACATGAGGAAGCGCTGCCGCAATCCGAGCTCTAGTGTGTGGCGGTATTACGGCGGCCGAGGCATTTCGGTCTGCGAGCGGTGGCAAGACTTCTCGAATTTCCTTGCCGATATGGGGCCGCGGCCATCTGCGGATCATTCGATCGACCGAATTGATTCAGACGGCAACTACGAGCCTAGCAACTGCCGATGGGCCACTCGTCAGCAGCAGATGCGAAACAAGCGCGACAACAGACTGCTAACGGTCGATGGAATTACTCGATGCGCGACCGAATGGGCCGAGGTTCTCGGAATCAGCGTGCACACGGTGCGACGACGGATTCGGATGGGATGGTCAGACGCGATGGTGCTGTCACCGCCCCGTCCATACAGGAGCAAACAATGAACGAAGCGACCAGAAAAATACCGAAGCCGACCGTGTGGGATCAGCTTTATGCGGGCCGATTCCTGAAGGCCGGCGAGCTGCTCGGCAAGCGCGTGACGTTGACGATCCGCGACACCGACCTCGAGGAGCTCGTCGGCGACGACGGCAAGCCGAAGGCGAAGGCGGTCGTCAGTTTCCGCGAGACCGACAAGCAGCTCGTGCTCTGCAAGACGAACGGGATCTGCTTGAAGGAGATGTTCGGCGTGCAGCTCGCCGACTGGGTGGGCAAGCGCGTGACGATCTTCCCCGACACCTGGAACGGCGAGCCGGCGATCCGCGTTTGGGGATCGCCCGACCTTGCCGCCGATCGCGACGTGCAGATCACGCTGCCGCGCCGCAAACCGTTTCGTAAGACGTTGCGCCGCGTTGAGCTCGGCGCGAAGGAGGCTGCATGAGCGAGGGATTGAAGCCGGAGGTCGCAGGCCTCGAAGATCTGTTGCGCGTGGCGAGGGGCGCCGTGTCCGCCCAGCTGGTCGACGAAGTCATCCGAACCGCCTACGCGCTCGGCAAGTTCGACGGCGTGATCGAGTCGGTCCGCGCCAACATCGAGGCGCAGCAGCGTCTGTGCTCGCTGCAAAAGCTCTCGTGATTTCCCCAACGATGCGCGCGTCAACCCCCTACGGAGATCCGGCCCCGTCGCGCAAGCCGGGACTGCCTGATCGAGGCCTGCGACCAGTACACGAGCTCGCCGCAGATCGTCCGCACGGCACGCGGCTACGTTACCTGGCCGGCTGCAAATGCTTTCAGTGTCGGCGAGCGAATAGCGATTACGAGCGGCAGCGCCAGGCAGCACGCGCGGCGGGTGATTGGAACGGCATCGTCGACGCTGGCCCAGCCCGAGCGCACCTGCGCAGGCTTTCGCGACTCGGTATCGGCCGGCGCGTGGTGTCGGAGGTGTCGAACGTGGCGCAGACCGTTCTCGCGGAAGTCAAGAGCGGCCGCAAGAAGCGCATCCGAGCGCGTACTGCGCGACGGATTCTGTCGGTCGGAACGGCCCAGCGCGCCGACGCTGCTCTGGTGCCGGCGGGCGCGACGTGGAAACGCATCGACGCGCTGCTCGAGGAAGGATTCACGAAGTCGCGCATCGCGCGAGAGCTCGGTGCGAAGACGCCTGCGCTACAGATCCGCCGCGACCTGGTAACGGTGCGCACGGCGGCGAAGGTCGAGACCTTGTGGAGGAAGTACCAATGGTGACGCCTACGGAAGACGCCTGGGATCGCGAGTGGGACGCGCAAGCGCACACCGTGACCGAATACCGCACCGAGATCCGCGAGCTGCGTGAGCGAATCATCTGGTACGTCTCGCGCATCGAAGCGCTCGAGGCCGAGGTGCGCGAGCTGCGCGCGAACGACGCGCGATGGGTGATGGAGCCGTGAACCTCTGGTGCGAGCGCCCGATGACGCCCTGGCACGTCCAGAAAAGCCGCGTTCATGGCCTCGGCGTATTCGCGCGCAAGTTCATTCCGGCAGGAGCGGTCTGGTGGAGCGGCAAGCGCGAAGAAGTCATCGAGATCACGCGGCGCCAGTACGAGGTGCTGCGTGACTCACGCCCGAGCCGGATGCTCGCCGACATCCACGAGCACAGCTACTTCGACGCGGCCTCGGATCGCTTGTTGTTCATCTGTAACGACGGCCGCTATATCAATCATTCATCGACGCCGAACGTGGCGATGCACGGCGACGCGCTGACCTCGATCGCGCTGCGCGACATCGACCGCCACGAGGAGTTGTTCGAGGACTACCGGACGTATGACCGGTGCCCGTGGGCGCGCCTGTGGGGCGAGTTTGGAAAAGAGCTGGGAGTGTGGAGGTGACAATGAGCCGCGACCAATTGGTAGACCTTCTTCGCCACGTCCGCGACGGCCTGCGTCGGCTGGACCCGACCTGGTGCGAGTTGAACGACCAGCAGCAGATCAGCGACGAGGAGCTCGACGAGATCATTGGCGAGGTCGAGGAAGCGTGCGAGGAGATCGAGTCGTGAGCACGTACTTCTACGGGATGTCCGACCTCGAGCTCGTCGGTCACGTTAACGCGATCCCCGACGCGAGCGAGCTCTCGCAGGCGCTCGCGGTGCGCGTCAAGTCGCTCGTCGAGAAGCGCGAGGATCTCGCGCGCGAACTGGGGAAAACGAGGGCCGAGCTGCTTGAGCTGCGGATCTCAATCGGCGAGGACAAGCTCGACGCTTACCGTGAAATTGTGGAGAACGCATGAAACCGCGAGTTTTCAATTTGCTGACGATGTGCATCGAGATCGGAGTCGCCCGCGGAATCATGCGCGCGCACAAGCATAACGACGCGCCGGATCGCGACGATTTCGAGCGCGAGGTCGTGAGGTCGATCATGGAGGAATTCGATGAATGGTTTATTTTCGATGAGCACAACGATGCCGGCGAACATTGAAGCCCGCGGCAGACCGCCGCGCGTCACGCTCGAGCAGTATCGGCGGATCGTCCAGGTGCGGATGGCTCGCGCGGCGATCCCGACCGACAAGGAACTCGCAATCGAGCTCGGCTTGAATCCGTTCACGGTCGCGAACGTGTTGCGGCGCGGGATTAGAGCCTACGAGAAGGTGCTGCGGCCGGCGATCAAGCGACGTAGGAAAAGAGCCCGATGTTTCTGACAGTGTCCGAGATCGAGCAGCTGACCGGCCGCAAGCGTCCGACGCACCAGGCGCGGCAGCTCGAGCTCATGGGGATACCGTTTCTGCGGCCGCCCAGGGTTGGCAAGGCGCGCGCGCCGGTGGTGTTGCGGTCGGCCGTTGAGGGACTGGTGCCGAGCACTAGAGTTCTAGCAGAGCCAAAATTGCGGCTGCCTAAGCAAAGCGCATGATTTACTGCATCAGAAACTCGTCTGCGAACTCCGTGAAAATTGGCTACACAGGCCGAGACATTGGCAGACGGCTTGTAGAATTGCAGACCGGATCGCCTCATAAACTGGAGCTTGTCTGCGTTTCGTATGGGAACTTAAAGCAAGAAAAATCGATTCATTTTTACTTGAGAAATGCGCAAAGCTGTGTGTTATCGGGTGAGTGGTACAAAGCGAGACACAAGGAAGTGTTATCTGTTGTTGCCGCCATCCGCCTCCAGGCAATAGACGTTTGGTTAGCTTCTCAAGCGTCGAAGAAAGCGAGGACCGATTACCGACGTGTCGTTTATCAGGAAAAAGAAGCGCAAGAGGTGCTGTGTAGCCGTGGATTTGAGCTCAATTTTCTAAGAATGCGGCAAACTGAGATTTTTAATCGCGCAAGACAGCCACAGTTGCCGGATGTTCGGATGGCTTTGTCGCGTCTTTTGCCGACGGTAGGCCGACGACGTGCCGAGTCGTTTTTGAGAGAGAATTTCGGTGCTAGCAGAACGACGGCAAAAAGACTAGTTTTTGAGTATCTTAGCCAATCAAATGATGAAGTAGTCGACGCCATCAGACTGGCCGGCGAGAATCGACAAATTGCGGAATGCAGCGTCGCACTGCGATGCGTTGAGAACGTAGCGGAACTTTGACATGACCAGAACGCGGAAAAAGGATCGACACCTGCCGGCGTGCGTCTATCTCAAGCATGGCGCGTATTGGTACGTCCAGAAGGGCCGGTGGACGCGCCTCGGCGCGGATCTGCAGACGGCCCTGGCTGAATACGCGCGGCTGCGAGAACGGCCGAAAGGCGGCATGGTTGCCCTGATCGATGACGCGCTGGCCCACATGAAGCCAAAGCTCGCGAAGTCCACCATCGAGCAGTACGAGGTCGCAGCGAAGAAGCTGCGGGAGATTCTGGCCGAGTTCGCACCGGAGCAGGTGAAACCCAAACACGTCGCCGCGATTAAGGTCGCGCTGCGCGATCACCCGAACATGGCGAACCGTTGCCTCTCGGTGCTGCGGTCGGTTTTTGCGTTGGCGGTGGAGTGGCAGCTCGTTGAGTCGAACCCGTGCGTCGGGATCAAGCGCCACGTCGAGGCGAAGCGAGACCGCTACATCACCGACGAGGAGCTCGCGGCGATTCGCGCGGCCGGCTCGCCCAGGTTTCAGTGCATGGTCGATCTGTTGTACTTGACCGGCCAGCGTGTCAGCGACGTGCTGGCGATCCGGCTGGCCGACCTGACGGCCGAGGGCATCCGGTTCAAGCAAGGCAAGACGGGCGCGAAACTGCTCGTCGCCTGGACGCCGGAGCTGCGCGCGGTGGTGGAACGGACGAAAGGCCTGGGTGGAAATATTCGGGCGCTGACGCTGTTCTACACGCGACGCGGTGGCGTGCCGGCGTATACGACGGTGAGGGATCAGTGGGATGCGGCCTGCAAGGCGGCCGGAGTTGAGGGAGCCCACATCCACGACATTCGAGCGAAGTCATTGACGGATGCGAAGCGGCAGGGATTGAACCCGACGGCCTTGGCCGGTCACACCTCGGCGGCGATGACCGAGCGGTACATCAGAGCGCGCGAGACGCCCGTGGTGCAGGGGCCGGGTTTTAGACAGTCTAAATAGACGCGAGTAGACACGCGCATTAAGTCATTGAATGAATGAGGCTAATTTTCACACGCCGATAATGCAGCACTATCTACACAATGCGTAGGTAAATGCCTAAAAATACAGGGAAAATGTAACACGCACGTCTAATAAGATTTCCGAATTTGCAGCGGAAAAAGTGCAGGAAAATCAACGTGCGTGTTTTTGGTTTTGGACAGCTTCAGAGCGGCAGGACGCCAGCTCCCGAATCGCCCGCAGCTTGAGCTCCGCCTCGTCGACGCACTCGAGCGCGTCCAGGTAGGCGCGGGCGAGGTCGCCATTCGTGGCGAGCTCTCGGCCGGCCGGGCGGCAGGGTTCAGTCAGCGCGACCGGGATCGGCGGGCAGGTCTCGACGACCACGGAGCGCGTCGCGCACGCGGTCAGGGATAGGGTCGCGAGACCAATCCCGAGACGGCTGATCGTTCGTAAGCGCATCGGCGAGATCCTCCCGTGATTGGTTTGCGCGTCGCCGGGCGGCCGCGAGGTCGCGATCGAGCGCGGCGATCGTCGCCTGCTGCTCGGCGAGCGCCTCGGCGAACCGGGTGCCGGCCTCGGCGACGGAGGCCTGCCAGCGCGCCCGTTCTGCCCCGACGCCGCGGTCGTAGGCCCACCCGTAGGCGAGCCATAGGCCGAGGGCGAGCGCCGCCGTGGCGGCCCCGTATGCGGCCAGGCGAAGGGTGAGCCAAGGCGGGATCATCGGTCGCGCGGATCGACGCCGGCGAGCATGGAGGCGTACCAGAGCAGCTTCCGGGCATCCTGCTCGACGGAGTCCTTCAGGCCGAGCCGCCAGTTGTACTTCGCGATCTGCCCGCGCAGGTAGCCCTGCCACTCGGCCGGCGAGAGCTGTGCCTGGATGGCGTCGATGCACTCGATCTCGCCCGCTCGGTAGTGGGCCGGATTGATCGGGTCGGTCATAACTTCCTGCCTCGGAACCATGCGGCGCCGGCGTGAACGACGACGAGCTCGGGCTCGAGGAGCCGGCCGGCGTGGTAGGTGAGCACGACGAAGCCGCTCGCCCAGTTCAGCGGCGCCGCCTCGGTGTAGTTGAACTGCGGCCCGGCGGGCTCGGCGAGCGTGCCGGTGTCGACGCCGAAGCGCCGGCCGCGGTAGTCGGCCCACGGCGTCACCTGGAGCTTGTGCAGGTGGCCGTGCACGTAATGCGTGCCCGCCCGGAGCGTCGAGTTGTACGCGGCGTGGATGCCGCCGCCGACCGGGCGGTGGCGGATGACGGTCCAGCCGTCGGTGCCGGCGTTGACGTGAACGGACCAGCCGGCGCGCCATCGCGGCAGGTAGTCGATCAGCGTCGAGCCGGTCATCTCCTCGAGCTCGGGAGCGTTCGCGCTCAAGTAATTTTCGAACCGCGCGTCGTGGTTGCCGATCGTGCGGATCAGTTCCGCACCGCCCGCCGCGCGCTCGAGCTCGGCGCATCGGTCCTGCACCGCGTGCAGCTCCTCGCGCAGCTCGGGCTGCTTCTCCCACATGATCCGCGCGTGCCTCGAGATCCGCGCGCCGTCGAGTAGGTCGCCGTTGAGCACGACCATCGCCGGCTTCAGCTCCTTCGCGAGCGTACAGAGAGCCTCGTGCGCCGGCGTGACGATTCCCGGCCAGTAGTGACAATCGGAGGCGACCAGGACGACGCCGTTCTGGACGATGACGCCCATCTCGCGCTCATACTGCCTGGCGCGGCGCTCGGCGGTCTGCTGGACCGCTCTGCCCTTTTGGCTATACGGGCTCGCGTTGACCTGCGCGTTCGCGCTCGGGAGCACGATGCCGTGCTTGGCCTCGAGGCGGCGTCGGCGCTCGTGGATCTGCCGCACCGATACGCTGAGAGCCTTCGAGACGAGTCTCGGCTCTTTGTATCGGTGCCACGTTTGGATGAACTCTGCGTCGCTTACCTTTGGCGCTGGCATCTAATCCCCGCGGGGTGGCCTTTGGAATTCGAACGTCACGAGCGCCTGCATAAGCAGCGCCGCGAGGTTGTCGACGAAGGTTTCGTCGTGCGAGAGCTCGTGATTCATCATGTCGAGGAGCGCGTGCACGAGCTCGTGGCAGAAGGTCGCCTGCAGCTGCGTCTCGAGCGGATCGGAGAGCAAGTCGATACGAAGCCGGTCCGGTATCCAGACGCCGACGACGCCCTTGCCGTGCCGCCACCGCGAGCGCGGGATGACGCGGACGTTTATCGTGTGGCCGAGGAGCTGGAATCTCGCAGGGATTCCGGTCGCCACGGCGTCAGCGCTCGGTGAGCGGTTTGGTCGTGGCGAATCGCAGCGCGATATTGCCGGCTGCGACTGCGGCGGCGACCGTCGCGAGGCCGTTCGGGCCGATCTGCGAGAGCACGAACTCGCGCACGGCGGAGTCGGCGAGCAGCGCGGCGGCGAACGCGGCGACGGTATTCAGCCACACGAGGCGGGAGCGCCAGGCGCCGCGGAGGTAGGCTTTGATCTCGTTCATGTGATGTTCCTCAGGTTGGTCGCGATGCGGCGAGCCCAGCCGCGGCCGAAGGTCGACCAGGTCGGCAGGCTTGCCATGAACTCGAGCCGCGCGCCGTTGAAGCGCGCCGCGAGCGCCGGCCCGTTGAAGGTCCGCGCGGCGGCAATCGTCGCCGGCCCTACCACGCCGTCGTCGCGGACGCCGATCGCGCGCTGCAGCCACCGGATCGCCTGGGCGGGCCCGGAGTTGATCGCGGCGTCGAACACGTCGAAACGAACGGCGGCTGGGAGCTCGTCGGCGCGGACGGCGTCCCAGTACTTCGCGCGATAGATCCGCCGCGCCTCGGCGAGCGGGAAGTCGCGCATCGAGCCGCGGTAGCCGTTCTCGCGGGCGACTCGTTCGGTCACGCCGAAGCGCGTCGCACCGCCCGGATCGTCCGGGTGATCGACGTAGCCGCCCTCGTGCGCGATCACGCGCCCGAAGGCCTCCTCGAATTGCATCAGACGAAGAAGATCAGCTTGACGAGGATGCCGGCCATGCCGGCGAGGATGCCGAGGGAGACTTTGTTGATGATGTTCTTGAAGTCCCGCATCTCGGTCGTGAAGACCGCGAAGTCGCGCCGGATGCCCTCGTAGCGTTCGGCGCACACCGCTTCGTGCGCGGCCAGTTTCGTCTCTACTTCGCGCAGACGCTCCTCCTGCGCGACGAGCCAGGCGTCGGCGCTCACGGCTCTGACTCCGAGACCGCCGGCCCCTGCTTCGGCAGCATCTGTTCGACCTGCACGCGCAGCTTCAACCAGAGGCCGTGCGCGTTCGACGATGTCGGCAGCTGACCGAGCATATTCACGACATCACAGGCCTCTTGAAGGGTCATCTCGATCTTGACGTTTTCCATTATTGGCCGCTCCACGGCAGGGGATGAGAAACGGTTGGCGGGTTCTTGAGGTTCGCGATCTGCGCCTCGACCGCAGCTTCGGTGGCGTCCTTATCGACGCCGCTCGACCAGATCCATGCGAGGACGTCGGCCTCGGTCAGATCGGCGTATGGCGTGAACTCCTCCTCGGGTTCGGCGACGGCGCAGGTCGCATAGACCGACGCCGCGTGATCGCCGTCGACGCCGGAGCAGCGCCAGTGCACGTTAAACACGACGTCGTCGAGATCGTCGCGCTGCGGGTAGCACTCGAGGTGCGAGATCGTCCAGGTGATGACGGTAGACATTAAGCGGCCTCCAGAGCGGACACTTTCGCCTCGAGGGATTCGATGCGGGTCATGGCTTCTTGCAGGGCGACGGCGGCTTTCCAAAACAAAACGCTATCCTTAAATCCGTACACCTCTTTTCCTTCAAGGTCTGGGTTCGCGATAACGTCTTTTTCATTTGCGATGCGCGTCGTCACCAAACCTGGGCTGACCGCTTTTACCTCTTGTGCAATTACGCCCAGCCGAACCAAAGCCTCGTCGCCCTGCTCTGCTACTTCTTGCCGAACTCGGAACTTGCGAAACTGAATAGCCTTGATGTCATCCCACTGCGAATTTGCGTCTGTAATGTCCTGTTTGAGTCGCTCGTCAGAGACCAGCGTTCCGTATGTTCCTGTTGTGTTTAAGCAAGTGCCCGCACGAGTGACCACAAGGCGGTATGCGTTGTTGGCAAACGTGTTGTTTGCGCTTGATGAAGAAATGTCATACGACCCGTTTTCGTATCCATTTGCTCCCGTTGCCCAGTTACGATTGTTCGCGCTAGCGGTGTTGTCTGGGGACACAGAAAAAAGTCTTGATAATACAAATCCTGGCTGCGTGCCAAGGCTGTAATCATTTGTAGTACCAAAAAGAGCCATTCCCCCTGCGGTGATGCGGGCGCGTTCGGTGCCGACTGTGCTGAATGCAATAATTTGAGCGGACTGTGGCGCAGAAATAACGGCTTCGCCGCTGGCGTTGACACTTATATCTAAACGCTTTGCGCCGCCTGATCCCGACTCTTCAAGACGAATTGCTGGTGTGGTGTCAACAATTTTGAGGCGCGTTCCAGCAGTTTCAGAGGTGGTTCCAAGTAACTGATTACCAGACGCCGTCAGCGTCATCGCCTGCGTGAACGTGATGGCGTTGCCTGCGGTGCCGGAAAGGGCGCTGTACCACTTATGCCCGCCATCCACCGTGTCTTGCGCGTAATAAAGTGCGCGGTTCGTAGTCAGGTATTTCCACGCGGTGTCGTAGAACGCATTGTTCGACAACCATGTATAGCCGCCTTGGCTGTTAGTCAGCGCGGAGTAGTTGCCGACTTGAAATGACTTGATGCCACTTCCCCACGCACTCGGCGTGACGCCCAAGCCGAAGTTCCCGGAGGAATCGAGCAAAAGGGAGGACGCAGGAGCCGATCCGCTAAATTGCACAGCGTCCGTACTTCCTGCCGTGCCTGCCCCTTTTATTCTAAATGTTCCGCCGACATCACAACGAAACCGCTCCGTCCCGGTGCTGAAACTGTTTGCTTGGCTGCGGTATACAAGCGCATCGTCGCCCGCAGGAAAACCCAAGATGCCCGAATCGCGGATGCCGGAAACTCCCCAGCGAACATACGGTGCATACGAATCGGTCGGCGCGGTGATAATTACCTGCGAATCAGCGCCGGAGTTCAAAGCGCGGATGTTGCCCACAATATCCAATTTGAAAACGGGCGAACCCGTCCCGAGTCCCGCGTTCCCGCCCGAGAACACGAACGCCATGACGTTCGTCCAGTTCGTCGTGTCGGCCGACGGGTCGGTCGTGCCCGCGCCGCCGACGATGCGGCGGTAGATCTGTCCGTTCGCGGGCGACCAGACGACGGCGCCGAGCGCGTAGGTCGTGCCGCTCACCCAGAGCGTCGCGCCTGCAGAGCCTGCGGCGGCGTTCGCGGAGTTGACCGCGAGCGTCGTGTTCGACGACACCGTCGTCGCGTTGCTGCTGACCTCGACCGCGTTGTTATAGACGTTCGTGGCGACGGCGTTCGTCTCGGAGCGGAACGTCGGCAGCGCCGCGAGGAAGGCGTCGCCGCGGGTCGCAAAATTGGCGGAATCGTCGCGGCTCGGCGGAGTCGGAAGCGCGGCGATAGGTGTCGGTGAAGTAGGCATTAGGTCATACCCTCAACGTCAAGGCTGTAAAAGGAGACGGTCGGATACGCGACGTCGAGCTCGAAGTCGCGGTAGAAGCCGAAGACGGTCAGCGGTTCGTAGGTGCCGGTGTCGTCGCCGATCCAGACGACGGGAGTCGCGCGCAGACTGGCGAGCAGCGTCTGGATCGTTCCCGCCGCGCCTGCGCTAACCTGCAGCCGCGCCCGGAGCCGCTTCGAGAACTTGCCCTGCTCGAGCGAGACGACGCCGGTCGCATCGTTGACGGTCTTCTTCGAGTAGTCGCGGATGCCGGCCGTCGCCCCGTACTGCGTCGTGCCGAGCGCGTACACCGTCCCGACGATGAAGCCGCCGCACTTGATCGTGCCGCCGCCGGTGATCGAGACCGTCACGCGCGCGCTGCCGTAGGGCGGCAGGTTCGTGAGCACGAGCGAGCTGCGCTGCGAGAACGGCTCGTAGAAGTACTGATACCAGTCCGAGACCGACGACTGTTCGAGGCTGATCGTCGCCGAGTAAACCGTCGGCCCGCCCGACCCGTCTGTGACCGTGACGGTGACCGAGGTGCCGACGAGCTCGATCAGCGCGAGCGAGTTGACGATGCCCGGCGCGATCGTGACCGTGAGCGGCGACGAGCCCGTGGTCTGCGTGTTGACCTCCTGGTCGAACATCGCCCAGCGGAGCGTCGGCCCGACGTCTTCCCAGTTCGTCGGATCGCTCTCGGGCGCCGTCGTGCCCGCGCCCGCCGTCTTGCGCTTGTACACGCGGTGCGTCTGCGTGCGAATCCGCAGGTCGCCGATCGCGTAGGTCGTACCGGAGACCCACGCGGTCTCGGTCGCTGCGGGTTCCGCGACGGTCGAGCTGATGAACTGCGAGTCGCCGATCGTTGTGGGTCGGATGAGTTTCATTTAGTCCGCCGGCGTTGTGACCAGTGCACCGTTGCCGTCCCACTCCTCGAGCAGACGGCTCGTCTTCTTCGTCGCTGCGGCGATCTCCGCCTGGCCCGACTCGACCGAGCCGCGCAGCGCGATGATCGCGTCGGTCGAGCGGTTGACCGCCGCCGAGATGATCGAGCCGATGTCGAGGATCGACTCGTTCAGGAGCTCGACCGCCGTCGCCGTGCGTTCGGCGTTGCGCGCGGCGAGCTCGCTCTCGGAGATGAACGACTCGAGGATCGCCGAGGACGGCGCCGCAGCCGCGAGCTCGGCGAGCGTCTTTCCGCTCGTCTCGAGGTATTGACCAATCGGCGCGAACGCCTGCGCGATCGTGAGCAGCTCGTTAAGCCGCTTGCGGCCCTCGGCCGACGATACGTCGACGGATTCGACCAGGCGGCGGAAGTCGTCGCGGCTTCGCAGCGGCCCGGTGATCCCGAGCGCCTCGAGCTGCTTCTGAATCGACCGCGCCTGCAGCCCCGCCTGCTCGTCCTGCGTGTAGAAGTTCTGGACGAACGAGGCCGCCTTGGCGATGAACTTGTCGAGCCCGCCCGCGAGCCCGACGAGCTCCTCGCGCGCGGCGACCGAGAGCTTTGCGACGCGCGAGAACACGCCGCCGAGGCGGTTCATGTCGGTCGCGAAGACCTGCAACGTGGCGACGCGCTCAAGCGTCTGCGCGAACGTCTCGCCCGCCTTCTGGAACGGCACGAGCGCCCCGCCGAGTGCGCTCGCAAGCGCCTCGCGGTAGCCTTCGAACGCGTCCTCGAGCGCCTTCTCGTTCGCCTTCTCGTCGTTGCTGAGCTGTACGCGGATGCGGTACTGCACGTTCGCGAGCGCGTTGACCGAGAGACCGAGCGCGTCGGCATAGGCCCGCGCCTGGTCGTAGACGGCCATCGCCGTCTGGTTGAGCTGCTCGTCCGTGTCGACGCCCAGCGCCGAGTAGTCGGTGCCGTACTTGTTGCTGCGGAACCAGCCGCCCTTTTTCTTCCAGTCCGAGTAGCGGCGCGCGTCGACGGCGCCCGTCTCGATCGTGCCCTCAATGCCGGTTGCGACGACCTCCTTCGGGCCGCGCGAGAAGCCCTTCACGAGCAGCCCGATACCGAGCGCGATCGGGCCGAGCGTGCCGACCAGGGCGCCGAGTCCGGCGGCGATCGAGCCGAGCGACCCGGCGGCGAGTCCGCCCGAGAGCATCGAACCGGCGCCGGCGAGCGAGCCCATGATCGTCGCGCCCGAGCCGTAGGCGGCGAGGCCGTAGCCGATCCCTGAGGAGAGCATCCCGCCGATGCCGGCGATCGAGCCGATCGAGCCGAGCAGGCCGCCGCCTCCGCCGATCCCGCCGAGGCCGCCCGTCGAGGCACCGGCGACGCCAGGCATACCGCCCATGACGCCACCGATCGCGCCGGCGATCGGCGCCATGACGGCGCGGATGGTCGGCTCGAGGATGAGCGTCTTGAACGCGTTGCGGAGCGTCGAGCGGAAGGCCTCCATGAAGCCCTTGCCGGACTCGAAGGCGCGCATCAGCGCGTCGGTGAGGCCGTCGTAGATAGCCTTCGTCGTTTCCTTCCAGGCGTCGCGGGCCTGTATCGCCGCCTGGACGTGGACGCCTTGCTGCTTCTCGTCGGCGAGCTTGCGCAGGTTCGCCGCCTGCTCCTGGTATTCCTTCGTGACTTCGTCGTTGATGCCCGACTGAATCCGCAGCTGCGCGTTTTGCGAGGCCGTCGCCGCGGCATCCCGCAGGCGCTGGATCTCGAGCCGCGCGATCTGATCGGTCGTCAGACCCGCCTCGGCGTTCGCCTTGCGCTGCGCCTCGATCTGCTTGACGAGATCCTCGTTCTGCTTGCCGATCGTCTCCGAGAGCTTCTTGCGAGCCTCGTCGGCCGCGCGCTGCGCGTCCCGATCGTTGAGAGCAGCGGTCGCCGCTGCGAGCTTCGTCTCGATCTCCGCGCGCTGCGAGGCGGTCAGCCGCAGCGTCTCGTCGTTGAGCTTCGCGCGCACGTCGATCTCGAGCTTCTGCGCGTCGGTCAGCTTGCCGCGCGTGGCGATCTCTGCGCTCACGGTCACGAGCTGCTTGTTGAGCGAGTCGGTCAGCTTCCCGTACTCATCGGCCGCCCGCTTGACCGCCTTCGCGTTTTCGTCCGCGGCGAGCGCCGCCGTACCCGATGCGTCGGCGTTGCGGCGTGCCGCACCGACGATCGTCGCCGTCGCCGTGATCGACGCGTCTGCGGAGTTCGACCAGGCCTTCGAGATGACCTCGCTCGTCGTCTTCCAGCCCGCGGAGATGTCCCGCCCCGCCGTCTGGATGATCTCCGCCGCCTTCGAGAAGTCGCCGTTCGTGGCCGCCATGAAGGCGCGCCAGGTGGCGGAGGCGGTGATTGCGAGCGTATTGAGCCCCTCGGCGACCGCCATCACGGCGGTGAATAGGGACTTGAGCACGACGCCGAGGAGCTGCGCGGCGGTCTTTAGCGCATCGCCCTCGGTCATCGCCTTGAGGAAGCCGGCCGCCATGTTCGTGAGCGACGGCATGAGCTCCGAGACGGCTTGCCGGGCGACGCCCGAGACCGCCATCGACATCAGCTCGAGCGTGTCGTTGAACTGCTCCGCGGCGCGCGCGGTCTGCTCGTCCATCGAGAGGCCGAGCTTGCGCGCCATCTCGTCCATCTCGCGCAGGCCCGCCGAGCCGGCGTTGAGGAGCGGAATCATCTCGGCGCCGGACTTGCCGAATAGCTGCACGGCGAGCGCCGTCTTCGTCGCGCCGTCGGTCATCGCGGCGAACCGATCGGCGACGTCGCGCAGCACGATCGTCGTACTGCGGAGCGACCCGTCGGTGTTGCGCGTGTCGATCCCGAACGCCTGCAGCGTCTTCGAGTTGTTCGCGATCTGGATCGAGAGCTTGACGAGCCCCTTCTCCATCGCGTCCGTGCCGACGCCCGCGAGCTGGAACGCGAGCTGCAGCCCGGCGACGTCTTTAGTTGCGACGCCGAGTTTCTGAGAGAGCTTGAACGCCTCGTCGCCCGCGTCGATCGCGCCCTTGATCCAGGACGAAAAGCCGGCCACGCCGACCGCGACGCCAAGCGCGCCGAAGGCCTTCTTCGCCACGCCGACCGCGTTCTCGATGCCGCCCATCGCGTCGCCGACGGATTTCCGGGCGGCCGCCATGTCGGTCTGCAGGCGCGCGACGTTGGCGAGCAGCTGGATTTCGACGCTACTGACGATCGACATCTATGAGGTCGCCTTTTGAGTGTTCGCCGCTGCGATCGCCGTCTGGTCAATCGCGAGCAGCGTGTCGAGTTCCCACGTCGTGAGCCGCGTGCCGGTGAGCCGGCACCACGCCTCGACGTCCGATAGCGCAAGCGGCGAGGCGCCCATACCGGAACGCCTCGCCCCTGCGAGCGAGAGGAAGATCTCCCAGAGCGGGCGGACCGCCGCCGGGATTGCAGGCGCATCGAGTCGCGGGTCGACCTTGCCGGTCGATACCGCGTAGCGCTGCAGGTGAGTCCGTAGCGTCGCGCCGTCCTCGAGGCGCGTGCCGAGCTCGATCTCGCGCTCTGCCGCCGCGATTAGGGCGCGGCGGAGCGCTTGATAAAATTCTCGACGTCGTCGAGCGCCTCCTTCACCGCGCGACGGAACCAGCCCTTCGCCGGATCAGCGAGCAGCGCGAGGACGTTCTCCTTCGTGCAGGGCAGCGCCTGGCCGCCCTTGCCGATGCCGCGCCAGGCGAGGACGCACGAGGCCATGTGAACGGTCTCGTCCTCCTGCTCGTCGACCGGATCGTCGAGCTCGAGCTTGCCCGTGCGGGCGAGCTGCTTGCGCATCCGGCGCGCCTTGTCGAGCGCGTAGCTCTTGCGAACCGCGTGCTCGGGACCGGCAAGCGTGACGAACACGCCAGGCACCGGCTGGCCGTTGACCTTCAGGTTCACTTCCGCGGAGCCGATGTCCGCAATCGAATCGACGTCAAACAAAGTTTCTGTAGTCATATTTCCTCGCAGGGGTTGAACAAAGAAACCGGACACCGACCGGCCGCCCCTGCGAGAGGCGGTCCGGCCGGTGCCGGCAAATCGACGTCAGGCCGCCGAGTCCTGGATCGCGATCGTGGTCGCCTCGGTGGCGATGCCCGTGCCGCCGGCGGTGTTCAGGAGCGCCTGGAACGGGATCGTCTGGATGAGGCCGCCCTCGCCGTCCGACTTGGCCGCGCCGCCGAGCTTGATGCGCGGCAGGACGACGGTCAGGAAGTCCGAATCCTTTGCGCTGCCCGTCGTGAAGGCGGCGATCAGATCGAGCTCGGTCTCGTTGAGGAACGCATCGCGCAGCGTCACGCTGTCGAAGTACGCGGTCGCCTGGCCGGACACGAGGACGCGGCCGGGGAACAGGAACGGCACGGTATTCGAGCCGACCACCGGGTCGCCCGAATAATTGCTGTTGATGTCGACCGAGAGGCCGGTCAGCGTCGCGACGGTCGAGCCGCCCACGCGCAGCACGCCGTTCACGGCGGCCAGGCAGCCGGTCGTCGTCGCGGCGGTCGGCGAGGTGAAGTACTGCGACGCGGCGGTCGTCACGTTCTGTCCCATGACGTCAGCGTCGAAGGTCACCATTCCAGACGGCGGCATCGCGAGCGCGATCCGCGAGGCCTTGCAGCCCGAGAACACTTCCGACTGACCGAGGTCCGCGTAGAAGTGTTCGATCGAGAACGAGTTGTCGGTGTGCCCGGTGAGCGGCACGAACGACTTCTTGCCGGTGGCCGCGATGGTGCACGAGGCGATCGGGCCTTCGGCGGTCATCGTCGTGCCGTTGAGCACGATCCCAGTGATGACCGTGCCGGTGAGGCCGGTGACGAGCACGTTCTTGTTTAGGTTGTTCGCGTTCACCGAGCCCGCGGTGATGCGCACGACGTCGCCGACCTTGAAGCCGTCGGTGAGGTACGAACCCGAGCCGCGCGTGATCGTGTACGGGCCCGAGCCCGCGATCGTCAGCGAGACCGACGAGGCGGACGATCCGGCCACGAACGCCTTGCGCAGCGCCTGGGCGAAGAAGTCCTTGTACGTCGCCGGCGAGAGCTCGCCGGTGATTTTGCCGCTGACGCGGCGCACGCCGTGACGAAAGTCCGCGATCTGCTGATCGAGTCGGATCTCGTTCGACTGGTACGCGTCCTTCGCGAGGTCAAGGGTGGACTGAACGCGGCGCAGCGACTGAGCGCCGGAGGCGCTCGGTACGGTGCCGTAGGTCGATTCGGCCTTATAGGCCAGTTGCTTAAAAACGCCGGATGCTGGATTCGGCATGGTCGTACTCTCCTAGTATGAAAATGCCGCGCCCCGCGGCGGTAGTTGAACTAAATCTCTCGAAGCGTCACGAGGAAATCGACGGCTTGCGTGTAGAGCTGCACGTCGTCGTCCCGAATATCTGGACCCGCCGCCCCGCGAAGGATCGAGACGACCTCGATCGACGCCACGGTGCCGCGCTGGTAGTCGAGCGCCTTGCGGATCTCCTCGACGAGCGCCTTCTGCTCGCCGTAGGTCTTCGCGACCGCGGTGCACTCGATCCGCGACTGCACCAGGCTGTACCCGGCCGCCGCGTCGAGCGTGCGCAGAGGCACGGTCGATATGTGCTCGTAGCTGATCGCCGGCAGCGTCGTGCCCTGCGGAATCGGGCCCGGATAGATCCGAGCACCGACCAGGGCGGAGACGCCCGCGGCGTTGCCGAGCAGCGTCTTGACTACCTTCTCGGCTCTCATTCGTCGTCCTCGGCCGGGAGGAACTCCTCCGGCAGGTTGATGCCTTCCTTCGTCATGCGCTTGCGCAGCCGCTCGCGGAAGGCCTCAAGCGCGCTCGGTAACCGAGCGTCGAGCGCCGGTCGCATGAACGGCTTCTTCTTCACGCCTGGGTGCGCGACCTCAAGCGTGTGCGTGCCGTTGAACTTGAGCGGGCCGTTGCGCCCGCGAATGATGTGCGCGGCGGTTCCGAACTCGATGAACCGCGCGTAGAAGACCGACCGCTTGCCCTTTTGCTTGCCGCCGACCTTGACCTTCGCCTCGACGTTCGTCGTCCCGCGGACGAGCCGTGTCGAGACGCGGATCGAGTCGCGCAGGGTTCCCGTCTGCACCGGAGCGAGCCGCCGAGCCTCCTCGGCGATCTCCTTGCCGGCGGCGTTCAGAGCCCCGCGGAGGATGTTCGCGCGCAGCTTGTCGGGCAGCCCGGCGAGCAGCGTGTCGAGCTCGCGCAGGCCTTTAACCTCGAGGTCAAGCACTGTACTGCTCGCACGCCATCGACCAGCCGAGCTTCCGACCGACCTCGGCGAGCGAGGCGATCGCAAGCAATCGACCGTCGCCGTTCACGCGCACGCGCATATCCGTCGTGACGCCTGGGACGTAGCGCGTCGTCACCATCGTGAGACGCGTCATCGTCCGCAGCTGGTCGACGACCTTCTCGACGGAGTTAACGTCCCGAACCTCGGCCCAGACCTCGGCAAAGGTCGACCAGGTAACGACCTCGGCGCCGAAGTCGTCGCGCGTGACCGTCTTGCTTTCGATCGTGACGCGACGATCGAGACGACCGGCGCGCATTTAGAACCCGCGCACTTTGTAGGGCGCGATCAGAGCGTCGACGCCGTACTGCAGCTGCGCGACCGCGAGGCCTGCTCCGACGACCACCTGTTCGCGGTTTGCGTAGAAGTGCCCGACGAGCAGTAAGATCGCGTGGCGGATAGCCTCCGGGATCGAACCCGGCGAGGCGCCGTAGCCGGCGACGAAACGGATGACGACCGGAGCGAGCCGATCGTCGAGCTGCGGCCACGAGTAGCCGTCGGCGAGAACGATCTGCGCCGGCATCGCCGAGGTGTCGATCTCGTATGCCGCGCTCGCGAGCGTCTGCAGCGCGCCGGCCGTGTCGTAGTACTGCACCGAGGTCACCGACTGCACCGGCTGACGCGGCAGTACGATGCCCTCGTCGGCGAGTGGCCAGTCGTGCAGCGTCATCTCCCAGGTCTGCGAGATCAGCGAGAGCCCGGTCGTGCTCTCAATGTACGAACGCGCCGCCATGAGATACCCGGCGACGAGCCCGTCGTCGGCACTCTCGTCGATGCGGCAATGCGCGCGCGCTTCGGCGAGCGAGACCGGGTCGATCGTCGGCCCGGTGATAAGGCGCAATCCGTAGTCCATTGTCACTTGTTCTCGGGTGCGGCCTTTCGGGCCTTAGTCGCGGCCGGCTTCACGGCCTTCACGCCAGGCGCGGACGCCCAGCCCTCTGCGATTGCAAGTTCGCCACACTCGTCGGGGACGTCGAACGTCTCGCCGGCGGTGTAATGCACGACATCGGTGCCGCCGTAGGCGTAGGCGAAATTCTTGATGACTTCGATCTGCATGGATGCTCCACAAAAGAAAGGGAGCCACCCGAAGGTGGCCCCCTCTCGAGGGTCGGACTAGACCCGATCAGGTGGTGCTGAACTTCAAGACCTTGATGGCCTCGCTGTTCACGACCATGCCGCCGACGCGCTTCGTCACGTAGAAGCCGACGTACGGCTTGTTCGAGTACGGGTCGCGGAGCGAGCGGATGCCGACGCGATCGACCACGGTGTAACCCGCGCGGAAATCGCCGAAGGCGATCGAGAGCGAGTTCGCGGCCTTCGCCGGGATATCCTCGGCCTCGATCACGCGGTAGCCGAGCAGCGTGCTCGGCTGACCGGCTGCGAGGCCCGGCTGCCAGAGGTAGGCGTTCGTGGTGGATTCCTTGAACGCGCGAATCTCGGCGAGGATCGCCTTGTTCGTCATCCACACCGCGTTTGCACGGTGGCCGGCCTTGAGCTTGTAGACGAGCTCGACCAGCTTGTCGCCCTTGTTCGAGGCGGCGAAGTCGGCCGAGACGCCGGTGGCAACGTGCTCGAGGGTGCCCCAGGCGCGCGACGAGTCGGCGGTGGCGGCGGTCGAGTAGTTGAGGAAGCCGCGCGGCTTGCTCGTGCCGTTGCCCGAGACGAACGCGCCGCCTTCCTGGTAGGCGAACTCGTCGGCGATCGAGCTGGCGATCCAGGCCTCGACGTTGAACATCAGATCGTCGAGCGACTGCTGCGTCGCCTGCGGGTTGGCGTAGATCTCGCCCATGTACGCCGCGGCCTCGTAGAAGGTCGGCGTGTTCGTCGCGGTGCGAGCGGCGGCCTCACCGACCCAGCCCGAGGCCATGCCGCGGGTGTCGACGAGCTGCTTGTAGTCGCTGGTCGAAACCGACACGACGTTCGCCACGGAGCGGACCGGGGAGATGTCGAGCAGGCGCTGCGCGATGACCGACTCGATCTGCTCCGGCAGCGCGTAGCCACCATCGCCAGCGGTCGTCACGTTGACGGCCTTGCGCTCGAGGTCGGCGAGACCCGTCTCGATGCCCTTGCGCAGGAACGCGCCGAAGGCCTTCTTGTGCTCGGCCTTGTCGACGTTCGCATCGCCGGCGGCACCGCCGACAGTCGCGCGAGCGGCCTTCTTCGTGGCCTCCTCGGCGGCCTTCTTCGCAGCCTCGGCGGCGTCGATCGCGGCGCTCGCCTTCTCGCGGGCCTCGCGGATCTCGGCCTCGGCGCGGCTCTTGTAGTCCCGATCGACGGCGCGGAAGTCCTCGACGGACTTCGCGAGCGCCTCGACGGCGTTCTTGATTTCGGTGGACATAGTCAGTACTCCTTCAAAGAATGGATGATTGCGGTCAGCCGGCGATCGCCGTGCGTGCCGCTTCGATTACTTTCAGCAGGTCGTCGGATGAATCCTCGTCAGCGTCCCGCTGATCTGGATCGAAGCCGTGGGAAGCGATGCGCTTCGCCTCGGCGCGAGAGAATCCGGCGTCCCGCAGGAATCCCTCAAAATCTCGGCGCGTCTTGATCTCCGCGCTTTTCGCGGCGGTGATCCGCGCCTTGTCGTTGGCGGGGAAGGTCACAGGCGACACCTCCCAAAGGTCGACGTCGGTCAGGACGCGGATGTCTTTGCCCGTGTCGTAGTCCGCGGCGACCGTCGAGTAGCCGATCGAGAGACCGGAGAGCGCGCCCATCTTGATGAGCGCGAGCGCCTCGCGGCCGCGCTGCGTCTCGGCGAGCTTGCCCTTGACGTAGAGCCCCTTCGCGTCCTCGCTCATCGAGGTCCACACGCCGATCGGCTCGTCGGGGTTGTGCTGCCAGAGCATCGCAGGCATCCGGCCCGAGCCCTTCGACTCCTCGAGCGTGCGCGTGAAGGCGCCCTTCGCGACGACGTCGCCGTAGGAATCGACGTTCCCGAAGATCGAGCCGTAGCCCTCGATCGTCCCCTCGTCGTCGACCGCCTTGATCTCGGCGACGACGCGCATCTGTTTCACTTCCATCCCCTTCTACTCCTGCGCGGCGGGTGCGCCTGCGCGTTGCATATTCAGTGGCTGTAGGTAGGTGTCCCCGCCGTCGATGGCGTTCATGTTCTCGAGCGCGCGGATGTCGTTCGCCGAGAGCCAGCCCCAGTTCCGACCGATCGCGTAGGCGTCGTATCGGGACTTCAGATCGCCGCGCGTCAGCGCGTCGAGGTTGAATTCCGCGAAATACTTTCGCGGCGCGGTCAGCAGTGCGCGCGCGATCGCCTGCTCCCAGTTCACGACCCACGGGCGGATGCAGTGGGTGGCGAACTCGATGCCCTGGTGCTCGATGTTCGAGAACGTCGAGCGCTCGAGGTCACCGATCAGGTGAGCCGGTACACCAAAGAGGCCCGCGATCTCCGAGCGCGTGAATTTCCGCGTCTCGAGGAACTGCGCGTCGTCGGCGGTCATCGAGAGTTTCTCGACGGTCAGCCCGTCCTCGAGCACGGCCGTTCGGCGCGCGTTGCCCGAGCCCGCGAAGGCGTCGTTCCACGAGTCGCGAAGGCGCGCGGCGGCCTCCTTGCCGAGCGGCTTCGGGGACTGGATCACCACGCCAGGCGTCGCGTCGTTTTTGAACAAGCGCCCGGCGTACTCCTGCGTCGCCTGGGCGATCCCGATCACGTCGCGCGCGTCGGAGATCACGGAGCGTCCGAGGATGCCGTCCGAGGAGAGCCCGCGGATGTGCAGGATCTCCTCGGCAGGGAACACGACCCGCGCGCCGTTTGGCCGCAGGTACTCGTAGGTGAGCGTCAAATCGTCGAGCTGGCCGACCGTCATCCGGTCAGGGTGCAGCGGGATGAGCTCGAGCACGCGGTCGCGATCGGCCCAGACGATCAATGCGAACGCATTACCGCGCAGGCAGAGGTTCCACTGCATCATCGAGCGGAACTCGAAGGAGGTCTGCCAGGCGTTCGGAGACGCGTGCAGGAGCTCGTACAGCGGATGCGCTACCGCGCGTTGCTTGCCCGTCGAAGTCCGCTCATATACGTGCAGCGGCAGGCTGGCGACGGTTTTCGAAATAACAGAGACCGAAGCGTGCACCGCCGCGATCCGCATCGACGACTCGGCCGAGACGTAGGCGCCGGAGACGGAGCTCGACCCGAGAAGGGCGGAGCGCAGGATCTGGTCCGGCGTCGACTTGCGGCTAAAGAGTCGGTCGAGAATTGACATCAGATCACCGTAATTCCTTGCGTTTCATAGACCGAGGGACGCACCTCGTCGACCGACGCGCGCGCCATCGCCATGAGAAGGCACACGATCCCGTCGATCTTCTCCGCCGACCGCCGCTTATCCGGCGCGAGGTTTAGGTTCTGGTCCCGCCGCGGCACGAGGTTCGAGGCGTTCCAGGTCAGCACCGGATCGCCGCCGTGGTGCAGCTTCTTCGCGACGTAGGCCCGTTCGAGCGCCTGGAAGCCCGGCTGAAACGACCGCGCGCCCTGGATGAACTGCACGAGCGGAAGTCCGGCGGCGACCAGTCGGTTCACGAGGTCGGTCGCGTTCCACGCGTCGTAGGCGACCTCGATCGGCCGGAACCGCGCGCAGTCCGCGAGGATGTCCCGCTCGACCGCGGCGTAGTCCGTGACGTCGCCCTCGGTCATCTGGATCAGCCCCTGCTCCATCCAGGACCGATACGGCACCGACCCGCGCTCCGTGCGTTGATGCACCGCAGCCTCGGGAACCCAGTAGCGGCCCCAGGTATAGAACTCGCCGCCGCGCTCCCAGACGATGCGCCAGGCGGTCATGTCCCGCGTCGAGGCCAGGTCGAAGGCGGCCCAGCACCGGGCGCCCTCGAGCTCGTCGAGCTCGACCGCACCGGAGCAGCGCTTCCACTTGCGAAGGTCAATCCATGCCGTCGCCGCAGCGGCCGGCCGGTTCAGGCGCTTGATCCGAAACTCGGAGAGCACGCCCGGCAGCTGCTTCGCCTCGGTCGCGTACTCGCGCAGCTTCTCGAGCGACACCGACACGCCGAGGAGCGGGTTCGCCTTGATCCACTTGCTCTCGTCGAAGTCGTCGTCGGCGTCGTCGAGCGCGTAGTAGACGGCCAGGAAGTGATCGGCTTCGACCACGCCCTCGAGCACCTGCCAGGCGAACTTGCGGACCTCGGCCCACGGGCCGGGGTTCTCGTAGCCCTCGGTGGTCGTGTACAGAAAAAGCGGATTCTTTCGAGCGCCCGTCGCAGAGCGTAGGACGTCGAACAGGTCGCGCGTCTTGTGCGCGTGCAGCTCGTCGAAACACAAGGCCGACGGGTTCAGTCCGTCCTGCGTCGATGCCTTCGCGTTGATCGGCTTAAACGTCCCGCCGTTCTCGTAGCGCGCGATCGCGTTCGCAAACGGCTCGAGGGTAAATGCTTCCCGAAGATCGGGGAGCTTCTCGACCATCCGCTTCGCGACGCCCCAAACGATGCGCGCCTGGTCGCCCGTCGTCGCCGCGCTGATGACCTGCGGCCCGATCTCCGGCTCAGTGCAGAAGACGTACAGCAAGATTCCAGCCGCAAGCGCCGACTTCGCGTTCTTTCGCGCGACCGCGTAGAGCGCCGTCGTGAATCGACGCGTCCCGTCCGCGTTACGAAAGCCGAACAGGTTGCAGATGAAAAACACCTGCGACGGTTCGAGCTTGATCGTCGGAGAATCCCAGACACCTTCGACGTGCGGGAGCTGTTCGATGAACCAGCAAGCCTGGTTTGCTTGCTCCGCGCTCCAGTTGAAAGTGCAGGACTTCTTCGGCGCTCGTTTCAGATCGTCGAGGAAGCGCTTCGCGGCAAGTCGTACCCACTTGCCTACCATCTTGCCCTTGCGATCGCTTGCGGCTTCTTCCGCGTAGGCGATCGCGACGGCGACGTAATCAGCCGGCGATGTCGGCCGGCTTGAGCTTCGCGAACTTGTTGCCTTCGTCCTTGTTTCCAATCGGCTTGACCTTCGATCGCCAGGCCGGCGAGAGCCCGAAGGCCGCGGCGAGCGAGTTGTACTGGGAGACCATGTGACCAGTCGGCGTCTCGCCCGCGGTCCAGAGCTGCACCATCTTTCCGTGAACGGCGCACATATGAGCGAAGGCCGAGAGGTCCGCTTCCGCTAACAGCTTGTTAGCGACCAGGATCGGCGCGAGGCGCTTCCACTCGTTCGCGGCGTGCGCGTTCGGCAGCCATTCGGGCGCCGACGGCACCTCATCGACCAGCGGCAGATCGATCCCGCCGGTCTCGACGCGATCTTTTCGCACCGTTCCCGTGATGAGCTTGAGATTCGCTGGCGTCTTCGGTGGCCCTGGCATAAACCCATTTCCTGATCTTGACCGTGCCTAATTTCGGG
>Ga0315901_10001771_pt1 | contig 30909 bp, 42 predicted proteins | sample LakEriMetagenome_10_FD_203761 | JGI IMG/M metagenome (GOLD analysis project Ga0315901, IMG submission 203761) | Freshwater fungal communities from buoy surface, Lake Erie, Ohio, United States - Buoy 2 MA116 | ecosystem: Environmental > Aquatic > Freshwater > Lake | place: USA: Lake Erie, Ohio...
ACATGATGAAGAAAACAGGTCGTGGTAAATGAAAAAGACCAAAGCACAAGCCAAGATTAGCAAAGTCATGCGTGAGTACAAGGCGGGTGAGTTGCACTCAGGCAAGGGTGGCAAGGTTGTCAAGTCTCAGAAACAAGCCATCGCAATTGCCCTATCAGAGGCTGGAAAGGCGAAGAAGAAATGAAACAAGGACTCTATGCCAATATCAATGCCAAACAAGCAAGAATTAAAGCAGGCTCTGGCGAGAAGATGCGTAAGGTTGGTAGCAAAGGTGCGCCAACTGCTGAAGCATTTAGACAATCGGCTAAAACCGCAAAGAAGCCAAAAAAGGTGAAGTAGATGAAATCTCCAACTTGGCAAACAAAAGCTGGTCAAAATCCAAAAGGCGGCTTGAATGCCAAGGGAAGAGCGTCTTATAATAGTGAAACTGGTGGTAATTTAAAAGCACCAGTTAAATCGGGGGATAACCCCCGCAGAGCAAGTTTCTTGGCTCGTATGGGCAATATGGCTGGTGCTGAGTACAAGAATGGTGAACCGACAAGACTGCTTCTTTCGCTTAAAGCATGGGGTGCATCCTCAAAGGCTGACGCAAAGGCAAAAGCCAAGTCTATTTCCGAACGAAATAAGGCAAAGGCAAAATGAGAGCATTATCGGTTGGTATTAGTCCCACAGCGGCAGTAGACACAACAGTCTATACCTGTCCCAAGGGCTACTACGCCAAATTTACTGTAATGTACATTCACAATACAGGCGGCTCTACCAAACACATAACTGTTCAATGGTTTGACGCAAGTGCTAGTAGCACTCTTGATATATTGACTCAATACACTTTCACATCAAAAAACTATCTTCAATTTGATGGTGGTGCGTATATTGTTCTTGAAGAAGATGACAAAATCAAAATAACTACTGAGTCGGGCAGTACATTCAGTTTTATAGCAACCTTTGAAGAAATAGGATTGACAAGACAATGACCTACTTAGAACTGATTAACGATGTCTTGGTTCGGTTGCGTGAGACAACAGTCTCTACTAACGCAGAAACCTCCTATTCCACTCTGATTGGCAAGTTTGTCAATGATGCCAAGCGTCAAGTAGAAGATGCATTTGGTTGGAATATCTTGGGTCAAACCATCACAGTAACCACGGCAGCTAGTACTGCTTCCTACTCCCTTACGGGGGCTGGCCAAAAGTTCCAAGTGCAAGATGTTATCAACACAACAAGCAACATAAGTCTCACAAACATCAACTTTGTGGACATGAATCGCAAGCAAAACTTTCTCCCATTGGTGAACGCAATTCCAACAGAGTTTGCCTTTGATGGCGTGGATGGCTCTTACGATACTAAAGTCACCCTGTTCCCAATCCCTAATGGTGTATACACAATCAAGTTTTCCTTGGTTGTCCCACAAGCCACTTTGTCTGCGGATGGTACTGTGGTGAAAGTGCCTGATGTTTTGGTGGCACAAAATGCCTATGCCCGTGCATTGGTTGAGCGTGGTGAAGATGGTGGACTAACCTCTTCAGAGGCTTATGGGCTATACAGATCAATGCTGTCAGACTATATTGCTCTTGAGGGTACTCGTTATCCTGAGACAGGGGAGTTTGTGGCAATATGAGCCAAGCAATACAAACCTCTAGCATCTCAGCGCCAGGCTTCTACGGGCTGAACACCCAAGATTCGCCTTTGGACTTGAATCAAGGTTTTGCGCTTGTTGCCACCAATTGCATCATTGACCAATACGGACGCATCGGTTCACGTCAAGGGTGGTCTAGGGTCAACGCATCTAGTGGCAATTTAGGTGCTAATGATGTCAAGGTAATACATGAGTTAATCCAAGCAGATGGCTCTTTAACTGTGCTGTTCGCTGGCAACAACAAGTTATTCAAACTAGGTGCATCCAATGTTGTTACAGAATTGACCTATGGGGGAGGGGGGTCTGCTCCTACCATCACGGCAAGCAACTGGCAATGTGTATCCTTAAATCAAATCACATACTTTTTCCAATCTGGCTATAACCCATTGATATACGACCCTGCTGTGAGTACCACTACTTACAGGCGTGTGTCTGAGAAAAGTGGTTATGTTGGGACTGTGCCTGATGCAAACATTGCGCTGTCTGCTTACGGAAGATTGTGGGTAGCAACTACAGCATCCAACAATTCAACTGTGTCATTTAGTGACCTAACTGCGGGGCATATTTGGGCTACTGGTACTGCTGGTAGTCTAGATGTCTCTAGGGTGTGGCCTAACGGCTCAGATGAGATTACGGGCTTGGCAGCTCACAATGGATTCTTGTTTATCTTTGGTAAGCGTCAAATCTTGGTTTATGCCAATGCAACCACTCCATCCACAATGACCTTGAGCGACACAATTGAGGGCATAGGTTGTATTGCTAGAGACAGTATTCAAACAACGAGTACAGATGTGTTGTTCTTGTCTAACTCTGGTGTCAGATCGTTGATGAGAACAATCCAAGAGAAGTCTGCGCCTGAGAGGGACTTATCTAAGAATATACGTAATGACTTGATGGGAACTGTGGCGGGTGAGACGTTAGCCAACATTAAGTCTGTTTACTCTGAGAGACAAGCGTTTTACTTGTTGGTAACCCCAAGCATTGACACTACATGGTGTTTTGATACAAAGGCTTTCTTGCCAGATGGTGCGGCGAGGGTTACGACTTGGGACTCTATCACGCCAAAATCTTTTTTATCTAAGAGAGATGGTAGTTTGTTGGTTGGACAGAATGGTTATATCGGCTTATATAACACTTACCAAGATTACAACGAAGCGTATCGCTTTTTGTACTACACAAACCATGCAGACCTTGGTGATCAGAATGTAACTTCTATTTTGAAGAAGTTGTCGATTGTGGTGATTGGTGGAACAAACCAAGATGTGACATTTAAGTGGGGCTTTGACTTTAAGACCAACTATTTGTCAGACAACGCAAGTATTCCAGAGCAAGATGTTTACTACTATGGCATTGCTGAGTATGGTGCAAATGCGACTACTGTTGCGTATTACTCTGATGGTGTTGCTTTGCAGACATTGAATGTTTCTGCGTCTGGTGCGGGTAAGGTTGTACAAACAGGGTATGAGGCTGACATCAATGGTACAGCCTTGTCTATACAGAAAATTGAGATTCAAGCCAAGCGTGGCAAAGTAAGTTAAAGGAGATTATCTTGTCTGATTACACAAAAAGCACGAACTTTGCTACCAAAGATAACCTATCTTCTGGCAATCCTTTAAAGATTGTCAAGGGTACTGAGATTGATACAGAGTTCAACAACATTGCTACAGCTGTTGCAACCAAGGCAGATTTAGCATCTCCTACCTTTACTGGTACGCCTACATTGCCAACAGGCACGATTGCGGTTACTCAGAGTTCTGGAAGCAATACAACTACGATAGCAACTACTGCGTTTGTTCAGGCGGCTATTGCTTTGCTTTACCCTGTTGGCTCGGTCTATACAAATGCAAGTGTCAGCACCAATCCTGCTACTTTGCTCGGTTTTGGTACTTGGACAGCATTTGGCGCAGGGCGTGTCATGGTTGGCTTTGACTCTGGCAACTCTTTGTTTGATGCGGCAGAAGAAACTGGTGGTAGTGCAGATGCTATTACTGTAAGCCATACCCACACGGCTACAACAACATCAACGGACTCAGGTCACAGCCACGGCTCTACTGTTGGTAGTGGTTTTATTTCTAATGGTGGTAGTGAGCAATTGGCAGGCGGTAATAACCTAAACTTTGGCAGACCAAATACAACAGCAACAGCCACCGCTAGTATTTCATCTACAACAACAGTTGCATCTGCTGGCTCTAGTGGCACAAATGCTAACTATCAGCCGTACATAACTGTTTATATGTGGAAACGCACAGCATGATTGCAGAAGAAGTTATACAAGTCATTGATGGAACATTGGATGACATTGAAAACTTTGACGAGATTGCGTTGGAGCATTGGGAGTATTTCAAGAATAAAAAGCCAATGTTCAACAAGGAGTATCTTGGTAAGTTGCGTGTTGCAATAGCCAAGGATGAAGGAAAGACAATTGGGTATGCGTTTTATGGGTTCTTCAAAAGCCCCTATTACGATGAAACATGGTGTCAGATAGATATGTTCTTTTTGACTCCATCATGCAGAGGAAATGGGATAGGAAAGCAAATGTTTGATCTTGTTGAAGAAACTGCAAAGAACAATGGTTGTAAAAGACTTATTACGAGTTATAACTTGAAAGAGTCTTTAGAAATGTTTTACGAGAAACTCGGTTTTAATGCTACTCATGTAGCGGTAGCAAAGGAGATTTAATATGCCATTCTCAGCGGCGTTAGTTTTAGGTGGTGCAAACATAGTTGGTGGCGTGATGGCGGGTGATGCCGCCAAAAGTGCGGCTAACACCTCTGCACAAGCACAACTAGAAGCGGCACGAATAGCAGCTGATGCGGCTCGTTTTCGCCCTATTGGGACAACAACTCGTTTTGGCTCATCTCAGTTTGGGTTTGATCCGACTGGCCAATTAACAAGTGCTGGTTACACAGTATCTCCTGAACTACAACAATATCAGGATCAGTTACAAGCCCTATCGCAACAACAAATACAACAGGGCTTAATGGCTCCACAGCAGTACGCCCCTTTACAAGGTGCGGCTGGTGGGTTATTTAGTCTTGGTCAACAGTACTTGGCTCAAACTCCTGAACAAGCGGCTCAGAAATACATTGAACAGCAACAAAACTTGATTGCTCCTAGCCGTGAAAGACAGTATGCACAAGTACAAAACCAACTGTTTAATACAGGTCGTGGTGGTTTGTCAGTAGGCGCAACAGGATTGCGTCCAAGCGGCGGAATGGGACTTAGTGCGGCTAATCCTGAGATGGAAGCCTATTACAACGCATTGGCACAACAAGACTTACAACTTGCGGCTCAAGCACAAGAGGCTGGTCAACGGCAAACCGCATTTGGTGCTGGATTGTTGGGAAGTGGATCGCAATTGCTTGGTCAATATCAAGCTGGTCAAGTTGGCGCATTGTCACCATTCCAAACTTCCCTTGGCTTGGGTGGAACTATTGAGCAAATGGGACAACAAGGACTTCAAATTGGTAGTGAATTGGGTGGTCGCACCGCTAACGCTGGTGCTAATGTTGGTCAATCGTTACTACGAGGTGGATTAAGTGCCGCACAGACTGCACAAGCCGCTAATGCTTACAACCCATTGGCTAATGTTTTACAAGGTGTGGGAACTAACCCGTATTTAGGACAAGCAATTACGCAATACAGACAGCCATATGTAAATGCTCAACAACAAATGAATCAATATGGCGCAGAAAATGTGTATGGTTATGGCGGACAAGGAACAGTTCCAACATCCGTTGAGTGGGGCATTTAAGGAGTAATCAAATGGCAGAATCAATAATGAGCGGTTTGTTTGGAATAACTCCTGAAGCATACCAAGCAGAACAAAATCAACAGGCATTAGCACAATCAGCGCAATTGGCTCAACTCGATCCTTTTGCATCTGCTCGTACTAGCCTTATCTATGGTGGTAGACAGTTAGGGAGTGCTATCGGTGGCGCATTGGGTGCTGAAGACCCAATGTTGCGGAAGATTTCTGCACAGAATCAGATATTGCAAGGATTAGATATAACTAATCCACAATCAATTGCTAGTGGTATTGAAAGAGCGCAACAAGCAGGAATACCTGAGTTGGCATTTAAGTTGTTGGCTGTTCGTGATGACGCAATGAAGCGACAAGCAGTTTTGCAATCTCAGCAAAGAATGCAACAGGCTCAAGGTTTGTTGCCAAGCATATTAGTGCAAGGCACTCCAGAACAAGTAACACCTGAAAAGGTTATTGTTGATGAGGCTGCTGACACTTCTTATTTGCAACCAGCAACAAAGAAAGAAGCAACTCCAACAATGATTAACCAAAGAGTTGTTGAGCAATTAAGTGTTACACCAGAAGGACAAGCAGTTCTTGAAGGTTTCTACAAGGCGCAAAAATCTGGTAGTGAGGCAGATAAAGCGCAGGCAGAAGCAAATATCAAAATTGTTGAGGCTAGATATGCTCCTGAATCACAAAAAGCAAAATTAATCAAAGAATCTGCTGATGCACAAAAAGCGGCAATTGATGCAAATTGGGAAGATAAAGTAAAAGCCATTGGCTACGCTAAAACAGTTGCTGAGATTAAAAATATCAATAGCGAAATTGGTGTTCGTGGTGCCAAACTTGGTTTGGATACACAAACTACACAAGTCGCTATTTTGGAAAAGTTGGCTCAGATCAATAAACTCAATACTGACATTCCAGAATCAACTAGAAAAATTATCAACGACAGCGCAGTTGTTGCTGCAACATCAAAACAAGCGGCTAACCAGTTTAATGATTTGGCATCTAGGATTGAGTCTTCTGGTGGTGGATATGGTGGATTATCAACATTTAACTCTTACTTAACAAAGGTTGGTGGATTCCAAAACGGAACTTACGATTTGCGTCAGGAGTACACAAGGTTGCGTAACAATTCAGCGATTAAGTCCCTGCCGCCTGGCCCCGCAACGGACAAGGACATTTCACTTGCATTGAGTGGCTTCCCAACTGAGACAGCAGATGCCAGAACTCTTGCCAGCTTCTTGCGTGGTATGGCAAAACTCCAAGAGATCGATGCAGCAGTTGCTAATGCAAAAACTGATTGGGTTACTCAAAACAATGGTGTTCTTACAAGAGCCAACAAGACATTTGTGGCTGGCGATTACACGGCGAAACAAGGTGAGACTTTTGTTGACTTCTCAAACCGCATTGCTAAAGATGTTAATTCAAGATATTCTGGCGTTGGCGAGAGAGAAAGAGTGCAAAGTCTAGTAAGCCAAATTCCAACAACAGGAGAGCGGCCATCAACTGGAACAAACATTTTGAATCAAGCAGATCAAATTTTGGCTAGACCTCGTGGAGGAAGATAATGGCAACAGCACAAGAATACGCAACTTGGATAGTTCAAAACAAGGATTTGCAAGGAACTCCTGAGTTTGAAACTGTTGCAAAAGCCTATGAGGTTAAAAAACAAAGTGAAAATTTAGCAACAACAACTGCTCAACTTGCGCCAAAGCCTAAAGAGGTTGGCATTGTTGAGAAGTTGATTGGTGCTGGTGAAACTGGTTTGGCTATAACTACTGGTCTATTTGGCGGTACTGTTGGCGGTTTACGAGGCGGCATTGGTTATGCGGCTCAACAGGCTAGAGAAGGCAAGATTCGTGATCCGCAGGCAACTAGGGGTCTTGAGCAAGCCATAGCTCAAGGCGCGCAACAATTTACTTATGCTCCAAGGACTGAGGCTGGTCAAGAACAAACTCAGGCAGTTGGTAGGTTTATTGGCGATGTAGTCCCGCCAATTATTCCAGTTATTGGTGCGCCATCAATGCTTACTCAAGCAACTAGACAAGCGGCTCCATTTGTGGAGGCAAACATCAGAAGGGGTGCTACTGCGGCTCAAGAAATGGCGATGATTCCTGTGCAAAGAGGAACTCAAATGGTGCGTGATGTTTTTGGCGTTGAGACTCCAGCACCAGCAGGAACAACTGGCAGAGCGAGTGGCGGTGCTATGGCTACTCCAGCAGAATTACAACGCATGACAACTGCGGAAGCATTACCTGTTCCTGTTACATTGACAAAAGGTGCGGCTAGTCGTGAGGCAGAACAGTTGGCATTTGAAAAAGAGCAAATGAAAGGTCAGTTGGGGCAGCCTTTGCGACAACGGGCTGAAGAAAACAACTTACAACTATTGCAAAACTTTGATGCAATTGTTGATCTGACAGGAGCAGAACAAGTTAGAAGCGGACTTGCTGCAACTGGTAATTCAGTTATTAACGCATTGTCAACTGGATGGGAAGGCGCAAAAGCAAAAACAAGAGCTGCTTACAAGAATGCTGAAGCACAAGGCGAACTTGATGCTTTGTTGAATCTTGAAGATTTGGCTAAATACATAAATGATAAATTGCCAGAGTCTACTGTTGCGCCAGTTCTTAATGTTGCAAGACAAAAAGGCATTCAACTTGGAGCATTAGAGCAATTACCTGATGGGTCTGTTCAGGCTTTACCAACAACTCTTAAAAATAGTGAGTTATTAAGAAGGTCAATTAGTGATACAACTGGTTTTGATCCAACTAATAGACTATTTAGTAGTGAATTAAAGAAGTTAATTGACCAAAACACAGAAGGTTTAGGTGGTGAACTTTACAAGCAAGCCAGAAAATTGCGTGAGCAACAGGCTAGAAAATATGAAGGTCGTGCAATTGTTGCCAACTTGCTTACAACAGTTAAGGGCAAAGATGATCCAAAGATTGTTGCAAGTGAAGCATTTCAGAAGTCTATTCTTAATGCCTCGCCAGAAGAGATTACATTCCTAAAACGTGTTTTGTTGACAAGTGGAAAAGATGGTCAACAAGCATTTAAAGAGTTACAAGGTGCAACTGTTAAGCATTTAGAAGATATTTCTACAGCTGGAGTTGGAACAGATTCGCAAGGCCGTGCATTGGTATCAACTGCAAAACTTAACTCTGCCATTAACCAATTGGATTCCAACGGAAGATTGGACATTATTCTTGGAAAGAAAAATGCCGAAATTGTTCGTGATTTGAATGAAGTGGCAAAGTATGTAACAACAGTCCCGCCTGGCACTCTGGTCAACAACAGCGGAACGGCTGGTGTTTTGTTGGCGGCAATGGGTGAAGCGGCTACTACTGGCGCATTAACTGGATTACCTCTTCCTGCAATTAGTATATTGAGAGCAGTTAATCAGCAAATGAAAAACAACAAGACAAAGGCGAGGATTGCTCAGGCTCTTAACAAGGCTGAAAGTTCTCAATAGGAGTTACCCATTGATCCTTTCTCTCTCCTCATGTTGGCGCAGGGTGCAGTTAGCTTTATCAAGCAAGGCTGTGCGATGCTCCATGAGGGCAGGATGGAACTGGAAGGGGCAAAGAAAACTGTTGAAGGGGTTATTGCAGATGTCAAGGCCATCAAAAACATCTGGAACTGGCTCATTGGCTTACTTAGTGGAAAGCCAAAGTCCAAGTCAACAGAAGAAGCCCCAAAGTCTTTGGCGAAAGCGAAAACTGCCTCCAAGAAGCAACAAACTTATGAGGAAATGGAACTTCTCCTTATTAAGGACATCGGGGAACGCCTTGGGTTGCTATTCGATACACAACAACAAATCAACAATTACTATCGTGCATTAGAGGAAGAGTCCAAAACTGTCTACGATCCAGAGCAAAACAGTAGTAAAAAGGCCATTGAAAGAACTCTGATTGAGTTACAGATGGAGAAGTTGCTAGAGCAAGTGCGAGAGGCGATGGTCTATGCACCAGCAGAATTGAAGGATTTATACAGCAGATTCTTGAAGATGTATGCAAAAATCGAGCAAGAACAGGAATGGGCAAGATCAGAGATGATCCGTAGAGCAAGAATACAGCGTTGGAGACAAGAACAAAGGGAGATTCGCCAGATTGAGATGGTAAGTGGGTTGGTTGCTGTTGGGTTTATTTCATTGATCTTTGGGTGGCTAATGTGGCAACTGCAAAACTTATCTGGTGGGTTTTAATTGGAGTGATGCTCTGTGTTGTTGTTGGCGCAACCTCAATGGCTTATGTGGAGACTCTTTACATGAAAGCACAACTGAAAAGAGAGATAAAAGAATTGCGTAAATTGAAACAAGAACTGAGAGAAACCAAATGAAGTATGTCTTGTTGCTGTTATTGCTAGTGGGATGCGATGACCGCTATCGGTATTATTGCCAAGACCCAAAGCACTTTTCTGCCAAACGCTGTCAACGTCCTGACTGCCAATTCACCCAAGACTGTCCTGATTACCTCGTAGCACCTATATTGGAGAAACAAGTTGTCCAACCCTCACAAATTCCAAGTCAATCGGCTTCTGACCCAAGAGGAAATTGAGATACGAGTTTGGGCTTGCGTAGTCCTAATCGTAACAATCATCCTTGCTGGCATAGTGATTTTTATGCTCTACAGCTTGGCTTTCGTTGTGCAGCCAATCAAGAGCATGGCACCCATTGATCAGGCGTTTGCCAAGATGCTCAATGACATCGTGTTATTGATAGTTGGCGGCATTGGTGGGGTGATGAGTCGCAAGGGCGTTCAGACTGTGGCCGAGAAGATGGCAACGCCTACAACGCCACCTCCAACGCCTCCTAGCACTCCTCCACCAGCCCCGTCAGCTAACACCTCAACTTGGACATCTCCATCTGGTGCATTGCCTGCATGGATAAACCCTGTCTTGGATGAAGAGTGGCGGGCACCACCACCCCCAACTACTCCACCAGACTATGTTGATCCTGCCAAGGAAGAAATAGCCAATGAACGGGCTTTAGCAAAGGCTGAACAATGATTCCTAATCCTTGGGTTATCTTGGGTGCTATTTTTGTAGCTGTCAGCGTTTATTTCTATGGCCACCATAGAGGTTGGGATGAGCGTGATGCTGAGATGCAAGCAGAGATTGCCATCAAGAATGAAGAATCCAGAACCAAAGAGCAAGAACTTGCCAAACAACTAAATGAACAATCATCAAAACTTTTGGAGGCCAACAATGCCATATCTGAAAAACAGTCTTCTCTTGATCGTGCTATCCGTGCTGGTCGGGTGCGCCTCCCGTCCGCAAGTTGCGTACAAACCAATGGAAATCCCCCCGCTGCCAGCGGAAATAGCAACCAAGCGGCAAGCGAATCTGACACAGAGACTCTCCGACTTATTGCTCAAATCGCCGCAGACGGAGACAGGGCAATCAACCAACTCAACGCCTGCATCGATGCCTACCAAGCAGTAATGGAGAAATCAAATGGTAAACGCTGACCAATTAGTAAAACTACACATTGATCCTAGTTTGGAAAGTGTTTTTAAAGAGACATTCCAAAAGTGGAATATAACCACACTCAGACAGCGGGCGGCTTTCATTGCTCAATGCGGGCATGAGTGCAACAACTTCAAAACCCTTGAAGAAAACTTGATGTATCGGGCTGAAACATTACTCAAGTTGTTTCCCAAAACGCCAAAAAGGGCATGGGGATTTACGCCTGAAGAAGCCAAAGCATACGAAAGACAGCCTAAACGCATTGCCAATAGGATTTACGGCAATCGCATGGGAAACAGGGATGAATCCTCTGGTGACGGATATCGGTTTCGTGGATCAGGTTGGTTACAGTTGACGGGACACGATAATTTCTACCACGCAGGCAAGGCTTGTGGCGTTGACTTTGTAATGCAACCAGACCTAGTGAGAACTGCCCAATATGCTGCTATAAGTGCTGGCTGGTATTGGGCAACCCATAACTGCAATCAAATCGCTGAGTCTGGAGATTGGTTAGCCTTAACCAAACGGATAAATGGCGGGACTATCGGGTATGAAGATAGGGTCAAGCACACAAACCACGCGCTTGAGGTCTTGGGCTAGTCTTTGTCTTTTTCCCACCCAAGGTAAAAGACTGCCACAAGAACTGAAACGCCTATGCAGACTCCTAATAGGAGTACAACAATTAAGGTAAGGATGTTTTCAATCATTTGATCTTGCTCCTAATTAAGTCTTCCAAACACTTCATCAAAGTGAATACCGCACTCAGGAATGAGGGTGCCAACATACCAAGAATAAAAAGCGTGACATCATACATATCTTGTCTCCAAATACATTTCGTGGAATGCCCACACAACCAGCCAATCCCACATTAGATTAGGGCAGTTCCCGTCATGGTAGTACTTTGCCATTTTTAGACAATAGTCTTTAGTTGGTGCTGGTTTCATACTTTGCCTCCAGTTCAGTAACCCTGTCAGACAGTACACGAACCAACTCGGTCAATACTGTTACTTCAGCAACTAGCTTGGCCTCCTTACTAGGATGGCGAATTGCCTCTTTCCTGACAGAACTTTGCTCCATTGCGCTAAAGACTTCAGCTTCTTCTGGAGTCTCCGTAAGAATGCGTAATGGATATGTGATACCAATTGGTTTACGCATATCAACTCCAAATATATTTGCTAAACATATAAAAGAAGAACCACACTATGGCAATCAACGCACAAAGGATGGCGAAGTCGCTGATCTGCGGTTCACGATAAGCACCTGTGAAGATGTCTTCATTCACATAGTCTTTAGGCCATGCCTCTTGCATGGTGCGTGGAAACATTCGCACAGTTGGGTGGCTTTCTTCAACTTCTTCTTGCATCATTTTATTAAACTCCTGTAAGCGTTGATTGCGTCTTTCAGATCGTTTTGCAGCTGCTCAATATAGTCCTGTTGCTCTTGCATCTTAATATAAGACTCTTTGGCAAAGTTGGCTAGATTCTCTTGGCTCCATGACTCAAATGTTGGCATTGTTATCTCCAAAATCTTTTAAGGTTGTCGGTTGAAAATGTCTTTTGGTACTCAGTTTCTTTGGGAGTAGTTAGCCTGTTTTTCTGAGGCACAACTCCTGTGAACACTTCTTCTTTTGTTTTGAATATACAGAAACAAAGTTTGCAGTATCTGCGGCGATAAGTGAATTCTTCATTCTGGATTGTTTCGGTGATTGCGATCTTGTCACCCTCGCACTTAGGACACTTCAAAATGGCACCCCGTCCCAAACCCAAGATGAACAGTCAACAAGACCAGTAATCCAATCATCTGGTGGAGGCGCATCAAACTCTTGGCACTTGCTGAAACTGAGTTTGGTGCAACTTTGGCAGTTGACAGGAATAATGTTTATCTGTGCCAATTGCTTCTTTAAATGCATTTTGATGGCGTTTAGTTCAACTAAATTCATAATCTCTCACTTCCGTATATTTTCCGTTTTGGCGAGTTGCAATGCGGGATGGTTTTTTAATGCAGTTTGGATCGAAAAGCAAAGCATTGATTGCATACTCAACACTTGTTGGATAACTAAGCGAAGTATTTGGGGAACTGCGTCTAAGCCACCAAGCAACAGCCTTCTGTCCTGCGTAACCTGTATGGTCTAGGCAGACCCATTCTGAGGCAGTTTTCAAGATTCCAGAATAGTAGTCAACCCTCAGAGAGTCTGGCTTGCCTTCCTTCTTGTGGGCGTGATATTCCACCCTAGAGATGTCGTGCCAGACCACCACTTGTTTGGATTGGGCAGACAGGAGTGCTGCATAAGATAACTTGGCATCGAGGGGCTTAACCTCTTCCTCTCGGATGGTTGCGCCACAAGCTGTGCAAGTCAGGGCAGTTGCATGGTTGCGTTCACCACAGTTTGGGCAGATGCAGAATGGGGCTTCCTGATTACTGGTCATGCGTTTGGCTCTGCCAGTTACTGTGTCCACAGTACCCATCCTTGCAACTGTGTCGGTGAAGTCAAGAACTAAGCAATCTAGCTTGCCATCTGCAATGCGGGTGCCTCTGCCCATGCCTTGGACGTACAGAACAGGCGATTGCGTTGGCCTGCACCAGATGATGCAATCCACATCTGGCACATCAAAGCCAGTTGACAAAGCCAAGACAGTTACCAAGCAACGAATCTCACCATTGCGGAAATCCCTAATGAGGTTTTCCCTTATGAGTTTGGGTGTCTCGCCACAAACAACAGCTGCTGAAACACCAAGGGAATTTAGGCGATTACAGAGGCTGTCTGCGTTAATCACACTTGGTGTAAACGCAATCCATTTCTTGCGTTCTTGGGCGGTTTTAATCGATTCTGTGGCTACTTTGTCGAGGTATTTCTCAACCTCGATGGACAACTCACCAATCTTGTAATCTCCGTTGGAGATGCCAACATTACTGGCATCGATGCGGGTGACAACTCCATAAGGTGGCGGGACTAATGGCGCAATGAATCCTGCATCGAGCAACTCACGCATGGTGACTCGACTAGCAAAGCCTGTGAACAGCGGATCATCCCCATCTGTGAGCCAGACTCCATTACCCCTAAAGGGCGTGGCGGTCATGCCAACTGTGCGAAATTCGCACAGGTCTGACAGCTTGGCCAAGAATGTTCGGTACATCCCCTGCGCCTTGGTGTCCACCAGATGCGCCTCATCAATGATGACTGCCTTGATGTCTCCAAGTTTGTGGGCAGACTTAGCAATCGATCCTATGGTGGCCACAATGACATCTGCATCATGCTGTTTCTTGCCCAAACTCGCACTCACAAAGCCAACCTTAATGCTTGGCGGTAGCAAGGCTTGTAACTTCTCGGCGTTCTGCTCTGCGAGTTCCTTACTAGGCACCAGCACAACAGTTCGAGGGTGGAAGTCTGGCCATTGATCCCACATCTGGCGCACAACTTCAGCGCAGATGATGGATTTCCCTGCTGCCGTTGGTAGCACCAGCAAGGGAATGTCCGTCACCTCTTGGTGTTTTGTCCACCAATCAAACAGATCGCTGACTGTGCGGTTCTGATACTCACGCAGGATCATTTTTTCTGGCCTCAAGCATTGCGTCTGCCACTCTATAAGCATCAGCAGAAAGCTGATAAACATTGGGGTGCATCCCATTGTTCAGTAAGCCTTGCATTGCTTGTGCGGCGAAATAGTCTCTCAGGTTTATGTCTTGGATCGGTACTGTCATACAAATTTGCCTCCATGTTGCTTGCGTATTTCCAAGCATTGCTCGTCCACCAGAATAGTCTTGTCTGCACAGGCGTGGATTTCCTGACTAGTTAAGTGGTCTGGGTTCTTGCTGGGATCACCATTGGTAAAGCGTTTTCCGTCTGCCATTTGGTAGACAACACCATCTCCATCTGTGTCAATAGGGTGGGCAGTCTTAGCCAACAGAATTGGAATGATCCTGTGGTCTGCACAACCTTGTCGCTGGTCACTAACCGACAAATCCTTTTGGTGCGTTTGGCAACTCCATCTCGCCTCTCCATCCATTTCTGGGGTGGCATGGGCGCATGATCTGCAAGATGCGGCTGGTGTATCTGTGCCATGACAAATTGCGTGGTAGTCGCAGAACTTGCACTCATACCAACTAGGATCAGCAGAGACACCAACAGGAGGCTCGGCAGCTGTGATGACCGCAATGGCCTTGTCAATGATGGCTTGAGCCTCTTGCACGTCAAACTCGATTCGCTCTGTATAGATTTCATCGTTATCCTTGTTGACTACAAAGTACAAAGCTCGTTTGCAACCATCTTCACCAAACTCGTCTTGCGACCACTTCATGTATATTTGCATCTGCGCCCAATGTTCTGGCTTGGACTTCTTTACTCCATTTTTTTGCATATCCCGAAACATCTTGTCCGAGGCAGTCTTAATTTCCAAGATATGCGGTGACTTGGGTGCCTGTGGCAGACCCGTGATGATGCCATCACAGTTGCCTTGGAAGTGGCCACCAGAAGACTCTTCAACAAAAGACCATTGCTTGCCAGTAGCTGGATTGTTTTGGTAAACAGTACAACCAATGCTTGCCAAGTCTTGGTAGACCCTTGGCTCTTGCAAGTGGCCAGATTGGAACACTCGATACAAGCGGCCTGAGAACTGTGCAGCCTTAGACCAGCGGAAAGAATACCAATGCTGGCGCAAACAAGGCTTGCCAATGGCAGAGGCTCCAAGGTATGGACGCTGTAACTCAGAGCCATACTTTGCCTTGTAATAAGCAAAGATGGCATCTGATACAGGGTCAACTACCGCAGTTGGTAGTTGTGCCATATTACTTCTTAGCCCAAGCAGGGGCTTTGGCAGAAGGTGCAGCAGCTGGTGCAGTTGGTGTTACATCAGCAACTTGTGCTGAATGTGTGGGTGTAGCACCAGAGGCAGACTCATAACCTTTTATGTTATTGCTTTCCTGATACTTGCCATCAGCCTCACGGACTGTGACCTTGACTCGCACAGGCTTGAAGTGCAGCGCAGAAGTGTCTTCCAACTTGATGACATTCACGGCGTGGCAAAGGGCAGACAACTGCGCCTGTGCAATGCGTTGGGTAGTCTCGCTGGTGTGTTGGATGTTCAGGTTGTCCCAAACTCGGCGGCCTTTGTGCTGGCCATCAATGATCTCCAAGGTCAGCTTTAAACCTTGGCCATTGCCAGAGGCCAATGGGCGGATGTCAGACTCGGTGATGTGCGCCAGATAAGTGCCAGCGGGTAAGACTCCATTTGTTACCTGTGGAGCGACAGAAGATGCGTCAAAAGAAAAATTGGCCATTTTTTAGATTCCTAAAGTTAATAAAGTTACGGATTGAAAGATCAAGACTGTGCTTTTGTCAAAGCGTCTTGGAATACCGCCCAATCAAGCGGCATATTGGATAAGCCAAAGCGGTTGCCACCGCAATGGGCTGGGTGAGCCTCAACGTGCAAGATGCGTTCACCCGTTGTAGTTGCCTTGGTTTCTTTCTTGTTGAAACCAGCGTCTGTCTTACTGGTGTAGATGCGGTAGCCTGCATAGCCAATCACATCTGCCCATTCCTGCACCAGAGCAGCGGCTCGGTCATGCAGTTTTAGAACATGGGAGTCATAACCCTCAGTTAGCGGGTCTTCCACTCGTTTGATCTTGTCGTGGGCAATCAGGATGATTCCCATCTGCTTGGTGGATCGCAAGACTTCCAGACCAGTTAAGAGGTTGCGCCACTCTTCAGCGGCGGCAACATAGCCCTTCCCAAAGCCTGGCTGTTCGATGTTCTTCCACCCATTCTGCTTGCACACATGATCCTGCACCTGTGGCTCCAGCCAATCGAGCGAGTCAATGAACAGCGTCTTGAAGTCATGCTCATTGGTAATCAGAGTTTCAATAGCTGAGTAGACCTCTGCCAAACTAGATGCCAGCGGGAATGCGTTTGTGTCTACAGCGTCTGCACCATCCTCGGTCAAGATGCCAATGGCGTTGGGTGCGTGTGATGCAAAGGTGGTTTTGCCGATCTTGCCTGCGCCAACTAGGACTATCTTGGGCGCACGTACACGGCGGGTTTTGGTGATGGATTTGAGATCAAACATTTTTTTCTTTCAGGTTTACGGATGGTTTTGCGGGTTTTGAGGTGAAGAATTTGGCAGCTTCTGCATAAGCAGCAGCATCGAGGTCTTGCAATGCACGGAGTTGGCGAAGATCAACTTCTGGTTTCCAGCGAAATGCCTTTTGCACATTGGCACCAAGCAATTCAAACTCGGCAGACAAAGCCTCTGCATCGACTGTGCGAGTCAGTTTCCAATAGATGGAGAAATCCTCGTCATTGTGTGTGCCCTCGCCACCATCTGGCGTGACATAGAGGGCAAGAATCTTATTCTCAACATCTAAGCGGTTCTTCTTGGCCGTTTCTTCTGCCAGCTTTGCGGCTCTGAGTTCCGCAACAAGTTTAGTAATCATTTGAGTTTTCCTTTAAATCTTCAAGGGCGATTTCGCAAATGTGATCCACAAGGGATTGCATAAGCAAGTGGGCGATGTCAACGCCATTGGTGAAGGCGTTAACAAGGTTCATGCACTCGTCTATGTCGGGTGCGTCTGGGTAGTTTTCTTCTGCTGGCTCATACTCCAACTTGCATTGGAGTTCGACACCTTCAACCTCGCAGTTAAATTGATAGAGGTCTGGGGTCATGCTCTGATCCCCCAAGCGTTGTATAAAGGTTTGGCATCATAGACAGGTTGAATTTCAACTGCTGATTGAAAAGAGCCAGCGGTTCTGTGGGTGGGTCTGCCCCATGCGTCTTTAGCGTTGTGGTTGACCAGTTGGCCTCGGCGAACTGCCATGTATACGGCGTTGGGCGTAAAGCCTTCTGCCATGATTTCTTTGATCGTGCGTGGCTCGGCGCAGAACTCTTGCAGTCGAGTGATGTGGGTCATGCTGCCCACCATGCCACTAGGAGCCATGCAAAGCCAACAGCTACCAGCGTGGCGGCGAGGATGTCTTTGAGGGTTTGGTTCATTTCAATTGTCCTGTAAAGGTTGAAAGGGATGGGGCTTGCGCCCCGTGGGATTAATAATCTTGACCAGCCCGTGCGGGTTGTGCGCCTAAGAACTGTGGGTTAAATGGGGCATCATGTTTCCATGCCACCTCTTTCTTGGCATCGATGCGTTTGAATAAGTCTGCTTGTTTGCTGGTTTCGCACTTCACGCATTGATACTGATCTGCCTTGAACTCAGACCAATTACCTGACATTGGTGTGCGTAGAATGTTTCTGCCACAAGCGGTTTTGGATGTCATTCCAGAACCATATTTGTTTAAGTGCATTACTCTCATGCTGTTGCCTCTTTATTCAAGATGGCTAATACTTCTTTTGCGCTAGATGCCTCATAGTCACGGCAGACCGCAACCTCAACGCCGTTGTCGTACACCACAAGCCATGCACCTGATACTGTGCAATTAAGGCGTGGATTAAAGCGTTCCTTTTGGCAATAAATTTCTACAATTTTCATTTCGTTTCCTTTGTGTTGACCTTGCGGCGTGATGTGCAGAGAACCTATTTCCCTGCCCATGACCAGAATTCTAGCAAAAAACTAGAGGTTTCTAGCGGTTTGATAGAAATAATTGAAAATAATTGCTATCGGTATCCCTAATAGGGTTTGCACCTATATCAACAGAGTTCTATCTTTCTGCTAGACTCGCTCCCCTATGAACACACTTAATATCACTCCCGAAGAGAGGAGAGAACTGGCCGAGAAGGTTGGACTCTCAGAACAATATATCTACCAATGCCTGACAGGAAGGCGAGAAATGTCTGCTTGGCAGGCTGTCTGGGTTGAGCAAGAGTCTGGTGGCAAGATCACCAGAAAGATGCTCTGTCAGGGTAGTTGGCAGGCGATTTGGCCTGAACTGGTGGAGGCATGAATGAGTTGGCTTTATTCAGCGGCGCTGGTGGCGGAATACTTGGGGGAAAACTTCTCGGATGGCGAACAGTCTGCGCTGTCGAGTGGGAAGCCTATCCCGCAAGCGTATTGTGCGCCAGGCAAAATGACGGTCTTCTCGAAACTTTCCCGATTTGGGATGACGTTCAAACCTTTGACGGAAAACCTTGGAGAGGAATTGTTGATGTCGTATCTGGAGGCTTTCCATGCCAAGACATCTCAGCAGGAGGAAAGGGAGAAGGAATCGACGGAGAGCGATCTGGAATGTGGAGAGAAATGGTACGGGTCATTCACGAAGTACAACCCAGATTCGTCTTCGTGGAGAACTCACCAATGCTCACTTCTAGGGGACTTGGAAGAGTTCTCGGAGACTTGGCCTCAATGGGGTTTGATGCGAAATGGGGAGTGCTGGGAGCTTCCGATGTTGGCGCAAACCATCAGAGGGAAAGAATCTGGATCGTTGCAGAAAATGTATCCAACACCGACGGTGGCTTGTGTCGAGGGCGGGGAGCAGTCGGACAGGGTGGAGGAGACGCAATCAGGAGGTTACATCCTGAGAAAACTCAACAAACCGAATATGACTTATGGTGCGAAGCTTTCGGACGCGATCCTGTACGAAGAGAAAAAGAAAAACAAAGCAGTTGGTGGAAAGTTGAGTCCAACTTGGACCGAGTGGTTGATGGGATGGCCTCTAGGGTGGACAGACTTAAAGCCATTGGAAATGGACAAGTCCCACTTTGTGCAGCCACAGCGTGGCGAATTCTTAGCGAAAGAAACTGATGAGTAACTTAACAAGCATTTTCCCCAACGGCTTTGCCGTTGCTACTGAGAGCCAAGACCTCATTGATCCCATTACGGCGTTTACCAGACATTGTGAGGCGCAAGGGCTGTTGATTAAAGACTTGATACCAGATGGGCAGATTCACAGGGTGGCCCACATCTCTTCCAAGAAGGGTGCAGTTGATGGTTGGTACATCCTTCATACTGGTGGAAAGATTCCAGTTGGTGTTTGTGGCTGTTGGAAGGAGCCTAGCTTTGAGTCCAAGTGGGTGGCAGATACTGGTAGAGCCATGACCTTCTCAGAGAGGTTAGAGCATGACAAGTTGATCGCTGAGATCAGAGCCAAGAGGGAGGCTGAAAGGTTGGCAACTCAGGCAGAGGTTGCGACACAAGCAGAGGATGAGGTTTCAACTTATGCTGATGCGTCAGCAGACCATCCTTATTTGGTGAGGAAACGTATAGCACCAAACGGGATAAAGATTGATCGTGCAGGCAGGCTCGTTGTGCCTGTTAGTGATTCTTCTGGGGAAATACTGTCGTATCAAACCATCGATGCGGATGGAAACAAGCGGTTCTTGAAGGGTGGCAAGATCGAGGGTGGTTTCTATGAACTGCGTGGTAACAGAAAGGTGATCTTCATTGGTGAAGGGTTCGCAACTTGTGCGTCCATTCACCAAGCGACAGGGTTCACAACTTTGGTGGCGTTTGATTGTGGGAACTTGGCGAAGGTGGCCAAGAGTGCCAAGGAAATGTTCTTAGGGTCAAGGATTGTGATCTGTGCTGACAATGACCAGTTCACAGAGGGCAATGCTGGAGTGACCAAGGGAAGGGCGGCAGCGCAGCTGGTGTTTGGTGAGATTGTGTATCCTAATTTTGCGGAGTCTGATTTGTCTTCCAAACCAACAGACTTCAACGATCTTCATGTACTGCAAGGCATAGATGCGGTCAAGGAGCAGATCGAGAGAGTGGCGTTGCCTGCCATAGACAAACTAGCATTCGAGTTCACCAGAGCAGATAGTTTGGAACTCACAGAGATTAAGTGGGTGGTAGATGATTACATTGAGGCAGACTCCTTGGCACAGGTCTTTGGCGATCCTGGCGGTGGGAAGTCATTCGTGGCCATCGACTTAGCCTGTTGCGTTGCAACTGGCAAACCTTGGCATGGGCATGACGTTAAGCAGGGAAGTGTGTTCTACATCGCTGGTGAAGGGCACAACGGATTAGCCAGAAGACTGAAGGCATGGCAGATTGGTAACGGGACAAGTCTGGCTGGTGTCCCGTTGTACAAGTCCCATCGTGCAGCGCAGTTGTATGACGCAACAGAGGCGGCAGTTGTGGCGGAAGCGATTAAAGAGCTGTCGGCGGAGGCTAATTGCATACCAAGCATGATTGTGATTGACACCCTAGCCAGAAATCACGGCGGCGATGAGAACTCGACTCAGGATATGAATGCGTTCATCCAGCACTTAGATGTTTACCTCAGACAACCTTGGAAATGCTGTGTCATGGTGGTTCACCACAGCGGAGTGGCAGACAAGGATCGCTCCAGAGGGTCAACAGCCCTAAAGGGTGCATTGGATGCTGAGTACAAGTGCCAGTTGGATTCAGGCACCAAAACCATAGCTTTCGAGTCCAAGAAGATGAAGGATGCGGAAATGCCATCCCCTAAGAACTTCCAGATCACCCAAGTCGATCTACCCATCAATAACAAAAACGGGATGCCAGTCAAAGGTGCATACCTGACAGCGGTAGACATCAGCGGTCTGGTTAGCCAAGTGCAAAAGAAGACCTACCTATCGCCAAACCAAAAGCAAGTGATGGAATGCTTGGTGATGCTAGAGGTCAGTTTGTTTCAGAATCACCAGTTACGGCCAGTTGGATACGATGAGTGGAGAGACTCAGCCAAGGAGCATGGAGTTAAGAACAACAGATTCTGGGAAGTAGTAAAAAGTATGATATCCAAGGATATGGTGGTTGAGGTGGATGGTGGTTACAAGAGCAAAAATAGCCAGCCAAGTGAGGTGAAAGTTGATTGATTTGCATCCGAAACCATCCGAAGTGCATCCGATTCGGATGGTTCGGATAATAAGGATATCATCCGAATCATCATCCGAAGTCATCCGAAACCATCCGAAACCATCCGCCTTCCGTCCTGCCAATCATCCGAATCCTTCCTCCTTAGTCTATAGACTAAGGAAGGATCGGATGGCGGACGGATCGGATGATCAGGATCGGATACGGGATTTGGGGATTGGGCTGTTGTTTGGTGAAGAGGGTAAGAAATGATTGAAATAAGGATAGAAATGAAGATTGTCTCAACTGCGAACTTAAGACTACATTGGGCTGTTAAGGCTAGATTGGCGAAAAGTCAAAGGCAAAAGGCGTTTAACGCCTTGGCATCTGTGGCCGTTCCGCCGCCGTTACCCTTGACCTTGGTGCTAACGAGGATTGCGCCTCGCCAGTTAGATGGTGACAACTTGCAGTCGGCGTTTAAAGCAACCCGTGATGGTGTCGCTGATTGGCTTGGCGTTGATGATGGGCATAAGCAGCTGGATTGGCAGTACAGGCAAAGAAGCGGTGGTGCTAAGGTTTATGCTGTTGAGTTGGAGGTGATTTAGGATGCCTCGCCCACCAAGCAAACATACTGTCCAGTTCCGCAGGGTTCTAGGTGATGCGGAACGGACAATCCTTTTGGCCGCTGGTGATGGGAACATATCTAATGGCTTTGTCGCTGTAATGGAGTTTTACCGACATTTCTACGAATTCGGCTACAGACCTTGGATGCCCGTCCAATCCCTTGAGGTTAGTCTGGCTACAGACGAGTCAGATCAGAGGCTTGTAGCCCGTTTTAAGAAGAATAAGAGGCATATGTGCAGTCTGTCTGACCTCGATCCTTCTTAACGAATGTTTGCAATGACTATCGGTTTGTTAAAGTCAATAGTCAAAACCTAATTAGTTTCAGTCAATCGGATGTTTAAAGTCGATAGTCAAAACCTAAGGTATAGCCAAAATGCACCATCTGACTCTTTCATCTTTTTCTCTTGGCCAGCCAAATTCGACCGCCCGAATCCCCAGTTATCCACAGGCCAAATGGCCAGTTATCCACAATTGCTGTGGACTGTGCTGGAATACAACAGAATTCTATGTATAACCTGTGCATAACTACAAAATAACTTTACATAATGAATGTTGTATGAAGCAGATTAGCAAAACTGTAAGGGTTTACCCGTAGTTTTTGCGTTTTTCGATGGGGGGAGGGGGGTCGGCCTCGGGGAAAATTTTTACAGGTGCCCCCTCCCCTCACAAAAAGGTAAAAGGAGTAAAATTTTGTTATGAGTGAACTTGAATTGAAAAAAAAGGTTGGCCGTCCGAAGGGTGTGAAGAAGCTCACCATCCAGCGGTGGGCGGCAAACCCTAGCCTGTCGCTGCCGAAGACGGATCACCAGAGGATCAAGGAACTCAAGGAGTTGATGATCAACTCTGGTGGAAGGGATGTGGCGCAGAAGGTGATAGAGATTGCGCTGAATGATGACCACCCAGGCCAAATGGCCGCCTTGAAGATGTGTTTGGATCGGACGCTACCGATCACCTTGTTTGACAAGGAAGCCAAGCAAAGGAATGCGGTAACGATTAACATCACGGGCATTGGTGAGGTCAACCATGCCCATACGATTGAAGCTGAAGATGTGGAGGATAAAAATGGCTGATATGTTTGGTGATTTGCAGGGAATGGGGCTTACCCCACAGGAAATTAACAAAGTTGCCTACCATCGGCAAAACCTTGGAAACCCTTTTATAAACCAAGAGGGTAACCCAATGACCATCTATGCCACGGGGATTCAGATTCCTGAAGGCAAAGATAAGGGTAAGTTTGTGTCCGTCCCTGGCTATGTGGGTGGTCGCATTGTTACGGACGAAGATCAGTTATACGACATTTGGAAGAAAGATATCCAAAGTGGCAAATGGCCTGTGTACGAAACTGCTGAAAAACTAAACGCTAGGGATGCTTGGTTGCATCAGATCATGGATAAAGACATGGCTCAATACTTTGAGCAAGAACGCCTAAAGCAACCATATCAGCAATTTGAAAACCTTAACTACCAAGACCCATTCTTGACTATCAAATGAGTGATCTAAACTTCTCCCTTCTCCCTTGGCAACAGGATGTTTTTGCTGACAAGACGAGGTTTAAGGTTGTGGCGGCTGGCCGAAGGTGTGGCAAGTCTAGGTTGGCGGCAACGACATTGATTATTGAGGCGTTGAAGTGTCCGCAGGGTTCGGCGGTGCTGTATGTGAGTCCTACGATGGGGCAGTCTAGGCAGATTATTTGGGATTTGTTGTTGGATATTGGTCGAGAGGTGATCCAAGGTAGTCATGTAAACAACTTGGACATCACCATGATCAATGGTGCAAAGATTTATGTCCGAGGTGCAGACAGACCTGATACCTTACGTGGTGTGTCTCTGACTTACGCTGTACTGGATGAGGTGGCAGACATTAAGCCAGAGGCGTGGGAGCAAGTTATTAGGGCATCGCTCTCAGACCGCAAGGGTAGAGCGATGTTTATAGGCACTCCGAAGGGTAGGAATTGGTTCTATGACCTTTTCAAACTTGGCGAGATTGAGGAAGATTCTGATTGGAAGTCTTGGCACTTCACCACCCAAGACAATCCTTTGATTGACCCTACTGAGATTGAGTCAGCCAAGAAAACCCTGTCTACCTTTGCTTTCAAGCAAGAATATATGGCGAGTTTCACCAATGCTGGTAGCAATATCTTCAAGGAAGAATGGATCAAGTACGGCGAAGAGCCTGAATATGGCAGTTACTACATAGCCTGTGACTTGGCAGGCTTTGAGGAAGTTGCCAAGCAAGCAGCGAATTCCAAGAAAAGGTTGGATCAGACAGCTATTGCTGTTGTGAAGGTAACGGATGATGGGAAGTGGTTTGTAAAAGAGATAGTCTTTGGCCGTTGGGACATCCGTGAGACTGCGGCAACGATCCTATTGAAGATGCGGGAGTACCGACCGCTATCTGTAGGAATTGAGAAAGGTGCGCTAAAAAACGCAGTTTTGCCATATTTATCTGACTTAATGCGTAAAAATAATGTATATTCGCACATAGTTGACTTAACTCACGGCAACAGGAAAAAGGCTGACAGAATTATCTGGAGTCTCCAAGGGCGGTTTGAGCATGGGCGTATTGTGCTGAACTCTGAGGAGGATTGGGATGAATTTAAAGATCAACTTCTTTTATTTCCCGCCATTGGAGTGCATGATGATTTGCCAGATGCTTTGTCATATATAGATCAGATGGCTGTCACCTCTTACTTTGTAGATGACCAAGAAGATGAGTGGGAGCCTGTGGACATAATTAGTGGGGTTTAAATGGCAACAGACAAACTAGAGCAAAACGAATTTTATGAGCCAACTGAGGCTGATAAAGAGTTGACGGCTTTTGTGACAGACCATTGCAATCGTTGGCGTGAATACAGAGATACCAACTTTCTCCCACAATACCTAGAGTACGAGCGCATCTTCCGTGGTCAATGGGCTTCTGAAGACAAAACCCGTGAATCTGAGCGTTCACGCATCGTTACCCCTGCCACCCAACAAGCAGTAGAGACACGCCATGCTGAGATCATGGAAGCAATCTTTGGTCAAGGCGAGTTCTTTGACATTGAAGATGACATTAGAGACTACAACGGCAACCCCATAGATGTTGAGATAATTAAGGCTCAACTGATGGAAGACTTCAAGAAAGACAAAATCAGGAAGTCCATTGATCAAATTGAGTTGATGGCTGAAATCTATGGCACAGGCATAGGCGAGATTGTTGTCAAGACTGAGAAAGAATACGTCCCTGCCACCCAAGCCATTCCTAATATGCAAGGGCAAGCAGCTATCGGTGTCATGGAAAAAGACCGCATTGGCGTGAAGATCATGCCTATCAATCCCAAGAACTTCTTGTTTGACCCAAATGGCACATCCATTGATGACTGTATGGGAGTGGCTATCGAGAAGTACATCTCGATTCACAAGATTGTCCAAGGCATAGAGCGTGGTATCTATCGCAAGGTTGATATTGGTACTGCTGGCGAGGATACAGACTTAGAGCCTACCCAAGAGGTTAGCCAGTATCAGGACGAGAAGGTTCTTCTGCTGACTTACTATGGTTTAGTCCCAAGAGAGTACTTGAACAATCTCAAGGAAAACAAAGACATTGTTGAGTTGTTTCCTGAGAACTCTGTGGCTGAAGACTACTCAGACATGGTGGAAGCGATTGTTGTGATTGCCAATGATGGGCAGCTGCTCAAAGCAGAAGAAAACCCGTACATGATGAAGGATCGGCCTGTTCTAAGTTATCAGGATGACACAGTACCGAATCGCTTACTTGGCAGAGGCACAGTAGAGAAGGCGTTCAATATGCAAAAGGCTATTGATGCTCAGACCCGTAGCCACTTAGATTCCTTGGCATTGACCACCAGCCCCATGATTGCGATGGACGCAACCAGACTCCCAAGAGGGATGAAGTTTGAGGTAAAGCCAGGCAAAGCGATCCTCACCAATGGCGCACCTTCAGAGATTCTCTATCCCTTCAAGTTTGGTCAAAGCGACCCCAACAACTTGGCTACTGCCAAAGACTTTGAGCGTATGTTGTTGCAAGCAACTGGAACTCTTGATTCCCAAGGCATGATTAGCAATGTGGCTAGAGATGGTGGCCAAGGCGGTATGTCTATGGCTGTCGCTTCTATCATCAAGAAGTACAAACGCACTTTGGTGAACTTCCAAGAGGATTTCTTGATCCCGTTTATCCAAAAAGCGGCTTTCCGCTATATGCAGTTCGACCCAGAGCGTTATCCTTCTGTCGATATGAACTTCATTCCTACGGCTACGCTTGGAATTATTGCTAGAGAGTACGAGCAACAGCAGTTTATTGGGCTGTTGCAGACGCTTGGCCCGAACACCCCTGTCTTGCCAATCATCTTGAAAGGAATTTTGACCAATTCAAGCCTATCTAACAGGTATGAGTTGATACAGATGTTGGACAAGATGAGCCAACCTGACCCACAAGCACAAGAGATGGAGCAAGTTAAGCAACAATTAGCTTTGCAAGCAGCTCAAGCGCAGATTGCGGTCAACACTACACAGGCAGAACAGAATCGTGCAGAGGCTACCAAGTTGTCTGTTGAGGCTCAGTTGATGCCACAAGAGGTGCAAGCCAAAATGAGTGCATCTTTGACTAAGAATTTGCCAAGTGAGGCAGATGCTAACCAAAGAGAGTTTGATAAAAGGGTTAAGATTGCTGAATTGATGCTCAAAGAAGCAGACATCAAGAATAAGAGCAAAATTGTTGAGTTACAGATGGCCAATAAACAAGAAAACCTTGCAAAAGTCGAGAATGACTTTCTTGAAGAGTTATCTGGGAGCCTAAGAAGATGAGTGACATCATTCCAAACCTAGAAGACATGACGGATGCTGAGAAGAAGGCGGCACTTGACGCTATTCAGCTATCTATTGCCAAGTCAAAAGAGGTTCAAAAGCAACGCATTGGTGAGAACGTCAACCTAGTTATTGATGCTTTAAAGAAAATTGAAGCCGACATCCAATCTCGTTATGACTTAGTGGGAAACACACTAGAGAAGCGAGTTGCCTCCATTAAAGACGGAAAAGACGGAAAAGATGGAAGGGATGGCAAGAATGGAAAAGATGGACGTGATGGAAAACAAGGCGTTCAAGGAGTTAAAGGCGAGAATGGACGCGATGGGCGTGATGGAATCGATGGTAATGATGGTATTGGTGTCTCCTTTGCTCGTATCGATTTTGATGGTAGCCTTGTCATTGGCTTGTCTAGTGGTGTTGAACTCAATGTTGGTGAAGTTGTTGCTCCTGATCTTGCGGAACGCATCAAAGTCATTACTAATGGTGGCGGCACTTCTCAGTCTGTCCTTGATACTCTAGCCTCCCTACAAACACAGATAACAAACCTGATTCCTAGTCAAACAGGAAATGCAGGCAAGTTCCTAACTACCAATGGAACATCAACTTCTTGGGCATCTGTTGCTGGTGGTCTAAGTTACCAAGGCACTTGGAACGCATCTACTAATACACCTACATTGGCGAGTGGAGTGGGTGTAAATGGCTATTACTACATAGTTGCAACGGCTGGTTCTACTAACCTTGACGGCATAACTGATTGGCAAATTGGCGATTGGTTACTGTTTAATGGGACTAATTGGCAAAAGATTGACCAGAGCAACCTAGTTACTTCTGTTAACGGACAAACTGGTGCGGTATCGGTTGGAACTGTGACAAGTGTGGCAGCTACGGCTGGCACAGGCATCAGCATTACAGGTAGCCCAATCACATCAAGTGGCACTCTGACCATTACAAACTCTGCTCCTGATCAGACTGTTTCGTTGACTGCAAGCACAGGCATCTCAACGAGTGGCACATACCCCAACTTCACGATTACCAATAGCGCACCAGATCAGACTGTGAGCCTGACTGCTAGTACTGGTATCAGCACATCAGGAACTTATCCTAACTTCACTATCACCAACTCTGCGCCTGACCAAACAGTTGCGTTGACTGCTGGCACAGGAATTAGTACAAGTGGCACTTATCCTAACTTTACGATCACTAACTCTGCACCAGATCAGACTGTTGCATTGACGGGAGCAGGGACAACTAGCATTACGGGAACATATCCCAACTTTACAGTTACTTCCAATGATGCGTATACGGGAACTGTTACATCTGTAACTGCTGGCACAGGCTTAACTGGTGGCACGATCACAACGAGTGGAACTGTTGCATTGGCAACAAGTGGAGTGACTGCGGGTAGTTACACAGCAACCAACATTACTGTGGATACCTATGGGCGCATTACTTCTGCGGCAAATGGTACGGCTGGCGCAAGCATTAGCAACGATACAACTACATCGACTAACCTATATCCATTGTTTGCGGCAGCTACCTCTGGTACTCCCTCAACAGTTTATACAAGTAATGCAAAGTATTTGTATAAACCAAGTACGGGTGAGTTAAAGGTAGATGTGCCTGTTGCTGGCAACGGCATCATGGTGAACTCAACAACAGTAAGCACAAGTTACACGATAGCATCTGGCACAAACGGATTCTCTGTTGGGGCAATCACAATTGCAAGTGGTCAAGCGGTAACTGTTGCCTCAGGCCAGCGTTGGCTAATACTTTAAGGAACAAGAATGGCTTATGGCGTTGTAAATGCAGACTTGATGACCACTTCAGACGGAGTAAGTTCGTCTGGTTTGTATGGGTTTAAAAATAGAATTCTGAACGGCCAGATGGTGATAGACCAGCGTAATGCGGGGGCTAGTGTTACTCCTACAGATGGACAATACACTTTAGACAGATGGAAAGGTTTTGCTTCCCAAACATCTAAATACACAGTTCAACAAAATGCTGGCTCAGTTACCCCGCCAGTAGGTTTTACAAATTATTTAGGCGTAACTTCATCTTCTGCTTATTCGGTTGGAACTAACGACTATTTTGCTATAGTGCAATTGATTGAAGGTTACAACACAGCAGACTTAAACTGGGGAACTGCAAACGCACAAACAATCACAATATCATTTTGGGTGCGTAGTTCGTTAACAGGCACATTCGGTGGTGCTCTGAATAATAGCGGTTCAGCAAGAAATTATCCTTTCACTTACACAATTAGTTCTGCTAATACATGGGAACAAAAATCAATCACTATTACTGGCGATACTTCAGGAACTTGGCTTACTACTAATGGCGTTGGCATACAAGTAAATATTGGATTGGGTGTAGGAACAACATATAGTGGAACTGCGGGGGCTTGGGCGGCTGGAAATAAAGTTTCTGCGACAGGCGCAGTTTCAGTCGTAGGAACATCAGGTGCAACCTTCTATCTGACGGGGGTAATGCTAGAAAAAGGCTCAACAGCAACAAGTTTTGATTACCGACCTTATTCTGCGGAACTTGCTATGTGCCAGAGGTACTATTACAGAATAAAAGCAGTTGATGGGTCAACACTATTTGGTAGTTCTTTTAATTACGGCACTACAAGTGCAATTGGATATATCAAATTTCCCGTAGATATGAGAACCAATCCAACTGCATTAGAACAAAGTGGAACTGCTACTGATTATCGTGTTTTTTACTCTACAGCCTCTACGAATTGTAGTAGCGTCCCTACATTTGATTCTGGTACAGTATTTGGAGCATCCGCAACTTTTACTGTTGCATCGGGTTTAACAGGTGGGCAGGGGAGTATGTTAAGGGCTAATACTTCCTCTGCATATCTTGGATGGAGTGCTGAATTATGATTTACAAATTACTTCAAAAAACTACTGGTGGTGTGCAAATACTTGCCCGTATTGACGATGACAATGTTTGCCGTGTGACTTGCACAGAACATGATGAGCAATATTTAGCATGGGTGGCTGAAGGCAATCAGCCAGAACCAGCAGAGGAACAATAATGGCTACTAGCGTTTATTGGATTCACCACCCTGACCATACTGATATGTTCAGTCAGGGATACATTGGTGTGTCTAATGATACAGAAAGACGCTTTACAGAGCATTTACGCAAAAAACAAAATAGACATCTTAACTTTGCAATTAAGAAGCATGGCTGGGACAACTTAGTGAAGAAAACTATATTGATAGCCGATGAGTCTTACTGCCTTGACATTGAAGCAAAACTACGTCCAAGCGAAGCAATTGGTTGGAATATTATTTGTGGAGGTGGTAAACCGCCAGCACGATATGGCAACAAAGACCGACTCGGTATACCTGGCGTGTGGAAGGGGAAGAATCTTTCAGAAGAACATTGCAAGAAACTCAGCGAGTCCCACCTTGGAAAGTCCCCATCAAACAAAGGACAAGTTGGAATGCAAGTTGCATGGAACAAGGGAAAGAAATGGTCGGAAGAGACTAAAAAAAAGATGAGCGAATCAAGGCGTGGCATCTTGCATTCTGATGAAACAAAAGCCAAGATGTCTGCCGACAGGATGGGTAAGTGTCCGTACACTATGAACGATGAAGTAAAAGAAAAAATAAGAAAAACTTTGCTTGCTTATAACGTAAAACGAAAAGCAGAAAAACTAATGCAAATTGAAGGAAAACAATAATGCCTAACGTGATAAATGCCACGTCCACAGGAAATGGCGGGTTGATAACGCAGGGTGACGATTCGGGCATCCTAAACATACAGACAAACGAGACTACTGCGATTACTGTTGATGCTAGTCAGCAAGTTGGCATAGGTGGAACGCCTGTAAAAACACTATCTATTTTGCCTACTTCTATTCGCAGAATGGACTTTTATGTCCGTGACCCAGGGGTTGATGATTCTTTAGTTATT
>Ga0315901_10001772_pt1 | contig 30897 bp, 25 predicted proteins | sample LakEriMetagenome_10_FD_203761 | JGI IMG/M metagenome (GOLD analysis project Ga0315901, IMG submission 203761) | Freshwater fungal communities from buoy surface, Lake Erie, Ohio, United States - Buoy 2 MA116 | ecosystem: Environmental > Aquatic > Freshwater > Lake | place: USA: Lake Erie, Ohio...
CTCGCGCCGCCGGGCCAGCCGCGGCAGGAGTTCGAGCCGCCCGGCCGCAAGCTGCCCCCGGGCGCCAAGCCCGGCGCCCTGCAGCAGGCGATCTTCACCGTCACCGAGCTGCCGCGGCTGGGCAGCGACGGCCTCGGACTCGCCACGCTCGAGACGAGCCTCACGATCGGGATGCCGGCGCCGACCGTCGATTCGCCGCTGCTCGTGACGCCCGGCTTCGGCACCACGTTCGTCGACGAGGTGCCCGGCCCGACCGACCCCGGCCTGCCCGCGCAACTCTACGAGTCGTGGATCCAGGCGCGGTGGATGCGGAAGGTCGGCGAGCGGCTCGGCGTCGATGTCGCCGTGGCGCCGGGCTGGTACAGCGACTTCGTCAATGACACCGCGCAGGCCCTGCGGGTCACAGGCCACGGCTTCGGGGCCTACGAAGCCGGGATGGATCTCCGTATCGTGGCCGGCGTGATCTACCTCGATCGCTACGACGTCAACATCCTGCCCGCCGGCGGCCTGCTCTGGACGCCCGCCGACGATCGCCGCTTCGAGCTCATCTTCCCCCGGCCGCGGCTGGCCTGGCGGGTGGCCGAGGGCCGCCGGGCCTCGCAGTGGGTCTATCTGGCCGGTGAGTTCGGCGGCAACCAGTGGGCCGTACGGCGCGACAGCGGCGTCAACGACGTCGTCGTCTACCACGACTACCGGCTGCTGGCCGGCTGGGAGCGGCGGCCGGCCGACCTGGGAGCGAGCTGGCGGGCGGAGATCGGCTGGGTCACGGGCCGGCTCGTCGAGTACTACGTTACCGAGACCGCCGACTACCGGCCCGACGACACGTTCGTCGTCCGCGGCGGCATCTGGTACTGACCGCGACAGCGGATACGGTATACCGGTCGGTGATCGGCCAGCCCGCATGCTGCTCCGGGCCCCGCACCCTGCCGCTCCGAGGAGTTTTCATGCTTGGCTCCCATCCGATCCGCGTCGTCTCGGCCGCGGCGCTCGTCGTTTTCTGCGCGACCGTGACGACCGCCGAGCCGACGACCACGGCCGCCTTCAACACGCACTTCCGGGAATGGATGGCGACGAAACTGCAGGCGGAGTACAAGGCCCACGGGCAGCCGGATGCTCCCTGGGCCGGCGACCTGGAGCGGTTTTTCAGCGCCTTTTCCGCCAGCTACACGTCACGGTTCGCCGACCAGGCGGCCAGCGAACGGCTCGATGTCCTGGCCGCCGCGGTCGCCAAGGCCGGCTGCGACGATCCGCTGTTCCTGGCGTGCCAGGCCCGGGTCGCCGTCGCCTGCAAGCGGGCCCGGCAGGCCGATGAGGCCCTGCGGCCGCTCGCCGACAAGGTTCGCGCGACCGGATATTCCCCCGTGTGCGTCTTTTTCGCCACGCTCTGGCTGCGCACCGCCCGCAGCGAATTCGGCGTCACGAAGAAGCCGCCGAGATTCGCCGCGGCCGTCGCGGCAGCGGCGACCGACCCGGCCCTCGCCGGCGACGACAAGCTGATCTACATCCGCACCCTGCTGCCCGACGACGACGACGTCCTGGCCGCGGTCGCCGACGAGTTCGCCAAGCCGGACAGTGGCGTCGACCCGTGGGTCAAGGCAGTCGCCACCGGCCGTGCGGAGATTCGCAAGGCCTGGGCGGCCCGGGGCCGCGGCTTCGCCGCCAAGGTCAAGCCCCAGGGCTGGCAAGGCTTCGAGGAACACCTCGCCCTGGCCCGCAAGGCGCTGGTCGCAGCCCACGAGATGCATCCCGAGTGGCCCGATGCCGCCACCGAGATGATCACCGTCAGCATAGGTGACCGCACCGACGAGGAGCGGTCGTGGTTCGACCGGGCCGTGGCGGCTGAGTTCGACCACGAGTCCGCGTATCGGCGGTTCGCAACGGCGGCCCTCCGGCCCCGCTGGGGTGGAAGCCACGAGGCGATGCTCGCCTTCGGCCGCCAATGCCTCGACACCGGCCGCTTCGAGACTTTCGTGCCAGGCTTCGTCTTCGACGTCGCCCTGTCCGTCGGCGAGGATCTGTCCCGGCCACGCGACGCCTTCGCCATGCCGGGGGTGTACGAGGACTGCCTGCGGGCGGCGAACGGCTACCTGCAGGCGGCCGACACGGCCCCGGCGGTGGCCCGGCTGTGGCGGTCGAGGCTGGCGGTGCTCCACTGGGCCACGGGGCGCTATCCCGAGGCCGCCCGGATCCTCGACGAACTTCGGGACGAGCCGGCGCCGCAGGCGCTGACGGAGTCGCGGGTCCGGCTCGAGGAACTGATCGGCGAGTCACGGCTGTTCGGCGGGCCGCATGGCGCTGCCGCCGACGCGGCCGAGGCGCTGATCGCGGCGCAGAAGCTGGACGATGCCCGGGCCGCGTACGAACGGCTCGCCGCCGCGGCCGACCTGCCCGCCGCCGGCCGGCGGATCGTCGCCGACCGAATCGCGACCGTGAGGATGGCCGTGGCCCTCGACCGTGCCGACTGGGTCGATCTCCAGCCGCCGGCCGATCTGGCGGGCTGGCATGTGGTGTCTGGTGAATGGAAGGTGGAGGCGGACGGGACCCTGGTCGCCACCACGGCCGCCCGCAGCCGCTCCACGCTCGTCTGCGAGGCCACGATCGGCCAGGACGTCGAGGTCACGCTCGAATGCGATCTCGGCCAGCGGCCCGCCGGGCAGAATCCCGTGGACGGGTGCTCGCTCATGCTGGCGCGCGACGAGGAGACCAAGCGCACCTGCGCGGTGGTGGCCGGAGGCGTCGCCCAGCGGGTGTGGTTGAACAATGGCTCCACCAACGCCGGATCCCAGGAGGCCCGCGTCGAGATCAAGCCCACGAGCACGCTACGGGCGGTGCTGTGGGACGGAAAGATCTCGGTGTTCTTCAACGACCAGAAGGTCTTCGACCGGGTCGAGGTGCCGCCGGACTGGCTCGCCGGCGACCTGCTCGCGCTGGGTGATTTCGCCTACGCCCAGCCGAAGCAGCTGCGGATCCGCAAGCTCCGGGTTCGGAAACTCGACCAGGCCCCTGCGGACTTCTGACGGGCGGCGCCCGCAACCGCGGCCGCTTGCCGGGCAGACACCGGAGTGCGATCATCGCCGCAGCCTTCCCGGTGGAGCATCCCGATGGCCTTCTGCGACGACGCGTTCCTGCTCTCCTCGGCCACCGCCGCCGACCTCTACCACCGCGTCGCCGCGGTGCAGCCGATCTTCGACTACCACTGCCACCTCTCCCCCAAGGACATCGCCGAGGACCGGAGGTTCGAGAATCTCCACGCCGTCTGGCTGGAGGGCGACCACTACAAGTGGCGGGCGATGCGGGCCGCCGGCATCGCCGAGGCGCGGATCACCGGAGCGGCACCGGCGGAGGACAAGTTCCGCGCCTGGGCGGAGACGGTGCCGCAGACGCTCCGCAACCCGCTCTTCCACTGGACGCACCTCGAACTGCGCCGGCACTTCGGCATCGAGGATCTCCTCGAGCCGGCGACCGCCGGGAAAATCTGGGACGAGGCCAACCGGCAGCTCGCCCGCGGGCCGCTCACCGCCCGCGGTCTGCTCGGGCTGATGCGGGTCGAGTTCGTGGGCACGACCGACGATCCCGCCGACTCGCTCGACTGGCACGCCGCCATCGCCGCCGCGGGACTCGCCACCCGCGTCGTGCCCACCTTCCGCCCCGACGCGGCCCTCAAGGTGCGGCATCCCGACAAGGTGCGGGCCTGGGCGCGGCGGCTGTCCGCCGCGGCCGGCGGGGCCGCCGACACCTTCGCGGGGCTGCTTGCGGCGCTCGAGAAGCGGCACGGCGATTTCGCCGCCGCCGGCTGCCGGGCGACGGATCACGGCCTCGAGTTCCTTCCCGACGTGGACGCCACGGAGGCCGAGGCCCGCGCGGTCTGGGAGCGGGCCATGGCGGGGACGGCGGCCACGGCGGCCGAGGAGGCCGCGTTCACCGCGTGCCTCATGCGGCACGTCGCCCGCCTCAACCATGCCAAGGGCTGGGTGACGCAGCTGCACCTCGGGCCGTTTCGCGACCCGAACCCCCTGCTGGCCGCACGGCTCGGCGCCGACGCCGGCTGCGACACGATCGGTGACGCCCGCCAGGGGCCGGGGCTCGTGCGGTTCCTCGGCGGTCTGGCCGCCGAGGGCTGCCTCGGTCGCACGATCCTTTACAACATCAACCCCGCCGACAACGCCCTGTTCGCCGCCCTGCCGGGCTCGTTCCAGGACGGCGCGATCCCGGGCAAGATCCAGTGGGGCAGCGGCTGGTGGTTCATGGACCAGGAGCGCGGCATGCGCGAGCAGATGAACATGCTCTCCGATCTCGGCCTGCTCTCGCGGTTCGTGGGCATGGTCACCGACTCGCGGTCGTTCCTCTCCTATCCCCGACACGAATACTTCCGCCGCATCCTCTGCGATCTGCTCGGTGCCGACGTCGAGAGCGGCCGGCTGCCCGACCGCCGCGACTGGCTCGACCGCCTCGTCGCCGACGTCTGCGTCGCCAACGCCCGCCGCCTGTTCGGCGCCGCCGCGGCTTGAAGGCCGGCGGCAGCGGCACGAACCCGCGCGGCCGCCCCCAGGGCGACTGCAGGAACCACAGCGCCGCGAGGGTGGTGAGGTCGAACAGCGTGCTGATCGGACCCACGAGGAGCACGACGCGGCCGATTCCACGTCGGCACGCCGGCGGGTGCCGCGGCCCTCTGGCCCCGTGGACCGGCGGGGGTCGGTGCGCGATACTGCCGGCCGGACGCCGGCCGGGACGCCGGGTCATGCCCCTTTCGCGAGCATCCACAGCCATGCCCATCGCCTGCCGCCTCGAGGTTCTCGCCCTGGTGATCCTGGCCGCCCTCCCGGTGCGGGCCGCGGACTGGAAGCCCGCTCCCGGGCCGCTCGCGACCGAGTGGGGCCGGCAGGTGACGCCCGACAATGCGTGGCGGGAGTATCCGCGGCCGCAGCTGACCCGCGAGGCGTGGCAGTCGCTCAACGGCCTCTGGGACCACGCGATCGTGGACCGGCCGGACGGCGAAACGGGCCCGCCCGCCGACGACGGCACGCCGCCGGGTGCCTGGGACGGCAAGATCCTCGTGCCGTTCTGCGCCGAGTCGTCGCTTTCCGGCGTGGGCCGCCGCGTCGCCCCCGGCCAATTGCTCTGGTACCGGCGGAGCCTGGCCGTGCCCGAGGCCTGGCGGGGAAAGCGGGTGCTGCTGCATTTCGACGCCGTCGATTGGCACGCGACGGTGTGGCTCAACGGCGCCCGGCTCGGCAGCCACGCCGGCGGCTCCGATCCGTTCTCCTTCGACGTCACCGCGCGGCTGCGGCCGGGCGACAACGAGCTGGTGCTCCGCGTCTGGGATCCGACCGAGCAGGCCGCACAGCCCCGGGGCAAGCAGCGGAGCGACCCGGCCAACATCTGGTACACGCCGGTGACCGGCATCTGGCAGTCGGTGTGGCTCGAGCCGGTGCCCGAAGCCCACGTCACCGGGGTTGTTCCCCGCGCCGACCTGGCCGGCGAGGCGGTCGACTTCACCGTCGACGTCGCCGGCCCGCCGCCGGCCGGCGCGCAGGTGCGGGTCGTGGGCGACGTGGGGGGCGGCCGCGCCGTGCTCGGCACGGCCGCGGCCGGCCGTCCGATCCGCTGCGGCGTCCCCGGGCCGCGGCTCTGGACCCCCGACGATCCGCATCTCTACCCGGTGGACGTGGAGCTCGTGGCCGGCGACGGCACCGTGCTCGACCGTGTGGGCACGTACTTCGCGATGCGGTCGATCGCCGTGGGCAAGGACGAGCAGGGCTTCCAGCGGCTGCTGCTCAACGGCGTGCCGCTGTTTCAGTACGGGCCGCTCGACCAGGGCTGGTGGCCCGACGGCCTGCTCACGCCGCCGAGCGACGCGGCGATGAAGTACGACCTCGAGGTGCTCAAGCGGCTGGGGATGAACATGCTCCGCAAGCACATCAAGGTCGAGCCGGCCCGCTACTACCACCACTGCGACCGGCTGGGGCTGCTCGTCTGGCAGGACCAGCCCAGCGGCATGCAGGCCGGCCGCAAGCAGGGCGTGAAGGCCGACTGGGCGGAGGACGCCGTGTTCACCCCCGAGGAGAAGGCGCAGTTCCGCACGGAGCTTGCGCGGATGATCGACCGGCTGCGGTTCTTTCCCTCGATCGTGGTCTGGGTGCCCTTCAACGAGGGCTGGGGCCAGCACGACACCAACGAGATCCTCAAGTGGGTCAAGGACCGCGACCCGACGCGGCTCGTGGACGGCCCGAGCGGCTGGACCGACCGCGGCTGGGGCGACATGAAGGACCGGCACGAGTATCCCGGACCGGGGATGTTTCCGCCGCTGCCCGACCGGGCGAGCGTGCTCGGCGAGTTCGGCGGCCTCGGCCTGCCGGTCAAGGGCCACCTGTGGAAGGACGTGGACAACTGGGGCTACAAGAACTACGAGTCGGAGGCCGACTTGCGGGCTGCCTACCGCGACCTCATCGATCGCCTCCACGGCCTCGTCGGGCAGGGCCTGGCGGCGGCGGTCTACACGCAGACGACCGACGTCGAGGTCGAGGTCAACGGCCTGCTGACCTACGACCGGGCGGTGCTCAAGCTCGACCCGAAGGAGGCCGCGGCCTGGCACCGCAAACTCTACGAGCGGCCCCCTGGGACGCGGTGATCGCGGGCAGGGTACGATGACGTCTCGGTCGGCACCCTGAGCCAGGGCCGCGGGTGCGGCCCGCCGGGGGTGGCGCGGCCCCGAGGCCGACGTCCGGATCCGCGCACCGATGCTTCCGACCTCCCGAGGCAATTCGCTGTCGCGGCAGCTCGTGGCGCCCGTGGTGGGGCTCGTGCTCGCCGCGGTGCTCGCCAACGTGGCCGTGTCGGCCTGGCTCGCCGCCCGCCGCAGCGGCGCGGCGGCTCGCGACGGCCAGGCACGGCTCGCCGCGGCGCTGCGGGACGCCCGCGTGGCCCTCTCGCCACAGGTGCTCGACACGCTGCACGCGCTCACGGGCAGCCACTTCGTCGTCTGGGACGCGACGAGCCGCACCGCGGGCGCCTCGACCCTGCCCCGCGACGATCCGGCCGCCGCCGCGGCGCTGGCCGACGACCTCGGCGGCGTGGCGACGGTCGCCGGGCGGCCGCACCGCGTGGGCATCGCCCGCGCCGCGGGCGTGCGGCCGGAGACGGTGCTCGTGCTCACGCCCCTGGCCAGCCCGCTGCGGACGACGCTCGACGCCCTGTGGCCCGTGCTCGCCGTGGCCGCCGTCACGCTCGCCGTGCTCGTGCCGCTTTCGCTGCGAACCACGGGCCGCCTGGCGCAGCGGATCCGCGGGCTCGAGCGGCACGTGGGGCGGATCGCGGGCGGCGAGTTCGGACACACGCTGCCGGCGGCCGACACGGCCGACGCCGACGAGGTCGGCCGCCTCGTGGCCGGCGTGAACCGGATGAGCGCCACGCTCGACACGCTCCGCGGCGAACTCGTCGCCGGCGAACGGCAGCGGCTCCTCGGCCAGCTCGCCGCCGGCTTCGCCCACGAACTCCGCAACGCCGTCACCGGCGCCAAGCTCGCCATCGAACTCCATCGCCGCCGCTGCCCGTCTGGTGCGGCCGACGACAGCCTCGGCGTCGCGGCCCGCCAGCTCGACATCCTCGAGGAGGAGGTCCGCGGCCTGCTCGCCCTGGGCCGTCCGCCGCAGGGGCCGCCCGAGCCACTGGCCGTCGATCCGCTGCTCGCCGAGGTCCGCGACCTCACCGCACCCCGCTGCCAGCATGCCGGTGTCACGGTCGAGGTCGGCCCGGCGACGGGCCTGTTCATCGTCGGCCGCCGCGACGCCCTGCGGGCGGCGCTGGTGAACCTGGCCCTCAACGCCATCGACGCCACGGGCCGCGACGGCACGCTGCGGCTCGCGGCCGCGGTCGATGACGGCCGGCTGATCCTCGCCGTCGAGGACGACGGCCCCGGGCCGCCGGAGGCGATCCGCGACACGCTCCACGAGCCGTTCGTGACCGGCAAGCCGGAGGGGATCGGCCTGGGCCTGGCCGTCGCCAAGGCGGTGGCCGAGGCCCATGGCGGCACGCTCTCCTGGAGCCGTGTCGGCGGCTGGACACGGTTTGCCATCGCAATGCCCGTGGAGCGTGCCGGCGGCGGGCGGGAGTCGCCGGCATGACCGCCATCCTCATCGTCGATGACGAGCCGGCCATCGGCTGGAGCCTGAAGGAGCTGCTCACCGATCAGGGCCACGACGTGGCGCTGGCGGCGAGCGTGGACGAGGCGGTCGCCGCCTGCAGCCGCCGCCCGCCCGACGCCATCCTCCTCGACGTCCGCCTCCCCGGCCGCGACGGCATCGCGGCGATTCCCGACCTGCGGGCGCTCGCCCCACGGGCGCCCGTGATCGTGATGACCGCCTTCGGCGACCTCGACACCGCGGTGCGGGCCATCACGGCCGGGGCCTTCGACTACCTCGTCAAGCCCTTCGACCTGGAGAAGGTCGCGGCGGTGGTCGCCCGGGCCCTCGCCGAGCGGACCGGCGGCGGGGCGGCGGCCGGGCCCCCCTCCGAGGACGCGGCCGCGCCGCGGCTGGTCGGCTCCGGGCCGCGGATGCAGGAGGTCTTCAAGCACATCGCCCTGGTCGCGGCCACCGACCTGCCGGTGCTGGTCAGCGGTGCCGCCGGCACCGGCAAGGAGCTCGTGGCCCGGGCCATCCACGCCCACGGGCCGCGCCGCGCCGGGCCCTTCGTGGCCGCGAGCCTCGCCGCGCTGGCCCCGGCCGCCGTCGAGGGCGAGCTCTTCGGTCAGGCCCGCCCCGGTCTCCTCGAGCTCGCCGCCGGGGGCACGCTGCTGCTCGACGAGATCGACGCCGCGCCGCTGGGCGTGCAGGCGAAGCTCGTCCGCACGCTCGAATCCGGCGCGTTCACCCGCGTGGACTCGGCCACGCCGATCACGGCCGACGTCCGCGTGATCGCCGCCACCCACCAGGATCTCGCCGCGGCGGTGGCGGCCGGCTCATTCCGCGCCGATCTCCGCGAGCGGCTGCGGGTGCTGGCGATCGAGGTGCCGCCCTTGGAAGCGCGGCCGGAGGACATCGAGCCGCTGGCCCGGCATTTTCTCGCCCGGCACGTCGCCCGGCAGCCCCAGCCCGCCCCCATGCCCGCGATCGCCGCGGAGTTCATCGCCGCGGTTCGCGGCCGGGCCTGGCCGGGCAACGTGCGGGAGCTCAAGCACGCCGTGGAGCACGCGGCCGTGGTGGCCCGCGGCGGCACGCTGCGGCCCGAGCATCTGCCCGCAGCCGCGGCCGCGGCCACCGCCACGCCGCTGGCCGCCGCCACCCTGGCGCTCACGGCGGCCACGAAAGAATGGGCCGCCGCGGCCCGCCACGAGTTCGGCGACCTCGCCGAGCCCGACCTCCACCACCGGGCCGGCATGGCATTCGAGGCGGCGTTGCTCCGCGAGGTGCTCGCCCACACCGGCGGCAACCGCACCGCCGCCGCGAAGCTCCTCGGCCTCGACCGGGCCACGCTGCGGACGAAGCTGCGGCTCCTCGGCCTCGACGACTGACGGCCCGCCGGCGCGGTGAGTTCTTCACCGCGCGGTCGAAAAGTTCCCCGCGGCCGGCGGCGGATTTTCGCCTCCGGCGGCCGCCGATTCGCGAAATACTTATCGGAAGCACGGCGGCCCCGGCGCCGCCACCGCTTTCCGGAATCAGCCGATGCATCCAAGATCCCGCCACCCCGCGCCCGTCACCGCCGCGGAGGAAGACACCTTTCTCCTCGGCACGACGCCGGGCCGCCCCGGCGACGACGTCGCAGCCGATACGTGGCTCGACACCATCATCGATGCGGATGACGACGTGTCGCTCGGCACCGCGGCGAGCGCGCGGCCCGCCTTCACGCTCATCGAGCTGCTCGTCGTGATCGCCATCCTCGCCATGCTGATGGGGCTGTTGATCTCGGGCGTCCAGGCCGCCCGCGAGATGGGGCGGAGCATCTCCTGCGCCAACAACCTCCGGCAGTTGGCGATCGCGTTTCGCATTTACGAGACCGGCCGCCAGACGCTGCCGCCCCTGAAGCGGCTCTACACCGGCGACCTCTCGCCGCAGGCCGCCGGCTGCGAGGCCCGCATGGCCCACCGCAGCTGGGTGCCCGACGTGCTGCCCTACGTCGAGGAGGCCACGCTCTTGACCACCTACGACCTGTCGCGGAACTGGTGGGAGAACGCCGATGGCTCCGCGCCCAGTGCCGGCACGGCCGGCGTCCTCGACACGCCCGTCACCGGCAATCGCGCCTTGGTCCGCACCCAGCTGCCGCTGCTCCAGTGCCCGTCGTCCCCCAATCCCAATCGGATCCAGGACAAGCTCGAGGTCGCCCCCAAACCGCGGAAGACCGGGGCCTGCGGCGACTACTTCGCCGTGGCGGGCACGGGCCCGGCCTTCAACACCCTGGCGGCGCTGACGGCGACGACGGGCACCGTGCCCGTGGCCGTGGGCGTGCTCGAGGAATGGTCCGGCTGCGGCAGCTCCGCCAAGCGGCCGAAGAGCACGCTCGCCAAGGTGACCGACGGCACCTCGAAGACCTTCCTCCTGGCGGAGTGCGCGGGCCGCGAGGACGTGTGGCGCGGGCGGACGCGGACCTCGGCCAACGCGGACAACGCCGCCGGCGCCGCCTGCGCCCGGGCCCAGGGCGGTGCCTGGGCGACGAACGACAATGCATACCGCTTCGGCGAGAAGCCGTCCGGCTGGTGCTCGACCTCGTCGGGCAGCCCGACCGCGGGGCCGATTCCCGTGGATCTCATGCGGGTCAACGGCTCCAACGAGAACGGCTGGCTGATGTACGCCTTCCACTCGGGCGGCGCGAACGTCGCCATGGCGGACGCCTCCGTGCAGCGGGTGGCCGAGGACACCGACGTGCGGATCCTCGGCCAGCTGGCGACCCGGGCCGGCGGCGAGGCGGCTGCGCTCGAATAGACCCGGCGCTTTCCCTCACCCCGGGCCGGCCATAGACTGCCCGGGTCGCGCGGGTGGTGGTGCCGGCCGCGCGTGCCGCTGTGCGGTCCCGGATGATGACCGGCCGCCGGCCCCCCGGCCCGGTCGAAACCCCTGTCACGAAAGGTTCAGCATGGACATCCTCGGTGAGATCTTGAAGCAGGTGCTCGAAGGCGCCGCCCAGCAGCAGCAACAGCAGCAACAGCCCCAGCCGCGGGCCCCGCAGCCCCAGCCGCAGCAGCGGCCGCCCCAGGGCATGCCCTCCCCGACCGACCTCGGCGACATCCTCACGCAGATCTTCGGCGGCGGCGGTGCCCAGAAGCTGCCCGAGGTCGTGCGGCAGTTTGAGGAGAAGGGGATGCGGGATCAGGTGGACTCGTGGGTTCGCACCGGCCCCAACAAGCCGGTGGACCGCCGGCAGATCGAGGACGTCTTCGGCCGCCGCGAGCTCGACGACCTGTCCCGCTCCAAGGGCATCGACCGCGACCAGCTCGCGGAGGTGCTCGCCAAGTACATCCCGCGGATCATCGACGAGCTGACGCCGCAGGGCCAGCTGCCGAGCCGGCGGTGAGGACCGTCCGTCCGCTGCCCCCGCCCGCCGGCCCCGCGCCGGTGGGCGGGGCAGCGCGATACCGGGCTCCTTGAGTCTCGGTCCGGCCACCCGCCGCGACCCGCACGACCGCTGCCTCCGCGCCATGCGCTGCGGTCTGCCTCCCCCTCCCGCTTTGTGCAGTCGCCGCGGGCCCGCGTCGATACCTCCCTGTGGGCCGGGACGATCCGGCCTCCGCGAGGCCGCTCGGCCCCGCGCCCTGGGAAGCACCGCCCCTCGGAGCCCGTCGCCCCGTCATGCCATCGCCCCGTCGCAAACCCGTCGCCTCCGCCGTGCAGAATCCGCTCGAGACCTATCTGCGCGAGATCAACGAGACCTCCCTGCTCACGGCCGCCGACGAGAAGCGGCTCGCCGAGGCGATCGCCCGCGGCGACGCGCTGGCCCGCGACCACATGGTCCGGGCCAACCTGCGTCTCGTCGTGAACATCGCCCGCGGCTACGCCAACCGCGGCCTGCCGCTGCCCGACCTGATCGAGGAGGGGAACCTCGGCCTGCTGCGGGCCGTCGAGGGCTTCGACCCCAAGGTCGGCACCCGGTTCAGCACCTACGCCAGCTACTGGATCAAGCAGTCGATCAAGCGGGCGCTGATCAACTCCGGCAAGACGATCCGCATCCCCGCCTACATGGTCGAGCTGCTCTCCAAGTGGCGGCGGGCGACCGCCCGGCTGCTCGACGCCCTCGGCCGCACGCCGACGCCGGAGGAGGTGGCGCGGATGCTGGGCCTGGCCCGCAAGAAGCTGCCGATCATCAAGAAGGCGATCCAGGTGCACCAGGCGGCGCCGCAGACGGAGCAGCCCGAGGGCCGGTCGCTCGGCGAGCTGATCCGCGACGAGAACGCCCGCTGCCCGGCCGACGTGCTGCTCGACGCCGACACGCTGCGGCACGTGCTGCGGCGGATCGACCAGCTCGATCCGCGGGCGGCGACGATCATCAAGCTGCGGTTCGGCCTCGGCGGCGGGGAGCCGATGACGCTCAAGGAGATCGGCGGCGTGCTCGGCCTGACCCGCGAGCGGGTCCGCCAGATCGAGGCGGAGACGCTGGCCAGCCTGGCCGTCGAGATCGACGGGGCGCCCAGGGCGCGGATCCAGTTGCGTCACGGTGCCTGAGGCGGATAGCCTCCACTTCGCATGGACCTCGACCGCTTCATCCGCCCGGTGCCCGACTTCCCCAAGCCGGGGATCCTGTTTCGCGACATCACGCCGCTGTTGGCCGACGCGGGGGCCTTCGCGGCGGCCATCGGCCGGCTGGCCGAGCCGTGGCGCGGGGCGGCCCTCGACGCCATCGCCGCGGTCGAGGCCCGGGGCTTCCTGTTCGCCGGCCCGCTGGCCCTGGAGCTCGGCCTGGGCGTGATCCCCGTGCGGAAGCCGGGCAAGCTCCCCGCCGCCACCATCGCCCACGAATACGACCTGGAGTACGGTCGCGACCGCCTGGAGATGCACACCGGCGTGTTGCCGGCGGCCGCACGGGTGTTGGTGGTGGACGACGTGCTGGCCACCGGCGGCACGGCGGCGGCCTGCATGCGTCTGGTCGAGGCGGCCGGGGGCACGGTGGCCGGCGCGGCGTTCCTCGTGGAGATCGAGCCGCTCGGCGGCCGGGGGCGGCTGGCACCGCACCGCGTGGAGAGCGTGCTGACGTATTGAATGCCATGGCCGCCCGCTCGCGCGTCGTCGTCGCCATGTCGGGGGGCGTGGATTCGAGCGTCGCGGCGGCGCTGCTCGTCGAGGCCGGCCACGAGGTCGTGGGCGTGTTCATGCGGCAGGGCACGCCCGAGGCGGGCGGGCTGCCGATCCTCGCCGGGCCCGCGGCGGCGAAGCCGGGCCACCAGGGCTGCTGCAGCGTCGCCGACGCCCTCGACGCCCGCCGGGTGGCCGACCGGCTCGGCATCCCGCTCTACCCGCTCGACCTGACCGCCGATTTCGGGCGGATCATCGACTCCTTCGCCGCCGAGTACGGCCGCGGCCGTACGCCGAACCCCTGCGTGCGGTGCAACGCCTGGCTCAAGTTCGGCCGGCTCTTCGACCATGCCGACGCCATCGGCGCGACGCACGTGGCCACGGGCCACTACGCCCGGCTCGAGACCGCCGCCGCCGGCCCGCCACGGCTCATGCGCGGGCTGGATGCGGCCCGCGACCAGTCCTACGTGCTCTTCGACGTGCGGCCCGATCGGCTGCGGAGGATGCTCCTGCCGGTGGGCGGGATGCCCAAGGCCGAGGTCCGCGACCGCGCCGCGGCGCTCGGCCTGGCGACGGCCGACAAGCCCGACAGCCAGGAGATCTGCTTCGTCGCGCCCGGGGAGCATGCGGCGCTGGTGGCCGGTCGGCTGGGCGGCTCGCGGGCCGGCGAGATCGTCGATGGGGAAGGCCGCGTCCTCGGACGCCATCCGGGCATCGAGCACTTCACCGTCGGCCAGCGGCGGGGGCTGGGGATCGCGGCGGACGGGCCGCTGTTCGTGACGCGGATCGAGGCCGACACCTGCCGCGTGGTGGTCGGGACGCGGGACGCGGTGCCCGACAAGGAGCTGACCGCGGCCGAGGTCACCTGGCTCCACGACCCGCCTCCGGCCCCGTTCGCCTGCCTCGTGCAGTGCCGCGCCCAGCGGGCGGCCGCGCCGGCCGTCGTCACGCCCCTGCCAGGCGACCGGTTCCAGGCCCGGTTCACCGGCGGCCCGGACCGCTCCCCGGGGGCGATTTCCCCGGGCCAGCCGGCCGTCTGCTACGACGGCGACCTGGTGCTGGGGGGCGGCTGGATCGAGGGCTGAGCGGTTTTTTGCCCGGTGCCAAGCCGCGAACTAGGCTTGCCTCGTCCCGTGTGCCAGGAGATTCGCCCGCCCATGCCGGAACGCAATTTCGCCGAACCGCTGCCGTCGATCCCCCTGCCGGTGCTCGTGGTCGGCGGGCTGATCCTGGGCGTGATGGCCCTGTTCATGCTCCTGCTGGTGATCAACTACGGGGGCCTGTGGTTCCAGGCCTATTGGTCGAAGGCCCGCGTCCGGTTCCTGGAACTCCTGGGCATGAGCCTCCGCAAGGTCAACGCCCGCACGATCGTGCAGGCCCGCATCATGGCCATCCAGGCCGGCCTGGGGCCCGACATCACGCCGCGGCGTCTGGAGGCCCATTACCTCGCCGGCGGCGACGTGCCGCGCGTGATCCGCGCCCTGATCGCCGCGCAGCGGGCCGACCTCGACCTCGACTTCGACCGCGCCTGCGCCATCGACCTCGCCGGCCGCGACGTGCTCGACGCCGTGCAGACGAGCGTCAATCCCAAGGTCATCGACTGCCCCGACACCGCCAGCGGCAAATCGACGCTCTCGGCGGTCGCGAAGAACGGCGTCGAGCTCAAGATCCGGGCCCGGGTGACGGTGCGGACGAACCTCCAGCAGCTCATCGGCGGCGCGACGGAGGAGACGATCATCGCCCGGGTCGGCGAGGGGATCATCACCTCGATCGGCTCGTCGGCCAGCCACTTCGAGGTCATGGAGCACCCCGACACGATCTCCAAGGCGGTGCTGCAGCGCGGCCTCGACGCCCAGACGGCCTTCCAGATCGTGTCGATCGACATCGCCGACATCGAGGTCGGCGAGAACATCGGGGCCCGGCTGCAGGCCGACCAGGCCGAGGCCGACACCCGGGTTGCCCGGGCCAAGGCCGAGGAGCGACGCAGCGTGGCGATCGCCCGCGAGCAGGAGATGAAGGCCGCCACCGCGGAGAACCGGGCCCGCCTCCTCGAGGCCGAGGCGCTCGTCCCCAAGAGCATCGGCGACGCCTTCCGGGCCGGCCGGGTGGCGCTCGACGGCCGCGGCTGAGCCGGCCGGGGGCCGCAGCGGCCGCGCCGTCCTCCCAGCTTGCCGATTCTGTCGGTGAAGACAGGCAGTCCCCGCACAACCCGGGAAATCGGCCAAACCTTGCGGGCTGTCCGTGCCGATGTTGGTCGTGGCGGCGGTCGGTGACCGTCAGGACGACGCCCGGGTCCGGAGGACCCGGCCCGGCCGCCCGTGAGCCTCGAACAAGGGAGTGTGTCATGGCGCTGCGGAACCTGCGGATCTACAAGGGCCCCGAGATGGGCGGCCCGTCGTTGGCGGTGGCGGCTCCTCGGGACAACACGGTGCGGGTCGCGCTCGGCGACGTGCTGCCGCTGTTGGCCGACGCCGTCGCCAGCAATCGCACCTGGCTGACCGACTTCGCCGCCGACGAGATCGAGATCTCGTCCGACCTGCACGACGTGCTCCAGGCTTACAGGCACTTCCGTCGCCCCAGCGCCTGACCCCGCGGCTGCATGCGGCGGAAAGCCCCGGTCGCGGGGTTCCTTTGGCGGGTCACCGGCGGCGGCTACACTCGTGGTGGTTCACCGACGCCCCCGTCTCCCCGCCCAGGTGCCTCCCATGCCGCTGCCGCGCCGCGACTTCCTGGAACGCACGCTGCTCATCGCCGCCGCCTCGTTCGCGGGCCGGCAGGTCCGCTCCGAGCCTGCGGCGGCCGCCGGCCGGCCGGCCGGGCCCGCCGAGCGGCTTCGCGTGGCCGTGATCGGCGTCAACGGCCAGGGCAGGGCGCACGTGGCGGAGTGGCTGGCCAACCCCGACGCCGAACTCGTCGCGGTCTGCGACTGCGACCCCGCGGCCTTCGTGCGGCTCTGCGAGAGGCATTTCAAGGATCGCCGGCCGCCGGAGTTCGCCACCGACGTCCGTCGGCTCCTCGACCGCCGGGACATCGACGCGGTCTCGATCGCCACGCCCAACCACTGGCACGCCCTGATGACGGTGTGGGCGATGCAGTCGGGCAAGGACGTGTACGTCGAGAAGCCCTGCAGCTACACCGTCGAGGAGGGCCGCGTGATGACGCAGTGGGCCCGCCGGCTCGGCCGCATCTGCCAGATGGGCGTGCAGAGCCGCAGCATGAGCGGCATGCGCGACACGGTGGACTTCGTGACCAGCGGCAAGCTCGGGCCCGTGAAATTGGCGCACGCGCTGTGCTACAAGCGGCGGAAAAGCATCGGCATGGTGGACACCCCGGCGCCGATTCCGCCCGGCATGGACTTCGACCTCTGGGCCGGACCGGCCCCGGCCGTGGTGCCGATCCGCGAGAAACTGCACTACGACTGGCACTGGAACCGTGCCACCGGCAACGGCGACCTCGGCAACCAGAACCCGCACGAGCTCGACAAGGCCCGCTGGGGCCTGGGCAAGCGGGAGCTTCCGCGGCGGGTCGTGAGCCTCGGCGGCCGGCTCGGCTACGTGGACAACGGCGACGTGGCCAACAGCCAGCTGACGATCTTCCAGTGGGACGATTGCCTGCTCGTCTCCGACGTCCGCGGCCTGGAGATGAAGACGCCGGTCACGCTCGGGCTCCGGGCCGGGCCGCTGAGCGTGGCCAACGTCTGGTGGGGCACGCAGGGATACGCCGTCGGCTTGGGCTACACCAAAGGCGTGGCCTTCGACTACGACGGCCACGAGCTCGGCAAGTGGGAGGGGGGCAAATACCAGGCCCACTTCGCCAACTTCGTCGCGGCGGTGAAGAGCCGGCGGCACGCGGACCTGCACCTCGACATCGAGGAGGGCCACCTGTCGAGCGCCTTGGCGCACCTCGGCAACGCCTCCTGGGCGCTGGGCGAGCAGGTGGATCCGGGCACCCGGCCGACGCTGGGGGCCGACGACGAGCGGGTGCGGGCCACGTTCGACAGCTTCGCGGCCCACCTCCGCGAGAACGAGGTCGATTTCCGGAAGACGCCGCTGGCCCTCGGCCGCGAGCTCACGATCGATCCCGCGACCGAGCGGTCGACCGACCCCGAGGCCAATCGGCTCTTCACCCGCGACTACCGCAAGGGCTACGAACTCCCGCGGGTGTGAGACTGATCGTCCGGCGGCCCGGCCATCCATGGCCCGGGCCCGCTCGGGCCTGCGGAGGCAACGCCAAGGGTTGCCTCGCAGGCCGCAGCCCCGCCCTCCGGGCGCGGCCTCGAGCCGCCACGGCGGCTACCCGTCCACAGGATGATCCGGCGTCGGCAGAATGAGCTGCCAGAACTCCAGGTCCAGCCAGCGGCCGAACTTGAAGCCGGCCTCGCGGATCGTGCCGCAGCAGCGGAAGCCCGCCGAGCTGTGCAGCGCGACGCTGGCCACGTTGCTGGCATCGATGCCCGCCACGAGCATGTGCAGGCCGCGGTCCTTGGCCGCCGCGACGATCGCCTGCAGCAGCTGCCGGCCCACGCCCTCGCCGCGATACCGCTCGTCCACGTAGACGGAGTGCTCGGCCGAATACTTGTAGGCCGCCCGCGGCCGGAACGGGCCCCAGGTGGCGAACCCGGCGAGCACCCCGGGCTCCCACTCGATGCCGAGCACGGGGACCCCCTCCCGCTGCCGCGTCTCCAGCCACTCCCGCATCACGGCCTCGGTCCGCGGGGCGTATTCGTAGAGCGCGGTCGTGTTCTGGATGGCCTCGTTGTAGATCGCCTGGATGGCCGGCAGATGGGCGGCCGTGCAGGCGATCACCTCGCGGCGCGGCGGCGGCGGCTTCTTGCGGGGCATGGCGGCGGGCTCAGCGGCGCTCGGCGGGGGGCGGCGTGAGGAGTGATACCACGACCAGCACCAGGAATCCCAGCGGGATCGTCACCAGGCCCGGCTGGCTGAAGGGCACCGGCGCCGCCTCGCGGGCCAGGCCGTAGACCTTCTCGAAGGTGTCGGCCGAGAGCAGGATCCAGCCCAGCGAGGCGAGCATGCCGACCGTGACGGCCGCCACGATCCCCTGCCGGGTCGTCCGCGGCCAAAAAAGCAGCATCACCAGCGCCGGCAGGTTCGCCGAGGCCGCGATGTTGAAGGCCCAGCCCACCAGGAAGCTGACGTTGAAGCTCTTGAAGAGGATTCCCAGGGCCATCGCCACCACCCCCAGGCCCACCGCGGCGATCTTCCCGCAGCGGACCTTCTCGTGATCGGTCATGCGGATGCCGCACACGCTCTCGAGCAGATCGTGGGCCACCGCCCCGCTGCCGGCCATGATCAGCCCGCTCACCGTGCCGAGCACCGTCGTGAAGGCGATCGCCGAGATGATCGCGAACAGCGTGCCGCTGAACGACTTGGCCAGCAGCGGCGCCGCCATGTTGGAGTCGGTGGGATCGAGGGCCCCCGAGGTCATCGCCCCGAGGCCGAGATACAGCGTGAGCACGTAGAAGGCCCCGATCGCCGCGATCCCCACCACGGTGCTCCGCCGGGCCGCGGCGGCGTCCTTCACGGTGTAGTAGCGGATGAGGATGTGCGGCAGCGACGCGGTGCCGCAGAACAGCGCGAGCATCAGGCTCGCGAAGTCGAGCCGGTCGGCGAGTCTCCCGGTCGCCAGGCCCTTGAAGGACCCCCCGGGCTTGAGCAGCTCGGCGCCCTTCCGCTCCACGGGCGTGAAGGTGGTGTGCGTGCCCGCGGCGTCCTGGTGCTTCCGCGCCGACCAGGTGACGACCGTCGAGTCCTCGAGAACGCGGAAGTATTCCAGCGGGCCGAGCGGGCCGGTCTCCCGCCGGCCGGCGTAGGCCGCGGGCAGCTCCTTGATCGTGCCCACCGGCCGCAGATCGTGGTCGCGGGACTGCGGCCGGCCGTCCACCAGCACCGTGCCGTCGGGCCGCACGGTCCGCACCTGCGGCGTGAGGTCCTCCGCGCCGGGCCGGCCGGCGTTGACGGCCAGCCCGCGATTGAGGATCGCCGCCGTGAGCAGCCCGCAGAAGAACACGAGCAGCGAGCCCTTGATGAACTGCACCCAGGTCGTCGACACCATGCCGGCGGTGACCACGATGAGCGTCACCGCCACGCCGACGAGGAGCACGCCGGCGGCGTGCGGCAGGCCGAGGAGCGGCTGGATCAGCGCGCCTGCGCCCACCATCTGCGGGATCAGGTAGAAGACGCTGACGACCAGCGTGGAGACGGCCACGGCCAGCTTGATGCCGCGGCTCTGGAACCGGGCGTCGAGCGCGTCGGCGAACGTGAACCGCCCCAGGGCCTTGATCGGCTCGGCGATCACGAACAGGGCCACGACCCAGCCCGCCAGGAAGCCGATCGAGTACAGGAAGCCGTCGTAGCCCGAGACGGCGATCATCCCGCAGATGCCGAGGAACGAGGCGGCGGAGAGGTAGTCGCCCGCGAAGGCGATGCCGTTGACGAACCAGTGGATCTCGCCGTGGGCCGCGTAGTAGCCCTGTGCGGTCTGCCCCTTGCGGCCGAGCCAGAAGGAGAGCCCGATCACGCCGAGCACGAAGGCGGCGAAGATGGCGATGGCGGCGGCGGAGGTCTCGTAGAGCATGATGGCTCGGCCGCTCAGCGGCGGTCCCGTTCCACGATCCGGCAGGCGGCCATGTAGACGACCGCCAGCACGATGGCCGCGGCGATCAGCCCCAGGCCGTAGGCGATCGCCAGGTTCGTGCCGCCGAAGGGGCGGGCCGAGAGCCAGTCGGGCCGCACCAGCACCACGGCCATGAAGCCGGCATACAGGGCCACGTAGAGGGCGAACAGCCCGAGGCCGATCCGCGCTCGGGCCCGGGCCGCCGCGGCCGCGCCATGGTCGTGGTCAGGCATCGCGTCCTCCCGCGTCGGCCCGCAGGCCGACGGACGTGGCGACGAGGGTCTGGATGGAACGCATCGGTCGGTCTCCGGGATCCGGCCCGCGGCCGCGGGTCAGGGGCGGCCGAGGCACCACAGGGCGTCGTGGGTGCGGAGGAAGATCCGCCCGTCCACGAACACGGGCGTGGCGACGGTCATCTCCTCCACGTCCCCTGCGGCCAGGACCGCGAAGGCGTCGCCGGCCGCGAGCGTCGTCGCGTGGCCGTCCTCGCGGATGACGACGAGCCGGCCGTCGGCCACGATCGGCGAGGCGGAATAGGCATGGCGATGCTTCGGCAACTCGCCCTTCCAGAGCGTCTTGCCCGTGGCCGCCTCGAGGCACTCGACGCGGCCCTTGTCGGTGCACACGTAGAGCCGCCCGTCCCGCACGGCCGGGGTGGGCACGTCGGCGCCGAGGTCGTTCCGCACCCAGGCCACGTGCGAGTCCGTCACGTCGCCCGTGCCGCCCCGGCGGATCGCCGTCAGCGAGTTGCCCCGGGCGTAGGGGGCGATCACGAGGCCGCCGGCCACCACCGGCGAGGCGATGGAGCGGAAGAACTTGTCCCGCCCCGGATTCAGCCCGCCGACCCGCCAGAGCTCCGCGCCCGTGGCGGCGTCGTGGGCCGTGACGTGATCCGCGCCGAGGACGAAGAGCACCTCCTCCGGCTCGCCCGCCGCCCGATCGCCCGCGGCGACGACCGGGGTCGTGTAGCTCTGCGCCGCCTCCTCCGGGGCGTCGAGCTGGCGGTCCTGCTTCCAGATGAGCGCACCGGTGCCGCGGTCGAAGGCCGCCACGTAGCTCGGGCCGCTGTGCATCACGGCCACGACGACGGCCCGCCGCGTGAGCACGGGCGAGGTGCCCAGGTCCCACCACAGCGTGTCGGCGCCGAATCGCTCCTGGAGGTTCGTCCGCCAGACGACTTCGCCGTCGGCGAGCTGCAGGCAGGCCAGCACGCCGCTCTTGTAATACACCCAGGCGTGCGTGCCGTCGGCGACGGGCGACGGGTTCGCGGCCGTCGCCTTCTTGTGCTTGCCGGCCCGCGCGGGGCCGAGCGTGCGCCGCCAGCGCTCCGTGCCGGCCCGATCGAGGCACAGCGCCGCATCCTGGCCGTCGACGGCACAGGTGACCACGACCGCGTCGCCCCACACCGCCGGCGTGCTCGCCCCTAGGCCCGGCAGGGCCACCCGCCAGAGGACGTGTTCCCGCGGACCCCAGGAGGCGACGTACCCTGCGCCTGCCGCCGCGCCCGTGCCGGCGGGCCCGCGCCAGCCGGGCCAATCGTCCCCGCGGGCCGCCGCGGCCGCGATCGCCGCCATGGCCAGGACCAGTCTCGGCGCCTTCCTCATGCTCACGTCCTCGCCGCCCCGGTCGATTGTCCGCCCATGCTACCGCGCCGGGCGACTCACGTGGAGCGGGTGCCGGCGTGCATCGAGTGCCGCCGCTCCGCAGACGACTGCGGCTCGAGGGTCCGGATCTCGCGCACGCGGCCGAAACTGTCCGCCGCCCCGCGCACCGGCGGCGGCGTTCCGCGACGTCGCGGACTTGCCGCGCGGCGCCGCCCCGCGAACGATCCCCGGTCGAGACGCCGCGGCTCCCGCGGCACCCACCGGCATCACGGACGCCCCAGCCGCCGCAGCCCGCGGCCGACGAGGAGACCGCCGTGACCGTGACCGCCGCCCCGGCCGTGCGCTTCGCGCGGCTCGCGCCGTCGGAGGTGCTCGCCCTCCTCGAACCGCAGCCGGCCCCGTGCCTGTCGCTCTACGTGCCGACGCACCGCCGCGTGCCGGGCAACACGGTGGACCTGCCGGCCTACAGGCATCTCGTCGAGAGCCTGCAGTCGGCCCTCGAGCCCGTGGCGTCGCGCGACCATGCCGAGCGGCTCCTGCACCCGCTGCGCATGCTGGAAAGCGACCGCGACTTCTGGGAACACGCCCGCGACGGCCTGGCCGTGCTCGCGGCCGACGGCCACGCCCGGGTCTTCCCGCTGCACCGGCCCGTGCCGCCGCTGGCCGTCGTCGGAGAGCGGTTCCACACCGCGCCGCTGCTGCGGCTCGCCGCAGCCGTGGAGCGGTTCCACGTGCTCCTGCTCACCAGCCGCGAGGCCCGGCTGTGCGAGGGCACCGCCTGGATCGACCCGCGGGGCGTGGCGATCGAGCGGCTCGATCCGGTGCCGCTCGTGGCCCGCGCCGGGGCCCTCCCCCGCGCCACGCTCACCCGCGACGACGCCGTGGACGCGGAGATCCACCAGCCGCACCGTGTCCAGCGCGGGATGGGGATCGAGGGCATCGTCCACGGCGGCACGGGCTCCAAGCGCGACGCCGTCGAGGCCGACACGGAGATCTTCCTCGCCTTCGTCGACGCGGTCGTGCACGAGCAGGCCTCCCGGCCGACCGGCCTGCCGCTGGTGCTCGTCGCCCAACCGCGGCTGGCGGCCGCCTACCGCGGCCTCGCCAAGGATCCGCTCCTCGAGGAGGACCTCGTCGCCATGGATCCGCATCTCGCCACGGAGGAGGAGATCCTGGCGGCGGTGGCGCCGCTGTTCGCCGCGGCCCGCGACCGCCGCGTGGCCCGCGAGGTGCGGGCCTTCGCCCAGGCCTGTGACCGCGGCCGGGCCGCCGGCGACCTCGCCGACGTGGCCCGTGCGGCCGCGGCCGGCCAGGTGGCGACGCTGCTGCTCGAGGCCGACCGCTTCGAGCCCGGCCGGCTCGACCGCGTCACGGGCGCCATCGAGTTCGCCGCGGCAACCGGCTCGACGCCCGCCGACCGGTCGCGCAGCGGCGACCTGCCGGCCGTGAACGGCGAGGATCTTTTCGGGGCCGTGGCCGAGGTCGTGCTCCTGCACGGCGGCACGATCGTGGCGCTGGCCCGCAACGAGATGCCGACGGAGTCGGGTGTGGCGGCCGTCTACCGCTACGCCTGACGGCACCCGCCGGCCCGACATCGCCAGGCCGGCGCCGGCGCGGCTGCGGCCGGGCGACCGGGTGACGAGTCGCTTTGACGACCGGCCCGTCGAGGGGGTAGAACACCGTTCCCTCCTTCCCGCCTCCGCGAGCCCCGCCATGCCGTCGCAAGCCCCGCGGCCGTCGTGCCACGCCCTGCTGCTCGCCACCGGCGCGGCCATCGCCGCTGCCGTCCTCCTCGGCCCGGCCCGGGCCGAGGCTCCGCCGGCGGCCGGCGCCGATCCGGCCATCGAGCGGGTGCTCGCCCAGGTGTTTCCGGCGCTCGTCCGCGTGGACGTGGTCATGGTCAACGGCGACGGCGGCCGCCTCACCAAGCGCCGCGGCGCCGGCAGCGGCGTGGTGATCTCGCGGGAGGGCCACGTCGTCACCAACCACCACGTGGCCGGACGGGCCCGCCACCTCGTCTGCCGGATGGCCGACGGCGAGGAGATCGACGCCGACCTCGTCGGCACCGATCCGCTCGCCGACATCGCCGTCATCAAGCTCGACCTCGCCGGCCGGCCGGCCGGGGCCAAGCCCCCGGCCGTCGCCGCCTTCGGCGACTCCGACGCGATCCGCGTCGGCGACCGCGTGTTCGCCCTCGGCAGCCCGGCGTCCGTGTCGCAGTCGGTGACGGCCGGCATCGTCAGCAACGTGAGCCTCGTGCTGCCGGAGTTCGCCTGGCCGTTCACGCTCAAGCTCGACGGCGAGGAGGTGGGCGAGCTCGTCCGCTGGATCGCCCACGACGCGGTCCTCTTCGGGGGCAACAGCGGCGGCCCCCTGGTCAACGCCGCCGGCGAGATCGTGGGCATCAACGAGATCGGCCTCGGCAGCCTCGGCGGCGCGGTGCCGGGCAACCTGGCGAAGGCCGTCGCCGCGGAGCTGATCGCCAAGGGCCGCGTGGACCGCAGCTGGATCGGGCTCGAGGCCCAGCCGCTGCTCAAGGACGGCCGCGAGCGGCGCGGGGTGCTCGTGGCGGGCGTGATCGACGACTCCCCGGCCGCCCAGGCCGGCATCCAGCCCGGGGACGTGGTCCTCGCCGTCAACGGCCGGGACGTCGATTGCCTGATCCCCGACGAGCTGCCGCTGTTCAACCGCACCGTGCTCGGCCTGCCGGTCGGCGCGCCGGCGAGCTTCCGCATCCGCTCCGCCGGCGGCGCGGAGAAGACCGTCACGCTCACGACGATGCCGCGGGAGCGGACCCGCGGCGAGGACGAGGAGGTGCGGTCGTGGGGCATGACGGCCCGCGACTTCACGCGGATGTCGGCCCTCGAGCACCGCCGGCCCGACACCCGCGGCGTGCAGGTCGATTCGGTCCGCCCCGGCGGGCCCTGCACCGACGCCCGGCCGCCCATCGAGCCCGGCGACGTGATCGTCAGCGTGGCCGACACGCCGGTCGATTCGCTCGCCGCCCTGCGGCGGGCCAGCCGCGAGCTCGTCGCCGACCGGGAAGGCTCCGTCCCCGTGGTCGTCGGCTTCGAGCGGAAACGCTCCCGCTACCTGACGGTCGTGAAGATCGGCCGCGAGCCGCCGGAGCAGAAGCCCGGGCTGGCGCGGAAGCCGTGGCTGCCGGCCGCCACGCAGGTGCTCACCAAGGAGCTCGCCCTCGCGCTGGGCCTGGCCGGCAAGCAGGGCGTGCGGGTGACGAAGATCCATCCCGACCGCGGCGCGGAGCGGGCGGGCCTGCAGGTGGGCGACATCCTGTTCACGGTCGACGGCGAGCCGATCGAGGCCACGCAGGTCGAGGATGCGGGCGTGTTCGACAAGCTCATCGAGCGGCGGAAGATCGGCGACACGGTGCGGCTCGCGGGCCTGCGGGCCGGGCAGCCGCTGGAACTGGCGGTGGTGCTCGAGCCGCCGATGAAGGCGGCGGCGGAGCTGGCCCGCCACAAGGACGAGAACTTCGAGCTCACGATCCGCGAACTCGGCTTCGAGGACCGCACGGCCCGGCAGATCGACGCCGCCAGCGGCGTGTTCGTCGAGCGGGTGGAGCCGGCCGGCTGGGCCAGCCTGGCGCAGCTGGCGCTCGACGACGTGATCGTGTCCATCGACGGCAAGCCCACGCCCGACGTGGCCACCGCGCGGGCGGTGTTGCAGGACGCGGCGCGGCGGAAGCAGCGGCGGCTGGTGTTCTTCGTCCGCCGCGGCATCCACAGCCTGTTCCTCGAATGCGAGCCGGGCTGGGATGCCCGGTCGCAGGATTGACCGTCCACCGCGGCGGCAGTCGGCCGCCCGCACTCCATCGCGAAAGGATCCCCCATGACGCCCGCACCCGTGTCCCGTCCGGCCGCCGTCGCGGCCCTCCTCGTCCTCGCGGCCGCGGCGGCGCTGCCGCAAAAGCCCGCCGTCGCCGACCTGCCGGCCAAGGCCCGGCAGGTGCAGGAGGCCCATGCGGCCTCGGTCGTGCGGGTGACCGCCACGGTCAAGCAGGACATGGCGGGGTTCGGCATCCAGCTGGGCGGCGCCGGCAGCGAGTCCACGGTGGACGCGATCGGCACCGTCGTCGATCCCTCCGGCATCGTGGTCGTGCCGCGCGGGCAGCTCAATCCCATGGGCATGATGATGGGCGACGGCATGGAGGTGAACATCGGCGGCGAGCGGCGGAAGATCGAGATGAAGACCGAGCTCTCCCGGCCGGTCATCCACCTCGCCGACGGCACCGAGGTGCCGGCCCGCATCGCCCTGGAGGATCCCGACGGGGGGCTGACGTACCTCGCGCCGGAGCAGCCGCTCGCCAAGCCGTTGGCCAGCGTGCCGGCGGAGGCGGCCGCCGAGCCCAAGCCGCTCGACGACATGATCCTGGTGTCGCGGCTGCCGAAGACCTACGGCAACGAGCCGGCCGTGACCCTCGCGCGGGTCAAGGCCGTGGTCACCAAGCCGCGCCGCGGCTACGTGCCCGAGGGGGGCGAGATGGGGGCGGCCTTCGACCAGGAGGGCCGGTTCGTCGGGGTCGCGACGCTGCGGATGCCGTCCATGAAGGACCTGCAGCGGGGCACCTCCCCGGTGATCCTCATCATCCCGGCCGCGGACATCGCCACCGTGGCCCGCCAGGTCCGCGAAGGGGCCGCCGAGAAGCCCGCCACGCCGTGAGCGGCCGTCAGGCCGGCCCGCGGCAGGCGGCCAGATAGGCGGCGGTCCGCGCGCGGAGCCGGTCGAGGCCGCCGGCCGCCATGACGTCCTTGTTCACGAGCTCCGATCCGGCGCCCACGCCCCAGGCCCCGGCCTCCAGATAGGCCTTCGCGGCCTCCGGCGTGACGCCGCCGGTGGGCACGATTTTGACCTTTGGCAGCGGCCCGCGGATCGCCTTCACGAACCCCGGCCCCAGCACCGACGCGGGGAAGAGCTTGGCGGCGTCGGCGCCGGCGCCGACCGCCTCGACGATCTCCGAGGGCGTGAAGCACCCGGGAAACGACCCCAGGCCGAGCTTCTTGCTGTGGGCGATGACGGCCAGGTCGCGGTGGGGCGAGACGATGAACGTGGCCCCGGCCGCCGCGCAGCGGTCGACCTCGGCGGTGGTCATCACGGTGCCGGCCCCCACGGCCAGCCGGGAGCCGAACGCCCTGGCCACCCGCTCGATGGCGGCGATCGCGTCGGGCGAGGTGAGGGTCACCTCCACGGCCGTGAGCCCGGCGTCGGCCATGGCGGCGACGATGTCGGTCTCCATGCCGCCGAAGTCGCCGCGGAAGATGGCCACGACCTTTCCGGCCGCGATCCGCTCCATGCACGTCGCTCCCGCCATCGGCCCGGCCTCCTCGTCGCCCACGCGCCGCGGGCCGAAGGGGCCCGCGTCGAACGCGAGCGGCAGTATACGCCGCCGGCCGCGACCGGCATCGACCGGTCTGGCGGCGGTACAATGCCGAGGATTCTCTCCCGGAGCCAGCTGTGATGGCGACCGTTCGTTCCCTCGATGGACTCGCCTCCGCCGACCGGCGGACGATCGGAGAGCTTGCCGTGGCACTGCCCGCCGGCTGGCCCGTCGATGCCGTCGTCCTCTACGGCTCGAAGGCGCGGGGCGATGACACGCCCGATTCGGACATCGATCTTTTGGTGCTTACCGCTCGTCCGCTCACGGCCGATGAGCTCGGCCGGATGCGGGCCTGCGCCCGGAGCGTGGGCCTGCGGCTGGGCACGTGGCCGGAGCTCTACGTCCGCACGAGCGACGAATGGTGGCGGGGGGTCTATCAGGCTGCACCGATCCGCAAGGAGATCGACGCGGAAGGAATCGACATCGTGCGGCGGATTCCAGGGGGCCGCCCATGACCGAGCAGGAGGCGCGGGACCGGATCGTCGCGCAGCAGATGCGGCTGGCGCGGGAGTGCCTCGACGACGACGCAGTGGCGGCCGACCGTGGCAGCAACCGCCTGGCGTGGAATCGGGCCTACTACGCCTGCTTCCACGCGGCCACGGCCGTGTTCGTCGCCCGCGAACGACGCTTCAGGAAACATCGCGGACTCATCAAGGCGGTGCACGAGGAGCTGGTCCCCGCAGGTTTTCTCGCGCCCGAGCAGGCGGTGGCCTTCGAGGGGCTGTATGCCCAGCGGCTCGACGCCGACTACGGCGACTTTCTCGACATCCCGCGGGAGCAGGTCTTGAACACCCTGGAAACGGCCCGCGGGTTCATGGCCGCCATGCAGGCAGCGCTCGACGCCGCCGGCCGCGGGTGACGGTCAGGGCGACGGCGGCTCCGGGCCCGGCGGCCGCGGCACCTCGAGGTAGCCCTCCACGACGACCGGGAACTGCAGCATGACGTCGAGCGTCACGGCCCGGGCATCGGCCTCGGGCTGCAGATAGACGACCCACACCCCGGACGTGGACTCCCCCAAGACTTCCGCCTCGTGCGGCACCTCGCGGCCCTGATCGTCGCGCACGCGGAAGTGGAGCACCTTGTCGGCGGGGCCGCCCTGGGAGGCGACGAGCAGCCAGGGCAGCGACACCGAGTGGGCCCCGAGCCGTACGGAGGTGCCGCTGCTCTCGAACTGCCATGCGGGATTTTCCCCGTTCGGCACGATGTGCATGGCGGTCCCCCAATCCCGTCCCACCGAGAAGATCCGCGCCAGCGCCGCGGGAGGGCCGGGCACGTCGCATGTCGTGTCGCCCGGGCCGCCGACGGCGATCAGATCGACCGCGCAGCCGTTGACGACGAGCGACCGGCCCGGCAGTTCCGCCCGCCCGGCGGCCGGCAGCGGGATGCCCGCGAGACTGTCACGATCCACGCCGGCCACCGTCGCCGCCGGCTTCCGCGTGCAGCGCAGCGACATCTTCCACACCCGCTCCCGGAACAGTGGCTGCAGCCACTCCGGATCACCGAGCGGGACGGAAGCCCGGCCCGCGGCATCGACGGGCACCGCATCGCATCGCTCCTCGTCGCCGAGCGGCGTCACGAACGCAGCCGACTCGATGTGCCAGTCGGCCGCCGGCCGTCCCTGCCAGCTGAGGTCCATCGTGGCCTGCATGAAGTCCACGTCGCGGGTCGCGTAGCGCGTCCGGCCCCGCGACTTCGTCACGCCCGTCACGGTCACGGAGAGATCGCCGGCGGTGAAGGTCTGCGGCAACGGGCCGCCCTTCCACTCGGGAACCGGCCGCGGATCGGGGTGCGGCAGGTCGAACTCCGCCACCACCTCCCCGGCCGTGTTCTTCACGGCGAACGCCAGCCGCCCGTCCCGCGGCCGGAAGGTCGGCAGACGACTGCCGAGGAGCCAGGCGGAGTATTTCGTGTGATCGGCCCGCAGCGGCGGTGAAACGAAGCTGCTGAGGTATGCGCCGCTCGCCGCATACTCTGTCAGCAACGTCACACGATATTCGTCCGAGGAAATCTCGTCGCCGGCCGCATCGACGACGACGTTTTCCCGCCACCAGTCGAAGTCGAGCGGCCGCCCGGTCCGCCCGTCGCGGCGGGACATCCAGACGGTGACCTCACGATCCGCGCCGCCGCGCATGGAGATGCTGCAGGGGCGTGGGGTGTACCCCCTCCAGTAGCGATCCAAGCCCAGGGCCGGCCCGCGGTATGTGCCCGTTCCATTCCCGACCGTCAGGGCCTCCACCTTGAGGATCGAGCCGTCGGGCATCCGCCGCTCGAACGCAGTCAGCGGCCGGGCCGCTCCCGGGCCGTCCACCAGGAACACGGCGGCACCGACCCAGGCCAGGACGGCGGCCACGGCGATCGCCACCCACCGCCATGGGCTCGCGGTGCGGCGCGGTCGTGCGTCGGCGGTGGGCATGGGCGACTCGTGGTGTCGAGATTCGGTCGCTGGCCCGCGACGCCGCCGGACGGCGGCGGAAGCCGCTGCTCGACGAGCAAAATCGTCGCCCGGACGCGGGGCATGGTCAAGCGGCCATGGTGCAGGGCGGCGGCGCAAAGCCCCCCATGCCCGACCCACGCGGCCCCGGCCCTATGGCCGTGCCGCCCGCTGCCGGGCGGCGTGCACGTGCCCGAAAAACATCGGCGACGACCGGAAGACCTGGCAGTATTGCTTCGGCCCCCAGATCTCCTCGAAGCCGCGGCCCGTCACGCCGGCCATGATCTCGGTGCCCTGGTCCAGATACTCCGCCTTCCCCGTCTTCGCATAGGCGTATCCCCACGCCTGCACCATCAGCCCGCCGAGCACGCCGTCGACCTTCATCTCGTCCGCCGTGCCCGCGGAATGGTACTTGAACCCCCGCTCCGCCTCGACCCACTGCGTCCGGTACGTCCAGGCGAGGTTCTTCTCGATCGCCGGCGCGATCCGCGCGTCGCCCAGCGCCCGGTCGTAGAAGACCAGGGCCTCGTTGAGGATCCCCGTCATGAAGTTCGATGTGTACCCGCCCCCTGCGAACTTCTCGTCTTTGCTCAGCCACTGGCCGTCCGGCTGCTGCTTGGCGAGGATCGCGTCCAGCAGTTCCCGCGCCGCCTGGCTGTGGTCGTCGCCGAGCACCGTGGCCGCCGTCAGCGCCATCAGCGCGTAGCCGCATTCCCGCGGGTCCCCCAAGGGCATCACCGGGTCGGTCAGGGACTGGTGCGGCCCGTGCATCCAGACCGTGTCGATGAGGCGGGCCTGATCGTTCACGACCTGCCTCGCCTCGGCGTCGTCCGCTTCCAGCGCCAGAATCGCCAGGCCCAGCGTCCCGAAGCACCGCGGCTGGTGGTTGAGCTCCTTCCAGACGGTCCAGTCGCCCGCCAGATACCGTCCGAGCTTCCTGTTTCCGGGATGATCCCTCCACGCCCGCGCCGCCTCCCGCGCCTCGTCCCGCCAGGCGGGGTCGTCCGTCCGGAAGGCGATCCGGTAGAGCACCAGCGGCAGGTCGTAGAACAGATAATCGCCGACGTCGATCCGCCCGTCGCCGCTGAGGTCCGCGGTCGGCTTCCCGGGAAACGCGTCCGCGATGGCCTTGCCTTTTTCGAGCAGCACCGCGTCGAACGCCGCGGTGTCGCGGCCCACGGGGACCATCGGCCCGAGCAGCTTCGCGACCACCTCGGCCGGCGGATTCGTCGGCGGGCCGGCCGGCGACCGCTCCTCCCCCGCGGTCGCCGCCGCCATGAACGCCATGCATGCCACGAACGTCATGGACGCCACGATCCCGCCGATCGCCGCCGTCGCCTGCGCTCCCGATCCGCACCCGCGCATGATTCCCCTCGCTGCTTGCCCTCCGTTATGACGGCCGGCGCGACGTGCACAAGCGGCCGGCCGACGGGGTGCGGGCCCGCGGCGGGCTTCGCGACCGGAAATTGGTCGTGGCGGCGCCGGCCAGCGGGCTATCGTATCCTTTCGTGCCGATGTCGCCGCCGCCTGATCCCGCGTTTTCCTTCTGCCCCGACCGCCGCGGCACCGGCTCCGAAAAATGGGACCGCTGGGCCGGCCGCGACGTGTTGCCGGTGT
>Ga0315901_10001774_pt1 | contig 30872 bp, 28 predicted proteins | sample LakEriMetagenome_10_FD_203761 | JGI IMG/M metagenome (GOLD analysis project Ga0315901, IMG submission 203761) | Freshwater fungal communities from buoy surface, Lake Erie, Ohio, United States - Buoy 2 MA116 | ecosystem: Environmental > Aquatic > Freshwater > Lake | place: USA: Lake Erie, Ohio...
CGGGGGGGGGGGGCCCCTTTTGCCCCCCCCCCCCCCCCCCCGCAGACCCTCGCCGTCTATGAAAGCTTGGTCCGCTCTGGCATTTTACTTTGACTCCTTGATGCGAGGTGAGCCGATGAGCACCCACACCGCCGCCGGAACTCTGGCCCGGCTGCTGTCCGTCTGCGCCCTGCTGGCCGCACCCGTGACCGGTGCGCAGGCATCCGACGCGATGCCCGCGACGCCATCCCCCCCGCCACCGCTGGAACACTTCATCCAGCGGGACAGCTTCCTCGACATCAAGATCTCGCCGGACGGCAAGCATCTCGCCGCCAACATGCCCGTAAAGGGCGGTTCGGCGCTGTTCATGTTGGATTCCACGACCCTCCAGAGGAAGGGGCACTTCTATGCAGGCGAGGACCTGGAAGTGGCGGACTTCTGGTGGTCGAGCGATACGCGGTTGCTGATCTCGCCGGCGCAGCGCTTCCTCGGCGATGAGGCCCCTTCGTTCACGGGCGAGATCTACGCGGTGAACGTGGATGGCAGCCAACCGATCGCGCTGGTCGGCTACCGCGCGGACGATGGTCGTCAGCACACGCGCATCAAGAACCGCGAGAACGAGAGCGTCTGGGCCTTGCCGATCGACCTGTTGCCGGGCGTCGACCGCCAAGTGCTCGTCCAGGTCGAGCCCTGGTCCAACCGCGGCAGCAACCTCGCGAGCATCGAGCGCCTCGACACGCGGACGGGTCGTCGTACCCGCGTAGCAACCTCCCCGGTACCCCGCGCCGACTTCCACACCGACGCGGCGGGCAACCTGCGCTTCGCAGAAGGCCTGAACGCCGACAACGAACAGGAGCTCCACCATCTGCCCCCCGGCAGCGAGGCCTGGGCGCTGCTCGATTCACCCGCGAAGACCGGGCAGCAAGCCTCGGTGTTGGGCTTCAGCAGCGACGGCTCGGCCGTGTTCCTCCAGGTCTCGCGCCCCGAAGGACCGGATGCCATCGAGCGCTTCGTGCCGGCGAGCGGTGAGCGCCGCGAGGTCTACCGTCATGAACGCCGCGATCCCGAGGGCCCCATCCTCAGCCTCGATCGGACCGCCGTGCTGGGCGTGTATGTACGCGACCCGCAGAGACAGATGCATCTGTTCGAACCGGACCATCCCGAGGCCAAGCTCCAGCTGAGCCTGGCAGCTGCTTTCAAAGGCCACGATGTGCAGGTCACCTCCGCGACCCGGGACGGACGACAGGCGATCGTCCTGGTCTACAGCGACCGCAACCCCGGCGAGTATTTCCTCTTCGACCGTGACACCAAGCGCGCCCGGCACATCGGCAGCCGTGGGCGCGACCTGGTGCCGGAACAGATGGGCGAAACCCGTCAGGTGCAGATCAAGGCGCGCGACGGTGTCCTGCTCGACGCGCTGCTGACACTGCCACCGGGCACAGACACCGGGACACGCAACCTGCCTCTGGTGGTGCATCCGCACGGCGGTCCGTTCGAGGTGCAGGACCGATGGGGATTCGACACCGGGGTCCAGTTGATGGCCACCCGCGGTTTCGCCGTCCTGCAGGTGAACTTCCGCGGTTCGGGCGGTCGGGGGCGCGCCTTCGTGCGCGCAGGCTACCGGCAATGGGGTCAGGCGATGCAGGACGATCTCACCGACGCCACCCGCTGGGCCATCGATCAGGGCGTCGCCGACGCACGGCGGATCTGCATCTACGGCGCGAGCTACGGCGGCTACGCCAGCCTCATGGGGGCTGCGCGCGAACCCGACCTCTACGCCTGTGCAGCAGGTGATGTCGGCGTGTACGACATCGAGGAGTGGTCGCGGCGCGTGGACTTCAAGCAGTTCCGCTGGGGCCGCAATTATCTGCGTGACACCGTCGGCACCGAGGCGCTACGGGACATCTCGCCGGTGCATCTGGCCTCACGGATCAAGGTGCCCGTGTTCCTGGCGGCGGGCGAGAACGACCGCCGTGCGCCGGTGGAGCAGACCGAGATGATGGAGGCCGCGATCAAGCGCGCGGGGATACCGGTGACGACCCTGTATTTCCGCGGCGAAGGGCACGGCTACTATTCGCTCGACAACAAGCGGAAGTTCTACGCCGAACTGTTGGCCTTCCTCGACCAGCACATCGGCAGCGGATGGCGCCCGCGCTGAGCAGGGCGGCCCGCTCGATACGTCAAAGCTCGCCCTCGAAGAGCCGCGCCAGATCCATCCGGAGCCGGGTGATCGCCGACCTCGCGTGCTCGAACTCCGCGGCCGCCGCGGCGGTGACTTCGGTGCTGAAGCCGAGGTCGTGATCGATGATGGATGCGGCTAGCGTGGCGGCGACCGAGCGGTCCTCGATGACCATCGCCGTCTCGCTGTTGAGCCGGGCGCTCCGTGGATCGAGGTTGAACGAGCCGACGAGCGCGACCTCGCGGTCGATGACGGCGAACTTGGAATGCATCGTCCCGAACCGGGGTGACTTGCCGTCGCTCGATACGCCGGTCCACTCCCAGATGCGGATGCCCGCGTCGGGCCTTGCGCAGGCCCTGACCTCCGGGAGCGCCGCGTATCCGAGCAGCTCGCGGTAGTGGCCACGGCCGACCAGACTGATCTCAGGAAGGTCGTTCGTGGCCGGGGAATTGGTCACCAGCGTGACGGCGATGCAGCGCATCGCGGCATCGCGCAACGCGGCGCGCAGCAGCGGCGTGGGCACGAAGTAGGCGTTGGCGATCAGGATCTCCTCGCGCGCCTGGGCGATGAGCTTCAGGTAGGCCTCAAGGATGAAGTTCTCGCCCATGCGCGGTCGGCTGTGCAGGAAACGGCAGCGCGCGGGCGAGTACGCGAGTTCCGGCTGCCGCGCCTCCATCGCCGCCACCCGCGCCACCAGACGCGGATCGGTGCGGTAGACCACCGGGAACTTGCCCGTCTTGTCGAGCACGGCACGCGTCGCGTCCCAGTAGAGATCGGTGTCGAAGATGCCGCGGCTCTTCTTGATGTCCACGAGGTACTTGAAGGTGTGGTCGAACCCGGCGACCAGGTCGTCGACCACCGCGCCCCGCAGCACGACATCCTGGTCGCGCCAGTAGCCGGCCGGGTCGAGCGGATCGGCGCGGAAGTACTCGTTGCCGATGTTCAGTCCGCCGGTGACAGCGATCGCGTCCGGCGTGCCGCCGTCGACGATCCAGAGCTTCTCGTGGAAGCGCTTGTCGGGGCGCAGCGGATCGAAATGCGGCATCGCCTTCGGCACCGGGATCTCGTTGATCCACTGCAGCCCGAGCGCCTCGTAGCCCTCGACCTCGATGCCGTGCTGCTTGAGGTCGAAATACATCCACTGCGCCTGCAGCCACGGGTTCGAGAAGGCATCGACGATGACCCGGACATCGAGGCCCTCCGCTTTCTTCTGCTTGAGCACCTCGGCGATGCGCAGCCCGGTCTCGTCGCCCTTGAAGACGAGCGCCTGGATGCGGATCGAATGCTTGGCACGCTCGAGGGCGGCGAGCCGCACGGCGAAGGAGTCCTCGCCGAAGCGCGGTACGGCCACCTCGCACTCGGCGCGCTCGCGGACCGGATAGAGTTCGCGCGTGCCCTCCTCCGCATACGGGCTCGCCGTATAGTCCTGCGGCGGCCCAAACACCGATGTCGCGCGGGCGCGGGCGATCTGCGCGGCGACGGACTCCGGGCTGTCGTCGGCGACCGCCACGCCGCGCGACGCGCAACCGGCGAGCGTCAGCGCGGCCCCGAGCGCCGCGACCGCGAGCGCACCGGGCCGTGTCACCGGGCGCCCTCCGCCCGGATCGGTACCGGCTTGCGGGCCTCGTCGCTCTGACCCTCAGCGATCGGGCCTTCCGGTTCCTCCCACGCGAACACCTGCACCGCCGCGGGTTCGACCGGGTGATCGGGCAGGACGATCACGACCCGCATGCCGTCGCTGTAGTACGGATCGTCGGTGAGGTTCCTCCGCGGCGCTTTGCGATCGGCGGCCGCGGCACCGCGGACGAAGCCGTAGCGCGCCACGAAGCCGTGCGTGAACAGGCTCTGCAGCAGGTAGGCCCGCGCCTCGTCGACCGCAGGGTCGATCACATGTGTGGTGAGCGTGGGGGACTTCGGTGTCAGCTTGATGCCGATGTCGCGGCTGATCTGCCCGAGCCATACATCGCGACCCTCGAACCGGAACGGCGCGAGCCACAACCTCATGTGGTTGCGACGGGTCAAAGTCTGGCGTGCGCGCTGCAGCGCGACATCCTGTTTGCGGCCGAAGGCATAGAGCGCGCTCACCGGCGCCACCTTGTAAGGCGAACCGGACAGCGCCGCCCCGATCTCCCGCTCGATGGTGTGCAGGTCGATGCGGTGGGTGAACGACCATCCCGAGCGCGACAACGCGATCAACGGCTGTCCGATCAACACGACATTGAGAGGGTCGCCAGACGCTGCGCCGTCCTCGTCGAGCGTGCAGCAGGCCTCGCGTTCCAGTGCGGCGCGCAGACCCGCCTCATCGAGGTCGGGAAGCGTGCGACCGGCATAGATCTTCGCGGGCTCGACGGCTTCGTAGTCGAAGTCGCCGTCGGGCAGCGGCAGCGGGAAGCTGAAGCGCAGCAGCTTGCCGGGCGCATGCAGCTGCACATCGACGAAGCGGCCACCCTCGACGCGCGGTACGAAGACATGGCCCTCGTTGACGGTCTGCGGCGCGAGCAGCAACCGCATCGACTCGTCGCGCAGCCGTTGTCGCAGCACCTCGAGACCGTCGGCGCCGACCTCATCCCTCAGCATGAACGCGACCTCATCGGCGGAGTAGAGATCGGGATCGATTGCGCCGTTTAGCAGGCGCAGCCTGGCATCGCTGCCGTTACGCACCTGCAGCCAGACGGCCTGCAGGCCCTGGGACGCGAGGTCCACGCCGAAGCGGGCCTCGGCCTGGGCATCGGTGAGCACGCCCACCGTCACCGTCACCTCGCCCTCGGCCTGGGTCTGTGTCTGCAGGGCAGGCGCACCGGATGGCGCGAGCGGTGGCGGCGGCTGGGCCGCACAGCCGGCCAGCAGCAAAGAAATCGCGAACAGACTTCGGCGGATCATGGGAGCAACCCTCAGGGTGGCAGGTCGGCACGGACGGTCAGGAACACCGCCTCCAGCAGTTCGAGCTGCGGGAAGGGGCGCGGGTCGGCACGCGCCGCGATATGCGGCAACACGCGTTCGATGTGCAGCGCGATGCCCCAATGGTCGGTATCCACGAAGCCGAGCAGCGTCGAGCCGGGGATCAGGGCGTCCTGCGCGCGGATCTGGCCGTCGTTGAGACGGCTGTCGCGCGCCAGTACACGCCACGAGGCCTTGAGCGCACGCGACATCACCTCCCAGCGCGGCAAGGCCACCAGAGAATAGAAGCGCACCTCGGTCGGCAAGGCATGGGTCTCGAACCAACGCCGGCGGACCTCCGGGACGAGGCTGTCGATCACGCCGCCATCGCCCGGGCTGCAACGACCGGCCATCGCATGCGCCAGCAGTCCGTCATAGAACGGCCTCGCGAGACTGGCGAGCGGCGTGCCGAACACCGGCCCGGCGATGCTCACCACCGCAGCGACGCGCGGCACCAACTCCGGGTGGGCGCCCAGCATCTCGAGGATGTCCACCGCACCCTTGGAATAACCGATGAGCACGATTCGCCGTCCCTCGGCCGCGATCATCGGAAGGAGAGCGCTGTCCAGCGCCTCGGCGTCGAACGCCGCGCTGGAGCGGCCGCTGAGCCGCACCGTGTGCACATCGTAGCCCTTGGCGGACAACGCGCTCGCGGCCTCGCGGAACGGCAGACCCTCGTCCGCGTAACAGTCATCGAAGGCACCGGTGACCAGGACGAAACGCAGCGGCTCCGCGACGGCAGGCGACGCCCGGACGGACGCCGTCCCGCCCGCGGCAGGCGAGGCGATCGCAGGCTCGTCCGCCAACCGCCACAGCAGGTCCGCGCAATCGGCATCGGTGGATGGCGCGGCGCCGCTGGCCTGCGCGAGCCCGCAGAACACCTCGCGGAAGTGGGCACGCCCATCCCGAATCGTCGGACCGTCGGGATCGACGGATGCCACGGTCGGTGTGCGGGCCTCGCGGTACTCGGCGATGCGCGGCGCCGTCGCGCATGCCGTGCACATGGCCAGCAGCGCGAAGATCGACCCTGCACGAATGTACCGTCGGGAGGACACGGACCCCTCGGGCCTTGCAACGACCTGATTATAGGCAGCCCCGTGCCTCCGCAACGCGCTGGATGGGGACGGCCGATGGGGCGCGACGCGCTAGGCCTGGATCGGGTCGATGACCTTGAGGAAATCGAAGCGGCGGAAGTCGCGGTCCGAGGTGTAGAGCCGCGTCACCCCGTTCTGTTTGAGGATGGCGGCGAGGTGGGCGTCAGGCACGGCGTTGCCGCGGACCGGAAGACGTCGGGTGCATTCGAGGTACACGGACCAGAACCCCTCCTGCTCGGACAGCGTGCGGCAATGCGGCACGCTGAGCAGCGCCTCGATGTTGCGCTGCGCCTGCTCAGCCGTGAGCGGGTTGTGCAGGATCCTCGGATGGGTCACGAGACGCAGGTAGCTCGTCAGGGTCAGCCACGCGACATAGAAGACCTCCGGACCGCGCACGCACTCGCGGAGGAAGGCGTCGGCGGCCGCATGCTGCGGCGCGCCCCTCGCCGAGGCGTAGACGAGGACGTTGACGTCTATCGCGAAGCTCACGGGCGCAAGCGCTTCAGCGAGGCGTCGTCGCGCGTCTGATCGGGCATCTCATCGAGCGCCCCTTCGAGGGCCTCATGGACGGCGTCCTTGTCGGCGAGGTCCACGAGGAGCGGACCGGGGCTCGCGGCCCAGGCGAAGTACCGGGGCGCTGCCTCCTTGACCTCGCCCGCGAGCGCCTGTGCGAGCAGGTCCGACACCAGCCGCCCCAAGGACCGGCCGTCACGGGCCTGGATGACCTTGAGTTTCTTCAGGATGGGGTCGTCGATATCGAGGGTGGTGCGCATGATGCGTGATGCTAAAAACACGCGCATCAGATGTCAACTCGACAAAACGGTCTCCATCACCACCGGGCAGATCATGCGCGCCTCGGGCATCGCCGAGAGCCGGTCGAGGTCGGCGAGCGCCGCGGTCGCCTCGTCGGCGGCGAGCAGACCGCGCTCGGCGACCTTCGCGAGATAGATCCGCAGGAACGAGCTCGGCCACTCCCAAGTGAGCTCCGACGGCGCGGCCAATTTGCAGATGGGGCGCGTGTGCAGCACCTTCAGGCCGACGCGGGTGGCCATCGCCGGGATATGCCTGCCGACATCGATGTCACCCGGCTGCTCCTTCATGGAGCGGTAGGCTGCGGCGATCCCCTTGGTGAGCGCCGGGAGCTGCGGTTCCGTCTGGAACAGCGGCCAATGGAAATACTCCTGGATGACCATCCGACCGCCGGGCTTGAGCGCGGTCTTCACCTTCGCAAGCACGCCCTCGGGATCCGGCACCCAAGCGAGCGCCCAACGGCAGAACACGCCGTCAAGGCTCTGCGGTGCGAGCTGCATGTCCTCGAAGGAGCTGTGCTGCGCCTCGATGTTCAGGCCATGCAGATCGGACTGCCTGCGCAAGAAGTCGATGTACGACGCTGCGAAGTCGACGCCGATGACCTTGCCGCGCTCACCGACGAGATAGGCCATCTCGAGGGTGCAGAACCCGGGGCCACAGCCGAGATCGAGCAGCGTGTGGCCGGCGCGGAAGCCGCCCAACTCCCAACCTCGGCGCGCCTCGGCGGCCCAGACCTGATGCTGCAGCCCCAGACGGTGCAGCTCGGCGTGCTCCGTGCCGAGCACGTAACGGGTCTCGTCGACGGTCATTTCTTTGGTGTCATCCTCGGATCACCATGCAGATCCGACGCCGATTCCTCCGCGGGGGCGCGGTCAGTCCGGCTTCACCGAGCCGCAGTCGGCCGACAGCCAACGACCCTCGGTCTTCATCCTGGCCGTGCCCGACTGCGCGTTGCCGCCTGTGAAGTCGCCGCGGTATCCGGTCGAGCCGAGCATCGTCAGCGTGCCGCGCATCTCCGAGGCCGGCTGGCCCGCCCGCGCCTCGCACCGTCCGACCACCTCCCAAGCCTCGCCCTTGCGGGTGAAGCTCTGGGTGCAGCCGTCCGGCATACCTGAGATGGCGCTGACGCCGCGGCTGCCCGGTGCGATGCACATCCGTTGCTTGACCTTCACGCCGTCGCCCCCGGCTTGGAGCGAGATACCCTGGTCGCGCAGCATCTTCTCCATCATCTTCCGCTGCTCGGGCGGCATGTTGGCGAGGGCTGCCTGAGCCGCCTTCAGGTTCTCCTGCGCCGCGGCGTCCGCCGGGCCGCCCGCTCCGACCACCCGTTCCACGCTCTGCTCCCAAAGACCGGGCTTGAAGTCGGGCGCGGACTGGGCGAGCGCGAGCGTGCTCGCGATGGCAAGGGTGGCAGCGAAACCGTTCGTGACGGACCGCCGGACGGAAGGCTTGATCATCGATCTCTCCTGCTGTGCGATGCCATGCAAGGCGCCTTGGAACCCTAGCAGGGCGGATACCGGTTTCAAAGTCCCGGCTGCGGGAGCGCGGATCCCGAAAAGAAAAAGCCCCGGCGTCTCCGCCGGGGCCTTTCCGTCTTCTTCAGACGATCGGTCAGGTAAGCCGGTGGCTTACATGCCCATGTCGCCCATGCCGCCCGGGGCCGGGTGCACATGGTCGTGGTCGTCCTTCGGGGCCTCGGCGATCATCACCTCGGTGGTCAGCAGCAGGCCCGCGACCGAGGCCGCGTTCTGCAGCGCGAGGCGCGTGACCTTGGCCGGGTCGAGGATGCCGAACTCGAGCATGTCGCCGTACTCGCCGGTGGCGGCGTTGTAGCCGTACGAGCCCTTGCCCGCCTTCACCTGGTTGAGGATCACGGCGGCGTCCTCGCCGGCGTTCTCCACGATCTGGCGCAGCGGCTCCTCGATCGAGCGGGCGAGGATGCGGATGCCGACCGTCTGGTCCTCGTTCGCACCTTCGAGCTTGTCGAGCGCCTTGAGCGCGCGGATCAGGGCGACACCGCCGCCCGGCACCACGCCCTCCTCCACCGCCGCACGCGTGGCGTGCAGGGCGTCCTCGACGCGCGCCTTCTTCTCCTTCATCTCGATCTCGGTGGCCGCGCCGACCTTGATCACGGCGACGCCGCCGGAGAGCTTCGCGACGCGCTCCTGCAGCTTCTCCTTATCGTAGTCGCTGGTGGCCTCTTCGACCTGCTGGCGGATCGACTCGATGCGCGCCTTGATGTCGCTGGCCTTGCCGGCGCCGTCGATGATGGTGCTGTTCTCCTTCTCGACGACGATCTTCTTGGCCTCGCCGAGGTCGTTGAGCGTCGCCTTCTCGAGCTGCAGGCCGACCTCATCCGAGATCACCGTGCCGCCCGTGAGGATGGCGATGTCCTGCAGCATGGCCTTGCGGCGGTCGCCGAAGCCCGGGGCCTTGACGGCCGCGACCTTGAGGATGCCGCGGATGTTGTTGACGACGAGCGTGGCGAGCGCCTCGCCCTCGACATCCTCGGCGATCACGAGCAGCGGACGGCCCGACTTGGCCACGCCCTCGAGCACCGGCAGCATCTCGCGGATGTTCGAGATCTTCTTGTCGACGAGCAGGATGAACGGCTTCTCGAGCTCGACGGTCTGGCTCGCCTGCTGGTTGATGAAGTACGGCGAGAGGTAGCCGCGGTCGAACTGCATGCCCTCGACGACATCGAGCTCGTTCTGCAGGCCCGAACCTTCCTCGACGGTGATCACGCCTTCCTTGCCGACCTTCTCCATCGCCTGGGCGATGGTCTTGCCGATCGACTCGTCGCTGTTGGCGCTGATGGTGCCGACCTGCGCGATCGCCTTGTTGTCCTTGCAGGGCTTGGACAGCTTGCGGATCTCTTCGGTGGCGGCGATCACGGCCTTGTCGATGCCGCGCTTGATGTCCATCGGGTTGCGGCCCGAGGCCACGGCCTTGAGGCCTTCACGGATGATCGCCTGCGCGAGCACGGTGGCGGTGGTGGTGCCGTCGCCGGCCTCGTCGGAGGTGTTGGAAGCGACTTCCTTCACCATCTGCGCGCCCATGTTCTCGAACTTGTCCTTCAGTTCGATCTCCTTGGCGACGGAGACGCCGTCCTTGGTGACGGTCGGGGCGCCGAAGCTCTTCTCGAGCACGGCGTTGCGGCCCTTCGGGCCGAGGGTCGCCTTCACGGCGTTGGCGAGGATGTTGACGCCGCGCACCATGCGCGTGCGTGCATCGTCGCCGAAACGTACTTCTTTGGCAGCCATGTTTGGATATTCCTTGAGGTTGGGGGAAAGGCTTACTTGCCTTCGATCACGGCCATGATGTCTTCCTCGCGCATGACGAGGAGATCATCGCCGTCGACCTTCACTTCGGTGCCGCTGTACTTGCCGAACAGGATCTTGTCGCCGACCTTGACGTCGAGCGCACGGACCTTGCCGTCCTCGAGGATCTTGCCCTTGCCCGTGGCGATGACCTTGCCCTGCGAGGGCTTCTCGGTGGCGCTGTCGGGGATGACGATGCCGCCCGGGGAGGTGCGTTCCTCCTCCAGGCGCTTCACGATCACGCGGTCATGAAGCGGACGGATTTTCATGTTTCGCTCCTTAGCTCAAACGGTGGACTGGAAAGGGGGCAGGGATCGGTGCGTTAGCACTCTCCCCCTGTGGCTGCTAATGATAGCGGCGGAATGTTCCATTTCAAGGCCGGACCGGGATATGCTGATGGGCTGAACCGGCCCCGGTATGCCTAACCCCATGAATCTCAAGCGTTTATTTTCGTCGCTGTGGATCCTCACAGCGCTCGTCGCCACACCGCTCCGAGCACAGGTGGTGGATTCCGAGTTCCTGCCGCCGAGCGAGGCCTTCAAGGTCGAGGCTGTCGCCGAGGGCGCGGACCGGGTCCGGGTCGATTTCCTCGTCACTCCGGGCTACTACCTTTATCGGCACCGCATGAGTTTCGCGGTCGACACCGCCGCGGGCCCGGTCGCCGCCACGCTCGGCGCCGTGGATATCCCCGCCGGCGAATGGAAAGAGGACGAGTTCTTCGGTCGCCAGCAGGTGTTCCACGAGAGCATGAGCGTCTCGGTACCCGTGTCGCGCGCGCCGGGTGGCGCGTTGGAACTCCCGATCGTGGTCGGACTGCAGGGCTGCGCAGAGGCGGGGCTCTGCTATCCGCCCGAGAAGCGGCGCTTCAAGGTGATGCTGCCGGCGGCGACGGGCAGCGCGACCGCGGGGCCGCCGCCGGGCGCAGCCGCGCGCGGCGCTGTGGGCGGGGCTTCGGGCGGCGGCACAGGGGGGTTCGTCTCCGAACAGGACCGTCTCGCCGGACTGATCCGCGACGGCAGCCTACCCGCCGTCCTCGCCACTTTCTTCGGGCTCGGCCTGCTGCTCGCCTTCACGCCCTGCGTGCTGCCGATGGTGCCGATCCTCTCCGGCATCATCGCCGGGCAGGGCGCCTCCGCCACGCCGCGCCGCTCGTTCACGCTGTCGCTCGCTTATGTGCTCGGCATGGCCTTCACCAACACGCTGGCCGGCATCGGTGCCGCCGCGGCTGGTCAGCAGCTGCAGGCCTTCTTCCAGCAGACCTGGATCATCGTCGTGTTCGCGCTGCTGTTCGTGGTGCTCGCCGCGTCGATGTTCGGGCTCTTCACGCTGCAGCTGCCCTCCGCGCTGCAGACGCGGCTCACCGAGGCCAGCAACTCGCAGCGCGCCGGCACCTTGTGGGGCGTCGCCGCGATGGGCGCGCTGTCCGCGCTCATCGTCTCGGCCTGCGTCGCACCGCCGATGTTCGCAGCGCTCGCCGTCATCGCCCAGACCGGCGATGTCGCGCGCGGCGGCAGCGCCCTCTTCGCGATGTCGCTCGGCATGGGCGCGCCGCTGCTCGCGGTCGGCGCCTCCGCGGGCCAGCTGCTGCCGCGGGTCGGCGCGTGGATGGAGGCCGTCAAGGAATTCTTCGGTGTGCTGATGCTGGGGGTCGCCGCGTGGATGCTGGCGCGCGTGCTGCCGGCGAACCTCTCGCTCATCGCCTGGGCGGTACCGGCGCTCGCCCTCGCCTGGGTGCTTTGGCGGCTGCGGCCGCGCGACGAGGCCGCCGAATGGCTGACGCGCGTCGCCGCGGTGGTGGCGGCGGCCTACGGTCTCGCCCTGATCGCCGGCTCGGCGCTCGGCGGTCGTGATCCGCTCGCGCCCATCCCGCAGCTCGCGCGCGAGGTGAAGACGCTGGAGTTCCGCAAGATCAAGGGCACGGCGGAGCTCGACAAGGAACTCGCCGCCGCAGCGATGACCGGCCGCCCGGTGATGCTCGACTTCTATGCCGACTGGTGCGTCTCCTGCAAGGAGATGGAGCGCTACACCTTCACCGATCCGGGCGTGCAGAAGGCGCTCGCAGGTGCGCTGCTGCTCAAGGCCGATGTCACCGCCAACGACGAGGCCGACCAGGCGCTGCTCAAGCGCTTCGGGATCTTCGGTCCGCCGACCATCGCGTTCTGGGGTCCTGACGGGACGGAACGCGCGCAGTTCCGCGTGGTCGGATTCATGAAGGCCGAGGCATTCGCCGCGGTGGCCGGTCAGGCCATCGCCCCCGCGATCGTCACCCCTGCCTTCGCCGCACCTGCCGCCGCCACCGGAGCCACGCCATGAAGAAACTGCTGCTGCCCATCCTGCTGCTCGGGGTCGTCGCCGGCGCGGTGATGTATTTCTGGACACAGTCGCGCGGCGGCGCGGAGGCGGCTGCGACGGTGCCCGGGATGCCCGCGACCACCGGCGCCACCGGCGCCGCGGCCGGCAAGAAGACGGCGCGCGTGATCCCTGAAGTCCTGCCCGATTTCACGCTCGCCACGCTCGAGGGTCCGCCCCGGACGCTGTCCTCGTACCAGCATCCCTCACTGATCGTGAATTTCTGGGCGACCTGGTGCGCCCCCTGTCGGCGCGAGATCCCGCTGCTGCGGCAACTGCGGGCCGAGCGCGGCGCGCGCGGGGTCGAGGTGCTCGGCATCGCGGTCGACTTCCGGGAGGATGTCGAGAAGTACGTCGCCAAGATCGGCCTCGACTATCCGCTGATGATCGGCGAGGAAGACGGCCTCGCCGCCGCCGACGCCTTCGGCATCGACCCTGCGTTCCCGTTCACGGTGTTCGCCGACGCGCAGCGTCGCATCGTCGCCGTGAAGGTCGGTGAACTGCATGCCGATGAGGCGGCCTTCATCCTCGATCACATCGAGCTGCTCAACGCCGGTCGCCTGCCCCTGAAGGAGGTCCAGAGCCTCATCCGGACCGAGCTGCAGCGGCTCGAGGCCCTGCGCGCAGAAAAACCGGCCTGATCGACCTCTTTCGGGTGATTTTAGGGCCGTTTTCGACCCTTTTCGGGGGCGATAAGGCTGGCATCTCCGCCGAATTGGGGTAGATTGACTGCCCTTTCGCACCCGCGCCCTCCGGGGGGTCCCATGGATATCCGCAAGGTCAAGAAGCTGATCGAGCTGCTCGAGGAATCGGGCATCAACGAGATCGAGATCAAGGAAGGCGAGGAGTCGGTGCGCATCAGCCGCGCGCCGGCGGGCGGTGTTCCGCAGATGTCGTACTACGCGCCGCCGATGCCCTTGGCCGCCGCGGAAGCGGTGGCCGCGGTCGCCCCCGCGGCGTCCGCCCCGGCCGCTGCGGCGGCCGCGCCACGCGCCACCGAGCATACTGTTCAGGCGCCCATGGTCGGCACCTACTACTCGGCACCGGCGCCCGGCGCCAAGGCCTTCGTGCAGATCGGCGACGAGGTCAAGGTCGGCCAGGTGCTGTGCATCATCGAGGCCATGAAGATGATGAACCAGATCGAGAGCGACCGCGCCGGCCGCATCACCTCGGTGCTGGTGCAGAACGGCGATCCGGTCGAGTTCGGCCAGCCGTTGTTCTCGATCGCCTGACCATGCTCGACAAGGTCATCATCGCCAACCGCGGCGAGATCGCGCTGCGGGTGCTGCGCGCCTGCCGCGAGCTCGGCATCAAGACGGTGGCGGTGCACTCGACCGTCGACGCCAACCTCAAGCATGTGCTGCTCGCCGACGAGTCGGTGTGCATCGGCCCGCCGCCCTCGGCCAAGAGCTACCTCAACATGCCCTCGCTGATCGCGGCGGCCGAGCTCACCGATGCCGCGGCGATCCACCCGGGCTATGGGTTCCTCTCCGAGAACGCCGACTTCGCCGAGCGTGTCGAACAGAGCGGGTTCGTCTTCATCGGCCCCAAGGCCGAGACGATCCGGCTGATGGGCGACAAGGTCTCGGCGATCCGCGCCATGAAGTCCTACGGCGTGCCCTGCGTGCCCGGCTCCGGCGGCCCGCTCGGCGCCGACGGCGACGAGAACCTGCGCATCGCCAAAGACATCGGCTACCCGGTCATCATCAAGGCCTCGGGCGGCGGCGGCGGCCGCGGCATGCGCGTTGTGCACAACGCCGCGGCGCTGCTGCACGCGATCAACGTCACCCGGTCGGAGGCGCTCGCCGCGTTCGGCAACGACCAGGTGTACATGGAGAAGTTCCTCGAGAAGCCGCGGCACATCGAGTTCCAGGTCCTCGCCGACCACCACGGCAACGTCATCCACCTGGGCGAGCGCGACTGCTCCATGCAGCGCCGCCACCAGAAGGTCATCGAAGAGGCGCCCGCGCCCGGCATCACCGAGGCGCAGCGCGCGCGCATGGGCGAGCGCGTGGTCGAGGCCTGCCGCGCGGTCGGCTACCGCAGCGCCGGCACGCTCGAGTTCCTCTACGAGAACGGCGAGTTCTATTTCATCGAGATGAACACGCGCATCCAGGTGGAGCACCCGGTGACCGAGCTCATCACCGGCATCGACCTCGTCAAGGCGCAGCTCATGATCGCCGCGGGCGAGAAGCTGCCGTGGACCCAATCGGACATCGTGCTGCGCGGCCATGCGCTCGAGTGCCGCATCAACGCCGAGGACCCGAAGACCTTCATGCCCTCGCCCGGTCCGGTGCGGCTGTGGCATGCACCGGGCGGCCCCGGCGTGCGGGTGGACAGCCACCTCTACTCGGGCTACAGCGTGCCGCCCAACTACGACTCGCTGATCGCGAAGCTCATCTCCTACGGCGAATCGCGGGACACCGCCATCGCGCGCATGCGCAACGCGCTCGCCGAGATGGTGGTCGAGGGCATCAAGACCAATGCCGGGCTGCACCAGGAGATCCTGGCGCACGCCGCGTTCCAGCAGGGCGGGCTCGACATCCATTATCTCGAGCGACGACTCGGCCTGAAGTAGCCGCGCTGCCCGACGCCTACCGACGCCACCGCGCCGTGCCGCAGATCGCCCTCACGCTGGACCTCGATGGCCTCGACGCCGAGACCGTCGAAGCCGCCTGTTTCGAAGCGGGGGCGCTCGCCGTCACCTACTCCGACCAGCGCGACGATCCGGTCCTCGAACCGGCGCCGGGCGAGGTGCGCCTGTGGCCCGCGACGCGCCTGCAGGCGCTGTTCGACGCCGACGACCTGCCGCCCGCGCAGCTCGTGTTCCTCGCCGCGGACATCGGTTGCGATGTCGGCCGGCTGCAGGTGCGCGCCGTCGAGGACAAGGTCTGGGAGCGCGAATGGCTGCGCGACTTCAAGCCCATGCGCTTCGGCGAGCGGCTGTGGATCCAACCCTCGCACATGAAGGTCGACGCGCCCGACGCGGTGATCGTCGAGCTCGATCCGGGGCTCGCCTTCGGCACCGGCACCCATCCGACCACGAGGCTCTGCCTCGAGTACCTCGATGCAGCGGCGCACACCGACGGCGGGCTCGCAGGTCTGCGCGTGGTCGATTACGGATGCGGTTCCGGCGTGCTCGCGGTCGCCGCGCTCAAACTCGGCGCCGCCGAGGCGCTGGTCCACGACATCGACCCGCAGGCGCTCACGGCGACCCGCGACAACGCCGACCGCAACGGTGTAGCGGACCGGCTGCAGGTCTACGCGACGCAGGAAGACCTCGCGGCAGCGGTAGCGGACGGCCACAGCCGCAGCAGCGACGGCGACGACGGCGGCAACGGCGCCCACGGCGGCGCGGACATCGTGCTCGCCAACATCCTCGCCGGACCGCTGCGCGAGCTCGCGCCGCAGCTCCGTGCGCTGCTGAAGCCGGGTGGCACGCTGGTGCTGGCGGGCCTGCTCGACGAGCAGGCCGAAGAATTGATCGAGGCCTACGGCGCAGACCCCGCGCTCGTGCGCTGGCGGTCGCTCGAGGGCTGGACCTGTCTCGTCGGGACCACCCGCGCGCCGACCCCGGTGGACCTCTCGCCGCCGGCGCCGGCCGCCGCGCCGCGCGGCACCGGCGTGCTGCTCGCACTCCTGGCGCTGCTGCTCGCGGGTCAGCTCGCATGGCATGGGCGTGCGACGCTCGCCGGGCTACCGCCGATCGGAGCGGCTGTCAAAGATATCGCCGCAGCGCTCGGCCGCCCCGTGCAGCCCGACTGGGATCCGCGCGCCTACGAGGTGGTGCAGCAGGGCGCGAGCGAGGGCGACGCGCCCGGGTTCCTCACGGTGCGCGCCACGCTGCGCAACACCGCCGCCGTGCCGCAGCCTGCGCCGTTGCTGCGGCTCGTCCTGATCGATGCCCAGGGCCGGACCGTGGCACGCCGTGACCTGCTGCCGGCGGAGTACGCGCCGGCGGCGACGCCGACGGCGACGACCGCGGCGACCACCGCTCGAGCCGCGACGCTGCTCGCGCCCGGCGCACGACTGAGCGCCGAGTTCTCGGCGCAGGACCCCGGCGCACGGGTGGTGGGCTTCGAGCTCGACGCCTGCCTGCCGCGCGCAGACCGCGCGCCGGTCTGCGCCCACGGGGCCATCCCATGACCGGCCCGATGGGCGACGCCATGATCGTCGGCGCACCCGCGTTCCGCATCGGCCGCTGGGACATCCCGGCGCCCGCCGTGCTCGCGCCGATGGCGGGCGTGACCGACCGACCGTTCCGTATCGTCGCGCGCGGGCTCGGTGCCGCGCTCGCCGCCTCGGAGATGATCACCTCCGACACGCGGCTCTGGAACTCCCGCAAGTCGCGCATGCGCATGGACCACACGGGCGAACCGGAACCGCGCGTCGTGCAGCTCGCAGGCGCCGAGCCGGAGGCGCTCGCCGAGGCGGCGCGGCGCAATGTCGATCTCGGCGCGCAGATCATCGACATCAACATGGGCTGCCCGGCCAAAAAAGTCTGCAACCGGCTCTGCGGCTCGGCGCTGCTGCAGGACGAGCCTTTGGTCGGGCGCATCCTCGAAGCGGTGGTCGCGGCCGTACAGGGCACCGGCGTGCCGGTCACGCTCAAGACCCGCACCGGCTGGGACCGTGAGCACCGCAACGGGGTGGCGGTCGCGCGCATCGCCGAAGCCGCGGGCATCGCCGCGCTCGCCATCCACGGCCGTACCCGGGCCGATTTCTACGAGGGCGAGGCGGAGTACGACACCATCGCCGACATCCGCGCCGCGGTGTCCATCCCGGTGGTCGCCAACGGCGATGTGGACTCGGCCCAGAAAGCCCGCGATGTGCTTGATCGGACAGGCGCCGCCGGGGTCATGGTGGGTCGCGCCGCGCATGGCGCGCCGTGGATATTCCGCGACATCAACGGTCTTTTGACGCGCGGGCAGCTGCCCGCGCCGCTCTCCCGCGCCGAGCGCCGTGATATAGTCTTGACGCATCTGCAGGCCATCTACGCCTTCCACGGCGAGGATTCCGGGCTGCGGATCGCACGCAAACACCTCGGCTGGTACGGCAAGCTGCTCGACGACGCGCCCGCAGCGCGAGCGCGGTTCATGGCGGCTCCGGACACGGCATCGCAGTTCGCGTGCGCGGCGGAGGAGTTCGGGGCGTGGAGCAGCGCGTCGCGGGCGGCGTGACCCACGGATCGGGAGGCGACGCAGATGGCCAAAGATGAACGGGACACCGGCGCCCTGCCGTTGCGCGGCCATGCCGAGCGCGCGTTCGAGGACTACCTCGCGCATCTCGACGGCCATCACGCCGGCGACCTCTACCAGCTCGTGATGAAAGAGGTCGAAGAGCCGCTGCTCCGCGTCGTCCTCAAACATGCGGCGGGCAACCAGACCCGCGCCGCCGACATCCTCGGCATCAATCGCGCCACGCTGCGGCGCAAGCTGCGCGACCACGGTCTCGCGGCCGACTGATCCGCACCTCCCGCACCGCCTGCGAGTCCCGCCATGCCCGTCACGCTGCGCCGCGCCCTGCTCTCGGTCTCCGACAAGACCGGCCTCATCGACCTCGCCCGCGAGCTGCAACGCCGCGGCGTCGCGATCCTCTCCACGGGCGGCACGGCCCGCCTGCTCACCGCAGAGGGCATCGCGGTCACCGAGGTGTCGCAGCACACCGGCTTCCCGGAGATCATGGACGGCCGCGTGAAGACGCTGCATCCGCGCATCCACGGCGGTCTGCTAGGCAGGCGCGGCGTCGACGAGAGCGTGATGGCGCTGCACGGCATCGAACGCATCGACCTCTTGGTCGTCAACCTCTACCCCTTCGCGGAGACCGTCGCGCGGCCGGCCTGCAGCTACTCCGAGGCCATCGAGAACATCGACATCGGCGGCCCTGCGATGGTGCGCGCCGCCGCCAAGAACCATGATGCCGTGACCGTGGTGGTCGATCCCGTCGACTACACCGCCGTGCTGGCGGAGCTCGACGCGAACGAGGGCGCGACCACGCCGTCGCTGCGTGCGCGGCTCGCCGCCAAGGCGTTCGCGCACACCGCGCGCTACGACTCCATGGTCGCGAGCTACCTGCAGACCCGCAACCCCTCACCCGGCGAGACCTTCCCCGCCGTGCTGCCGCTCGTGTTCGAGAAGGTGCAGGACCTCCGCTACGGCGAGAACCCCCATCAGCAGGCGGCCTTCTACCGCGACCCGACGCAGCGCGCGCCCTCGGTCGCCAACGCGGGGCTGCTGCAGGGCAAGGAGATGTCGTTCAACAACATCGCCGACGCGGACACCGCCATCGAATGCGTGCGGCAGTTCGCGGCGCCCGCCTGTGTCGTCGTCAAGCACGCCAACCCCTGCGGCGTCGCGGTCGCGGGCGACATCGGTGCCGCCTACGACGCCGCCTACCGCACCGACCCGGCCTCCGCCTTCGGCGGCATCATCGCCTTCAACCGCCCGCTCGACGGCGCGGCGGCGATGCGCATCGTCGAGCGGCAGTTCGTCGAGGTGCTGGCCGCGCCGCAGGTGCTACCGGAGGCACGCGCGGCGCTCGCCGCCAAACCCAACATCCGCGTGCTCGAGCTCGGCGATCTGCCGCGCGATGCGGGCAGCGAGAACGAGTACCGCAGCGTCACCGGCGGGCTGCTCGCGCAGTCGCGCGACCGCGGCGTCGTGACGCGCGAGGACCTCAAGGTCGTGACGCGCCGTGCGCCGACCGCGGCCGAGCTCGATGACCTGCTGTTCGCGTGGCAGGTCTGCAAGTCCGTCAAATCCAACGCCATCGTCTACGCCCGCGGCGGCAGCACCGTCGGCATCGGCGCCGGCCAGACGAGCCGGGTCTATTCGAGCCGCGTCGCCGCCATCAAGGCCGCCGACGAGAAGCTCGAGGTGAAGGGCGCGGTGATGGCCTCGGACGCCTTCTTCCCGTTCCGCGACGGTCTCGATGTCGCGGCGGAGTACGGCATCACCGCCGTCATCCAGCCGGGCGGCAGCCTGCGCGATGCGGAGGTCATCGCCGCAGCCGATGGACACGGCATCGCGATGGTGTTCACCGGCATGCGCCATTTCCGGCACTGAGCGGCGCGACGGCGCCGGGACGGACCAACCCATGCAGCAGCACAGCGGCCCGACGGGCCTCCGTATCCTCATCGTCGGCGGTGGCGGACGCGAGCATGCGCTCGCCTGGAAGTGCGCGCAGTCGCCGCGCGTCGCGGAGGTGCTGGTCGCACCCGGCAACGCCGGCACCGCCACCGAGCCGCGGGTGAGGAATGTCGCGGTCTCCGCCGAGGACATCCCCGGGCTCGTCGAGGTCGCGCGCCGCGAGCGCGTCGACCTCACCATCATCGGCCCCGAAGCGCCGCTGGTGCTCGGCGTGGTCGACGCATTCGAGGCCGCGGGGCTGCGCTGCTTCGGTCCGCGCAAGGCCGCCGCACAGCTCGAGGGGTCCAAGGCCTACACCAAAGAATTCCTGCGCCGCTACGGCATCCCGACGGCCGCGTATGCCACCTTCACGCGCGAGACCTTCGACCCGGCCTGGGTGCGCGCACAGCGCTGCCCCATCGTGGTCAAGGCGAGCGGCCTCGCCGCCGGCAAGGGCGTGCTGATCGTCGACACCGCGGAGGAAGCCATCGCCGCCGCACGCGACATGTTCGACGGACGCTTCGGCGCCGCGGGCGACGAGGTCGTCATCGAGGAGTTCCTGCCCGGCGAGGAGGCGAGCTTCATCGTCATCGCCGACGGCGTGCACGCCCTGCCCTTCGCCACCTCCCAGGACCACAAGCGCGTGGGCGACGGCGACACCGGTCCGAACACGGGCGGCATGGGCGCTTACTCGCCGGCGCCGGTGGTCACGCCCGGGATGCACGCGCGCATCATGCGCGAGGTGATCGAACCGACGCTGCGCGGCCTCGCCGCCGACGGTACGCCCTACACGGGTTTCCTGTACGCCGGCATCATGATCGCGCCGGACGGTACGCCGAACGTGCTCGAGTTCAACTGCCGCTTCGGCGACCCGGAGACGCAGCCGATCATGTGCCGGCTGCGCTCCGACCTCGTGACGCTCTGCGAAGCGGCGCTCGAGGGTCGGCTCGACCGGACCTCGATGGACTGGGACCCGCGCGCCGCGCTCGGCGTGGTGCTCGCGGCAGGCGGCTACCCGGAGACCGTACGCAAGGGCGATGCGATCGCCGGGCTCGATGCGGCCGCGGCACTGCCGGGCAAGGTGTTCCACGCGGGCACGGCGCTCGTTGACGGGCGCGTGACGACGGCGGGTGGCCGCGTGCTGTGCGCGGTCGGGCTCGGCGACACGGTGGGCGCGGCGCAGGCCGAAGCCTACGCGCTCGTCGACCGCATCTCCTGGGACGGCATGCTCTGCCGCCGGGACATCGGCCACCGCGCCATCGCGCGGGAGCGCGCGACCGGCTGACGCCCCGGGGCTGCCGGGGCGCCGGGCGCGGTCAGCGCTTCATCGCCTCGAAGAACTCCGCGTTCGTCTTGGTGTCCTTCATCTTGTCGAGCAGGAACTCGATGGCGGCGAGCTCGTCCATCGGGTGCAGCAGCTTGCGCAGGATCCACATCTTGGCGAGCTCGCCCGGGTCGGTGATGAGGTCTTCCTTGCGGGTGCCCGAGCGGTTGATGTTGAGCGCCGGGAAGGTGCGCTTCTCGGCGATGCGGCGGTCGAGGTGGATCTCGCTGTTGCCGGTGCCCTTGAACTCCTCGTAGATGACATCGTCCATCTTCGAGCCGGTGTCGATCAGCGCCGTCGCGAGGATGGTGAGCGAACCGCCCTCCTCGATGTTGCGCGCGGCGCCGAAGAAACGCTTCGGTCGCTGCAGCGCATTGGCGTCCACGCCGCCCGTCAGCACCTTGCCCGAGCTCGGCACCACGGTGTTGTAGGCGCGCGCGAGGCGGGTGATGGAATCGAGCAGGATCACGACATCCTTCTTGTGCTCGACGAGGCGCTTGGCCTTCTCGATGACCATCTCGGCGACCTGCACATGGCGCGCGGCCGGCTCGTCGAAGGTCGAGGAGACGACCTCGCCGGCCACCGTGCGCTGCATCTCCGTGACCTCTTCCGGGCGCTCGTCGATGAGCAGCACGATGAGGTAGACCTCGGGATGGTTGGCGGTGATGGCGGTGGCGATGTTCTGCAGCAGCATCGTCTTGCCGGCCTTGGGCGGCGAGACGATGAGGCCGCGCTGGCCCTTGCCGATGGGCGCGCAGAGGTCGATGGCGCGCGCGGTGAGGTCCTCGGTGGAGCCGTTGCCGCGCTCGAGCTTCAGGCGCTTGGTCGGGTGCAGCGGGGTGAGGTTCTCGAACAGCACCTTGCTGCGCGCGTTCTCGGGCGAGTCGAAGTTGATCTCGCCGACCTTGGTGAGCGCGAAGTAGCGCTCGCCTTCCTTCGGCGGGCGGATCAGGCCCGAGATGCTGTCGCCGGTGCGCAGGTTGAAGCGGCGGATCTGCGCGGGGCTGATGTAGATGTCGTCGGGGCCGGCGAGGTAGGAGCCGTCGGCCGAGCGCAGGAAGCCGAAGCCGTCCTGCAGGATCTCGAGCACGCCGTCGCCGTAGATGTGCTCGCCCTGGCGGGCGTGCGCCTTGAGCAGGCTGAAGATGATGTCCTGCTTGCGCGAGCGGGCCATGTTCTCGACGCCGTACTTGGCGGCGAGCTCGACCAGCTTGTTGATCGGCATCGACTTGAGCGTCGTCAGGTTCATCGACTTGCGCGAGGCGGCGAGCTCCGCGGCGCTGATGATCTCGGCGTCCTCGCCGGTCTCGATGAACGGGGCGTGGTCGATCGGACCTTCGTCCATCATCGGCCCGGCGACGTTGCCGTGGCGACCGCCGCCGCCGCCACGGTTGGGGTCACGGTTGCCGTGACGCGGGCCGCGCTGGCGCTGTCCGCCGCCTCCGCCGCCCTTGTTGCCGAGGTAACCGCCCCTCACAGGTGGCTGTCCAGGAAGGCTGCGAGCTGCGAACGCGAGGCCGCACCGACCTTCTGTGCTTCGACGGTGCCGTTCTTGAACAGGAACAGCGTCGGGATGCCGCGGATGCCGTACTTGGCCGGCGTCTGCGGGTTCTCGTCGATGTTGATCTTGGCGATGCGCAGACGGCCCTCGTAGGCGGGCGCGAGCTCATCGAGGATGGGCGCGATCATCTTGCAGGGGCCGCACCATTCCGCCCAGAAATCGAGCAGGACGGGCTTGTCGGACTTGAGGACGTCGGTCGCGAATGTGGCGTCCGAGGTGTTGAGGATGTGAGGGCTGCTCACGCGGGTAAACCTCCGTCAGGGAGTGTTGAGGGTCTGAAAGGGGAGCGAGGGGGCCGGTGGGCGGGCTCGCGGCTGAACGCCGTACGGATTGGCCGCCAAATGGTTACAATAGCGCCGCAGAAAATTGTTGTTTCGTGCCTCTGGGCTTACCAGAAAGAGAGGATGACTCGGGGGCAGAACGCCCGTTGGTCGGCATTTTTAGCCAATCCGCGGTCCTTTTGCAAGCGTCCCCGTCAACCTCACCCTGCTGGTACGAAATGTCCGACACCCATCTTTCAGACCTCACCTTCTCGGCCCTCGAGCTCGCCTCACCCTTGATGCAAGGCATCGAGGACGCCGGTTTTGTGCGTTGCACACCCATCCAGGCGCAGACCCTGCCCCACGCCCTCGCCGGCCGCGATGTCGCAGGCCAGGCGCAGACCGGCACCGGCAAGACCGCAGCCTTCCTGGTCGCGCTCTTCCAGAACCTGCTCGCGAACCCCGCGCCGCCCACCCGCGGCGCCACCGCCATCCGCGCGCTCGTCATCGCGCCGACTCGCGAGCTCGCGGTGCAGATCCACAAGGACGCCGAGGTCCTCAACCAGCACACCGGCCTCAAGCTCGCCGTCGTGTTCGGCGGCGTCGACTACGAGAAGCAACGGCGCGAGCTCGAGGGCGGCGTCGATGTGCTCATCGGCACGCCCGGCCGCATCATCGACTACTACAAGCAGCATGTGTTCGAGCTGCGCGAGGCGCAGGCGGTGGTGCTCGACGAGGCGGATCGCATGTTCGACCTCGGGTTCATCGCCGACATCCGCTACATGCTGCGCCGGCTGCCGCCGCCCGATCGTCGTCAATCGATGCTGTTCTCGGCGACGCTGTCGCAGCGCGTGCTGGAGCTCGCCTACGAGCACATGAACGAGCCGGTGCTGGTGCAGGTCGAGCCCGAGAAGATCACCGCCGACCGTGTGCGCCAGCTGATGTACTACCCGGCGATGGAGGAGAAGATCCCGCTGCTGATCGGGCTGCTGCGCCGCATGGAACCGCACCGCACCATGGTGTTCGTCAACACCAAGCGCATGGCCGAGCGGCTCGAGGATGTGCTGCGCGCCAACGGGATCGACGCGGCGGCGCTCTCCGGCGATGTGCCGCAGAAGAAGCGCCTGAGGTACATGGAGGACTTCCACGAGGGCAAGCTCGGCGTGCTCATCGCCACCGATGTCGCCTCGCGCGGCCTGCACATCCCCGATGTCAGCCATGTCTTCAACTTCGACCTGCCGCAGGACGCCGCCGACTATGTGCACCGCATCGGCCGCACCGCGCGTGCGGGCGCCGAGGGCGATGCCATCAGCTTCGCCTGCGAGGAGTACGCCGTCGGCCTGCCCGACATCGAGAAATTCATCGGCCGCAAGGTGCCCTACGAGCCGATCGGCAAGGAGCTGCTGGCCGAGGTCGTCTGGCCGCCGCGCCGTCCGTACGAGGACCGGGGCGGCGGTGGCCGTCGCGGTGGCGGCGGCGGCCGGAGCGGCGGTGGTGGTCGCCCGGGCGGCGGCAGGCCGGGTGGCGGTGGCCGTCCCGGTGGCGGCGGTCCGCGACGCGGCGGTCGGCGCTGAGCCAGGGCTGCGGGGCATGACGCTCCGCAGACACCGACGGATGACGCGTCAGGCGAGATCGGTCACCGCATCGATCGCCGCGAACTCCTCATGCACATGCGGGTCCCGCGACGAATCCGGGCGCCGCACGCCGTAGACATGGCGGATGCCCGCCGCGATGGCGGCGCGCAGCACGGCCGCGCTGTCGTCCACGAACACGCTGCGTGCCGGGTCGAAGCCGACCTTCTCGCGCGCTGCGATCCAGAACTCCGGCGTCTCCTTGGGGGTGCGGAACTCATGCGAGGAGTGCGCGGCGTCGAGCAGATCGAGCACACCCGTCCGGGCATGCTTGATCTCGACGATGCGCGGATGCGAGTTGGTGAGCAGCACCAGACGCTTGCCGGCGGCGCGCAGGCGCTCCAGGAACCCGCGTGCGCCCGGCAGCCATGCCACCCTCGCCGCCTCCTCGTCGTGCACCCGCGCCACATCGATGCGCAGCATGCGCGTCCAATGATCGATGCAGTACCACTCCATCGTGCCCTGCAGCCGTACGAAATGCGGCATGAGCTCGGCATGCGCCTCGGCGAGCGACAACCCGTTCTGCTCGGCGTAGATCTCGGGGATGCGGCCGAGCCAGATGAAGTTGTCGTAAGCGAGGTCGAGCAGCGTGCCGTCGAGATCGAGCAGCACGGTGTCGACCGTGGACCAATCGGGCGCGGCGGCGACGGGAGGGGGCGGGGTTTCCGGCATCGGCCTATGATACCGCCGTCATGACCGCGCCCGCCCGCTCCGCCGTCGCCGACCTGCACCTGCACAGCCATCATTCCGATGGCCTGCTCTCGCCGGCCGCGTTGATGCGCCTGGCAGCCGAGCGCGGCGTCGGCACGGCGGCGCTCACCGACCATGACACCACGGCAGGCTGCGACGAAGCGGCCGCGGCCTGCGCCGTGGCCGGGCTGCGCTTCGTGCCCGGCGTCGAGGTCTCCGCTGGCTGGGACGGTCTGTCGTTGCATGTGCTCGGGCTCGGTGTCGATGCCGCCTCACCGGCGCTCGACGCGCACCTCGCCGAGGTGCGTACGCTGCGCCGCGAGCGCCTCGCCGAGATCGGCGATCGGCTCGAACGCCGCGCGGGGCTGCCGGGACGGGAACTCGTGGCCGGCGTCTGCGCGGGCACCGCCGTGCCGACGCGGCTGCATCTGGCGAGGGCGTTGGTCGCGCTCGGTCACGCGCGCGACGAGGCCGAATCGTTCAAGAAATTCTTGGGCCGCGGCACACCGGGCCATGTGCCGATGGCGTGGCCAGGCATCGACCGGGCGATCGCCGCGCTGCGCGCCGCGGGCGGCGTCGCGGTGCTCGCGCATCCGCACCGCTACGGCGCCTCCGGCGGCGCGCTGCGACGGCTGGTGGGCGCGTTCCGTGACGCAGGCGGCCAAGGCCTCGAGGTGAGCATGGCGGGCATGAGCCCGCGCGACCGCGATCGGCTCGCCACGCTCGCGCGCGGCCACGCCATGCTGGCCTCCACAGGCTCGGATTTCCATGATCCGGCGCTGCCGTGGAATCCGCCGGGGCGCTTCGATAAGCTACCGGCCGACCTCGATCATGTCGCGGCGATCCTCTGATGTCGGACCAGGACCAAGACAACATCGACCGCGAGCTGTTCCGCAACATCGAGAAGCTGCGGCAGCTGCGCATCGAGCACCGCGACCTGGACGAGGTCATCTCGCGGCTTTCGATGGACATCCATGTCGACCAGCTGCAGCTCAAGCGCCTCAAGAAGCGCAAGCTCATGCTCAAGGACCAGATCGAGCGCTACACGAGCCAACTGATCCCCGATCTCAACGCCTGAGGACGCCGCGATGGAACCGAACTACATCTCGATCGGGAAACTGGTCCGCGAGCTGCTGACGCCCACCGGACTCAACGAGGTGCTCGTGGTCCTGGTGGCGGTGGCCATCGCCTATGTCTGCGGCCGCCTGATGCGTCGCGCCACCGAACGGGTGCGCGCCGCGAACGGCGGCATCTCGACCGGATGGCAGTGGCGGCTCATGGAGGCCGGTGCGATCGTCGCGCCCTATGTCATCGCCGTGCTGCTGATCGGCGCGGCGCGCGAGGCCGCGGAGGCGCTCGGGGTGTCCGATGTCGTGCTGGTGTTCGCGCTGCGGCTCGTCGCCGCGCTCGGCGCGGTGCGGCTCGGGGTCTATGCGGTACGACTGTTGCTCGGCGACGGCAGCTGGCTCGCGCACCATGAGACCCGCGTCACGCTGCTCGTCTGGCTCACGCTCGGCCTCGAGGTGCTGGGCGGCTTCGACTGGCTGGAGCGCGTGCTCGGCCAGGTCGACCTGCTGCCAGGCAAGTCGATGTTCAGCCTCTGGGACCTCATGAAGGGTCTGGTCGTGGTGACGGCGTTCGTGCTCGCCATGACGCTGCTCGCGCGCGCCATCGAGCGGCGGGTGATGGCCATGGAATCCCTCGCGCCCTCGACCCGCGTCGGCATCAGCAAATCCGCCTACTTCCTGCTGATCGGCCTCGGCGTGCTGCTCGGCATCAACTCCGCCGGCGTCGACCTCACCGCGCTCACGGTGCTCACCGGCGCCATCGTGTTCGGCCTCGGCTTCGGCATCCGCGACATCACCAGCAACTTCGTCAGCGGCTTCGTGCTGTTGATGGACAAATCGATCAAGCCGGGCGATGTGATCAGCTTCCACCAGCACACCGGCACCACCTCCGACAACTTCGGCTGGGTGCAGGAACTGCGCGGGCGCTATGTGGTGGTCCGCGACCGCGACGGCGTGGAGTCGTTGGTGCCCAACCAGAGCCTGATCACCAACTCGGTGATCAACTGGTCGTATTCGGACCAGCGGGTACGGCTGCGACTGCCGGTGATGGTCTCCTACGACGACGATCCGGAGGTCGCGCTCGACCTGCTGGTCCGCGCCACCGAGGGCCACCCGCGCATCCTGCGGGATCCGGCGCCGGTGTCGCGGCTGATCTCGTTCGAGAACTACGGCATGAAGCTCGAGGCGCGCTTCTGGATCCGCGATCCGATGAACGGCGTCAACAATGTGCGCTCCGATGTGAACCGCCGCATCTGGCGGCTGTTCAAGGACGCCGGCATCAAGATCCCGGTGGCCCAGCAGGAGGTGCGCGTCCTCGAACCGGACGCGGTCGTCGTGCGGCCGCCGCACCTCGGTGGAGCCGAAGATGGCCCTGCGCGCGGGTAGGGTCGAGATACCCGACGGCGACCTCGAGGTCAGCTTCGTGCGCGCCGGCGGTCCCGGCGGCCAGAACGTCAACAAGGTCGCCTCGGCGGTGCAGCTGCGTTTCGACCTGGCGGGAACCGCGGTCCTGCCGTACGCGGCCAAGCAGCGCCTGCGCGCCCTCGCCGGCCGCCGCGTCACCGACGACGGCGCGCTGCTGATCATCGCGCGTGAGCACCGCAGCCAGGAGCAGAACCGCCGCGCGGCCGAGGGCCGGCTCATCGATCTGGTGACACGCGCGCTGGTAGAACCCAAGACGCGACGCGCCACCAAACCGACCCGCGCCTCGCGCGAGCGGCGCATGGATTCGAAGACGCGGCGCGGTACGGTCAAGCGCGGTCGGGGACGGCCCGCCGGGGACGACTGAGGGGAAGGGGGTCGGCCGTAGGGGCCGTCGTGCTCGCCACGGGGCGTCAGCCCCGCGTCACCTGCAGGATGCTGTGGCGGATCTGCTCGGAGAGCACGAACTCCGCGTCCTGCGCCACGCGCTGCAGCACCTCGTCGTGCAGCAACCGCCCTGCTTCGTCGCTGCGGACCACGCCTCGGCGCTGCAACAGCGCGATGAACTGGTCGAAGAGCGACCTGTCGGCGAACTCGGGTGAATCGAAACCGTAGACCATCTCGATGCGCTGCGCCATCAACTGGCAGCGCTCCGAGAGCTCCTTGGCGGTGTAGGAGCCGGGCTCGGCGTGCGTCAGCGCCGAGATGACGAGGTAGTAGCGCTCGATGGTCTGCACCGAGGACTCGGCGAGCAACGAAAGCTGCACCGCCGCCGGCGTGCTGGACGCCGGCCGTCGCCAGCCCTCGGCGCCGCCCTGCAGCGTGAAGCGCTCGAGCACACCGAGCTTCGCGAGCGCCGCGAGCTGCGCGTCGACCTGCGCCGCGAGCTCGTCCTCCGACCACTTCAGGAAGAGCTCCGCAGCGACATACGGGTAGACCCGCCACGCGAGGCGCTGCAGGTCGGCGGTCGGGACCACGGGGTTGGCGATGAACGCGCAGGCGATCAGCGATGGCAGCGCGAAGAGATGCTGGATGTTGTTGCGGTAGTAGGTCATCAGCACCGCGACCTCGTCGCTGCTGCGCACCAGCTCGCCGAGCTTGTGCGGCTGACGCTGCAGCACGCCGAGCGCCTCGCCGTGGACGATGGCCGCATCGCCGCCGGTCGCCGTCACCGTCACGCGCGGGTCGTAAGGCGCCTCGCGCAGCAGCCCGATGTAGAGGTCGATCTGCCGCGCGAGATCCGCCGCCGGCATGGTCTGCCGCGGCATGGCGAGCAGCGTCAGCGCGAGGAGGTTGATCGGCGTCACCGCGGCGGCGGCGTTGATGTGCCGCATGATGCGCTGCGAGAGGTCGTCGACCGCCGGCGCGAGCCACGGCACGCGCGTCTCGTCCTCGAGGGTCTGCTCGCGCCAGTCCGGCGCGTGACGCCCGAGCAGCGCATCGAGATGGATCGGCGAGCCGATGTTGACGCTGACGCGGCCGTACTTCTTGCGCAGCATGCGCGGCGCGCGCAGCAGATCGCCGATCCCTTCCTTGCGCTTCGGACGGCCCGACAGCTCGCCGATGTAGGTGTCGCCCTCGACGATGCGCTCGTAGCCGAAGTACACCGGCAGGAACACGACCGGACGGCGCGGGTCGCGCAGATAGCTGCGCACGGTCATCGCCAGCATGCCGGTCTTGGGCTGCAGCAGGCGGCCGGTGCGCGATCGGCCGCCCTCGATGAAGTACTCGATGGAGTGGCCGCGCGCCATGATCGCGCCGAGGTACTTCATCAGCACCGCGGTGTAGAGCGCGTTGCCCGCGAAGCTGCGGCGGATGAAGAACGCGCCGCCCTTGCGCAGCAGGCGGCCGACCACCGGGATGTCGAGGTTGATGCCGGCCGCGATGTGCGGCACCGCGTAGCCCTGCACATAGATGGCGTACGAGAGCAGCAGGTAGTCCATGTGGCTGCGATGGCAGGGCACGAACACGACCTCGTGCTCGCGCGCGACGGCGCGCAGCGTGTCCACATGGTTGAAGTCGACGCCGTCGTAGAGCCGGGTCCAGAGCCGGCGCAGGAAGGCTTCCATGAAGTTGACGAAGGCGTGGGAATAGTTGGCGGCGATCTCCTCGCCGTAGCCGCGCGCCGTGAGCAGCGCCTTGCGACGGGTGACCTTCTTGGCCCTGACCTCCTGCGCGGCGGCGGCGCGCACCGCGCGGGTGTTGAGCACGCGCGCGAGGATGGTGCGGCGGTGCGAGAGGTCGGGACCGATGCGCGCAGCGCGCTGGCGGCGGAAGGTGGCGCGCCAGGCGCGGGCGATGCGCGCGGCCTGCGGCTCGACCGGCCCGCCGTCGTCGAGCATGCTGCGCAGGCTCACCGGCTCGCCCAGTTCGACCATGGTGAAGCGGCCGTTGAACAGCACCTGCAGCATCTTGCGCAGGCCGCCGCCGAGCACCCAGCCCTCGGTGAGCCACAGCCGCAGCCATGACCCTTCCTTCTGCGGCGCACGCCCCCAGAACACCTGCACCGGCACCAGACGCGCATCGAGGCCCGGATCGGCGCGCAGCGCGTCGATGAGCCGCAGCAGCTCCGGCGGCGGCCGGCGATCGATGCGCGGGTCGAACCAGCCGCGCACCTGCAACAACGGCAGCGTCGCGCGCACCTCGCCCTTGCCGCGTCCGACCAGACGGCCCGTGGGCGACGGCAGCCCCTGCCGTTTGCAGATCGACGCGAGCAACGCCGTATCGACGACGCTGCGCCGCTCGATGACATAGCAGACAGGCGCGGCGGTGACCGCACCGATGCGTTCGATGGCGCCTTCGGGGCGCACCTCCGCGCGCACCCACCACGACATGAACCAGCGCAGCAGCGACTTCACGCGGCGACCGTCACTCGGGGAGCGACACGAGGAACTCGCCGAACCAGACGCAGATGCGCGGCAGCGAGGCGGTCAGGCGATGGTCGTCATCGACGAGGTGCAGCGTGGCGCGGCGTGCGCGCGCGAACGCGAGGCCGTGATCGACCGGTACGATGTCGTCCTGCCAACCGTGCACCACGACCGTCGGACAATCGGCGACGGGCGGCAGCGGCGGCAGACCGGGCATGTCGAACGCGGGCGCCATCAGGAACATGCCGCGCGCGG
>Ga0315901_10001777_pt1 | contig 30837 bp, 37 predicted proteins | sample LakEriMetagenome_10_FD_203761 | JGI IMG/M metagenome (GOLD analysis project Ga0315901, IMG submission 203761) | Freshwater fungal communities from buoy surface, Lake Erie, Ohio, United States - Buoy 2 MA116 | ecosystem: Environmental > Aquatic > Freshwater > Lake | place: USA: Lake Erie, Ohio...
CAGATTGGGAGTGCAACCGCTGGCGCAAATCGGGCTTCTATCAAGCCCAGTTCCGCCTTGCCGCACAGGTCAAAGACCCGACCCTTATCCATGTGTTCCTGCATCGTATGCCGAAAGCCCGTAACCTTTACGGCTCCTGCTGCGAACTGAACACCTACACCGCTTGCAGCACGAACCCTGATTGCTACTCCTGCGAAGGCGTTGGCGACATCGTTGCTCCCTAACCCATAATCCCCAACTGAGGGGCGGGAAAACTCCCGCTCCTCTATGGGGGAAAGGAATAATAAAATGGCTTGCTTCACAGACCTTCGTTACGCAGATCGCTCCTATCAATTCGTTATCACGCTTGCGAACGCCGCTGGTATTACTCCAGTTGGCCTCGGATGCTACAGCGCGATGAATGACTCTGGTAAACTCTACCAGTTTTACATCTCGCTTGCGACGATTGCTGGAGTTGAATCTCCTGTAACACAAAACTGCTTTGAACAGCTAACAGAAGACGCTCAAATGAATCTCACTAACGAGGCTCTTGCGTCTGCTTTTGCACTCTAACAAAAAACTAATTAAATAATATGTCTAATCGACGCCCATATACTCCTGATCGGGTCGCTTTGTTCGGCCCTCAAACCATCAACCTCTTGGAAGCTGGTAACGCTGTCCTCGTTCGTCTCAACGATCAAGACACTCGTTTCATCGTTCAAGATGTCATCCTCGAAACTGTATACGCCAAAGGAACCACGGCCACCGATCCTCAAGTTCGCGCCACCGATGGAACCTCTGCGATTACCTCGACCCTCACCATTACTGACGCCCTCGACAATGTTGGCGGTGCGAATTACCTCGCACTCGTTGCCAACCCTGTCCCTGTTGTCAGCGGAACCGACACCCTAACTCTTGAGAAGGTTGTTGTTGGTCTTGGTCAAGCTACGGCTACCCGCGCTCGCACGAATGGTGTTGCAACCATCGTGACTGGTGCTGCTCATGGCTTCACTACTGGCGACTCTATCACCATCGCTTCGATGACTGATACCAGCTTCAATGCTGTGGACGCCTGCGTGACTGTTGTGAATTCGACCACCTTCACCTACGATAACGCTGGTGCTGATGTGGTTTCTGGTGCTGATACCGCTGGACGAGTTGGCGCACTTAAAGTGAACGCCTTCGCCATCGGCATCTACTGGTAATATCGTTAACGATAATCTAGGAGTGCGGAGGTTCAACCCCTCTGCACTCCAAAACCATTTGATTTGCTATGCCTACTATTTCTCAATCCTGCTTTACAGACCTAACACCAGACAAGCAAAACTATGACATCTATACTGCCATAGCTAATCTCCAAGGATTTCAAGTTCCAGAATATGATGAGATCGACATTACATATTATGGAGCAACAAACAATATTGCCACAGTTCAATATTTGAATGGCGGAAATCCCGTTGCAACTTTGACTCTGACCTATGCTGTTCAGCCTCCAATTGCCAATGACGCAAATCTGACAACTGTATCTATAGCATATCCATAAAATATGGCATTTAAGTTCAATCCATTTACTGGTAAACTTGATATTGATATTGGAGCCAGTGCTGGTTTAGGAGCCACAGGAGCTACAGGCCCGTCTGGCGGCCCAGTAGGAGCTACAGGTTCTACTGGAGCAACTGGAGAACAAGGAGCTACAGGCTTTGGTTCTACAGGAGCGACTGGTATTCAAGGCGCAACCGGATTGCAAGGATCAACTGGAATTGGCGCGACAGGATCAACTGGAATAATTGGATTAACTGGAAGCACGGGAGCCACAGGAGTTGTTGGAGCAACAGGAGAGGGAGCCACTGGAGCAACGGGCATCCAAGGTGATGTTGGTGCTACGGGAGCAACAGGAGTTACTGGAAATGTTGGAGCAACAGGATTGCAAGGAGTCCAAGGAATTCAAGGAATTCAAGGATTAACCGGATCGACTGGTGATACAGGTTTGCAAGGCTCAACAGGAGCTACAGGTTTATCTGGCGATGTTGGAGCTACAGGTTTAACGGGAGCCACAGGCGCGACTGGTTTAAATGGTGAAATCGGCGCAACTGGACTCACTGGTAATGATGGAGCGACTGGAATCCAAGGAGAAGCTGGCTCTACAGGAGCTACAGGTGTAGTTGGTGGTCAAGGATCGACTGGTGCAACAGGTGTTTCTGGAAACGATGGAGCCACTGGTTCTACTGGCGCGACTGGTGTAAGCGGAACTGATGGAGCTACAGGTGCGACTGGCATCCAAGGTGATGCTGGCGCAACAGGTGCTACTGGATTAACTGGGGATCAAGGTTCCACTGGAGCTACTGGAGTAACTGGTGGAGAAGGAGCTACGGGAAGCACAGGGGCAACTGGTGTTGGTGCTACAGGAGCTACAGGAACTGCTGGCGTTGAAGGCGCAACTGGGGCTACCGGAATTGTTGGTGCTGACGGAGCCACAGGTGCTACTGGTATAGGCGCAAGCGGTGCTACGGGAGCTACAGGTCCGCAAGGAGCAACAGGATTGACTGGTGCTGGTGGAGCCTCTGGTTTTTACGGATCATATTTCAGCAATGTAGATCAAACTGCTGCCGCTATTAATACTGCATATGCAATGACAGTAAATAATGTCATCGGGGAAAATGGCATTTCTGTTGTTAGTGGATCGCAAATTACTTTTACAAGTTCTGGAACATACGACATCCAATTCTCCGCTCAATTGCATAACAATGGCGGTGGAGGTTCTGGTAGCACAGTTCAAATCTGGTTCCGTAAAAATGGAACTGATATTCCAGATTCTGCAACAAGAATTGCCGTCCCAACAAATACTCCGTATTCGGTAGCTGCATGGGACTTCATGGATAATTTTGCTGCTGGAGACAATTTCCAGATCATGTGGTCAACTGACAATGCCAATATCAGCATTGACAGCAATACAGCAGTTGCACCAGCACCCAATATTCCATCTGTCATCATCACAGTAATGCAGGTGATGTATAACCAGCTTGGGCCTCAAGGTGCTACTGGACTTACAGGTGCTACTGGTGCTACTGGCCCATTAACAAAATCTCTTATTCGATTTACTGGATATGGAAGCAACCAGCCTCCAGCGACTAATTTCGCTACACTAGATACTCGCAACTCTATTGCAGTATTAGACTTTGACGATACGACAGACGAGAGCGCAATCTTTGTTTCCGTATGCCCACAAGGTGCAAACCTCGCAAGTGGTCTTTCAATTACATTAATCTGGACAGCTTCAACTGCTACATCTGGAGCTTGCGTGTGGGATGCCTCGCTTGAGCGCATGACCACAGATATTGACACAGATTCATTTGATACAGCAGCAAGCGTAACAGCAACCACAAACGCTACAAGTGGAGTGCCAAATTATTCTACAATTACTCTTACTACGATTGATTCTCTTACGGCAGGAGATGGTTTCCGACTAAAAATCAATCGTGATGCTAACAACGGAAGCGATACAATGACGGGCGATGCCGAACTCATCGCAGTCGAAGTAAGGAGCGCGGCGTAACATGGCAAGGGGATTTGCCACAAATCAACAGATTAACGGCACAACAACTGTTGCCAAAAATCTTACTAATTTCTCAATGGCTGCATGGATAAACAGGCCATCTCTCGGAACGCTTCAAGCTGTGGGTTTTATTGAGTCTCTTAATAATTATTTAGGTATTTATTGTCCCGGAAACAACACTTTTCAATTTTTAAATGCTAATGGTGGAACTGCATACGCACAAGTAAATTCAAATTTAACTGGATTTAATCACATCGCATTTACATTTAACGGAACGGGTTCAGGAAACGCTAACAGATTGAAGGGTTACATAAATGGAATAAATCAAAATCTTTCATTTTTAGGGAACCCTATACCAACGACAACAAGTAACAGTTCAGGGTTAGAAAATTTTAGGATTGGTCGCGTTCAAGCCACTGGCGAATGGTCAACAGGAAGTTTTGCAGAAATTGGAATGTGGAAAACAACCCTAACCGCTGAAGAAATTGCATCCCTTGCCAAAGGCATGACCTGCGACAAGGTGGGTTCTCAGTCGTTGGTCTATTACACGCCTCTTGTAAGAGAAATTCAAGATATTTCTCTTGGAATGACATTAACAAATACTAACACCACAGTAGCAACCCATCCAAGAGTATATGCCTAATTATTTCAACAATACTACATTTGATCGTAAGGATATTGACCAAGAATTGATTGATCTTTGGGTATCTACAGACAACCCTAAACTTGGTGAATATACACTTACTCCACCACAACCCGAACCAGATGCAATTTGGGGGCCGGGATATTGGATTATTCCTCCTCCTCCAACATATACTGCAAATGCTTGGCTTGAAAAAGAAGGGTATGGGCCAACTCAATTAGTCACACTACTTGACCTCACGGCACAACTTCAAGCGGCAGGAAAATCATCTGCTAAACTAAACGCAGTTAAAGCGTGGACAAACCAAATTCTTGCAGAGTATGTGAATAACGCAGAACCTAAAGCTGATTGGGGATATGCTCCATTTGGATTTAACGAGACTGTAACAGAAGCATATAATGAGCTTGCCATATAAACAGAAACTAATAAATTAAATTTATGGGGCTAACATTCAATCCCTTCACAGGAAAATTCGATTATACTGGAAATTCTGGTCTTGGAGCTACAGGAGCTACAGGCCCGTCTGGCGGCCCCATAGGAGCTACAGGCGCAACTGGTGAAGGATCGACAGGTGCAACTGGTGTAGGATCGACTGGAGCTACTGGACTAGTTGGATCAACTGGTGTTGAAGGTGCAAGTGGTGCGACTGGAGCAACAGGAACTCAAGGTATAATCGGAGCAACTGGCCCACAAGGAGTCCAAGGAATTCAAGGCCCAGAAGGATCAACTGGAGCCACAGGTCTTATTGGATCACAAGGCAGCACAGGGGCTACAGGTATACAGGGAGATGTGGGATCGACAGGAGCTACTGGCATTGCTGGGACTAATGGCTCCACAGGCGCAACAGGATTAACTGGCTCAACTGGATTAGATGGCAGCACGGGTGCTACTGGTGTCGGCTCTGCGGGAGCAACAGGAGCCACTGGCCCAGCGGGGACGATTCCAGCAAATGTAGTTCAGAACAACCAAACTGACGCAACTCCAGTCAATACTCTTCGCGCTATTACTCAAGCAGAGTTTGACGCCATTTCTCCGAAAGACCCAAATACGATCTACTTCATTAAACCATAATGTCTACCTACATCAAAGCATATCTTGGGACGCAGCCATTATTCACATCAGATGCTTCGACATGGGTTCGTCCTGCTGATTGGTTAAATCTTCCTACCGCTTCAGCAAATACTGTTAGAGGATTACACGCAGTATTTAATAATACTACGAACTTTGCAACTGTTCGTATGCAGACATCTAATGGTGCGGCTTATACGATTGACTGGGGTGATGGTATTGTTGAGTCCGCTGCAAGTAATACAATAATGCAGCACAATTATGTGTGGAGCAATGTTTCTTCCGCAACGATTACCTCTGGCGGGTATCGTCAAGCACTTGTAACTATCACTCCTCCATCTGGAGCAACATTCAGCTACGCTAACTTTGGTGATAAATATTCATCTGGAGTAACAATTCCTGCCACTACTCGATTTTCTTCTGGGTGGTTGGACATGAATATCAACCTTCCAAATCTAACTTCTGGTCAAAGGCTATTAGTTGGCTCAAATTCAATTAGGCATGGATTCCTTGAAAGAGTAAACATCACTTCTTGGGGGGCTATTACAAGCTCAAGCAATATGTTTTCTTCGTGCGCTGCATTACGGGAAATAAATTCAGCACAATGGAATACAACCGCAATCACGGACATGAGTTCAATGTTTTTTGAGTGCTGGGGGCTGCAAGTTCTGGATGCAAGCACATGGAATACTGCGTTAGTAACAACGATGAACTCAATGTTCAGGTCTTGCTATTCTTTAATTGAAATTAAATGCTCTGCATGGAATACAATAGCATTGCAGAATCTAGGATTTTTTTGCTTCGATTGTCGTGCGCTTTCACGCATTGATGTTTCTGCATGGAACACGGCAAATGTCACAACGCTTCAATTTGCATTCAATTCATGTGGAGCATTGCCAGAACTTTCTATTGGAAGCTGGACACTCACCAATCTCACAAATGCTCTTGGCGTTGTTCGTGACTGCTGGAATCTGCGCGATACGAATATCACAACGCTATCCTTGCCAGCGGCAACAAACATGAATCAGATGTTTGAGTTCTGCTTTAGCCTTCCAACGATTGGAACTATCAATGTTCCATCAGGCGCAAGCACAACTGCTCTTTGCTCTGGGGCGCAATCTCTCAAATCCGCAGGATTTATCGGCATCAACTCATCAACGAGCTTTGCAAATTGTATGCTATCTGGGCCAGAACTCGACGCCATCTATACTGGCCTATCCGCAACTGGAGCAGGAAAGACGATTACTGTTACAGGAAACTTTGGAACAGCAACGCACAATCCAAGTATTGCCACCGCAAAGGGCTGGACTGTGACAACCTAATCTTATGGAAGACACATCTGGATTCTACAAATTGGATGGAGAAGAACTTCTGTTCGCTCCAAATGGCGTTTACAATCAGAATTTCACTCTTCTGCGCGAAGAAAAAGATTCGCACACATATCCAGTAGATGGATGGAAATGGTTTAATTCTAAAGAAGAAGCTGAAACGAAATTGAAGTAATGCCAATTAAATTCGGAACATCTTCTCTTTCCCCGGTAACATCAGATATTGCACAATACGCAACTGATCGACTTCCTGTTTCTGCGAGCAATGGAGAATTTATTTATTGCCCAGATGGGAATGGAATGACTGTTCCAAACACAACTCCAGTCTATGGCTCGTATGCCTACCGCAAAGACGGAGCTTGGATTAAGACAAACAATACCAATCTTATTGCAAACGCTGGATCGCTATGGAGTGGAGCCTTTGCACAATTCGATCCTACCGCTGCTGGCAACGGGCCATTCAACCCGACAATAATTTCTGACACTACTGCTGGAGGGGTTCGCAGGCGGCAAATTTACATAGACATTACATTTGCTGGACTGACATTTAATATCTACATCATCTATCGTGTTCCAACCAGCACTCCACCAGTAGGAGGATTCCCATGTCTATTTACTGCATCTGGATGGCAGCAAGGACCGCAAGAGTTTCCATCATACAACACTGCGGGATGGGCTACATTTGGGTTTGATTATGCGGGTCAAAAAGATGATGGATCGCCATGCACGGATTATCCGAATGCGTTAGCATATGGAAGGCATCTTACATCGCAGGGCGGATACCAAATCAATACGACATTGCAAGATGGAAGCCAGATTTCCGATCCTCGGCAGACAAGTGAATACCTGTGGCATTCAGTAATGCGTAGGGCTTTTGAGTTTCTTGTTACCCAGCCAGAGATCAATGTTAATCAAATCGGAATGCGTGGGCATAGCTACGGAGGGACGATTGCGTGGAATATGGCTATGGAGCCTCGGATGAAAGCTATCGTAGCATATTTCGGAAACGGGTGGACTACATATTATAGGGACAAACTTCTTTGGAAATATCAAATACCAGCTACATCATATCCAGCTTGGTTGTCTGGTGAGAAAATCTATCTGAATGCACCAACCTCCGAAGCAATGGCAAAGTATGCCAAAGTTCCAATGCTGCTTATCAATGGATCAGCAGATCATCATGGAGGACACGACAGGGTGGACGATACTTTCGATAAGATACCCGCTGGAGTTCCTTGGGATTTCTCGCATGACGCGAACAAAGGACACAATGTATCTATAAATGTAGGCAACGAACTTCTGTGGCTTAACAAGTATGTTCTTGGTTCTGCTATTACTTGGCCGAAGCGTCCTAGTTCGTGGTTGTCCAAGGTGTCTGGGACTTGCCAATTCAATGTCCAGCCAGATACAACGCTTCCAATTTCTTCTGTTGAGTTCTGGAAAGCTGAAGTGGAGCCATTCAATGTTAGCCGTGTTTGGTCTAGCGTAACAACGACGAATGACGGGCGCACTTGGATTGGCTCAATGCCAGTAGCGGATAATGCTAAATATCTCTTTGCTTATGCAAATATCATCTATACAAATGGAGTTGTTACCTCAACAAGATTCAATGCAGTAATTCCTAATAAACTAAATTAACAATGAACTCAGATAGCGGATTTTCACATGGAACGGGGTATGCTGGCACGATCTATAGCGTGCTTGCAGTTGCAGTATCTATGCTCCCAGAACTTGACATTTGGTTCCGTATCTTAGCCTCTCTGAGTGCGATTGCTGCCGCATGGGTGTCTATCTACATAATGCTTGCTCGTTTCAAGAAAGATAAGGATAAAGACAAGTGAAATCGCTTGGAATAATTCTGCTTGCGTTTGCGCTTAATTCATGCGTCAATATTCCAATACCGCCAGCAGGACAGAATCAAGGTAAGCTCGGTTCAGTTCAATTAAAGCTGGCAGTATCCTACATTCCATACATCGACCCAGATAAACCAAAAGAAGATAAACCCAAAGAAGACCCAAGTGTGATGTATGCTTGGGAACACTTCTCAAAAACAATAAAAGACAAATAATATGAAAATCGTAAATACAGTTCTTGAACGACTCAGCGAGAATAGCACATGGCGTGGTTTGATTTTGGTAGCGACTGCTCTCGGCGTAAAACTTGATCCTTCGATGCAGGAAGGCATTCTTGCGGCTGGATTGAGCCTCGTTGGACTCATCAATATCATCCGAAAAGATAAAAAATAAATGTTAGAAAAACTAATTGCCATTGCGGAATCGCAAGTTGGCGTTAGAGAAATTGGCGGCAATAATCGCGGAGATAAAATCCGTGAATATCAAACCGCAACAGACCTTGCTCCGGGTGCTTGGCCTTGGTGTGCCGCTTTTACGGATTGGTGCATCAAGGAATGGCTTGAAGACTCTCAAGTTGTTAAATGGCTCAATCTGAAAAACAGAACTCCCGAAGAGTGGCGACCAAAAACTGCGCTTGCTTATGGCTTAACTGCATGGGCAAAAAAGCGTCCAAATACTACTCGTATTTTCACTGAAAAAGATAAAGCAAAACTTGGAGATATTGTGACATTTGATTTCTCTCATGTTGGTTTTGTTGTCAGTGACAATGGAATCTGGATAGAAACACTAGAGGGAAATACGAATGGGAAAGGCGAGCGAGATTCAGAGTCTGGTGATGGCGTTTGGAGAAAAATAAGAAAAAAAACTCTTGTAAAAGATTTAATTCGTATTAATCCAAGCGGCTCCATCAATAAATAAATGGCAAACATAAATCATAAGTGGAAGCGGATACTAGCTGTGTCTTGCTCCCATGCAAAATATTGTGACAAGGAAGCACTCAATAGTGTTTTAAATTTCCAAAGTGACTTCAAACCGCATACCACAATTCATCTAGGAGACTTCGTGGACCTAACAGCCCTAATGGCTGGAGCAAAAGGTTCAAGTGAAGCAGAGCCGCTTATCCCAGACATTGATACAGGCTTGATGCACCTAAAGATGCTGAAAGCAAATATTGTGCTTTGTGGAAATCACGAAGACCGCGCATGGAGGCTGCAAGCAAGTAATAATGCTGTTGTAGCTCATGCCGCATACAAGATCGTTGAAGCGATTAGCGAGTGTTGCAAAAAACTTCGCGCTCCGCTTATTCCTTGGGATGGAGTTTTTCAGATGTTTGACATCGCAGACATTGGATTTCAGCACGGAGTATTGTTCAATGAAATGGCTGCTCGTGATACGGCTGAAGCATTCTGCAATAGCACAAGGCGTAAAATTGTATTTGGTCACACGCACAAGGTTTCTATGCAATCAGGTCGCAATCTAGTTGGCGGAACTGGATACAACATTGGCTCCCTCACAAATAGGTCAGCAATGGACTATGCAAAAGGGCGCAGGGCTACGCTTGCATGGCAGCAGGGCTTCTTGTGGGGTGAGTATTGCGAGGAACTAAAGCAATCTTGCATTCACATTACAACCCGTGAGGCAAATCAGCCTTGGAGGTTGCCATGACGCCGAATGATTTCCTAAAAATCATACAGCAAGAATCTATGCCATTGGATGTAATTCCTGATGGTTGGTATTCCGCTATTGAATTAACAAAAATGTGGAGTGTGACTATCAGTAATGTCCAGAAGAAAATCAAAACTGGAAAAGAACTTGGATATGTTACAGAGAAGAAGTTCTTGATTAAAAGAGATCGCATAATGAGGATTCCTCACTACAAATTCCATGAAAAAGAAAATAATCAAAAAGACAATCAACGGAAAGTCATGGAAGATACGATTGGGTCACGCAGGAAAAACAAACGGAGTCGATAATGATGGAATTTGTGACTACTCAAGTAGAACTATTTTCATCAATCCAAAATGCGAAAGGTCAATGTTAAATGTTCTATGCCATGAATTGCTTCATGCGAGGTTTCCCGACCTTGAGGAAGAAGCAGTCGAAGATATGGGGACGCTTCTGGCGGAAAGTTACGAAGAAATGGAACAAATTTCTTGATATGTTTTGACAAAGTAATTTCAAACAATTAAATCAACGAAAATTATGTCCTGCAATTGCAATAATTCCACTTACAGCAGCACTTGCTGCCCCGACACTCCATATCCACAGGTTTCACCGGAGTCCGTTCCTTCTTTGATTTCTAATCTTGTTTATGCTCTATATGGCACGATTAACAAGACTGTGGTTAATGGTCGCGTAGTTTGGGATATTCCTTGTGATCCAAATAACACAACAGAGGTGGATGACATTCCTCGTGAAGAGGGCGAGGGATTGCTTTGCTACTTGCTTCGTTTGTTTTCTAATTCACTTGATGGATATGGAACATTCTTACGCTGGGGATTTACTGGTTCTGGTCAATCTGCATTCACTCTGACTGGAGCTTATCAGCCAGATCGAAATGCATATTTGGCATATATTGATGGTGTTGTCCAAGACCCCATTAGTTACACTATTTCTACTTCATTGCCGCGAGTTTTAACACTTGATACATTCCTCCCAGCAGGCTCAATTTTGACTATTGTTGAGCTTTCGAGCCGAGCTGGTGCGACTGGAGCCACTGGCGCTGTTGGAAGCACTGGAGCAACAGGAATTCAAGGAAATATTGGAGCATCTGGAGCAACGGGATCAACTGGTCTTCAAGGAGCAACTGGACTTGGGTCAACTGGCGCAACAGGAGTTATTGGCGCAACTGGTATTAGGGGCGCAACTGGCGCGACTGGTGCTGGATCAACTGGCGCAACTGGAATTCAAGGCGCAACAGGAGTTGCAGGTTCAGCAGGCCCGTTTGGTGGTGTTCGTTGGGCTTATACGGGTAGCAATAATACCACATTTAATATTTCAGGGAATACGACAAACAACCCATTAGCTTATTCAGTCAACATTGATGGCGTTACTCAAGACCCTGTTAATTACTCAATCAGCGGGGCAATCTTAACAATGTCGTCACCTATTCCATCAGGATCGCAAATTGTAATTATATCATTGAATGGAATTGCTGGAGCAACTGGAATTAAAGGTTCAACTGGTGCGTCTGGAATTTCACAGGTCATTGTTCGTCAAAGTTTTACATCGCATGACATTGATACTGGATATAAGCAATTTTACTATACTCCAGATGCCCCTATTGGATGGACATACGGAACTCGACTTCGCGCAGTAGCTAACTCGGCATATCCTTATGACTGGGTTGAAGGAAATGTTATTGAGGTAAATAATTCTTGGGTAAAAATTCAAGTTGATACAGTCCAAGGCAGTGGAAATTTTGCTGATTGGGAAATCGGCATTGCTGGTGATGGAGGACTAGGTGCTACAGGCCCAACGGGAGCTACTGGAAGCACAGGGCCAGTTGGTGCAACAGGTGCTGGAACAACTGGTGCAACTGGAGTTGACGGCCCAACGGGAGCCACGGGAAGCACAGGGCCAGTTGGTGCAACAGGTGCTGGAACAACTGGTGCAACTGGAGTTATTGGCCCAGATGGAGCCACTGGATTAATTGGGCCTCAAGGTGCAACTGGTTTTGGTGCGACTGGAGCTACTGGGGCAACAGGCGTTCTTCCTCCTTCTAATTTTGGAAATGCATGGGCATATACTGGAGATGGCATTCAAACAGTATTTGCAATTACAGGTGGATTGTCTATACTTGCTACAGCATATCTTGTTTGCGTTGACGGAGTTTATCAGAAATCAACAAATTACACTATTGACAATGTAATCCCAAGAACATTAACTTTCTCGACACCAATTCCATCTGGATCGGAAATAACAATAGTATCACTATCAGTAGCTTAACAATCAAAAACAACTAACAAACAACTAAAATAGAAAAACTAAAATTATGCCACTAACTAAAGCAACACAAAATGTAATTACACCTAATATTGTAACTACAGATACAACACAGACGATCACAGGAATTAAAACAATTTCTACAAGTTCTACATCAACGGCACTAACAATCACGCAAACAGGAACTGGTGACGCATTCAAAATTGAAGATTCAACAAATCCAGATAATAGTCCATTTGCAATTGATAATGATGGAAATGTTGGAATTGGAACAACTTCTCCAGAAGCAAAATTGCATATTGTAATGACAGAGGGTTCAGCATCTGGTTATACGGGTAAAATATTAGTTGATAATAATTTTCAAAGATTATTTTTAGGAGCATATTGGGAACCATCGGCAGGACAACACGGAATTGTTTCAGCAATTGACGATTCTGGCGCAGGAACTCCATTGCTTTTAAATAAAGCTGGAGGAAATGTTGCAATTGGCAATATTAACCCATCATATCTATTGCAACTTGCAACTGACTCCGCTGCAAAACCATCAACAAACACATGGACAATTGCATCTGATGAAAGAGTTAAAGAAAATATCAAGCCTTTTACAAAAGGACTTGATGCTATTAATTCTATAAAACCAGTCATTTATGATTATAATGGAAATGCAGGATTTGAAAAAATTAAAAACAATGTAGGTGTAATTGCTCAAGAAATAAAAGATATTGTTCCAGAAGGCATTTCTACATTTAAAGCAAAATTAAATGAAAATGATTCTGAAAAAACAGAATTATATAATTTCAATTCTCATGCTTTGACTTATATTCTTATTAATGCAGTTAAAGAACTATCTGCTAAAGTAGCTGAATTGGAAGCTAAATAATATGCCATACACATCCAAAAAAGTAAATTTGCCAGAAGGTTTCGTTGACCTTGGCGAGGAAATGAAGCCAGCGATGGCTATAGAAATTGAGCGTGAACCATCTTCTGTTCACTATCCTTCTCTCTATTTCAGCAATGCTAAAGAGTTGATGGATTTTCCGAAAGAGGGGACTGCTGTCATTCACTTCAAGAAAGTCATGGAAAAGAAAGAGACTGTGATGCGCGATGGCGAAGAAAAGAAATGCTATTGCGTAGAACTTGAAATCCACGGCATCAAATCCAATGGCAAATCCAAGATGGAGCCAATGATGGAAGAAGAAGAGGACGATGAAGACGCTATTGAAAAAGGCTTGAAAGAAGCCGAGGGCGAAGAGGAAGAAACTGAAGAAGAATACGAAGATTAATTTTATGGCACAAGATAAAACCATGCCTCCAACCGAGGCTCCAACTCCAACACCAGAAGCGATGCCGGGGGAAATGGCCGCACCAACTCCTGACATGGCTGCTCCTGCTGGTGGTAAGGTTATGGTTCAAATGCCATCTGATGCTTTTGATTCTATCTACACCCTTGTCAGCCAGCTACAGTCTGGTCTTGAAACACTCAAAGCTGAAGTTGACGCTCAAAAAGGTGGGGAAGCCGTTGCTGTTGCCGAAGAAATGGCTCCAGAGGCTGTTGCTACCGCTGAAGACGAAGAGTTTCTTAAATCACTTGCGGCAGAAGGTTCGATGCGATAATGTCGCGCCATGTTTGTCTCGCAAATCTTTGAGGAATGTGCTGAAATTCTAGGAACGACTGACGAAAGTAAAATCTTTCGTAAAATTCAGCAGGCAGTAGCGACATTGATGGAGTCTGGTCACTGGACTCACTCTGTTGCTGATGTTGATGTATGCACAGGATGGGATCGTTGTTCTATCACGCTTCCTCGCAATATTGATGTTCCTCTTGCGGTCAACATTGACGGCTCTCCGACATACTTCCGCAATCGCCTATTCCAATACCATGTAAACAAAGGCGGAATGTTCAATTCCGTTGAATGGGCATGGGATGATCGCGGATATGTTGCTACACTCATGGACATCATTCAGCCTTCACAGCTTATCGCTGTTGCTGAGTTGGAGAATGATGTTGGCAAGACGCTTCGTGTTCTTGGCAACGATCAAGACAATCGAACACTTCGCTCGCAACTTGCGAATGGAACTGGCGTTGATGGCTTGCTTGTTCCAATTCACTCGCAAAGTGATTTTGCGTATGGAACGATTACTCCAGATGATGCTACTGTAAAGACCCGCAGTGTTGCTATAACGCCAATCAATCTCTTTACAAGCACAACTGCTCACGGACTATCATCTGGTCAAGGAATGAGCGTTACTGCGACAACTGGAACGATTCCTGTAGCATTGGAGAATGGCCAGACATACTACATTGGAGTAATCGACGCATATACAGTCCAGCTTTTCAATGATCCTCTGAATGCCCAAGCATTGCAATATCCAATAGATTTGCAGAGCATTGTCGGTGCTGGCAACTTGACATTCCGTGACACGCGAGAAGCAGAAGTTGTCACTGCGCTTCAGCTTTCATCTGCTCCTGCATTTACACTTGATACAGCTAACCAGCTCACATTTCCAACTGGACAGTCTCTTCCATCACCACTTAACTCAAATCAGACATATTATGCGAATGCAGAAGATGCTACGCATTTGACGATATTTGAAAGTGAGAATGATGCAAAAAAGAATATCAATCCAGTTTACACCACTGGAACGACTGGGCCAGTTCCTCCTGCGCCGGGAACTCTGTATGCTGATATTCGTAAACAAATTGATCCTCAGACAACTCTGACATTCTCTGTTCGCCACTACTACAATGATGGAGATCAAGTTCAAGCATTTACTGCATCTGGCACGCTTCCAAAGCCACTTATTGCGAATCAAAACTATTTCGTAAATGTTATTGATCCATTTATTGTTTCACTGCACGAAAATAAAGCAGATGCATTAGCTTCATCTCCTACAAATCTAATCAATCCAATTACAATTAAAGATTCTGGAAGCGGGACAAATTCCATTGTTAAGCTCATACCAGCGTCTGTTACTATAGGATCGGAATCTCAAATAACGGCAACTGGACTCAATATAGCTGCCCCATCTGGTTCTGGAGCGCAATTCCAAGCTATTACTGTTGGCTCTGTTGTTTCTGTTCAAGTTACTGCTGGAGGTTCTGGATATGGAGCAGCCCCAGATGTTACTTTTTCTGATCCTCCTTCGCCGCCACCGGGAAGCAATATAGAAACATCAACTGCCACTGGATATGCAATTATTGTGTCTGGCGCAGTAAACCAAGTAGTTATTACAAGTGCTGGGCTGGGATACTCTAGTCCACCAACGATTACCTTTAGTAGCGGTGCGGCAAAAGCATCTGCAAAAATACAAACTTCATTTATTTCTGGATTTAGAAAGATTTCAGGCGGATTGAATTATACTGAACCTCCACAAGTTAAAATAACTGGAGGAAATGGGAGTGGAGCAACTGCAACGGCAACAATAAATAGTAATGTTCTAAATGTTTCTTTACTTACAAGGTCTGGTTTTACTGCAACTGCCACAACATCATCCGCTCATGGTTATAGTGTCGGTCAGTCAGTAACAATTTCTGGAGCAATACCAAACGCGTATAATGGAACAAAAGTAATAACATCTGTTCCATTAACAACAATAAGTGGAGTAACTATTTCTAGGTCTGGAACAATTGCTACTGCCGTTACTCCAACTCCACATGATTATTCTACTGGAGATGTTGTTACTATTAGTGGAGCAACTCCTAGTGGATATAATGGAGCATTCGTAGTTACTGTTTATTCTAATCCAAATGAGTTTACTTACAGTGTAGCATCCACACTAACAACTCCAGCTACTGGAACTATTACATCTAGTGTCCCTGATCCAACTGGAACCACATTCCAGTATGCAATTGCGTCTGGAACAACAACTCCAGCAACAGGCACTATCACATCTTATTCTGGCGATGTAACACAATTAAATGTAGTTACATCTGGATTTGGATATACCGGAACTCCAACAGTTACAATATCTCCATCTACTGGTGTTTTTGTTGCATTTACATCAACTGGAACTCTTCCTGCTCCGCTTGTGTCTGGAACTGCATATCGCGCAGAATCTCCGCTAAATACTTCTACTGGAAACTTTACTGTTAAGGATGCTGACTTTAGTGATATTAACATCACTTCTTCTGGAACCGGAACATTGTATGTATCGTTATCTCGTGCATTCAGCGTAACATTTAATAACAACTGGGAGGGCGAGTTTACTAATCTTGCTACTGGACAAGAATTGTATTTTGGAACGGATTATCTACTTCCTAACACTAATCCATCTATTGATAATGGAGTAACACCATTTTATTTAAATAAGATTAACAATACGACTGGCAAGATTTACAATAGTCTAGTTAATGCTAATGCTGGCGGAACAACTGGTCTTATTACTGTTACATCATTTGGCTCTGGTCAATCTTATTACGCACTGAGAAAATCATTCCAGTCATTGCCATTTGGAAATGTGATTGTTCCTAGTGAAATCGAGTATCTAAATGAAGGTGAAATTGTAAGGTTCTCTACTACTGGAGTTCTGCCATCTCCTTTGATTTCTGGAACTGATTATACGATCAAACTTGAAGGAAATAAATTCAAGGTATATTCTGGAGTAACCCTGCAAGTTCTAACCACTCCGGGAAATGGTCAGTTGAGCGTTGACATTATTCGCACATTCAATGTCTCTCCATCTACGAGTATTGATGCTGACCAAGCCCACTTTAATACTGGTGATGCCGTTGTTCCTCGCGCCAAAGAAGGCGATGTGTTGCCAACTGGATTGACTGCTGGAACGACATACTACGCTCGCAGGCTAGATAACAATTCGTTTGAGCTTTACGATACGCTTGCTCATGCAAGAAATACTTCTTCTACTACTGGCCGCAAGATATACACGACAACTGGAGAAACTGTGGAATCAACATTCTTTGTTGACTCTGTAACATTGCCAACATTTGTGAAGTCTGTATCGCAAGTCGATAAGCCAATTACTGAAGGTTATGTTTCACTCTACGCTTACGATTATGGCCGTAGCAATGACATGACTTTGATCGGTCAATATCATCCATCTGAAGTTAATCCTCAATACCGCAGGATTCGCATTGGTAAGCCTTGTGCATGGGCTAGGATTTCTTATCGTATTCAGACTCCAAGTATCACCAGCATCTACGATTTCATTCCGCTGGAGCAAGAGCGAGCAATCATCACTGCTGTTCACGCCTGCGATTTGGAAGACAAAGACTTTGCGGATCAGTCCGCTCGTTACTGGCAGATTGCCTTTGCATATCTCAAGAATCAGCAAGAGAGCATTGATGGTCACGCAATGTCAGTCCCGCAAATAAATGCGATCACATATGGCGATACGACTGATCCAGTAATGTTCTAATGAAAAGCGCACAGATTACATCGGGCAGAGAAGTCAAGACTTCCTCTGGGTGGCTTCTAGGGGTTAATTCCGTTCGCAACCCGTGGGCATTGCCAGATAATCAAATCAAATGGGCAGTAAACTGTTCTGTTCGTGGTGGCATTATTCAGACTAGGCCGGGATATTCAATGCGCCTGTCCTTGCCTCCGGGCAACTTCCAAGGTGGAATTTTATTTTCTGCAAACAAGCAAGCCAGCGCATCAGACACAATCATTCAAAATGGAGTTACGAAAACCATTCCAGCGCAAATTTACAATCCAGATGGAACAACATCTTTGGCTGATGAATTGCCGTATGTATTGTTCGCGGTTAATGGTAATGTTTACTATTCTCCATTCCCAATTATTCAGCCAAAAAACTGGGAGGATTTTCGTCTAAAAAACATCAAGCTCGATCCATCTGTTGACCAATTTGTTTTTACATCAGCAACACAAACTGCACAGGTTTCAACTGGTGGAGATGTAACTGTTACTCCATCTCATCGTATCGTTGTGATTCAAGATGGGATTTCTGCTCCCGCATATTGGGATGGATCAAATCAGACTGGTATCCAGACTGCATCTATTCCTATTGGATACTGGATGGCATATAGTGGGAATCGGTTGTGGGTTGCCTCTAAAAATATTGTTCTTGCATCTGACTTGGGCGACCCCACATCTTTTACTGAAAGATTGACTGGGACTGGCCGTGGAGACTTTGCATTCGCTCGCGTTGTTACTGGAATGACGAACTATATCGGCCAGAACAATGACACGAAACTCGTTGTTTTTACGGATCGTGCAACATACTCACTTGCCAGTGGAATCTATGATCGAACGCAATGGGCAAGCACGGCAAACTTCCAGACTACCTTGTATCCTACGATTGGATGCGTTTCTGGAAAATCTATTGCGTTTCAAGCTGGTCAGCTTTGGTGGTATTCTCAAGGCGGATTGGTTTCTGCGGATGTCGCTGCATCTGCATACATAACATCTCAGTCTGTTTATCGAGATATTGAAATGGCAAGAGTCAAATCATACATGGCTGGAGATACCAGTAAGATTTGCGCGATGAACTTTGAGAACTATCTCCTCTATTCTGTCCCATACTTGGAGCCGTGCAACTCTGCTACAATGGTTCTTGATTATGCAGCGGCGGCAGAATGGTCTTCTCAAAGGACTCCAGCATGGTCTGGTGTATGGACTGGAACAAGGCCCGTAGAATGGATTTCTGGTGTGATTGACGGAACTCCTCGTTGTTTCCATTTCTCAGTTGACTATTCCGCAACAAATGATGGTTCATACAACCATCTCTGGGAGGCATTCACTCAGAATCGCGCTGATACATATTTTGATATTGATGTTGATGGTAACATTACAGAAAAGGTCAATCGTATTTATTCCCAGATGGAGACTGGACTTTTGGGTGATGGATTAGACTACAAGCAATTTCAATATGCAGAAATTGAGGCTTGCGAAATTGGCGGAACTGTGGATGTCAAAGTTTCGTATCGTGGCTCAAAAGGATCATATCAAAATATTCTTGAGACCAGATTGCTTGCTGTGACGGAAGATTATCAATGGGTCAATACTGACTACGCTGATGAGATTGCAAAATTAGGATTTCTGAACACGCAATACCGCAGGCTAGTTACTGAAAACTCTCAGCGCAGGCAATCAGCCATTACTTGCGAGTCCGTTCTTACAAGCGATATTGATAAAGCATTTTCCGTATTGATCGAATGGTGCGGGGAGTTCGGTGTAGAGGCACTTCGCATCTTCATTGATCCTTGGAGCGAGCGCAGCACAGGTGTTCCGCAAGCTCCAGAAACTAAATCTTGTGTTACATCTCAAGATGGAACAAGTCTTGAAATTGATTTGCTTCCCACTCCATTTGAGCAAGCTGATACAAGTCAAAAATCTTGGTGGGCAAAAGAATTTAGAACTGTCACCCTTTCCTGCACATTGAATCCAGCAAAATCAATTTCAGCTACTGCATCGGCAAGTTATCTTTCAAGCATTTCTCAAATTGATGCCAAGAATCAAGCTGGGGAATTGGCCCAAGTTGCAGCAAATCAGGCAGCGCAACAATATCTATATCAGAATCCTTGTTAATATGCCATCCATTACAACAGCAACAAAGCAAGTAACTCAGTTTCCATTCAGATATATTTCGCCATTTAATGACGATCCAGTTGTTCCATTGTATTCGTCAGTTCCACTGTTTACTCCTCAATCTGGATGCTTGCCGTGTGCTGCCTGTGGAAATTATTCTGACCGCAAAAAAATCATTGCTCAACAAGCAATCCGATTTAAGGATTACATTCCTAACGAAATTGCAGGGAATAATCCAAAGGTTGGATTTAATTAATAAATATGAAAACCAGAATCGACTATCGACTCATATCTAAAGACTCATTTGAATTTGGAAATTTACAAGACTTCGCTGAATCGTTTGACCACAAAATTGTCGAACATCCTAACATCAATGTTTACGCTCATTATCGGAACGGTGAGTTGTTTGGCTATTCTGACCATGTTTTCATTCCTACTGTCTATCCAGCTTTTCACCCGAATCATACTAGGCCGCAGGATGTAATTCAAGTAATGAGCGATTGGCGATCTCACGCTCAACTTTCTGGTGGTCTTGGATACATTGGCGTTCCACTTATTGATGATCGTCCAAAATTTACTAATGATGTTATGAGTAAATTGGGATTGACTAAGATGAACAGAGAGATTTATAGTTACGATTCATTGACTTAAAAATGGGTGGAGCAAGCACAGTAAACGCAAGTAGCTATTTTTCAAAACGCGATCCATCGCGTGACATTGCTATTGCAATGATGATGCAACAAGCCCAACAGCAACAGATGCAGAATCAAGCAGAAATGCTTAAAATGTATTCTGAAATGACTCCAGAGCAACAGAGATATGATGCAGCCGCTCAATCTCGTAGGGCCGCAGAGCTTGGACTTGGTAATATTTTGCGACAAAGGGAATTGGAGCGCATTTCCAATCCTCAAGAAGCCGCAATGCGACTTGCTCAATCTAAGCAGATTGAAGACCTTACTGCACAGCAAAATGCGGATCAGTATATGCGCGAGTATATGCGAACTGAAGGACTTCCAACGCAATACGAGACTGGCCTTGGCGACTCTACTATTGGCCGTGCTGCAATGTATGATCGTGCGCTTGCAGCTAAACAGGCATACGAGGAAAATCTAACTGCACAACGCCAATCATATCTTGCAAGAACACAAGCCCCAGTTGGCGGTTTATCTCCAGAGACATCTATTGCGGGAAAAATGGGGGCTGAAGCTCAAAACATTGCCGCAATGGAAGCATATAAACAAGGGATACTTGGTAGTGCTGGTCAACTTGGGCAAACAGGCTTTCAATCTGCAATGAATCAATTTTCTAATCTTGGAGGAATGCAGAATGCTCAACAGCAGTCTCAGCAAACATATCAACAGGCCATGCTTGACAATCAAGCTCAAAATCTAGCATCTCAACGCGCAATTACTGGCGCATATATTCAAGCTGGTGGACAGGCCGCATCTTCTGCTATTGGTGCTTATGGGAAAACTGGTGGATTTGGGACTACAGGAACAAAGCCTCCAGTAGATATGTCTGCGGCTGGGTATCAACATTAAAATGAAAAGACCTGACGACACATCTATGTTTGCGCTGATTGCTGGTAAACAAGCAATAGGTAGTCAGTATTTGCAGGGCCAAGCAGACCTTCTAAAGGCATACGCTGAAATGCCTCCAAAGACTCAAACATTCGATGCTGGGAGAACATCTAAAGAAGCTGCCGAATTTGGACTTGAAAATATCACTCGCTCTCGTGAGCTTGAGGGGCTAACTGATCCAGAAGCTGCAAGAATGCGTAGTCAGATGGGAGGCAAGGTTGCAGAGCTTTCTGATATTTCCGCAATTCAGCGTAGCATGAATGAGCTTGCAAAGAAGCAAGGATTGACTTCTGGGTATACAACTGGACTTGGTGGAACCATTGGCCGCGCTGCAATGTATGACACTGGGACTGAAGCTGGCAGGCAGGCAAGACTTCGCGCTCTTGCTCTGCAACAAGGATACCTCGCTCAAACTCCTGCCCCAGTTGGAGGACTTGATCCAGCAACTGCTATCCAAGCTGAAATGGCGGCTAAAGCAGCTAACTTGCAGGCAATGCAGCAGTATCAACAAAATGTGATTTCAAGTGGTCAAAGATTGCAACAATCTACTTCTGATTTCATCAATCAGAATCTTGGTGAACTCTCCCAAGCGAATAATATTTCTCAACAGAACAAGCAAAACTACGAGCAGGCAATGTATAACAATGCTGTGCAAAATGCAGCTTCTAAGAATGCAATGACTGGTCAGATGATTGGTGCTGGAGGCGCAGTGGCTGGAGCGGCGTTAGGGGCGGCAATTATTATTTAATGAGACATCACCTAATAAATAAAACAATAAATAGAATAAAAGAGTGGAACAAAAGATGGCCTAGATCAGTAGTATTATGGAGTGGAGGAAAAGACTCTACTGCATTGCTTCATTTGATCCGATACGAGGCAGAGATTGATATTCCTGTTGTTCAGTATCGTCAGCCAAAGTTCCGTGAGCGATATGCCTATTCTGATCGCTTAATCAAAGAATGGAACTTGGAGGTATATGAGTATCCTCCGATGAAGGTGTCATTGGCAGATGGCCCAGATGTCAATACTGGCGAGGTTCGCTTCGATATGCTCCATTATTTTCAATGGGGCAAGAATTGTGTTGTCTTATCTTTAGGCACAGAGAAGCCAAAGCCAGATGAAAAATTCTTGTGTGGGGTTGATGACTTCTTGCAACGACCTACTGGCACATTTAATTGGCCGTGGGGGGCAGTATTTATCGGAACAAAATACGAAGACACAGACTTGATTAAGGGTCATGTGCCACTTGCTCAAGACATCCGAATTGTTGATGGTGCGCCAGTATCCCTATATCCAATGCGTGATTGGACTGATGATGAGATATTCCAGTATCTTGAAGAAAGCGGTGTTGAGCCTGACCCTACTCGCTACATAAAGGAAAATGGACAATGGAAAAACAATCCAGATAAGTCATTAAATGCCGACTTCTATCCAGCTTGTTTTAATTGCGTGAATCGCCATTTAGGTCGCCATGTGCATTGCCCTAAACTAAACGCCACTATCACGAATATAAGCGAAATTGCTCCATACGAAGACATCGTTATTGATGACCTTGGATTTCGTCCTGTGGAATGGAAGAAGTAACAAGTGAAGACTGTATTTCTTGCGGTGCTTGCTGTACTTACAAATGGTCTTGGCCGATTCTTAAGCGTGACAGATCGGATGCAGAAAAGATACCGAAAGAAATGCAACGAGGAGACTATCCTTTGATGAAAACTGAAAATAACAGATGCGTGGCATTACAAGGAACTGTGGGAAATTGCGTATCATGCTCAATTTACTTTGACAGACCAGATTCTTGTAGGCATTTTAAGCCGAATGGCGATTTATGCCTTGAAGCAAGAAAAAAACTAAACATTAAAACTTAACTTATTTAATATTATGGGTGGATCACGAAGAAGCGGAGGTGGAGGCAAAAGCGGAGGAGGACAATCTTCCCCAGACCCGATGATGGGCTATCTTGCTATGATGCAGCAGCAACAGGCGGCACAAGCTGCCGCTGCTAGACAAGCCCAACAGCAAGCAATCATTCAAGCTCAAAAACAATCTGCACTTGCATCTGCCCGTGAAGGACAAATGGCAGCTCAACAAACTCTTTCTCAAGCTGGCTCAATGCAGCAAGCAAAAGATATTGCCGCGCAGCAGGCTCAACAGCAGGCCACATCTGCCGCTGGGACTTCTGCTGTTGGCGAAGGATTTGATATTGCAAAAGCGCAACAAGAGCAATCGGCAAACCTTGCTGGGGCTGGAGCTATTCCATCAACCGCTCCTCTGCCATTTTATGGGATGGATAGCATGAATGCTGGTGCTGGATCAACTGGTAAATCATCTAATCTCTTTAATCTTCCAAAAACCAGTGGTATAACATTTGGTGGACAATAATCATGGCTGATTTATTTTCTTGGCTAACTGATAAGGGTAAAAAGAGGATGAGCGTTGGCTCCACCTCTTCAGGAAACGGCTCTTCACGAAGTAGCTCTTCAGATGCCCTACTAGCACTTCAACAGCAACAAGCCGCTCAAGCCGCTCAAGCCGCTCGTGCCGCTGAAGCTGCTCGTCGCCGAGAAATAATTAATCAGCAGAAAGAGGCTGGATTTGCTGCCGCTCAACAGGGTGAGGCTCTTGCTAGACAGCAATTGGGCCAGTTTGGAATGCAGCAGCAAGCAGCCGATAAGGAGGCATTGACTCGCGCACAACAAGCTCAAGGCGCGGCAGGATCACAAGCAGTTGCTGGTGGAGCGCAACCACAAACCCAAGCTCAGAAACTAAATTCTATGGGAATTGGCGGTGCTGGCGCAATAGCTGGGCTTAGAGATGTATATGGTGGGCAAGTCGCAGCTAATTTGGGTGCAGGAGGAACTGGACAACCATCAAATACATTTCAACTACCTTCTATTTTTAATCTTACCTTCGGAGGCTCCTAATGGCTGACTATTCTTTCTCTCCTCAATTCGCTAATCTTAGTGGTCTTCAACCATTGCCAGCACTCGATGTGACTCGCGGTGCTGCATTGCAGTTCCAGCCACTTCAAGCTATCCAGATTCAGTCTTCTCGACCAGAGCTTGTAGCTGAAGGCATCGCTGGTGCTGTTTCTAGCATTGCTCAAGGCGCATTGAGTGGAATTACTGCTAAATACGAGAAGGAAGAGGCGGAAGAAAAAGAGAAGCGTAAGTATGCTCACGAGCTTATGCTTTATGGTGCTAAAGAGAAATCTGATAATGCAGATTTTTACGCAAAAGAAGAGGCTAGGTTTATTTCTGAAAATAGCGGTAAACCGGGGTTTGCTAAAAAGTATGATGAATTTAAGAAGGCTTATTCTGGATTTTCTGACAGAGTTCCAGAAACTAAAGTTGATAAGGAGCCTTCTGATTATAAAACTGTAGAAGAGCCGCTTCCAGACGCTGAATTTTTAGATTCAGGAGATATTCCTGAAGAAAGGCCCGGAGTATTTAGTTGGAAACCTGCTCCAAGGATGCCCCAAGAAAAGCCAGCATTGGAGGCTATGACAGTTTCTACAACTGCTGCGCCTCCTGCTCAAGTATTAGAGGAATTGCCAGAACCGGAGCGTCGTCCTCAAGTTGTTACTACACAGAAAAAACAAATTGAAGGCGTTGATTATACAAAATATCCAGAGCCGCCATCCTATGGACAAATCGAAACTGATGAAGAAGCGCAAAATCTCGCCTCTGAGTTAAATAATCAACTAAAAGATACCAACCCAGATTATGAATATAAAGTCATTAACTTAGGTAAAGCAGAAGAATACAAAACTGTTGTTCCAGTAAGCATTAGGGATAAAAGAATTGGAGAGCAACAAGATATAGCTTCAGCTCAAAGAGAGCAAAGAAAAGAAGCTAGAGAGGAAGCCGAGGCAGAAAGAAAGTCTCAAGAAGCTGAAGAAAAATCTGGCAAAATAACAAAAGCCAATGTAAGTCAATATAAAACACAAGTAGATCAGGCCGCATCTTCTGTAAGGGAAATTAATGATTTGATTAGTTTAATAAATGAAAATCCTTTAACATCAGTTGGCGGATGGAGCACTATTGCATCAAAAATACCCGGAAATAGTCCAGCAAAAATTGCAAGGGGAATGATAAAAACAATTCATGCTACCACAGCATTAAATGCAATGATAGGATTAAAACAAGCATCTCCAACTGGAGCATCTGGATTAGGAGGATTGACAGAGGGAGAGCGCGAAGCATTGGCTTCTACAGAAGGATCATTTGATTTAGACAATCTTCCATCAGAATATATTATTCCTAGACTTGAAAGACTTAGGGATGCAAGGCTTAAACTTATTAAAATGTCTGGAAGTGAAATTAAAAAGGTTGATCCAGAATTTAATTTGCCAGAATTGCAATACCCATCTTTGGAAAAGAAACCATCTAAATCAAAAAAAGAAATGATTTCAGCCATTCATCCAAACGGAGCGCGAGTTAAAATTGACAAAAAAGATATTGAAGCCGCAAAAAAAGAAGGCTATCAAATAATTGAATAATTTATATGGCAATTGATTTTGTTCCAGAGGAAGAGGAGGAGGACACTGATATTAAATTCACTCCAGAGGACGAGATTGCCCCTGAAGAAGAACCTTCAATGACAGCGAAGGGAGCTGCTGGCGCAGTAGTTCGTGGCGTTTCCCCTACTGCCGCTCAAGCTGGAGCAGGGGCGTTGCTTGGTCTTCCATTTGGCCCTGCTGGAATGGCTGTTGGTGCTGCTGGTGGCGTTGTTGCAGGTCAACTTGCAGACCTTACCATTGATTTAGTTAATTCAAACTTTGGAACAAAGTATTCAAATACTAAAGATGCCGTAACTCACCTTTTGGATAAAATTGGAGTTCCTGAACCCGAATCATCTGGAGAAAAGATTATTGAGGCTGTTTCTGCTGGAACATCTCAAATGGGCGGTGGCGCAAAAGCACTTGGAACAATTAGTAAGGCGATTCAACCCGAAACAATTCTTCCTGTTGGCGAAAGGATTTCTGCTGAAGCAACTCGCAGATTCACTAAACTAATGGGCGAGCGTCCTGTCGTGCAAGCTGCCGCTGGTGGAGCCGCTGGTGGCGTAATGGAGAAGATGAAGCAAGAAGAAGCAGGCCCATTAGCTCAACTTGGTGGAGGTCTTGGTGCTGGTATTGCTGTTCCAATTGCAGCAGGACTTGGACGAGGCGCACTAACTCTTCTCCCTAAATCTGCCGCTCAAAAGACAGCAGAAGCTGAAAAACTTGCTTCCAGCGCATATCAGTCAATGGTTTCAGATAAAGCTCAAGCATTAGATGACTTGGCTCGTTCTCAAGAAGTAAGTAATGCTCAAGTTAAAATGATGACTGGTGACATTACTGGTGATCCCGGTCTTTTGGCTATGCAGGATATGCTAGAGCGTGAATCCAATATTCTTGCTAGTAGGAAGCTAGAAAATATTGCTGGTATGTCTCGCAAACTTGGTGAAGGACTTGCTCCCAGTGGGGCTTCCCCTGAAGAGGCTCAACAATACTTCAAATCAGTAATTGATAATATCGTCTCTGAATCAGAGAAAAACAAACAGACTGCATTAGCTCAAGGAGATGCGGAGGCTGCTAAATTGATTGAAGAGGCTGGAGCAAAAGCGGCGGCAATCAAGGCCGAAGCAGATAAGGGAGTGCTTAATGCTGAAGATGCCTTCCAGCAAGTAAAAGATGAGTATGAAAATCTTTTCTCTGATCTTTCAACACTTAAAGAATCAACTGTAAAAGACAAGTTGAGCGAAAGCGCATTTGAAGCAATTAAGCGTCAGAAAGATCGTGAGAAAATTTATATCAATGATCTTTACGATGCCGCAGAAAAAGAAGTTCCTAAGTTCTATCAAAAGAACACAGCTGAAGCTAAGGCTGGATTGGTAAAAGAGTTTGGAGAAGAACGGCGACTCCCTGCTGAAGTTCAAAAAATCCTTGGTGAAGTTCAAGATGCAAAGGGAAACATGAAACTTCGCACACTTGATCAGCTTCGCGCAGATATTCGTGCTATTAATTCTGAAATTCGTGCCGCTCAATCTAGTTCAGCCAGACAAGCAGAAGTTCCAGCCTTGATTAAATTCAAGCAATCGCTGAATGATGATATTGCATCCCTTGAAGATGTTAGTGGAAATCTTAAAAAGGCCAATCGCGCATATTATGAATATGCTCAAAGGTATAAAGAGGGAGCATCTGGAGATGTTTTTGGCCCCAAAGCACTTAATTCTAAAACAATAGATCAGTTTATTGGAAGAAGTGAAGCCTCTGCATCTCCAGAAGAAATTCAAAGATTGCGTGATGCTATTATTGGTAAAAAGGATATTCCTAATCTAACGCCAGATCAAGTTGTAGCCGCAGAAGCTGATAGGGCAACAGCTATTCGTAATGTTTCGGACTGGGTATTAAGCAAGATGTCTGGTGAAGTAAAGGGAACTAAAACATCTAAATCCATTGAGAATTGGTTGCAAACCAAGGGAAATCGAATCCTTGAGATTTTCCCTGAATCCAGAAAAAGAATCTCTGAGATTCAAGATAAATTCGCAACTCTTGAAGATCAAGTTGCTAATGCTAAAAAATCAGTTCTTGATTTCAAGAAGCAGAGAATAGCAGAAGGACAAAATGCTTCTATTGTTGAGTCACAAGCTAATGCTTTAGCAAAAGAAATTGAAAAGAATTATCAAGAGCAAGTCAAAAAACTTGATGATGAAATAAAACTTGCTACTAATCCAAACTCTAATCCTGCTGCAAGGTTTATTGGCGGAAATCCATACGAGGTTGTTAATAAAGTAATGTCTAACAAGGTTAATGCTGAACAGCAAGTTCAGAATCTGTTGGAACAAGCATCGAAAGACACAACAGGAAAAGCCACAGAAGGTCTTAAAAACGCATTTAGAGGATGGATGAATAGCCAAGCAAGGACAACATCAAAAGAAAGCGTAGGCAAAGGCATTGCTTCACATGAGGCTAACCTTTCAGACTTCCAAGTTGATCTTAAAAAGATGAATGACTTGATGCAAAAAGGTTCTGCAACTAGGAACTCGCTTGAGATGGTATTTGGAAAAGACTCTCCAGAACTTGAAGCAATGGACACTGTTCGCCAACAGCTTGATATGATGTCTCGTCGTTCCAAGCTAAAGGTTTCTGGGTTTCAATCTCCAGAAGATAAAGCTCAAGATATTAAAGACACTGTTCTTGAGCTTGCTGGAATTGGTCTTGCAGGCATCAAGGGGTATGTTGCATGGAAGTCAACTGACCTTGTTAAGAAAGTTCAGCGTCAGTATAATAAGGAAGTCATTGATCTATTCAAGAATATGATGATTGATTCAATGACTGATCCAGAGCTTGCCCGTAAATTGCTATTGAAGGTTAATGAAGAAAACTTCCCAGCAATTCAGCGTATGTTTGCTACCTATGGCATTCAGAATCTCAAGGCATCTGATTTTGGGTTGAAAACAACTGAACAACCTCAAGAAGAAAATCAAGAATCTGAAATTTCTTTTGAGGAAGAATAATTCATTGCATTCAAAGTAAAATTAACATACAACATAAAAACTATGCCAATCCGTAAATGTGCCTCACAAAATTGTTTTGATCGTAATGTAGCTGCTGAAATTCGTTCGGGCAAAAAACCAGCTCAAGCTGTAGCCATCGCCTATAGCGTTCAGCGCAAGGCTCGCGCCAAGAAGGCAGCGATGACCCGCAAGAAAGGTAAGTGATGACTTGGAGAAGCCATGACGCATGATTCTCTGGTTTCTCTTGTTCTTGCTATTGCTACTTTCGTCGGAGGTGGATACGCGATGGCATCGGCGTTCTGGTGGGATCAGTAAAGATTCTAAAAAAGATAAATAAATAAATGAAGTTTGAGGCGAAGTCAGTTGATCCATCACTAATGCCATTTAGTGATTCTGAGATTATCGGAGATCATCTGATTATTCCTGTGGTTGATTATGGCGGAAGGGAAGATAATTCATTCCTTGTGGCACTTGGTAAACTGGTCGAAACATTCGTCCGCTCAAAGTCGATTAGTGGCAGCTCGATTGCTGATGATGTCGAGAAGATGGTCTGTGAGCATATTGGATTGAACTGGGATGAGCATTGCGACTGGGTTCAGCGAGCATTGGATGAGGCAGAGCGTAGCCGCAATCTATCACAATCTGTGATACTCCGCGATGGGCCTAGATACTGGGCTGAACTGCATTTGTTCTCACTTCGCAACAGGGGCTGCCAAGACCTAGCATTCATGCAGAGTTGGTTTAAGAACTGGGCTGATTCTATTCCGTGGAATGGTTGTCCGTGCCAACAACATTTTGAGGACTATTGCAAGCAATTTCCTCCAGATTTTTCAGACTTGTGGAAATGGGGAATTGGTATACATAACGATGTCAACTCGCGGAATGGAAGGTCAGCATTGTCTCTTTCTGATGCAGAGAATTTATGGAAAAAAAGACTTACATAAGAGATTCAGCGCATGATCATAGGAAGGCTGGCGTTGATGGCAGCGACTATGATCCGTGGTTCTATGAGACTTGCAAGTTAGTTAATATTGCTTGCGATAAATTCTGGACAATGACAGCAGAACGAGTTAGGCTTAACGAACTTTACTATAAATCTAGGTGGGGCAGAATATAAATATGGTTAATAAATCAAATACATTAGGTGGCAATCATCCTGCATTTCCTGTGCAAGCGTATCCGGGAGATGCTGCAAATCCAAAAGTGCGCCCGAATACTGGCATGAGCATGAGGGACTATTTTGCGGCTCAAGCTATGAATGGATTGCTTGCTAATCCAGAAGAGTTCGGTGAAAATATTCCCGTTAAGGATGTCGCAGAATTTGCTTTTGAAATGGCAAATGCCATGATTGAACAACGAGAGAAACAATGAAAAAACAAACATCCGCGAGTCTTAAATTTGAGACTCCAACAATAACCACAACAGCAGACAGCAATCCGAAGAAAACAAACATTCGCGTTTCTATGATGAAACCGAAGAAGTCTAAAATAAATATCATCCGAAAGAAATAATATGAGCCAAGAAAATACACAACCAGAGCAAATCAGCGAAGACCATGCTAAGGCCATTGACCATGTGCTGAAGCAAATCGACATTACTACTGTCTCTGCTCACGATGTCTTTGCTGACATCATCAATCGAGCAAAGCGTTTCAACTTTGAACTGATGGTTGCTTGCTCTTTAATGGAGAAAGTTCTTATTAAAGAAAAAACCGAATCTATTGAACAAGGAAATGAAGATGAAGGACAGCGAGTGGAATCGTAACGGAAAAGGCGACAAACCGCGCACCAAGACATGGGAGCGCAAGTGGCAAGATAACTACGATGAGATTGATTGGTCAGAGCATCGTAATAAAAAGAAAAATACTGATCGCAAAA
>Ga0315901_10001778_pt1 | contig 30833 bp, 26 predicted proteins | sample LakEriMetagenome_10_FD_203761 | JGI IMG/M metagenome (GOLD analysis project Ga0315901, IMG submission 203761) | Freshwater fungal communities from buoy surface, Lake Erie, Ohio, United States - Buoy 2 MA116 | ecosystem: Environmental > Aquatic > Freshwater > Lake | place: USA: Lake Erie, Ohio...
TTCGTGGTGCTGTTCGCTACCTTCCTGGGCTATCTGCTGAATATCTACGGACTGTCTCACCTGAAGGCTTCAGCCACAGGAAGCTACATTTATTCTCAACCCCTGTTTGCCACGGCAGTGGCTGTCATATTCCTACATGAAGAGCTCACAACCACCAAAATACTCTCAGCATTGCTGATCTTCGCAGGAGTATTTATGGTCCAAAAATCACAACTCAAAGCGCCCCATTCCTGATTGAGTCTGTTTTTTTCCGTTTTTGCCATTTCGCCGTACTTTCGGAGCTCATTGACCCCTTTTTATCCTTCCCATTTTATATATTATAATTATTCAACATGAGGCAAACTCTGATTAGTTTCATATTCTTAGTGGCGACCATCCTGGCCAACGCCCAGACTGGGTTTCCAGTTAATGGCGTGGCAGACCCCCGCAGCAGCACCGTCGCATTTACCAATGCTACCATTGCAAAAGATTCCCGTACTACCCTGTCGAATGCCATAATGGTAGTGAAAGATGGCCGGATCCAGGCCATTGGTACCAATGTCCCTATTCCCAACGAAGCAACGGTGATCGACTGCCAGGGCAAGTTTATCTACCCTTCTTTCATAGACATCTACAGCGATTACGGTACACCGCCTGTTGTCACACCTCAAAGATCTTTCTTCGGTGGACCGCCAACTCCCGCTGCCCCAACCAAAGGTCCATTCGGATGGAACCAGGCAATCAGACCTGAAGTGAATACCATAGCCGTCTTTGCGGTTGATGAAAACAAGGCAAAATCTTTGCGTGAGGCTGGCTTCGGCACCGTTCTCACCCATGTGAAAGATGGCATTGTGAGGGGTACAGGGGCCGTTGTAACACTGGCTGCAAAAAAAGAGCAGTTGGTTACCATAAAAGAAAAGGCATCTGCTCACTATTCATTCAATAAAGGTTCTTCAACAACCACTTACCCCACATCGCAAATGGGAAGCGTTGCCCTGCTCCGCCAAACCTTCCTTGATGGCAAATGGTACAGATCAACCACCGAGAAAAAAGAACTCAACCTCAGCCTGCAGGCTTTGAACGACATTCAACAGCTGCCGCAAATATTTGAGACCTCCGACAAATGGACCGCGATCAGTGCAGACCGCATTGGCGATGAATTCTCCACCCAATTCATTATCAAGACCAATGGAAATGAATACCAGCGTGTAAAAGATATTGCAGCTACCAGGGCTACACTGATCGTTCCCCTGAATTTCCCGATAGCCATGGACGTGGAAGATCCAAACGATGCGCGGTTTGTTTCGCTGTCTAACATGAAACACTGGGAATTGGCACCGTCCAACCCCGGCAGCCTCGAGAAAGCAGGAATTCCGTTTTGCCTGACCAGTGCTGACCTCAGGGATTCAAAAACGTTCATCACCAACCTCCGGAAAGCCATTGAATATGGGCTCTCAGAAACCCGCGCACTGGAGGCACTGACGTCCACACCAGCCGCACTGCTCGGAATATCAGATAAAGTGGGAAGCCTCGAAGCCGGCAAATTTGCCAACTTCATCATCACCTCTGCACCGGTATTCAGCGATAAAGCAGTCATCCTGCAAAACTGGGTACAGGGAGATAAATATCCTGTCAGGGACGAACTCTGGACCGATATCAAAGGAATTTACGCGGTCAATGTTAACGGCCCGGCCGGAAGCAGCAACTATACCCTCGACGTAAAATCCGCTAACTCGGCAAACCTGATCGGGAAAGATACGGTCAACGCGAAACTGACCCTGGATGGAAAACAAGTTAAACTCAGTTTCACCCCGGAAAAAAAATCGAGGAACACGATTCGCCTAAGTGGCATCAGCAATGGCAAAACATGGACAGGATATGGCGAAGATTCTGCAGGCAACAAATTGAGCTGGACCGCAAACCTGGTTAAAACAAACCCGACCGCTGCCGACTCTGTCAGGAAAAAAGACCCACCGCGTTTGGGTAAAGTCAGTTTCCCATTCGGTCCCTATGGCAACGAAGAACTGCCAAAAGCTGAAAACATACTTATCAAAAACGCCACGGTATGGACAAGCGAAACGCCAGCCAAACTGGAGAACACGGACGTACTCGTGAAGAACGGTAAGATCGCCCAGATCGGAAAAGGCCTGAACGATCCATCCGCCAAAAAGATCGATGGCACCGGTAAATACCTCACCGCGGGCATTATCGATGAACATTCCCATATCGCCTCTTTCTCCACCAATGAAGGAGCCGAATCAGTAACGTCCGAAGTAAGAATAGCAGATAATCTCGATCCGGAAGACGTAATGATCTACCGCCAGCTTGCAGGAGGCGTAACCACCTCCCATATTTTACACGGCTCCGCCAACACCATCGGTGGCCAAACCCAACTGATCAAACTCCGCTGGGGCGTGAACGACCAGGAACTTAAATTCCAGGGCGCTCCCGGCTTCATCAAATTTGCCCTCGGAGAAAATGTAAAAAGAACCGGCGCCTCAAACGGCAATACCCGATTCCCCGACACCCGTATGGGAGTGGAACAGGTGATGATTGACGCCTTCACACGCGCCAAAGCATACGAACAAGCCCTGAAATCGGCTGAAGAATTCAATAAGAAGAAAGGTGTAACACCCGTGGTAGTCCGGCGCGACCTGGAATTGGATGCACTGGTGGAAATCCTGAACAAAAAACGATTCATCACCATGCACTCCTACGTGCAAAGCGAGATCAATGCCGCTATTAAAGTGGCTGACCGATTCGGATACACCATCAATACTTTCACCCACATCCTGGAGGGCTACAAGGTGGCCGATAAAATGAAGACCCATGGCGCTAATGCATCAACGTTCTCCGACTGGTGGGCCTATAAAGTAGAGGTACAGGATGCCATACCTTATAATGCCACAATTATGCAAAAACTGGGTCTTAATGTAGCCATCAACTCAGATGATGCTGAAATGGCCAGAAGACTCAACCAGGAAGCTGCAAAAAGTGTGAAGTACGGCGGCATGAGTGAAGAAGACGCCTGGAAAATGGTCACCATCAACCCGGCAAAAATGTTGCACGTTGACCAACAAGTGGGCAGCATCAAAACCGGCAAGGATGCCGACCTCGTGCTATGGAGCGATAACCCCCTGAGCATTTATGCAAAAGTCGAGAAAACCATGGTTGACGGGATCATCTACTTCGATATCGAAAAAGATATGGACCTGCAGAAAAAGATACTCGCTGAAAGGAACAGGCTGATCCAGAAAATGATGGCAGAAAAAAGGTCAGGTGGCCCTGTTGGGGCACCCATCCCAACCCCCACCTTTATTAATCATTGCGAAGAACATGGTGGCGCACATGGATTGCTTGAAGTGGAACGCGATTAATCACAACTAAACTAATGATCATGAAAAAAATATTTAACCTCATCCTTTCACTGGCGATCGCGTCCACAACGTTCAGCCAGGAAACGGTATACCCGGCCAAAGATTATAAGGGAATGCTTTTCATAAAGAATGGCATCGTACATGTAGGCAATGGGCAGGTAATGGACAGGGCAACCATACAGGTGGAAGATGGAAAGATCACGAAGATCGGCCCGGACCTGCCGATCCCCATGGACGATGTGAAAGTTTTCGATGCAAGCGGGAAGCACGTGTACCCCGGACTCATCCTCACCAACACCAACCTGGGATTGGTTGAGATCAATACCGTGCGGGCTTCCAGTGACGCGAGGGAGATCGGGGAGTACAATCCATCAGTAAGATCGATCGTTGCGTACAACACCGACTCTAAACTCATTAACCCATTAAAAAGCACCGGTATCTTACTGGCCCATGTCGCGCCCGAAGGAGCCATTATCAGTGGCAGCTCAAGCGTAGTACAACTCGACGCATGGAACTGGGAAGACGCGGCGTATAAAATGGACAATGGCATCTATTACAACATGCCCCCGCTCTTCAACAGGCCAAGCAGATTCGGTGGATTCGGCGGAACACAACAAACCACAGACCCGGTAAAACAAGGACTGGAAGACATTGAAAAGTTTAAAGCCTTCCTGAAACAAGCCCGCGATTATGAAAAATTGGGTGATAAAAAAGAGATCAACCTCAAATTCGAATCCCTCAAAGGCCTGTTCACTAAACAACAGAAACTCTATATCAATGCAGATATCGTGAAACAGATCCTCATGTGTATTGATATCAGGAATGAGCTGGGCGTGGATGTAGTCATAGTAGGTGGCAAAGAAAGTTACCAGGTGGCTAACCTGCTGAAAGCAAACAACATCCCGGTAATCCTCGAAGCATTACATGATCTGCCCACCCTCGCAGATGATGATATCCACCAGCCTTTCAAAACGCCTTATATACTGCAGCAAGCAGGCGTGCTGTTTGCCATTAACGACAACTACGGGAATACAAGATCGAGGAATCTTGCCTATAATGCAGGAACAGCCGTGGCATATGGATTAACCAAAGAGCAAGGGCTCGCAGCAGTAACCTTGAATGCAGCAAAGATCCTCGGTATCGATAACGTAACAGGTTCTATCGAAGTGGGTAAAGATGCCAATATCGTGATCAGCACAGGGGATATCCTGGACATGAGAACCAACAATATCACCCATGCTTTTATCAAGGGCAGAAGTATTGAGTTGAACGATAAACAAAAGCAATTGTACGAACGCTATAAATTCAAATACAACCTGAATTAAGCCGGATCCAGGTTCCATACTATGCGAAGGCCGGAGAATAACTCCGGCCTTTTCTATAGGATGTTTTTTGGATAATCAAAGAAAAGGAAGCCCTTTTGCGCAGTCCGGATCTGGTCCCAACTTCCATCAATGGTAAAAGCAAACACGCTGCAGGTGGGCATATTATCGATCCGCGCCAGACCTAATGAATTCGCAAATTCAGTGATCCCGTTGTTGTGCGAGAAGATGATCACCGAATCTAACCGGCTATCCAAATCAGCCAATACAGCATAAAATGTAGCCGGAGGCGCCATGTATAACTCAGGTCTCCTGACGACCTGGTCGCTCGGGAGCCCAAATTCTTCCGCAAAAATCTTTGCTGTTTTAAGCGCCCGTTTAGCAGGACTTGAAACAAAGGTATCAACAGCTGCCCCCCTGGCTTTCAACCTTTTGGCCATCACAGGAGCATCCCGCTTTCCGCGTTCATTCAGGGGCCTGTCGAAATCATCCACAGCTACACCCCAGTCGCTTTTTGCATGCCTTATTAAGTAAACTGACTTCATGTTGTATCTGAAAGGAAAAGCCTCAGTATCCGCGCACGTTCTTTCCTTCGTAGTAATTGATGAAGGCCTGGTTCACCACGCGGTTTCCGCCCTGCGTAGGATAATTGCCAGTGAAATACCAGTCCCCTGTATTCGTCGGGCAGCTGTCGTGCAGATCCTCAATGGTCTGGAAGATCAAATCCACCGGTACCGTCACTTCAGGCGGCGTGATCAGCTGTGCTATCTTTTCGGAGATCTCCTCCGGTGAGAAAGGCTTATAGATCTGGCGGACCATATTCTCCTTATGCAACTGGCCATTGCGCAACATCTCTTTACAGCACTTGTAAACATCATCGATCACATGTTCCTGGCCCCTGTCTTTCAACAACGCCACGGCAGCCCGGAAGGCAATGAAATCACCCAGTTTACTCATGTCAATACCATAGCAGTCGGGGTACCGGATCTGCGGTGCTGAAGATATGATGAGGATCTTCCTGGGCAATAAACGCGACAGCATCCGCACAATACTTTCCTTCAATGTAGTACCCCTCACAATGGAGTCATCGATCACCACCAGGGTATCTTCCCCCTTGCGGACGGTACCGTACGTAATATCATATACGTGCTGTACCATCTCGGAACGGTTCGAATCTTCGGTGATGAACGTACGCATTTTGACGTCCTTGATCGCTACCTTTTCCACCCTGATGCGCCGGTTGATCATCTCGGCGAGCTTCTCCTCATCGTAATCATTCCCCCAGGCCATGATCCGCTGGACCTTGATCTTATTGAGGTAATCTTCCATGCCTTTGAGCAAGCCATAGAACGCAGTTTCAGCAGTATTGGGGATGAACGAGAAAATGGTATTCTTCAGGTCGTTATTGATGTGCTTCAGCACCATCGGGCTCAGGTGATAACCCAGCGCAATGCGTTCGCGATAGATCTTTTCATCACTGCCCCTGGAGAAATAGATCCTTTCAAAACTGCAGGCCCTTCTTTCTTTCGGTTCAATGATCTGCTCAATGGTGTGCGTGCCATCAGCCTTTACGATCAGCGCAGTGCCCGGCATGAGCTCAAGCACTTCATTCTCACCCACGTTGAAAGTGGTTCGAATGGCCGCGCGCTCTGAAGCGGCTACAAAAATATCTTCATTGATATAATAATACGAGGGCCTGATGCCATGGGGATCCCTGATCACAAAAGAATCACCATTGCCCAACATTCCACCCACATGGTAACCCCCGTCGAACAGGCTGAACGCTTTCTTTAAAATATTCGTGACACTGATGCTACCAGGACTGGCTTCGTCTTCCTTTACCTGGAAATGATGCACTACTTCCATCATCGCGGCAAGGTCACTTTGCTTCTGGAAAACGCCGGGGTCCAGGTTGATCAGTGAAAAAAGTTCTTCGGTATTGACCAGGTTGAAATTACCGGCAAGTGCGAGGTTACGCGCCGGAATGATGTTCTTCTTGACAAAGGGATGGCAGAACTCCACGTTATTCTTGCCCTGCGTTCCATACCTGAGGTGTCCCAACAGGATCTCGCCCATAAAAGGCAGGTGACCCTTCAACAGGCCCGGATGCTTACGGATCTCCGGCTGGTATTTTTCCAGGTCCGTGATCTCCTTACCAATCGCCTGGAACAAATCGGCGATGGCCTGGGGCGCAATACTCCTGTGCCTGTATAAAAATGGATACCCCGGTTCGGTATTCAATTTCATAGTGGCAAGCCCTGCTCCATCCTGGCCCCTGTTATGCTGTTTCTCCATCAGGAGATATAGCTTGTTCAGGCCGAAAAGAGCTGTACCATATTTTTGCTGGTAATAAGAGAAAGGTTTACGAAGACGAATGAATGCAAGACCGCATTCATGTTTAATTGCATCGCTCATGTACCCGAGATGAAGGGCGAAGTTAAATTAAACAGATGAAAAGGACTGGTAAAAATCAGGGCTGCTTCTGTATTTATCCACTTTTTAATCATCGCCTGACGGAACGAAGGGACTATTGCGCTTTTCCCGTAAAACTGGGGAAGGTTTTACGGATGGTCTCGCAACCAGCATATTCCGGGTCAACCATTACGTAGTAAGTTGGAAGCTTGGACTGGAACCATTTTTCCACAGCGAAGCCCTTCTTCTCTTCGATGGCGCGCATGGCTACTTTATTATAGTCATCTTTCAGGTTTTCCCTGTGCGGCTCAGTTTTGCTTTGGATGACCACCAACCGTACACCTTTCTTGCCGTTTGGATCGGCAAATTCTATTGGCGGCGAGTATTCCCCCACTTTCAGCTTATTCAAGTCCTTCACCATGTCCTTATCCAATTCATCGATGGTTACGCTGGTGCCCGACTGCCCGGAGATCAGTCCGGCCGTGAACTTACTGCCTTCGTCCTCGCTGAACTTATCCACGGCCTCACCGAAAGTCAATGTGCCGGCGATCAGTTTGGAGCGTATACTATCCAGTTTACTCTTTGCATTGTCTACTTCAACCTGCGTAATCTCAGGGATCCTGAGGATATGTCTGATCACGGCGTCATCACCGTTTCGGCTGACCATCTGGATAATATGGTATCCGAATTTGCTTTTCACCACCTGGGAAACCTGGCCTTCCTTAAGTCTGAAAGCTGCATTCTTGAAATCCGGGTCCCATTGCTTTTCATTCTTGTTGATCTCATACCGGCCACCACTCTGCTTACTCCCGGGATCCTCGGTATACAGCCTGGCATAGTTCTCGAATGATTTACCGTTTTCGATCTGGCGCTTATAGTCGTTCAACTCATCGATGGCGAACTTCTCAAGTTCCCTGCCCGCTTTCGGGAAAATAATGATCTGCCCAACAACCAGTTCCGTCTCATAAAAACGAAGGCTGTCCTTGGGGATCTTATCATAATACTGCCTTACTTCCTGTGGGGTGATCTTCACATTCTCCACGATCTTGGCGCGCATAGCGTCAGCCAGTCGCCTTTCCTTCACAGATGGCCTGAAGTCTTCTTTCATCTGGTATATCGTACGACCCGCTACCTGCTCAACGGCTTCCTTACCTCCAAATTCCATGATGAAATACCGGATCCGCTGATCCAGTTCCGCATTGATATCTTCCTCGCTGACAGGTAAAGAATCTTTCTCAGCCTGAAGCACCAGGGCCTTATCCATCATCATACGTTCCAGAAGCACGCATTCCGCGTTCTCGGGAACCTCACCGCCACGGCGCTGGATATCGTCGATGTAATTGAGGAGGTCTGATTTGAGTACGATCTTGTCACCCAGGATACCCGAGATCTTGTCGGCCAATACCTTGGCAGACTGCGCCTCTGCCACCAGGACAAAACCGATCGTAACCAGGAATAAAAACCATTTCCGCATGCGCAAATAAACTTAATTAGATTCTAATGAAAACCTAAAGTTGATTACAGTGTCCGCTTTACTTCTTCCATCTCAAAAGCCTCTATGATATCGCCCACTTTGATACCGGCATAGTTCTTCACGGTCAAACCACACTCCATATTGGAAACAACTTCTTTCACATCGTCCTTGAAACGCTTCAGGCTACCCAACTCGGCCGACTGGCCCTCACCTTTAGGATATTCAACGATGCCATCCCTGATCACGCGGATCTTGCTGTTACGCATGATCTTTCCATCCAATACATAGCAACCAGCAACGGTGGCTTTATCAAAGTTGTACACTTCACGTACTTCAACGTTGGCAATGATCTTCTCCTGGATCTTAGGTTCAAGCATACCTTCCATGGCACTCTTGAGTTCCTCGATCGCATTATAGATGATGGAGTAGAGCTTGATCTCAACACCTTCGGTTACCGCCAGCCTGTTGGCCTGGGCAGATGGTCGAACGTTGAAACCGAGCAGGATTGCGTCAGATGCAGCAGCAAGCAGCACATCGCTCTCTGTGATCTGTCCTACACCCTTATGCACCACAGCTACGGCGATCTCCTCGGTGGAAAGCTTCTGCAACGAATCGCTCAGGGCCTCTACCGATCCATCCACGTCACCTTTGATGATGATATTAAGCTGCTTGAAGTTCCCGAGCGCAAGACGACGACCGATCTCGTCCAGCGTGATATGCTTTTTGGTACGTATACCCTGTTCGCGAAGGATCTGCGCACGCCTGCCCGCTACTTCTTTGGCCTCGGCTTCATCTTCATACACCTTGAACTTCTCACCAGCCTGTGGAGCACCGTTCAGACCAAGGATCAGGACAGGTGAACTTGGGCCCGCCTCGTCCTCTTTCTTGTTTCTTTCGTTGAACATCGCCTTAACACGGCCGAAGTGCTGGCCACTCACAACAACATCACCATTTTTAAGTGTGCCATTCTGCACCAGTACGGTGGCAACATAACCCCGACCCTTATCCAGGGTGGCTTCCACTACCGTACCATTTGCTTCCTTATCCGGGTTCGCTTTCAGGTTCAGCAGTTCAGCCTCCAGCAATACTTTCTCGAGGAGCAGGTCTACGTTCAGGCCTTTCTTGGCCGAGAGTTCCTGGCTCTGGTATTTACCGCCCCATTCTTCAACGAGGAGGTTCATGCCAGCCAACTGCTCGTATATCTTCTGGGGATTGGCCCCTTCCTTATCTATCTTATTGATCGCAAAGATCATAGGAACACCAGCCGCCTGCGCGTGGCTAATGGCTTCTTTTGTTTGTGGCATCACCGCATCGTCCGCAGCGATCACGATCACTGCGATATCCGTCACCTTGGCACCACGTGCACGCATAGCCGTAAATGCTTCGTGACCCGGAGTATCTAGGAAGGTGATGGATTTGCCGTTTGGCAGTTCCACCTGGTAGGCACCGATGTGCTGGGTGATACCACCTGCTTCACCCGCTACTACCGTAGTGTTACGGATATAGTCGAGCAACGAAGTTTTACCATGATCTACGTGACCCATGATGGTCACAATAGGTGAACGGGGATCCGTGTTCTCCACCTCATCTTCATCTGAGATGTCTTCCATCTCCATCTGCTTTTCCATATCGATGAACTCCACTTCGAAGCCAAACTCACTCGCCACCAGTTCAATCACTTCCGCATCCAGACGCTGGTTGATTGACACCATGATACCCAGGCTCATACATTTACCGATCACGTCAGCAAAGCTGGCGTCCATCAGGGACGCGAGTTCACTTACGCTGATAAACTCAGTAACCTGCAGTTTGTTGTCATCTCCGCCCTCGCCCATGGACTCTGCCATTTCATCGCGCTTGGCACGGCGGTATTTTGCTTTAAGGCTTTTACCACGTCCCGCGGAACCAGCCAGTTTGGCCTGGGTCTGCCTGATCTTTTCCTGGATCTCTTTCTCATCGATCTCCTTAGGCTCCCTTTTCTTCTCAGGTTTGAACCGGGAAGGGGCTGAAGGCCTTGCGCCACCGCCTCCCTGGGGCCTTGGGGCACCTGTGCCGCCGGCGTTCTTGAGCGTAGGTTTGAACTGCCCGGATCCTGTAGTAGGGGAAGAGCCTTTTTTCTCTATTGGAATACGCTTCCGCTTCCGCTTCTCGTCCAGCGCACGGTTTTTAACGTCGTTGTCCACCGGAAGTTCTATCCTTCCGATGATCTTGGGCCCTTCCAGTTCAGGAGCTTCTATTTTCATTTTGTCCGGCTGGACTTCTTTAACCTCTTCTTCTACGACCTCTTTCACAGCAACAGGCTCGGGAACTAAAGGCTCCACAACCTCCGGTTCGGGCTCCGGCACAACAGCTTCTTCTTTCTTCTCCGTTTTCTTCGACTTCTTTGGTCTGGTAGATGAATCAATAGCGTCCAGGTCGATCTTGTCTAAAATTTTCGGACCATCAACAACCGGAGCGTCAATTTTTACCACTTCAGGCACTACCACATCAGGCTGAGGAACCTCTACAGGTAGCGGCGCCTCCACCACAACTTCAGGCTCAGGCGCAACTTCCACAGCAGTTGCTGCAACAGGAACTTCCTTCTCTACCGCCTTCTTCTTGGTATCCTTTTTGAACAGGATCTCCTCTTCGTCTTTCTTCTTCTTACCCTCGATAACATTCCCTTTAGGGATCTCGATCTGATCACTCTTGATCTTAGCAGCTTTGTCTGACGAGAACTCTGACTGGAGCGACCGGTACATATCCTCCGAAAGTTTTGAGGTAGGCTTGAGGTCGTCCTTACTGAATCCTTTGCTGATCAGGAAGTCCACAAGGGTGTCTTTACCAATGTTGAACTCCTTGGCAGCGGCCATTAATCTGGGTGTATTACTTTCTGACATTTACTACTTTATCAATTTAAAATTCCGGATCTCTGTTCCGGATATCCGAACCCCGGTCCCTCCCGGGGCTTAATTATTCTTTCTCAAATTCAGCCTGCAGCACCTTCCTGACTTCATCAATGGTCTCTTTCTCCAGATCCGTACGCCTTTCCAGCTCATCGATAGAGAGGTCGAGTACGCTCCTTGCCGTATCGCAACCGATGCGTTTCAGCTCATCGATGACCCAAGGCTCGATCTCATCTGTAAATTCATCCAGGTCGATATCGTACTCATCCATTTCGCCCTCGGTATCGCGATATACATCAATATTATACCCGGTCAGCTCTTCCGCCAGCTTAATGTTCACGCCTCTTTTTCCAATGGCCAGGGATACCTGCTCGGGGGAAACAAATACTTCCGCAGTTTTATTCTCCTGATCAATATTCATCCTGCTGATCTTAGCGGGCGTCAACCCACGCTGGATCAGGAGTTGAACATTATTCGTCCAGTTGATCACGTCAATATTCTCATTCTTCAGCTCACGCACAATTCCGTGAATACGACTTCCCTTCATACCTACGCAAGCGCCTACCGGATCGATCCTGTCGTCATAACTCTCCACTGCCACTTTCGCCCGCTCGCCCGGCTCCCGGACGATCTTACGGATCACGATGAGACCGTCGAAGATCTCAGGAACTTCGATCTCCAGCAATTTAGCGAGGAAGGATGGGTGAGTACGTGAAAGAATGATTACGGGACTGTTATTTTTCATCTCCACTTTCTTGATCACGGCCCTGATATTCTCCCCCTTCTTGAAATAATCAGAAGGGATCTGCTCTGATTTAGGCAGGATGAGCTCGTTACCATCTTCATCCAGCAGCAGCACTTCTTTCTTCCAGACCTGGTATACTTCGGCGCTCAGGATCTCTCCCATACGGTCGCCATATTTTTTAACCAGGTGGCTTTTCTTCAGGTCACTGATTCGGCTGGCAAGGGTTTGCTTGGCGGCAAGGATAGCACGACGCCCAAAGTCCATGATGTCAACCTCTTCGTACAATTCTTCACCCACTTCAAAGTCGGGCTCAATTTTAGTTGCTTCAGAATAGGCGATCTCTGCCAGCGGATTCTCCACAGCACCATCCTCCACAATGATCCGGCGCCTTACAATTTCAAGGTCACCTTTTTCTGTATTCACGATCACGTCGAAATTCTCGTCTGACCCGTATTTCTTCCTGAGTAATGTTTTAAAAACATCCTCTAATACTTTCATCAGCGTGGGGCGGTCAATGTTTTCCGCATCTTTGAATTCCTGAAAGGATTCTATTAAGTTGATACTCGCCATAGCATTGCATTTTACCTGTAAACAGGATCGTTAAAATATAACCTGAACTTTTGTTGTTTTTATATGATTGAATGGTATCGTGTGTGAAACCGTTTCTTTCTTCTTATTCTTACCCCTGGTTTCCTCAACCAGTATGTGATCTTCTGCCAGTTCTTTCAGGATACCCTCGGTTTTAGTCCCGTCGATCAGGGTCACTTCCACATTCCGGCCCACATTCCTCTGGTACTGCCTGGTAAGCTTCAGCGGCTCGTCGAGCCCCGGGGAGGAAACTTCCAGCGAAAAATTACCGTCTGTATATAATTCCTGCTCCTCGATCAGCTTGTACAGCTTCCTGTTCACAAAAACACATCGCTCAATGCTTACACCCTGGTCACCATCGATAAACACCTTGATATTATTCGTAGGCTTGATCCTGATCTCCACCAGAAAAAGCCCCTCACTCCCTTCGATCACCTGGTTTACAAGGGCCTCCAACTTTGCGATTTGCGGTTCGTTATTCATGTCCGGTAAAAACAGAAGGGAACGTCACCCGTTCCCTTCTTCTGATTCTGTTTCCGGTGCGAATGTAGCATAGAATTGACTGAAAACCAAAAAAAACAGCCCGGGAATGGGTAAAAAGATGATGAAGGTCAGCCGCTAACTCGGCTCCCCTGACGCGAAAATTGAGTACCTTGGGGTCAATACATTTTACTATGGGCAGTGATCAGAATTTTAAAGGTTTTTATGCCGAAAACAAGGCCCTGCTGAAAGAGTATATTGACCTGAGGGTGAACCTGATCAAACTCCAGGCAGTGAAAGTCCTCTCCAAATCCTTCGGGCTCGTCATTGTGATCTTCATGGTGGGGTTTTTGTCGTTGTTCACCCTGCTTTTTCTCGGGATGAGCTTTGCCTGGTGGCTGACCAACCTCACGGGAAGTGCCGTGCTGGGCTTTGCCGGGGCAGCTGGCCTGTTCTTTATGCTTTTATTGGTGGTGATCGTTTTTAGGCGCCCTTTGGTCCAAAATCCGCTCATCCGCCTTTTTATCAGGGAAACATCTAAAGACCTCCACCAAAACGACAATTAGTATGGGAAAGATCAGAAACCTGCATGCATTGGAACTTGAAATGGAGAAAATGCGCATGAGAATGACGCATATCGAGCATAAGCTGGACGATAACCTGACCGGGCTAAAAGAAAACTATGGGATGATGGCGTTCAATTCCGTGGTGGGAAGCGAAAGAAAGGCCAAAATGCACTCGTTTTGGTCCAATTTGGCCGGAAAACTGCTCGAAAACCCCAAACTGCAGAATAATATTGGGAAATGGGTGGATAAGATCGCCGACCGGCTGGCGGACGGCATAGACCCTGAGGCAAATGTTCGGGAAACGGGTACAGAAGATAAAAAAGCCAATGGCGAACGCGCCCGTAAAAACGCCTGAAACCTTCGTGGCTTACTGCCCTTATTTATCCTTTTTGATCTCCTCGAATTCGATGTAGTCCCCAATTCCGTCGGTTACGTTCTCAGGTTTTGATGGCTGCTGTGCCTGATGCTGTTGCTGCTGGTAATGCTGCTGCTGTTCCATCTGTTCACGGGCCTGGGCAAACTGCTTCTTTATTTTGCGGGTAGTGGTAACAATGGGAATGATCAGGTCGAAAATCAACCTGAACCCCAAATAAGCGAGGAAAGCATAGAAGATATACCTGAGAACCATAGTCAGGCAAATTTACGACAGTTTGAAATTTCGCGGGTGGATGCTTTGTTAAAGCTGTCTCTCCAAAATGACATATTTCAATACCCAAAGCCAGATGAATGGGCTAAAAGAAGAAAAGCCATCCATATAAAACCACAGCCTGGTGCTCAATAGCCCCGCATTGGCCGATGGCTATATACGGTATGCGGCAAATGCATTATCTGTCAAAAAAACAATCCGGTAACACGATTTTAATTATTTTTGCTGCCCTTCATCCTGTTCCAACGGGATGACGGACCCTTAGCTCAGCTGGTTAGAGCATCTGACTCATAATCAGAGGGTCGCTGGTTCAAGCCCAGCAGGGTCCACCAGGTAAAGCAGTCACCATCATGACTGCTTTTTTATTATGCCCATCATTCATCATGACAGGTATCATTTTTCGGGAGACTCCATAGTGGTACCTTGATACTTACAATTTATCATTATGAAAAAGGATCTTCACGACCTGCTTTATTCCATCTGGATAGACAGCCGGACTGCCATGATCATTTGGGAAGAACCCCATGGCACCCGCCATTTCGAAGTTCATCATAACGAATTTCAGGAACTTGACAGGTTCCACGGCGAGACCGACGACAAAACAGGTTTGTTCGGAGCAACCATCAACAGGGAGAAAAAAGACCAGAATCGGGAAAACGAACATCTCCGGAAGTTTGTCAAGGAAGTAGCGGCCAAAGTCAGGTATGCCCAGGCCATATATATTCTCGGATCTGGCGATACCCGTCACTTGCTTCAAAATGAAATTGAAAGCAACAAAGAACTCAGGGAGTATTCACTCACTAATTCTGCGTTCAGGAAACTGGACCGCAGGGAATTCGAGTTGGAAACCGAAAAACTATTCCACAGCGGGGTGGTTTAATCGTCCCGGAATTTGGAGGGTCGACTTAAGGTCAAAAGCGCCCGTTCCTAATCCTGATGAAAAACTTCCTCCATACTGCTCCAGATCTGGTTCTTTGAAGCAGCATCGGGCAGCGGCTGCTGGCAGGGATCCGTCTCTTTCCACCATCGTTGCGTAGCACTGTCAGCAGCCATCTTCTTCATGTCTGCATCAAAATCGCTCCCGGTGTATTCAAAATAACTGAACAGCAGCAAGGAATCGTTCACCTCCTTGAGATAGATCGAATAATTACGGATGTTGCAAGCAGTGATCGTCCGCAGCACTGAGGGCCAGGTATCCGCATGCAGCTGCTTATAGTAATCCATCTTCTCCCGCTTCAACCCGGTAACCATACCAAAGCGTTGCACCTTTGGCTGTTCGGCATTCACGGGATTTTCAGATTTATTCTTCACATCACCACAGGCCCCCAGCAACATGACCAGGGCGAGCATACCCATAAGGTTCTTAAACATGGCCATCATGAAACGTTTTTATAATGGTTGATCATTGAAACACAACATACAAAACTACCATCAGCAATATCAACAAACCAGACAACACTTTATAATTGCCGATGCCTTTCCAACCCTTATCCCTCAGCGGTTCCCAGGCCGACTTCCAGTACAGTTCGCGGCTGGCATCCGTATGTTGTACCGGGAAATAGAATGAAAGGACAACCTGCATGATCACGCAGACCACGAACAGGTAAAACGCCATCATCATGAAGGGGATATGTCCCAGGAAGGAATCGGGAAATAGCTTATTCAATACAAAAACGAAAGCACCCAGGGCAGAACCCAGCCAAAGGGTATACTGTGCCGCTTTTGCAGAGGCCTTTTCCCAAAACACGCCCAGCAGGAATACCGTGGTGATCGGCGGTGCGATATGTGCAATGACGTCGTTGCTGCCGATGAAAAGGCTTTCATACTTATCCAATAAGGGCAATAATGCCAAAGAAAACAACAAGGCGAGTCCTGCCGATATTTTACCTGTTCTCACCAATTGCTTATCATCGGTATCAGGCTTGTAACGTTTGTACAGATCATAACTCACCAGGGTTGCAATTGAATTCAGTGCCCCGGAGATCTGGCTCATCAGGCCCGATAATAATGCGGCCACCATCACACCGACAAGCCCGGTAGGCACCAGCTGGGTGATCATCAGCGTATAGATCCCCTTGGTACTGGTGATGACATGACCGGAAGCATCGGTCTGCTGTAGCGAGCTGATGTCGAACAGGCCTTTTTGAGCCAGTACATAAGCCATAAGACCGGGCAGCACAAAAATAAAGACGGGCAGAATTTTCAGGAAGCCGCAGAAAAGCGCTCCACCGCGGGCATGATCAGTGTCTTTAGCACCCAGCACCCTTTGAACGATGGTCTGGTCAGCACACCAATACCAGATGCCGAGAACAGGGTAGCCCAGGAAAACTGCGAGCCACGACATCCCGGTCTCATCTCCCAAAGGCCGCATCATGGACATTTTGTCCATGCTGCCGTTATCCTCAAGTACAGTGGTAATGCCTTGCCATCCTCCAACTTTCGTGAAACAAATGGCAGTTATAATGATAGCCCCCGCCAGCAGTACGAATGTTTGGATGGACTCGGTAACTACTACCGCCCTGAGACCTCCAATAATGGTATACATTCCTGTCAGCAAGGCAATGATGGTGATGCTGACATACATATCTACCCCGAACAATGTTTTCAAAACGATACCCCCTGCAAGAAATGAAAAAGCAATATGGATCACAATGGCTGAGAATATCGAAATGACGGCCAGCCAATCGCGGCAGGCTTTGTTATACCTTTTCTCCAGGAAGTCCGGCAGCGTAGCCACTTTCGACCGCATGTAAAAAGGCACAAAGAACAACGCCAGCAGGATGAGCGTAAATGCAGCCATCCACTCAAAATTCCCATAGAGCAGCCCGGTGTCAAAGCCGGACTGGGCAAGGCTGACCAGGTGGAGGCAGGAAATATTGGTAGCGAACAGGGCCAGTCCGATCATGGGCCATTTCAATGTTCGACCGGCCAGGAAATAATCATTGGATTCATTGCCAGTGGTCTTCTTCTTGCCCAGACCCGCCCAGAGCCCTATGCCCACTATGCCCAGGATGTACAATACACTGATGGTAATATCAAGCGAACTTATCATGCAAACAATTTAGTTCTTTACATCGCAACTGCTTCCGGGTTCCTGTGGCGTTTTATACACCCCTTGTTCAATGATCGCCGGGTGCACAAAATGTTTCTGCAGGTGGGGGATATGCTCCAGGAACAAGGCCTCATGCCCGAGGGAAATATGGTTGAACAAGACCAGGTGCTGGTGCAACTGACCCATATCCCCCACGTGTGGCACCACCGGTAAGCCAAATTTCCTGGCGAGCAGACTTACTGTAATGAACTCACTCACGCCGCCAAGACGCACGGCATCGGCTTGTACAAAATCCATGCATGTAAGCTGCATGTAATTCTTGAATATGATCCTGTTTGGGACATGTTCTCCGGCTGCCAGCTTAACAGGTGATATGGCATCGGACAGTGTTTTATGGGCCAGCACATCGTCCGGGTGCGTAGGCTCCTCGATCCAGTAGGGATCGATCGACTGTAAATCCCTGCAAATACTGATCGCCTGTGGTAATGTCCATTGTTGGTTGGCATCCAGCATGATTTTCACTTTCTCCCCAACCGCTTCCCTGACAATATGAGCGCGGCGAATATCCCTTTCCGCTTCCCTTGAACCTACTTTTAATTTCATGGCCGTAAATCCGGCATCAACAGCTTTTTTACTGTTCTCCCTGACCTTCTCATCGGGATAGTTGAACCATCCGATCGATGTATCATATCCGGGATATCCGCTCGAAAGGATCTTCTCCCTGGCTTTCTTTCCCCCTGCTTCCAACTGCAGTAATTTCAGCGCTTCCTCCCTGGTCAGTTCATCTTCCAGGTAGGAAAGGTCCAGCGTATTCACGATCTGCACGGGGTCAAGATCGATCAGGAGTTTCCAAAGAGGAACCCCTCTTTTTTTCGCCCAAAGATCATAGCATGCATTGGTTACACTGGCCAATCCCAGATGTACAACGCCCTTATGTGGGCCGAGCCACCTGAACTGCTGTTCATTGGATAGCTCGTAAAACACCTGACCGAAGTTGGACATCAGCTCTTCAATATCCCTGCCGATCAATTTCTCAGCATAAAACCTGGCTGCCTTGCATACAAGGTCATTCCCTTCCCCAAGGGTGAAGGCAAGACCTGACCCCGTGATCCCGCTATCATCTACCAGCTTCGTGACGGCATATGAGTAGATCGGATCCTTATGGATAGCGTCGCTACCAGCACCTTTCTCCAGTTCAAACCTTGCATCGTCCACTAAAATTTTTGTGATCATATTGATACATTCAGCGGGGTTGTACCCCTATTTTGTTTCCACCAGCGGGATCAGTCCGGCATCGCCATCCAAAGTCAATGCAATGACTGAATCATTCTCATCCGGAAGCACAGCAGGAAGTGTCAGGGTAAGGCTTCCTGCTGTATCCTGTGTGAATGAGACTTTTGCTCCATGCAAGAATTGGGCGTTGAGCACTTTTGCGCCAGCCAATCCGGGCAGTCGTAACTCTTTCATATTGTTTGAAAATACATGAACATACAGCCTGTTCCCTTTTCGCGTGGTGGCAAAATGAGCGCCTGGCGCATAAGGACCACCTTGGGTGCCATAGATGCTTTCGCCGTATAATTTCAGCCAATCGCCCATGGCTTTCAGTCTGTCTACCTGGCGGCTCTCTATCCGTCCGTCCATCATCGGCCCCACATTGAACAAAAGATTCCCATTCCCTCCGGCAGTCTTGACAAGCGTTTGAATGCATTCTTTCAAAGACTTCATCTTATCATTCGGTTTCCAGGACCATTGCGTGCACATGGTCATACAGGTCTCCCAGGGGTCCTTCATATTCAAAGCCCCGATCTTCTGCTCAGGCGTTGCATAATCACCAACGGATGTGGCTGTTAAACTAACATGATCGCCCTTGCCCAACCTGTTGTTGATGATCACCTTGGGATCAAGGCTTTTCAGGTAACTATACAGATCAACCGCATGTTTCTGCGTCCAGACGCTGTCCCAGTTGCCATCGAACCAGAGCATGTAAGGATGGTAGCGGGTAACCAGTTCTTTCAGTTGGCCCTTCATGGTGGTGTAAACGAACTTATTCATATCAGACTTTGGATCGATATCCTTACCCCCGGGCATATGGATAGGATAATTGGGATCGAACCAGTCGAGAACGGTGAAATAGATGCAGAACTTTATACCTTGCTTTTTACATGCCTCTGCGAGCGCCCCAACGATATCTTTTTTGTAGGGCGACTTCATGATGTTATGGGAGCTGAACGAGGTTGGCCAGAGGGAGAACCCGTCGTGGTGCTTAGCCGTGATCACCAGGTATTTCATGCCCGCATCCCTGGCTGTCTTTACCCAGCGGTCTGCATCAAACAACAAGGGGTTGAATTCCATGTATAGGCTATCATACTCCCCCACCGGAACCTGTACGCCCCGGGACCAGCCGATCTCAGTACCCCGAAGCGCAACAGGTCCCCAATGGATGAACATGCCGAATCGGAGATCCATGAAGCCGTTCATGACCTCCCTGCTGGTTCTGATCTTAGGCTCCACAAGCGGTGTAGGTTGGGCAGCCAGGATCCCTGCTATCCCGAGAGAAAGCAGCACAGTCAAAAAAATGGGTTTCATCATAAAACTGTTATAATGGTCCGGAAAATTTGTAGCCGAGTTCAGCTCCGCCACTGACCGGAAGTATACATCCTGTAATAAATCTTGCCTTATCTGACAGCAGAAATGCACAGGCATCTGCTACCACGTCGCCTTCCGGGCAATATCCCAAAGCATGGATATTGTCCAGGTAAGCAGCCATATCCTTCCCCGCAGGTTGCGCTGCATTCCATTGCCGTAGCATAGGCGTCCAGACCCCGGCAGGACTCACCGCGTTCACCCTGATCTTGTACTTTGCATAATCCAGCGCCATGGATTTGGTCAGCGCATTGATGGCACCCTTGGTTGCCGAATAAGCAGCATGCATCTCCTGGCCGATCTCCCCCACCAGGCTGCTGGTATTCAGGATGGAGCCCGCCGATGCTTTCAGGGCTTCGAGTCCATACTTCACCGTGTAAAAAATGCCCTTCAGATTCACATCCATCAGTTCACCCCACTCCGCTTCCGTTGTCTCATGCAAGGGCTTAGCAGGTCCGGCGATCCCGGCGTTGTTGTGGATTCCGTCTATGCGGCCAAATACCTTCAAAGTCTCTTCAATACTACGCTTGACCTGCTCGGGAATAGACACATCACAGGCGATACCGATATGCGGAATACCAAGTTGTAACAACGCCTCCTTTAAGCTGGCCTCGTTTCGGTCTGCAATGGCTACCCGGGCACCTTCGGCTGCATAAGCCCTGGCGCACTCATACCCGATCCCCTCCGCGGCACCAGTAATGAAGATGACTTTCCCTTCTAAGATCACGTTTTATAGCTTGTACAATGGTGAAGCCGCTGCCAGGCAGGGGCAATGGGCATGAAATTAACGCTACCAGGGTAGTTCGCGAATAGATTATTATATCAAAACATGGACTATTCAATGATATTCCTGGTTGATCAGCCTGAGAAAAAGCTTAACTTCCGGCGAGGTTACATGCCACATTGCTTATGCCGGTTTCTAAAATCAAAGATGGCTTCGAGGGCGAAAAACAGATCAATGTCCCCCGGGAGATCCTGATCAGCAAGCTGAGAAGGCAGGCTTTCGCCAAAACGCTGTTTATTAGCCATATCGGCTACTTCCCAAAGGCCAAATTCCATTACAGGGAGCGCCCATTGGGTTGTGCCGATAATATCCTGCTGTATTGTGTGGGCGGACGGGGACATTACCAGACCACTGATGGGAACCATGTGCTGAATGCGCATGAATTTGTTATCCTTCCACCCGGGAAATTTCATATCTACCAGGCCGATATTCATGATCCATGGACTATTTACTGGATCCATTTTAGCGGGGAGAAGTTACACGATCTGAACAACTGGTTACAAACAGGAAGATTCATCAGGCCTACCCCCATAGACTACGATAAAAGGATCGTTGATCTATGGACAGAAATGTATGATGCTCTGGATAACGGCTACTCAGATAACAACCTGGCTTTTGCGAACCTCTGCCTTTATCGTTTCCTTACCTTCTTTATCTGCAAGCCCGATCATGTTCCCGGAATGAAAAATGAGGATGCAGTGAGTTCCTCTGTCAGCTACATGAAGACCCATATTGAAAGAATCCTCACTGTTGATGAACTGGCTTCGCACCTGGGTTATTCGACCTCCCATTTCTCCGCATTGTTTAAAAGCAAGATGGGGTCTTCACCCATAGAATACTTCATCAGGCTGAAACTCCATCATGCATGTCAACTCTTGAGCCAGACAGGTTTACCGATTCAATCGATCGCCGAAAAGGTTGGCTATGAAGATCCTTTCTATTTTTCCAGGCTATTCAAAAAAGTCCATGGCCGATCCCCCCGCGACTACAGGAATACAGCCGGGAGGAAAAACTAAGGTTTATGAGCACCGAGCCTGGCCCCTGAGCATCTCCGGCCTATTTCAATGCATAACCGCCTTTGATCTTAGTACCGATCCCGGACACTTCAAAAATTTTACCTACCACATGGGCGTAGGCACCGTGATCGCCCATTTGAGTGGGATAGAGACCATAAATGATGCTTGTCTTATAAATACTGTCATTTGCCCTGGCTGCCTCATAACAGTTCTTCAGCATGGAAAAGGGGATCTCTATAAAACTGTCTGAACCTATTCTAACCCTATACCCGGCTTCACCATCGTAATCATAACTGGTACATGCATAGGGGGGCACTTCCACCACCGGCCTCCCGTAATTGGCAAGTTTGTCCAGTTTCAAGCCCTTGCTGATATTCTTCTCTATCTCTCCTAATGCTTCTTCCCAGGTCATGATCATCTCAGTTTAAGGGGCTTAAAGTCCTACAAATAATTGGTTTAGCAAAATCACGAGCTGAGAACATCTCCCCGCCCTGGCAGGAAGGGCGGGGCAGGCAACCCCAAAACTCCACAACGAACAGCTATCTTAAAAATCCGGGCTGACCTGCTAATTCATGTACATTCGACCGTCTGTTTAAAAGAGAAGCTGCATCATAATCAGACGATGAATACTGATCATATACATACAGATCATGCATAGGATATTGCTTACATTTCTTTTGACCATCACCATTCTGACAAAGGGTGCGGGGCAAAACGGGTTCCCCCGTTTAGACACGGCGTCACTGGTGTCGCCTGGCATTGATCTTGCTCAATTAAACAAACCCTACACCATCCTTATATATGGCGGAGTGGGATGTGGTTGGTCCAAATTACTGATTGATCATCTTGATGTATTGGACGAGTGCAGATCAAAGGCCGACATTGTCTTGATCATGGACCAGCCCAAAGACAGTGTGGTGAAATACATGGATAAGGTCATTGAGAAGTACCCCACTTTTTCAAATGTCACTCTGGGCTATCAACTTAAAAAAAAGGCAGACATCTTTCCGCAGGTTCTACTGTTTAAAAATGAAAAGCAGATGGACCATATTGTTGGCGTGAAAGAGGGTATGCTGACAAAAATTAAAGACCGAATTTTAAAAAATGAGTGATCAGGCTGTTCACCCTTTTTTCAGAATCTTACAACTATCTCAGAAAAACTTATCTATCAGCCTGACTACCAGCCAAACTGTTCCCAGCATCCAGATGCCAATTCCAACAAAATAAGCAAGGAGCTCGCCCTTTAACCACTTAGAGAAATATGCAGCGTTATGAGCCAAACCCGGCTTCTCGTCCTTCCTGATAAACAGAAGGGGCTGGTGGGGATTGATATTCAAATCAATATCGTTTACCGAATGTTTCCGGGCTGAGATTCTCTTCATCCTTGAAGTGCACCTAAAAGTTAAGCTTAAAGGTTGCCTTACCTGATAACGAAAACAATGACGTTGTGGTATATGAAGCCGTAGCAAATTCTGTTGAATGCTGCCAGTGAACCAACGCTATTCAAGAACGTAGAAGCTAATGTTAGCGGTACTGATAAAGCCGGATTTCTGTCTGATAAAAAGATAGGCCCGGTAGGCTCCAGGCTCGGATGGTGCTGTAAAGTCCAGATAATGAGTTGAATGGCCAGGCAAAAGCCGAAACGCCCTTTCCTGTAACAATGCGGTTTCTTTTGTCACAAAGGTAGATGTCAGGTACTCGGCCTCTTCCCGAATTTCAGCATAACCCGAATTGACTTCGGCCGCCGAATCAATACTAAATCGAAGCCGGAAGCGGGCATCTTTCTCCAAATACACATTCTTGCTGACCCGATCGATATCAATGGATTGCACTGATCCATGCTTACTGTTGGAAAAATCCTTCTTCCAAATAGCCGAAACGGCAGGCAATAGCTCCAATCGTTCTCCTTTCGCCGTGTACATACTGAACCAGGTGGGTATAAACTCCTGCTTGTATCCCCAAAGGAAAAAATAGGACCCCATATATGTTGGCGGGCTGTTAAGCGAGTTGTACAGTTTAGCCAGATAGGCAGATTTCTCCTTGCTGGTTGGCTCATACTTGCTGAACCATTCCGTATTCTCACTCCCCCAATATCCGTTGACACCTAATTCCGAATAAATGTGAGGTTTGTAAAACGGAGCAACCCCGAACTTCTCCAGGATCTTCCAAAAAATGCCTTTTTCAATGGTAGCAAAAGCATTCATCGAAATCAGATCGATATTTCTGGTAATGGCATGTATTAACCTGAAATGCAACCTGCCCGCAGGAATAGATACAGCAATGGGATGATTCTTATCGATTTTCTTGATCTCTGCTGCAAGCCCGTCCATTGTTTTCCAAATTTTAAACTGCCGATTCATATTTCTCAGCCTTGGGGGCACGTAGAGATCTACTTCATTGCCTAATCCCCAAAAGAGCAAGGCAGGATGATCCTTGTACTTCTCTACTTCTGACCTGATAAATGCCTTCAATCGATTCACCGTTGCGCTATCAGAATAGTCTGCATCAGCGCCTGCTTTGGGGAGATCAAGCCCTAACATGACGGTCAATCCGAGTTTGTGTGCAGAGTCCAATATCTGGCCCGCATTATGCGTACTGTACAGTCGTATAGAATTACCTCCAAATTTTGCCACGTCAGACAGACAAGCAATGTCTACTAACGATACGCCCTTGATATGATATGGCGAACCGTCCCTGATCAACTGATAGGAATGATCATTCCACCTGATGTAGGCACCGCTTCTTCCCACTACTCTAAGTTGCGGTTCCACGTAGTTGGCAAAAATGATGACCCCAACTCCAAACAACATGACGATATCAGTGATAATCCACTTCTTCATGCTATATACCTTGATTAAAAACTCCCTTTATAACAGTTATATGTCTCGAAGCAGTAATTACATTGCCCGACTTGTCGTACGCATACACATAAACCCTGTATTTCCCAGGCAGGGCGGGAACTGATATCTCCGCAAGTTCGCCCTTTCCGAGCACCCGAACGCTGCCGATTTTTCTGAAAGTCCCCTCCGAAAAAACCTTCCATTCGTACCTGTCGAACTGTTGATTGGCATTTTGCACCCGGAATATGTAGCGCTGGTCACTTTTGACCATGGAGTAAGGCCCGATAAGGTGCATGGATTTCCAGTGAATGTTGGCCGTTGAATCTCCCCAAACTTTCTTCAATGCGTAATAGGATGCTTTTTTCCTGCCCCGTTGATCCGTAATTCCGAACCAGTTCGCAGAACCTTCAAAACGTTCACGCCAGCAAAAAGCGACTCCGCCGATATTCCCTCCTTTTTTTCCCCCCACGTAATTCTTCCAAATATTTGTAACATGATCAGCATCGGCAAGATCATCCTCATCCCGCGGAAACCCTTCATAATCAAACCGGTTATACAGAAGATCCCAATAACCCTCAGGGCCAAACTCAGTCACCAAATAAGCTTTGTCTCCCAAAAATTTAGCGCATAGGCTATCTAAGGCACCTACCTGTTCCGTATAATAAGAGTTTATTCCAATGACATCAAGCGAGGTTGCCATTTGCCGTAGGTAATTAAGCTCACCACTTATATGCCTTGAATGCTCAAGACTTGAGGTCACCAAACTTCCCTTATCGATCTCATGAATCCTTCTGGCCATGGAATCCACCATACGTATATAGGCAAGCCTTAGCTCCGCAAGATATGGCTGGTGAAAATGATGCTTTAAAAGACTTCCTGTTTCATTCCCAACATTCCAGATAATGATCGATTTATTGTTCTTGTACTTCCTTACCACCTTCTCAACCAGTTCGTAATAGGCTTTAACTTTAAGGGTATCTTTTATGTAATCCACTTTGGGATCAAACCAAAACCCGTAGATCACTTTCAAACCTTTTTCAGCAGCCATTTCAAGTATCAAGTCGTCATAGCTTGAGGGATGATACCTCCTGATGGTATTGGCTCCCAGCTCAGAAATTTCACTGAAATCTTTCCTGACAGATTTCCTCGTGAGCACATTAAATCCACTTTCCCAACCATGACCCGGATTATACGCGACACCTTTTATATAAAAGGGTTTACCGTCAACATGAAGCTGGTATTTTCTTCGTGGTTCAACAGGGTCGCCCTCTACCCAATGAACCGGGCTGCCGCTATGGTCTTCATCGGCAGACAGTGGAGAACGTTTCAACTGGCTCAGGATCTTCCCATCGATCCGCCAGTCTATTGTTTTTGTGTCCGCCGTGGGCCGCCAGTCTGTGATCCAGTTCTTGTCCTGCCCGGAATTAAAGAAAACGATGGCCTTCACTTCCCTGTATTTTGAGGCAACACTCTTTAAAGCATCTGCGATCCATTTGCCTTTGTCGCCCCCATAGCTCGTGCTTCCAAATTAGGCGAACATCACGGGCTTTTGGATCCATGAAGTTGCAATTCTATAGGGTTCATAGATCTCCTCCATCGTCCTCCATTTCCGATCGTACGTTGCATAACCGTAATTCAATATGGTCAAACCCACCCAATCCACAAATTGACCACCGGGGTAGTACGCCCGGGTGTTTGAGGGATTCCAGGGCGTCCATACCCATGATACATTGATTGCGCCTACGCCTGCAAATACGCTCACCACTTTTCTCCATGCTTCCTTAAAATCGTCGGCCGTATTCTCTCCGGCCGTTGACCAGGGATAAATTGGATTATCCGCTTCATGGGCAAAACGCATCATGATCGGAACGCCAGCATCCCTCGCCTGAACCGCAAAGGATCTGATATAATCATCGAACCTACCCTCAGCAATAGCCCTCAAAGCCTTTTTCTCATTCCTCAACCATGGAGCATCGGGGATTTCAGGAAAGCCGCTGACCCAGGGCTCCCAGGTGATCATCATAACTTGCCCATTCCCTGATACTTTTTTAACCAGTTCCGAGGGGAATTTGCCTGAACTGTCAGGGCCCCAACTTTGGTAATAGGAAAAGATTTTCTTACCTCCACCCAGTTCCTTCGCGAGAGAAACTAATGGCTGGATACTGCCTTCGTTTATTTCGGGCATATACAAGCCAAAATAAAAAGGAGCCAGTTTTTCAGGGTGGACTAATAATTTGTTAGATGATCTTCTTTGTTCATAGATGCCCGCCCCATATAACCCAAGCGCGAATACGGCCAAAATGGCCGAGTACTTTAGAAAGAATCTGTAAACAGGCTTGTGTATCTGCTCTTTGAACCAGCTGATAAAACTAGCAGATCCTTTAAGCGTGGCGTCTTCCTTCACCCCCCGCTCCAGTTTCGCAATCAACAGTTGCTGGCTAAAGACCATTACCAACAATAACATCCCGGTATTGATCGCCACAAAGCCCGCCATGATCCAGGCATAAGGGCTCCAGTCATTCATTACACTATAAATGATAGCGGCAATTCCCAATATGATAAAGAACATATTCGGCACAAGTCCCTTGAAACTATTTGCGAACCCATCCCGCTTGGGGGTTGGCAGATAAGGAACTTTGATATCTACAATGGAAAAAACGAACCCCTTAAGAAAGGTCCACCAGGTACTGAACATCAATATCCCTCCCTTCAACTGAAGGCCGGCCTCATTATCCCCGATCAGCCAGCGTTGTGCGTACAACTTGATGGCGATGGTGCTGAACAAAAAAGGAATGATAGCCAAAACCGCTTCGTAAGGCTCCAGGATCACGGGTGGCGCTCCACTGAACAGTGAAAAAATGGGAATGGAGAGGTCCAGCAGTACTATGATCCCGATCGCAAAATGCAATGGAAGTAACGCATAATGAAGCTTCTGCCGCCAGGAGAGCTGCATGAATACTTTCGGCAAAACCTTAAAGTACAGCTCAAAAGCGCCTCTCGACCATGTCAGCTGTTGTTTGAAATAAGCGTTGGTATTATCCGGAACCAATCCCTTGGTATTTGCATGGGGAACGTAGACCGATTTCCACCCTTTGGCGTGCAAAAGTATGGAAGTATGCATGTCTTCGGTCAAACCGGGAGCATGCCCACCAATGGAATCAAGGGCTATTCTTCTAAAGGCACAATTCGCGCCGATGGCCTGGGCCGTACCATAATGACTCATGGCCTGCATCAGCGGACCATAAAACATATAGGTTTGTTGGGCTGCGCCTTCCGAGATCCAACTCCGCTGGGCATTGCTATACATTTGCACCGCCTGTACGTAACCGATACCAGGATCGTCAAAATATGGCAGCACTGAATCGAGGAACCCGGGATCGGGTACATGGTCCGGGTCGAGGATCACCGTGATCTCCCCGGTTGCCGAGCGAAGGGCATTATTTGTATTTCCCGCTTTCGCGTTCACCTTGATGTCCCTGGTGACGTGGACCACCCCCAGCCTTGCACAGATCTCCTTCAGTTGGGGATCATCGCCTTCGTCGCACAAGTAGGTTGTATGCGGATAACGCATATTGACCATCGCGGTAAGCGATTCTTCAATCATTTTAATCGGCTCACCGGGAACGGCAGTGGTCAACACATCCACTTTCCAATCCTTGCCTATTTGAACCTTTGGTTAAGTATCCTTTAAGGCGAAAAAATGATACCAGTCAAAATATAAACGCAGAAGCTTATATGAAATAGATATCGCAACAAGGATATACAGCGGCAGATACTCCACCCTGTCTGCGGAATAAAATCATGTCGCAAATTTTACTGAGAAAAAAATTCCCAGAAGTATCAGGAAGCGAAGTAACATTAAGTGTCTGCTCAGATTCATGCTACGCCAACAAAATAATTTTTAAGCCTGCACTTCAAATATTCACATACAAAATAATTGAAATGTAAAAAAGCCCCGATGGCATATCAGAACGAATACCGGCTGCAATAAATTATACTTCAATGATAGTTAATTTTCAATTACATAAGATCATGGTAAGGCTGGGTTCTTCTTCCCCGGTCTCAACCCTATCAGTCAAATAGCTGTTATGTTTTTTCTATGGAGCCACGCACCATTTCTTAGTCAGCATAAGAGTATTCGTCCTGATACCTGCCAAAAAAAAAATCCCGGAGACCGGGATTTCTGTAATCAAATAAAAACAGGCTTATGCGCCTTGCTTGGGGGCAAGCATGCTTTTCAACAGGCCCACTACGGCCATCAACACACTGCCGCCAACGCCTCCACCAAGAATACTGGTAATGATGCCGCCGATTCCCGAGGCCGCAGCATCGCCACCGCCAATACCCAGTAAGCCCAATAACTGGCCGCCCAGGCCTCCACCCAGAATTCCGGCTAACATATTTGCCACACCAGAACCAAGGGAAAGTTTTGGAAGAAGTTTACCTGCCAATGAACCGCCGGCAGCGCCTGATGCCAATTGAAGAACGAGGGATAAGATGTCCATAATGTAAAGTTTGAGGGTTGATGAATCCTCAAAAGTTAGCGCATAAATGTTTCTCTTTGTTGTTCGTTCGTCCCATATTACTCTTTAAATACCTATGTCCGTATTCGCGCGAAAAATCCCCGTAAAATGACATGGTTTTGTCCCCTTGTTCAGCTCTGATAGAGCCGTGTTCGGGTCTGTTTTACCGTTCTCGTCTGCATTTGTTACTGCCAAAGGATCTCCGGCATCGTGTACCCTTTCACGGTATAGGTGTATGGGGAAGGCGGATAATCATAAGGATCACCTCTTTTAGTATAAATAGCGATGGCGCCACCTGGCGAACCAGAGGAAATAGGCGTACCCGGGGGGTAGATCTTGATGATGGCCACTTCCTGGGGCTGCACGGTAAGGTCATTCACATTCATGAGGATTTCATCCTGGAAGATATTTACCCGCTGGCCACGCCAGAAGACGTTCCTCGAGAGCCCGCTCTCCCGGATAATGATCCCCGGGGCATTGGCCTGTATATAGGCCCAAATATTATTCATGAGCAAAAGCCGGTCATTATCCAGGCTGTTCAGGGTCCTTGCGTTCATATGTTTGAACAAAGGCGTCACATGATCATCCTCGAACTGCTTTACCCTGGAAGGGCCTTCCACGATCACCTCCTGCAAAGTGATGCTATTGGGATAGAAATCGGAAAAACTGAACCGATAGGCAGAGGTGTCGGTACGCTCAGCTGTTGCCCCGGCTTCAATTCTTATAAACAAGCTGGTAGTGTCAAACGGAACAAAACTGGTATCCAGGGGCGTCCGTATATCTACGAGGTAGTCGTTCTTGTCAGTATTGAAAGCAAGGGTGGCCGTATCGCCAAATACAATAGGCGGGATCCGGAAACTTCCATCCCCGGACACCTGCAGGGTTTCGTCGAACAAAAGCCCCGTGCGGTTGACCATGACCGCGTTCACATTGTATCTTACCGGTTGTGGCAGATCAGCAACGGTAAGGGTATCGTATTTCCGGGTTTCATAATTAAAGGCCGTCTTGACCTTCACCCGCCGGAACTTACCCGAGATCTCCAGGAAGTTCTCTGCAGCCAGAAAGTTAAAAGCATAAATGCCGGGAGGCAGTTCTTTGGAGACGGCCAATGAACCACCGCTCTCCCCATTCAGGATCGGATACCTCAATTTCCACCTCCGCCCGCTTTCCAGGTGGTCGATCCATACATGCAAAGTACCCGTTGGGACCAGCTTATGGAGTGGCTGCCCGTTCCAGGAAAAATGGATACTGTCGCCAGCCTTAAACAGCCGCCCATTGATCTGAACGGGAATGGAGTCGGAGGCGATGGCTGTCTTCCCAACGAGCAGAATCCCCAGGATCAACTTAACCGAAATGACCAATCTGCAACAACGCATACTATGTAGACCATTGGCAGGCGTAATTGGTTTAACTCTCCTACATAATGTAATGTTATAATCCTAAAACACTGGAGCTATGCTGTGGTATTCATCAAAGCGGATCTGCATAATAAAAAAGCCTG